>OFMK01000311.1_pt1 | contig 54791 bp, 52 predicted proteins | sample 1541781 | NCBI WGS metagenome assembly OFMK01 (sample SAMN04209250, study PRJEB22552) | human gut metagenome | biome: gut; material: feces | host: Homo sapiens | place: USA: Oklahoma
GCCGCCCCGGAGGGCTTTTCCTTGTACATATCTGCGGCACGCCGGGCCTGTGCTTCATAGAATAAGAAAGTTTCACAAAAGAAGGATTGAAATTAAATTCGTCATGTTGTAGTATAATAAATGATAATATCTAATATTAAATACTAGATTATAATGAGCGGAAATGCTTTTTCAGAAAGGGTGCGGTGGATATGATGCAAAAAATAAAAGACCCGGCCAGTGCACTGACGCATTTTGCAGGCTGTGTCATGGCGGCTCTGGCGGCGGTGCCACTGCTTGTGAAGGCCGCACGGGAGCCGGGCCGCCTGTATTTCATTGCCATGGCAGTGTTTGCGCTGAGCATGGTGCTGCTGTACGCTGCCAGCACAACGTACCATACGGTGGATTCTACAGATAAAGTGAACCGCCGCCTTCGCAAGCTGGACCATATGATGATATTTGTGCTTATTGCAGGCAGCTATACGCCCATCTGCCTTATCACGCTGCGCGGGCCGCAGGGCACCGCGCTGTGCACGGCTGTGTGGGCAGTGGCGCTGGCGGGCATTGCGATTAAGGCGCTGTGGATTACATGCCCGAAATGGTTTTCTTCTGTGCTGTATATCGCCATGGGCTGGCTGTGCGTATTTGCCGTGGTGCCCATTGTAAAGGCGCTTTCGCCCGCAGGGTTCGGCTGGCTTCTGGCAGGCGGCATCATCTATACGGCAGGCGGCGTTATCTATGCGCTGAAGCTGCCGCTGTTCAATGCGCGCCATAAGGCCTTTGGCACACATGAAATTTTTCACCTGTTCGTGATGGCGGGCAGCGCGTGTCACTTTGTACTGATGTACTTCTTTGTAATGCCTGTGGCCGCATAGGGGCGGGCTTAGAATTCGGGCGGCAGAATCGTGCCCGCAGGCTGTGCCTGTCAGCCCGCTGTTATCCTTCTTCTGCATGTGGTACCCCGCCTGTGTCAAAACAGCGGCGGAGTGCTTTTCTTGAGGCGTGCCAGTACAATCCGGCCTGGGTTTGGGTTCTATACACGGAGCATTGCCTGTGAAATCCACTATCGGCTTTGTTTCGAATGCAGGCGCCTTGCCCGCAAAACCAGGCAAGGCGCAGCGGCAACGGGCCGCCGGATATGCCTTCAATGCAGGAGCATTGCCGCCCATATCCAATTGCGCGGTTATCGAATATGCACCTGTATCTTGAGCCGGGGAAGCCGCCGCATGTTCCGGTGGAGGCATCCTGTAAAAAGTTTTCGCTTTCAGCATGGAGCGAAGCGGACAAAGCAAAATTCGATGCGTGTTGGGCGTTTGCCGGCAATAGCCTTACAGGGCCGAATCAAACCGCCGCCTTTGCCGAATGAAAGCGGGGCCGCCTGGTGCCAGGCAGCCCCGGTTCTTGCGCCTTTCCGGCCCATGGCGCACCATGGGCGCGCTTAATACCTGTTTGAAAGCGCAAAGTAAAGCACTTTGTTTATCAGAAGGGGCACGCAGGCAGCGCCCATCAGCGCAAGGCCTGCTGCACGGGAAAAATACAGGGCCGCAACACCTGCGGGCAAAAGCAGCGCCAAAGTGCCCCACACAGCCCCGCGGGCCGATTTCTGCCATAAGAACTGCTCGCGCTCATCGCACTCGCGGCGGCAGGCTTCCTCCAGCCTGCGCTGCGCGTCCGGCGTGCCGCGCAGCATGGCCCGCCAGCGCGCCACGCATATCATCACCACGATATCAATGCCGGAGAGAAGGCCGGTGAGAAAGCCGCGGTACCAGCCGTGCTGTGCGGTGAACGCGCCAAGGGCAAGCAGCACCAGCACAAGGCAGGCGTAAGCGGTGCCCAGCTGGATGCGCCGGGACAAAGTATGGCGAAACTGCGTCAATTTTTCCTGTTCCATGTATCATTCCTCCTCAAACAGAAACACTTCCTCAATAGAGAGGCCGAAGTAAACGGCGATTTTGTGCGCAAGAGGAAGGCTGGCTGTGTATTTGCCCACCTCAATGGAGGTGATGGTCTGCCGTGTGACGCCCACGGCCCGCGCCAGTTCCTCCTGGCTCACCCTGCGGGCCTTGCGCAGGGCAGGGATATTCGTCTTCATATACATGCACTCCTTGCAAAGCTTACTTTGCAATTTTAGTATAGTGTGCTTTGCAATAGATGTCAAGCCAGCTTTGCAAAAAGGCCGCTTTCCCAGCGGGAAAGTGGCCCTTTGGCATGTTGTCACGGGAACCCCACGGCCTTTGAAACGGGAAGCTGGCCGCCTTGCACCGTCAAAGCACCTTTGTGCGCCGGTTGGTTTTGGCAGGTGGGGCCTATTCGGCGGGAATGAGGCAGCCGTTTACCTCCACCGCAGAAATAAGGGAAGGGTCCAGCAATTCGCCGTATTCACAGCTTACTTCATAGTAGGCGCGGCCAATGGGCGAGGCGGCCGCATCTATGCTGCCTTCGGCGGCGCGCACATTGTTTTCCCATGTGCCCATGGTGCGGGTGCCGCCGTCCGCCATGTGCAGAATAATCTGTGCGCGGCTAAGGGCATCGCGCACCCCGGCGTCGTCCGGCAGGCCGTCAAACACCACGCTCACGCGCATGGGCGTAAGGCGCACCTGTGCAATGGTAATGCCGGTGGCCGGGTCTGCCGCGGCTTGGGGCACGGCAAGCTGGACGGTCGGCTTGGCCTGCGGCACGGTGAAGGTAAAGCTCCATTGGCCCTCCTGCTCCCATTCCGTCTGCGTATAAGGGGCTTGGCCGCCGCTGCCCTCATACCTGTGGTTGCCATATAAATAAGATACATCCCAGGTAATCGTCTGCCCACTTTGGATGCCCGCCCCGCTAAGCTTGCACATCAAATTTACCGCGTTCCCGGCAGAGGCTTCGTCTGCCGATACCGGTACAGAGCCGGAACCTGCGATGCCCTGTGCCTCGCCCCAGGCATAGTAGGTGAGGCCCTGGGCCGGCATGCCGTTTTCAAACGTAAGCATCAGCGGCAGATACAGCACCTCGCCGTCAAACAAGGCGCCGTTCAGCGTCAGCGTGCAGCCATTATCGGTGGCGGTGAGGGCCAGCCCCTCGCCCGGCATGCCAAGGCTCGTGGCCTGGCTGTGTGCGGCCGGGCCAAAAAACTGCCCAAACACGCTTTGCCACGGAAACCCGGCGGCCGCCATGGCGCCTGCACCCACACAGCAGGCCATAGCTGCCGCTGCCGCCAGAACGGCCATGCGGCGCAGCCTGCGCGGCCGGGTGGGCTGCGCCGCAGGCACGGCGGCAGGCGCCGGGCGGCTGTGCAGCTGTGCAAACACCTTTTCTTTCAGCCGGGCGGCCTCTTGCTGCGTGCCCAAAGCCTCTTCAACGGGCGGAGCGTAACAGCGGTCCATCCATTCAAACCACGTCTTCATGCGACATTCCCCTTTCCTGCAATACTTTGCGAAGCGCGGCGCGCCCCCTTGCAAGGCGGCTGCGCACGGTGGAAGCGTTCATCTGCATTTCCCCGGCAATTTGCGCCGTTTTCTGCCTTTGGTAGTAATAGCGCAGAAAAACCTCTTTTGTGGGGGGCTCCAGCATCTCCAGAGCCTGGCGCACCAGCACGGCTTGTTCCTGCTCTTCCAGTGCCTGCTGTACCTGCTGATCAGCCGGCGACAGAAAGTCCTCTTCCAGCGGCAGCACCGGCCTGGCGCGACGCACGCGGCTGCGTGCCTCGTTGCGGGCAATGGCGCCAAGGTAGGCCTTCAGGCCGCCCTTTTCCGGCCGCACACCTGCGGCCGCGCCCCAAAGCTTTACAAATGTGTCGGCCGCGGCCTCCTCCAAATCGGCCTCGGTCAGCACTCCGGCCCCTGCCGCGCGCACGGTGGCCAGCACATACCCGGCATATTGGTCTATCAGCTGTGCCAGGGCCTTTTCATCTTTGTGCTGAAGGCGTGCCAGCAAAAAGTGTTCTTCCAGGCGCCCTCACCTCCTTTTTGGTGTGTGCGAAATGTATTTCACCCTTCTATACGCGCGCCGTGCGCATTTGGTTGCAGCCACGTTTTGTATCTGCAGCAAATTTTTGAACGGATGCGGCAAAGGGGCCGCAAGAAAAACAGGGCCGCTTCTCTAAAGAGAAGCGGCCCTGTGCAATTTTTGGCAAGCGCTTATTCGATGATGCTTTTGCCCGTCATTTCTTCGGGCTGGGGCAGGCCCATCACCTTCAGCATGGTGGGGGCAATGTCGGCCAGCACGCCGCCCTGGCGCAGCTTCACATCACCCAGGCCCGCCGCCAGGAAGGGCACGGGGTTGGTGGTATGCGCGGTGAAGGGGTGCTCGGGGTCCGGGTCGTACATTTTATCGGCATTGCCGTGGTCTGCCGTCAGCAGCACGGCGCCGCCCGCGGCCAGCGCTGCGTCAATCACCCTGCCCGCGCACTTGTCCACGGCCTCCACGGCCTTTACGGCGGCGCTGAACACGCCGGTGTGGCCCACCATGTCGCAGTTGGCAAAGTTCAGGATGATGACATCGTACTTGCCGCTTTCAATGCGCCGCACACACTCGTCCGCCACAAGGTAGGCGCTCATTTCGGGCTGCAGGTCGTATGTGGCCACCTTTGGGCTGTTGATGAGGGCGCGGTCCTCCCCTTCAAAGGGGGCCTCTACGCCGCCGTTGAAGAAAAAGGTCACGTGGGCATATTTTTCCGTCTCTGCAATGCGCAGCTGCGTCTTGCCGTTTTTGGCAAGGTACTCGCCCAGCACGTTCGTCAGCGCCTGCGGGCGGAAGGCCACGCTCACGTTGGGCATGGTGGCGTCATACTGCGTGAAGCACACATAGTGCACCGGGAAGCAGCCATGGCGGCGCTCGAACCCGGTGAATGCACCGTCCACAAAGGTGCGGGTAATCTCGCGGGCGCGGTCCGGCCGGAAGTTGAAGAAGATGACGCTGTCGCCTTCGGCCACACGCCCGCCCTCGCATGTCACGGCAGGCACCACGAATTCATCCGTCACGCCTTCGGCATAGCTCTTTTCCATCACTTCCACGGGCGTGCCGCGATTGCCCTCGCCGTACACAAAGGCGGCGTAGGCCTTTTCCACACGGTCCCAGCGGTTGTCGCGGTCCATGGCGTAATAGCGGCCCGTCACAGAGGCGATGGTGCCCACGCCAAGCGAGTCCAGCTTTGCCTGCAGCTCTTTGATAAAGCCAAGGCCGGAGTCCGGCGGCACGTCGCGGCCGTCCATGATAGCGTGCACATACACCTTTGTGAGGCCCATGCGCTTTGCCATTTCCAGAAGGCCGTACAAATGGCCGTTGTGGCTGTGCACGCCGCCGTCGGAAAGCAGGCCCATCAGGTGCAGGGCCTTGCCGTTCTCTTTCGCTGTGCGCATGGCCGAAACAAGGGCCTCATTTTCAAAAAAGCCGCCGTCCGCAATGGATTTGGTGATGCGGGTGAGCTCCTGATATACGATGCGGCCCGCGCCGATATTGGTGTGGCCCACCTCGCTGTTGCCCATCTGGCCGTCGGGCAGGCCCACGTTCATACCGGAGGCGCCGATGGTGGTGTAGGGGCAGCTTGCGAACAGTTTGTCGAAATACGGCGTTTTGGCGGCTGCAATGGCATTGCCGTAGGTCTCCTGCGGCACCCAGCCGAAGCCGTCCAGTATGCAAAGAAGCAGAGGTTTTTTCGCCATAGATGTCAGGTTCCTTTCTGCACGTTATGCTGCGCTTATTTCGAGGCGGCGGCCACGATGGCGCCGAAGGCGTCTGCCTTCAGCGAGGCGCCGCCGATCAGCCCGCCGTCCACGTCGGGCTTTTCCAGCAGTTCATCCGCGTTGGCGGCGTTCATGCTGCCGCCGTACTGCACCGTGGTGGCCTCGGCCACGGCCTGGCCGTACAGTTCGCCCACCACTTTGCGGATGGCCGCGCACACCTCCTGCGCCTGCTCGCTGGTGGCGGTGCGCCCCGTGCCGATGGCCCACACCGGCTCGTAGGCGATGACGACGCGCTGCATCTCTTCGGCGGAAACGCCCTGCAGGGCAATCTTCGTCTGCATGCGCACCAGCTCTTCCGTCACGCCCTGTTCGCGCTGGGCAAGGCTTTCGCCCACGCACACAATCACCTTCAGGCCCGCGGCCAGGGCGGCCTTGGCGCGCTTGTTCACGGTTTCGTCCGTCTCGGCAAAATACTGACGGCGCTCGGAATGGCCCACGATGACGTATTCCACGCCGAGGTCTAGCAGCATATCGGCGGAAATTTCGCCCGTGAACGCGCCGCTTTTTTCAAAGTGCACATTTTCGGCGCCTACATGGATATTGGTGCCGCGGCACAGCTCCACCGCCTTGCACAGGCTGGTGAACGGCGTGCAGATAACCACCTCGCAGCCCGCGCCCTTCACGGAGGGCGCCAGCTCGCCGATGAGGGCGGCCGCCTCGGTGGCGGTTTTATTCATTTTCCAGTTGCCTGCGATGATAGCCTTGCGCTTTGCCTTGTTCATTGGTATCTCTCCCTTTTCAATTCAGTCAATACAGAAAAGGGGCGCGCGGGATGCGCGCCCCTGCGGTTTGCATCAGGCGTTGGCGATGCAGGCGATGCCCGGCAGCTCTTTGCCTTCCAGATACTCCAGCGAAGCGCCGCCGCCCGTGGAGATGTGCGTCATTTTATCCGCAAAGCCCATCTGCATCACGGCTGCGGCAGAATCACCGCCGCCGATCACCGTGGTGGCCTGCGTGTCAGCCATGGCCTGCGCCACAGCCTTGGTGCCGGCGGCCAGCACCGGGTTTTCAAACACGCCCATGGGGCCGTTCCACACCACCGTCTTGGCAGCCTTCACCGCGTCGGCAAACAGCTGGCGCGTTTTGGGGCCAATGTCGAGGCCCATCTTATCTGCGGGGATCTTGTCCGAATCCACATATTCCACGCTGATCTCGGCGTCGATGGGGTCGGGGAAAGAAGTGGTGATGACGGTATCGACCGGCAGCAGCATCTTCACGCCCTTTTCCTGGGCCTTTTTCAGCATGTTGGCGCAGTATTCCAGCTTTTCGTCGTCTACAAGGCTGGTGCCCACTTCGCACCCCTGTGCCTTCAGGAAGGTATAAGCCATGCCGCCGCCGATGATCAGGGTGTCCACCTTATTCAGCAGGTTTTCAATGACGTTCAGCTTGTCGGCCACTTTTGCGCCGCCCAGAATGGCCACGAACGGGCGCTCGGGGTTGTTTACGGCGTTGCCCAGATAGCGGATTTCTTTTTCCATCAGGTAGCCCACGGCAGTATCTTTGATATGCTCCGTTACACCGGCAGTGGAGCAGTGCGCACGATGGGCAGAGCCAAACGCGTCGTTTACATACGCGGCATCCGGGCCTACCAGGTCGGCAAGGTCTTTCGAAAATTCGGGCAGGTTCTTCGTCTCCTCCTTGCGGAAGCGGGTGTTCTGCAAAAGCACTACATCACCGTCCTGCATGGCGGCCACGGCGGCCTTTGCATTCGGACCCGTCACCTCGCCGTCATCGGCGAACGCAACAGGCTTGCCCAGCAGCTCGGAAAGGCGCACGGCCACCGGCGCAAGACTGAATTTTTCCTCCGGCCCGTTCTTGGGCTTGCCCAGATGGCTGCACAGCACAAGGCGGCCGCCATTCTCAATCAGCTTTTTGATGGTGGGCAGCGCCGCCACGATGCGGTTGTCGTTGGTGATGACGCCGTCCTTCATTGGCACGTTGAAATCGCAGCGCACCAGCACGTTGCGGCCCTTTACATTCAGGTCTTCCACGGTTTTTTTACCAAGCGTGCTCATAATAAATGTAACTTCCTTTCCCGAAAAACATTTGGTTCCATGATATGTGCGGGGCTCAAAACCCTGCATACATCATTATTATAGTGGGTTCAGAGCGGTTTCGCAAGCATTTTCCTGATAATTTTTTCACAAAGAAGCGATGCGCACAGATATTTTCTCACCAAGTAAAAAAGGCCCGCCCCGGCAAGGCACGGTGGCACAAGAAAACGGCGGTTTTGCCAGAAGATTTGGGCGGATACAACCTTCAAAACGGCCCTCAAAGCCTTGGTGGCTTTGAGGGCCGTTTTTCATGCCTTTTCGTTTGAAATTACGGGGAAGAGCTGCAAACGTCGCAAACAGCGCGGTTTTAATGAAAATGCAGGGCAAATTGCCGAAGGTGCCCTTTGCGGTCAGTCGGGCGGTTTTGCGCCGCAGTCGCGCAAAGGCGGCGTGCTTCAGGCGCCGCTTTCTTACCTTGCCGTGCCGAAAGAGGAGGGGGGGAACGGCAAAAGGTGCGGCGCCATTTTATTGCGCAAAAATACAGCAATGAGGCGCTTCGCTTTCACAAACCGCACAAAGGGGTGATCATGCGGGCACGGGCAGGTCTTTGAACTCTTGGTAGTTTGGTGTGCTGGAAAGATAATCTTCTGCGGAAATCAGGGCGTATACCGGACGGCTTGTTTCATATTCCACCTTCTGCCCGTTCTCATCTAGATAGCTGTCCATGTAAAACTCGTAAGCGCTGACCACAAAAAGGCCCTGTTGTGTTTCGGCAAGCGGCGTGACAAAGCCTGGCTCGCCCCATCCGGGGCCATCGGCCATTTCAGCCTCCGAAGATTTGTTGCGGTATTCCTGCTTGAGTGAAAGCGGGTTGGCGGCCCCGGTGGAGATATCGATGTGATACAACGATTCTTTCCAGATGTCGCCAGATGCCTCGTCTGCCCCATATACCATGGCAAGCAACGCATTGTTCGCTGTGGAGAGATACCACCGCTGGCATGAATGAAACCCTTGCCCCTCGTCGCGGTCATACTGGCACAGTGCAGTGGACACTTCATGCGTTTCACCGGCGTCCAGAGCAAAGCTCATCACAGTGCCGTTTGAGCTGTCAATATAATACAGCGTGTCACCCATCAGCACACTGCCGGAGTAGGAGAGAAAGGTGCCCTGCGGCACGGTGCCCAGCAGCGTGTAGACCCCTTCGGGGGAGAGCAGGCCGATTTCAACGCCTTCTGCACGGGTAGCATCGCCCCAGTGTACGGTGACGAACCGGCCGTCCCATACACCGGCGATCTTGCCCCAAAACAGAAATTTTCCGCGTGCGTTGCGCAGCAGATAGGTCTCCGTGCCATCGGAAAGGGAGATGCGCCCGAATGCGTCCTCACAAAACCCGTATAGATACTGCTCGTCCGCACCGGTAAACGTCCAGTTGTCGCTGATGGTGGAAAGCGTGCGGTGGTTCTGCCCGTTTTCGTCCATTGCGACAAAATCGGCAAGGCCGCTTTCGTCCGCCGGGTCTATGAAATAGCGCGGGCATATGGCATACAGCGCGCCGGGCCTGGCCACCAAAGTAGAGGCTTGTAAGTATGCATCGCATGTCCCATCCGTATGGGTGCAGCCCTCTTTTTCGCACAAAACGCGGTGCTGCATTTCGGAAAAATCGTACAGAGACAAAAGATAGATGGTGTGTTCAGCGTCACCGGTGTACAGAGTATTGTAGTAACCGGCTTCGCTGATGTTTTGTGACAGGGAAGAAAACGCCACAAGGCTGCTTTGCTGTGCGGCGGGCGCAGTGGAACTTTGCGGCTGCGCACCGGGCAACGCCAGAGTACAGCCTGCAAGCAGCGCGCAGCAAAGCAAAGTGCACAGGCATGCCAGAAAGATGCGAAGATGCTTTTTCACGAAATGCACCTCATTTCCAAAATATACCGATGTACAGCAGAAACCGACCGTTAGCTAGGCTGCAGTGTAAAATCAAGAAACTGAAAGTTCGGGTTTGAGGCAAAATAATCTTCGGGGCTGATCAGCGCCATCCGTTCCTCACTGCCTTCTCCGGAGTAGAGGCTGCCGTCTTTGCCGGTGTCTACATAAGTGGTGCTGACCCTGTCGCCCACTACGATGAGGCCGGCAGGTGTTTCGGCACGCACTTTCAGCGGGTTGTCGTATGTGTGGTAAAAATCGGAGAGAAGGATTTCCGATGCCGGCCCGCCTTCCAGAGGAATGGCAAACAGACGGATGGGTTTGGATGCATATTCGGGCATCTCCTGTGGGGTGGTGCGCTCTGCCATCAGGTGGCCGCTCACCACATACATGGCCCCCTGGCCGGAAAAACGCACGGTGCCGTCGGGGTGCGTGTATTGCAGTTCGTCACAAAACAAAGTGCTCTCGCCGGTCAAGACATCCAGAACATAGATTCTGCCCTGTTTGTCAGCATAATAATATTTGCCTTCATATGGCACACCCGTATTGAGTTCGGCACGGCGTATCTCTGTAAGCTCTCCCGATGCGCTCAGAGAGTAAAAGACGACCTTTTCCAATGGGTTTCCCACCCACACCGGCAGCAGAAGGTCGTTGCCGATCTGTGCAAGATGATAGTTGTCGAAATAATTATTCTGCGTAAAATTACGCTGCAAAATTGTCTCGTGCCCAGTGGCAAGTTCCAACATGGCAAGGTCGCTTCCCAGCGTCCCGTAAATGGCGGTGTCGCTTTGCGCAAACATGCCAAGTGTCCAGCCGTCATCCACTTTGGCTACCTCATGAGATTCGCTGCCGTCCAGCGCGTGCACGCGCAGGGTGCCAAGCGCGGGGGCAGAGCCCAGTTCCAGATAGGACGCATCGCAGGAGCGATAGCTGTACAACGCATCCGGTGTGAGAAAGAGATGGCCGCCGCCATATGCGGGGCAGGCCTGCGTGCTGTGCGTGCAACCCTCTACGCTGCACAGCACATGTGCTTGAAGGCTTTCAAGATCCAGATAGCACACCAGCGGGGTGCTGCCTGAAGTTCCGTTGAAATATACGACGTTGTCGCCCGGCACATATTCGGTGGTGCGAGGGTACGGCCTCACGGAAGATACAGCAGCGTCTGGGCGGCCCTTTTCCTGCAAAGAGGGTTCCGCGCAAGGGGCGCATGCCGCCAGCACCGCGCACAGGACACCGGCGCACAAGGTGCACGCAGCTGCGCGAAGGATACGTTTCATAAAAAGCCCTCCTTTTATGAGAAAGTTGCCGTGCCTGTCAGGAAGGAAGCGGCTGAGGCAGTTGATCGAAAAAACGGAAATTCGAGTTGGACGAAAAGTAGTCTGCAGGGCTGATCAGCGCCAGATGTTCTTTGAACACTTCCATAGAATAGCTGCCGCCATCCTGCCCGTGCAATACAGCCGTGCCGACGCTGGGCCTGTCGCCCACTACGAGGAAGCCGGCGGGTGTTTCGGCCTGCACAATCAGCGGGTGAGCGTAACCGTTGTAAAAATCCATAAGCGTCACTTCCTCAGGCCGGCCGCCGGAAAGAGGAAAAGCGAACAGGCGCCCGGGAACGGGGGCACCGGAAAAATCTTCCGGGTCAAGGCGTGCGTCCACTTGCACCAGCAAACGGCCACCCGCAACGGAAAGCTGGCGCGAACTGCCTGTGTACAGCACGTTGCCGTCACCCCAGATGTGTTGTACGGCCCATTCACACAATGCGTCGGAAAAGAGAGAGGTCTGTCCAGTGGAAAGGTCCAGCATATAAAGGGTTCCTGTTTCGGCTTCGCTGTAATAATAATGGGCATTTTCGTCAAAACATCCGTTGCCTAGGCCATTGACGGCAGGCACACGGCAAGGTTCCTCCAGATGGCCGCTTGCGTCCATGGCGCGGAAAATATATTGTTGCGGCGAAAAAAAAAGAAGAGCAAGGCGGCCGTCCGGCATCCGGCCGGAAAGGTAGCTGGCAAGTTGTTCTCCCTGTGGCGCAAAGCTGCGCGAAAGGATGGTTTCATGCCCGGTGGAAAGATCCAGCATGTACATGGTGTTGCCGGCGGCGTGATAGATATTCGTACCGCATATGGCCATCTCAACGCCCGAAGAGAGAGCATCCACCTGCGCGATCTGCCGCACGCTGCTGCCGTCCAGCGAATGGGCGCGCAGTGTGTGCCATGTGGAGAGAATGGCGCCATCCTCATCGCGTTCGGGCGCGATACTGTATACGGTGTCGCCGGCCACATAAACCTTTCCGTAGCCCGAAAGATAGGCCGGGCACGCGGCAGAATCATGCGTGCAGCCCTCTACATTACACAAAACGCTTTCCTGCATGGTGGAAAAATCCAGTCGGGATACGAGGCTACCGGTACCGTCCTGTGTCAGAATGGTGTGGTACCAGCTGTTTTGCCCTGTGTGAATATGCTCTGCGCCGGTGCCGGAAAGGCCCAGCGGCTGCATAACGGCAAAATCATCGGCAAGCTGCCGGCTGTCTTGCGCATTTTTCTGCTGTGCGTCATGGGGACCGCACAGGGCAAGCACCAGGGCGAGGCAAAGCGCGGAGAGAATGGGCGGAACGCTCCAGCGCGGAACAGACATGGGCGCAGGCCCTCCTTTCCTGAAGTGATGTCTCGTTACTTGGCCTGTGTCTGGTCAAACAGTGCCATGGCAGAAGCAGGGGAAAGACTGCGCGCTTCCACGCACAGAAAAATATCATAATTTGTTTCCCGGTTTTCTCCATACCATTCTGAGGGCACGGCACTGATAGAAAGCAGGAGCTGCGTGCCCGGAGAATAAAGCCGGCAGCCCTGACCTTCCGGTGCACCCACCCATGCCTTCTGCTGCCAGTCATCCACGGCAGCAAGCCCCAAATAGGCGGCGTAATTGTAAACACAGGTCTGCCAATCCACCCCTGCCGGCATGCCCGGTGTATCACGCGTGAAAGCGATACGCAATGCAACCACATCGCCCGATGGGGTGCAGGTGGCTGTCAGCGCCCCATGCGACATGGAGATAAAGCCGAATTCGTCCACAACAGTGGTGCCCTGCATGGTGCCGCCGGATTCGGAAAGAGAACCGTCTGACAGCCACAGGAAAAACACCTGCGGCAGTACACCGGCCTCCCACAGTGCGTCTGCGGCCCCGGACAACGCGGCATCATCAAACTCGGCAGGTGTGCCTAGGCCATAATCTCCGTAATTGGTGTTGGCTTCCCCCAGCATGCGCATACGGGCATACAGCGCTTGTGCCGTGTCGCTTTGAGCGGCCTTTTCCGAGAGGCCTGTGGGCACGTCAGCGCTGGGCAAGGGATGCACAGCGGAAAGGCGGGCGGCGTCCTGCACAGCCATGGCGCGATAGGGCAGCACGGCAGCTATGGCAAGCGCCACGGCACACACGGCACAGCCCAGCGCCGCGCCCGGATATCGATTCATGGTGCTTCCCCCTTTTGCAGGGCCAGGCGAACAGTGGTGCCTTTGCCAACTTCGCTTTCAAATTCCAGCGTGCTGCCATGGGCGGCCGCAATGCGCTGACACAGCGCCAGCCCCAGACCGGAACCGTTCTGTGCCCGTGCACGAGATTTATCCACCATATAAAACGGCTCGGTGATACGGCTTAGTTCATTTTGCGGGATGCCCCGGCCCTCGTCACGCACAAACAGGGTCACGGTGTCATTCTGCACTTCGAAGCCTATCTGCACGGGCCCGCCGGGGCATGAGGCGCGCACTGCATTTACCACAAGATTATATAAAAGATCTGCAAGAAGGGGCCTGTCTGCCATTACGTGTATGCCGTGTGCGTTGGAAAAAGAGACGTTGGCTCCTTCCAGCCCATTACACGCGTGGCATACATCTCCAAATACGCCGGACAGCGGCGTGTTTTCCAGCGCGGTGGATTCATGTCCAAGGCGCATCAGTTCCAATAGTTTCAGGCTCAATGCCTCCAGGCGTTTTGTTTCATGATATACGTAATCTGCCGCCTTTTCGCGTGCGCTCTGGCCAATATCGCGGCTGCGCAGCAAATCAGCATAGCCCAGCATGGCGGTCATAGGCGTTTTGATCTCGTGTGTAAAAGCGGCCACAAAGTCGTCGCGGCGGCGCACTTCGTCTTCCAGGCTTTCCATAGCCTGTTCTACCGAAGCAGCCATGGCGTCGAAATCCTGGCTGAGGCGCCCCACTTCATCCTGTGTATGCACCTGTGTGCGTTGGCCATATTGCCCGGCAGCAATGCTGGCAGCAGCAGCGGAAAGCCGTTTCAGCGGGCGCAGCACGATGGTAGTGAAACATAAAGTCAATACGGCAGCCGCACACAAAAGCACCGCGCACAAACGCCAGAAACGGTGCAGCTGTGCAGTGCGCTGCGCATACAGTTCCGTTACATCAAACACGCTGACAAGCGTGCCCTGCGTACTGCCTGCGGTGAGCGGGCTGGCCACAAACATGTATGTGTTTTCGTGTGCCTCACGAAGCACATAACCGTCCTGAGCAGAGCGTGCGGCATCAATCAGCATGTTTTTGTCTACCTGCTGAGGTACGCGGGAATATAAGTTGGCCCAGCCCTCGTTCATCAGGGCAAACTGTGCCTGTGGCATGGCTGCAGCAACCTCTGTACCTGCGGCATGTAAGACAGATTCCCCGGATGCCTGACGCATAGTGATACGCAGGGTGGCATCTTCTACGGAAAGACGCTGTGCTGTGTGCTGTGCCGAATTCTGTACGGCGGCCTGTTTCAAAGAGGCTTCAAAATTCTGTGATACCATCCAGTAGCCGCCCGCAAGAAACAGCGCGCCCGTCACAGCCACAAGGCACAGCGTCAGCTTCTGGGCTATTTTCATGGCATGTCCTCCAGCTCATAGCCGATTTTATATACGGTCTTGATGGCGGACTGAAGGCCCAGCTTTTTGCGCAGGCGCTGGATGTGCAGGTCCAGGGTGCGCGAATCCACCTCTGCCTCGTCGCCCCACACGCGCTCGTACAGTGCATTGCGGTATAATACGGCGTTTTTGTTACGCATCAGTTCAAGCAAAAGGTCGTATTCGCGCGGGGTAAGCGGCACGGGCGCGCCGTTTTTGCACACGGTGCGGCGCACAGGGTCCAGCGTGACGCCGCAGGCCTGCAGCACCGTGCGCCCGCGCCCGGTGCGGCGCAGCGCAGCCTCCACGCGGGCCACGAGCTCGGCGGGCTCGAAGGGCTTGCAGATATAATCCTGCGCGCCGGCGGCAAGGCCCTTCACGCGCTGGGCGACGTCTGTCTTTGCAGTGAGAAAGATAACGGGTGTTTCGTCGCCGATAAAGGTTTTCAGCTCATAGCCGTCATGGTCCGGCAGCATCACGTCCAAAACCACCAGCGCCCAGCGCCCGGCTTCAATGAGGTCTGCCGCCTCGGCGCCAGAATAGGCGGCCCTGCAGCGGTAACCTGCGTTTTCCAGTGCCAGGCACACAAGGTCTGCAATGGCATGCTCGTCGTCCACAACTAAAATGGATTCCATGTGTACGCCCCCTTCCTGCGGATGCTGCCTTCAGTATAACACACATTGTAACAAAGTTTTATCTGCCCGCCGAAAAAGAAAAGCGCCTCTGTCCTGTGAACAGAGGCGCTTTTGAAAAGCGTATGTCAGATAACGAGCGTGACAATGCGGATGACGAACAGGGCGAACACAATCCACATAACGGGGTGGATGTCGCGGATTTTGCCGCGCACAATGCGCAGCACCATCCATGTCAGCACGCCGAACATGATGCCGTTGGCAATGGAATAGGTGAAGGGCATCATGATAATGGCTACGAAGGCGCCCAGCACATCGGCCATATCGCCCTCGAATTTTACCTTCAGCACGCTGGACATCATAAACATGCCCACGATGATGAGCGCGGGGGCGGTGGCGAAGCTGGGGATAGCGCCGAAAATGGGCCACAGGAACATGGCCAGCAGGAACAGCACTGCGGTGGTGAGGCTGGTGAGGCCGGTGCGGCCACCCTCGGCCACGCCGGCAGAGCTCTCTACATAGCTGGTTACAGTGGAAGTGCCCAGGCAGGCACCAGCCACGGTGCCGATGGCGTCGGCCATCAGGGCCTTGCCCACGCGGGGCAGCTTGCCTTCCTTATCCAGCATGTTGCCCTTGGCCGCCACGCCAATCAGCGTGCCTACGGTGTCGAACAGGTCTACGAACAGGAAGGCGAACACAATCACCGCAAACTCGGCAGCGTTCGTCAGCATGTAGCTGAAATCAAACTTGAAGGCGGTGTCGCCCAAAGCGGCGAAGTTGGGCAGGAAATCAGACACGCCCGTGATGTGCGGAATGACAGAGTACACGCCGGCTTCCACATCCACAACGTACCAGCCGGTCAGTTCGGCAACGATGCCCAGCACCCACGTGATGAGGATGCCCCACAGAATGGCGCCCTTCACGCCGAAGTACAGCATGGCGCCGATAATGACAACGCCGATGAGGGCCAGCGCCACCTGCGGGGTGGCGATGTCGCCCAGCGCCACGCGCGTGGAGGCGTCGGCCGCGGCGACACCGGCGTTCTGCAGGCCGATGAAGGTGATGAACAGGCCAATGCCCGTGGTGATGCCGTATTTCAGGTTTTCCGGGATGCAGTTCACCAGCGTCTCGCGGAATTTGAACGCAGAGAGGATGATGAAAATGATGCCCTCCACCAGAATGGCAGTGAGGGCGATTTGCCAGGCATTGGGGTTGTCGCCCATTTCACCCAGACAGATGGTATAAGCAAAGTAGGCATTCAGGCCCATGCCGGATGCCAGGGCAATAGGGTAGTTGGCAAGCAGCGCCATGATGATGGTGGCTGCTGCGGCGGCCAGCGCCGTGGCCATAAACACGCCCTGGCTGTTCATACCTGTCGCACCCAGCATGTTGGGGTTCACGGCAAGGATGTACGCCATTGCCAGGAAGGTGGTGATACCCGCGAGAACTTCTGTTTTCACGGTGGTACCATTTTCTTTCAGATGAAAGAATTTTTCCATGGTGTTTCCTCCTCTAAAAAAGATACACAACATATTCAAAACGGGGCTTTCCCGCCTTGGCAAAAAAAAGAAACCCGGGCACCGCCCCGCCGCAAGGGGCCTGCCCGGGAAACACAAACGCGCCCCGCGCCGCAGCGCAGGGATGCGAAGGGTTTGCCGCCAATAGCCGGGCAGGGGTGTCCGCTAGAAACTGCCGGCCCATCCTGCCGGCGATATATTGGTGCAATTCTATTTTTTTGCACTACATGTAGTGCGGTGGTTTGAAAAAGGAACATTCTTATTATAGCGCTGCCCAAAAACGTTTGGCAAGGTGTGATTTTGACGAAATTTGCGCGCATTTGACACACGAAACCAGCGAAGAGAGCAAACTGTGCGCCCACGGCGGATTTGACAGGCGGCGCGGCACAGGCTATGATAAAAAAGTATTCTGCATAAAGGGGGCTGGCAGCCATCGGAAGACCGGTTCTGTTCATTTACAATACCCAGGCGGGGAAAAACAGCATTGGGGAAAAACTGGACATTGTGCTGAAGGCCCTGTATGAAAACGGGTTTGATATCACGGTGTGCCCTGTTGGCACGCAGCGCGACGCGCAGGAGCTTTTGGCACAGCAGGGCAGGCGGTATGACGCCGTGCTGTGTGCAGGCGGCGACGGCACGCTTCACCACACGGTGAACGCCATGGCCGAGGCCGGGCTGGGGCTGCCGGTGGGTTACCTGCCTGCGGGCTCTACCAACGATTTTGCCGCCAGCGCGGGCCTGAGCGAAGATATGGCGGAGAGCTGTGCGCGCATAGCCTCTATGCGCGAGACAAGGCTGGACCTGGGCGATTTCTGCGGCCGGCGCTTTTGCTATGTGGCCGCATTCGGCATGTTTACAGATGTCTCTTATTCCACTCCGCGCCAGGCAAAGAACCTTCTGGGCCACATGGCCTATATTCTGGAGGGCGTCAAACGGCTGAACCTGTTTCAAAGCTGGCACGCCCGCGTCCAGGCAGCGGGCTTCTGTATGGAGGACGATTTCTGGTACGGGTCATTCACGAACACACGCTCGGTGGGAGGCTTCGGCTTCCCCAATGCGGACAAGGTTCAGCTGGATGACGGCGAATTTGAGGTGATGCTGGTGCGCAGCCCCAAAAGCCTGGCCGAACTGAACACATTGGCGGCAAGGCTGGTGCGGCAGGAGTTTGACGGCAGAGACCTTGTATTTCTGCATGCGAAAGAGCTGCAGGTGACGTTCGGCGCCCCTGTGCCATGGACGCTGGACGGCGAGTTCGGAGGCGAAGTGCAGCAGGCGCAGCTTTCGGTGCTGCCCGGCGCACTGCGCCTTTTGGGCGCGGCGGAGGAAAAATGACTGCGGCGGCGTCCGTTGTGTTTGGGCGCAGGAACAGAAAAAGCAGCGCGCCCCGGTTTTTGGCCGGGGCGCGCTGTTCTTTTTTTGAAAGAAGAGAGGCCAGCTGCTTTACTTTGCGTCGGTGACGAATTCCTTCGCACTGGCAAGCGTGGCGGCCAGGTCCTGCATGTTGCTGGGAACAATCAGCTTGGTGGCCTTGCCGTCCGCGACCTTTTCCAGCGCCTCAAAGCTCTTCAGCGTCAACACCTTCTGGCTGGGCGCAGCCTCGTTCAAAAGTTTGATGGAATCGGCAAGGGCGCGCTGCACCTCCATAATGGCCTGCGCCTCGCCCTGTGCCTCGCGGATGCGCTGCTCGCGCACGGCGTCGGCGCGCAGGATGGTGGATTCCTTCTCGCCCTCTGCCACAAGGATAGCGCTGCGCTTTTCGCCCTCAGCGCGCAGGATGCTCTCGCGGCGCTCGCGCTCGGCGCGCATCTGCTTTTCCATGGCCTCCTGAATGTCGCGCGGCGGAATGATGTTTTTTACCTCCACGCGGTTCACCTTGATGCCCCACTTGTCGGTGGCCTCGTCCAGAATGGCTGTGATTTTGGCGTTGATGACGTCGCGGCTGGTGAGGGTGTGGTCCAGCTCCATCTCGCCGATGATATTGCGCAGCGTGGTGGCCGTGAGGTTCTCAATGGCGGAAAGCGGGCGCTCGACACCATAGGTAAACAGCTTGGCGTCCGTGATTTGGAAGAACACCACAGTGTCTATCTGCATGGTGACGTTGTCGCGCGTGATGACAGGCTGGGGCTTAAAATCCACCACCTGCTCTTTCAGCGAAACCTTTTTGGCCACGCGGTCGATAAAGGGAACCTTCATGTGGAAACCCGCCGTCCAGGTACCGAAATAGACGCCCATGCGCTCCAGCACATAGACATAGGCCTGCGGTACGATGGCGATGTTGGAGATCAGGATAACCAGCGCAATGGCCAGCAGCACCAGCAATACGATTAAAAATGGCATAACAAAATTCCTCCTGTTAATTAATATTTTATAAAAAATTACGGTTTGTAGTGAATAAGGGCGAGCCGTTACACGGCGCGCGTACTGCTGCCGTCGGAGGGGCGCAGCACCAGCGTGGTGCCCACCACGGCTACCACTTCAGCCAGCTGGCCCTCAGCCAGCGGCACATCGCAGCGCGCGGCCCAATCCACACCCGACAGGCGTGCCCGCCCGGGGCGCGCGGGCTCTACGGCGGCAATCACCTCGGCTGTCTGGCCCACATTGCGGTCTGCGTTTGTGGGCACCGCGGCTTTGGCGTCTTTTTTGCGCACCAGCGGCCGCATCAGAACCAGGCACAAAAGGCTTACCACCAGAAATACGGCGGTTTGTGCCACCGCATTGGGTACGAAGGCGCTGAACAGCAGCGCCACTGCGGCCCCCGCGCAAAACCAGATGGAGACGAGCGTGGTGGTGGCGGCTTCAACTGCGATGAATACAATAAGCAGGACTAGCCAGACGATGCTGGCAATAGTAAACGACATGAGGCTCCCTTCCTTTCTTGGGCGGCGTCTCGCGATTGCCTTATTTGTATTGTATCAGAAAGCCTTGCAAAGCACAAAGGGAAAAAACGGGCGGTTTTGCCCTGTTTGAGCCCGGAAAGCGAAATTTAATAACTTTCGTCCCCCATGCAAAGCCGGGCGCGCCCAGGCGTGCCAGTGCGCGCCCGGACGTCAGAACGCCTGTTTCCGCCTCCGCCGCGAAAAAAGAGCACAGGGCGCAATGCGGGGCGCTTGTTTGCCCTGTAATGTAAGTTATGTTATAATGAAAAAAGACAGAAGCCGCCTGCTTTTTTCGCATTTGGGCGGCAGAAGGGGGCGTCATATGTTCTGCACTTACTGTGGCGCACATCTTACGGGTGGCGAGCGTTTTTGCCCCGGCTGCGGGGCGGCCCTGCTGCCTGCGGAGGCTGCGGGGCCTAGTGTGCAGAGGCCGTCTGCCGCGCCGCAGGGCACGGCGGAGCAGGGCTGGCAGCAGCCCGCATACACAGGCTATATGCCAAGCTGGCCGCCCAGAGCTGCAAGAACGCCTTGGCCGGATGCATATTATGTGCGGGAGTTTGGGAAGGTGGCCGCCACGGGGAAGGGCAGCTTCAACTGGGCCGCATTTTTCTTCGGGCCGTTCCACTGCCTGTACCGCGGCTGTGTGCCGCGCTTCCTGAAGCTGTATCTGCCCATGTGGACCGCCGGCATGGCGGTGGCGGTGTTCGTCCAAATGCAGGCGCCTGCGGCGCTGCGCGGCGGGGGCGGCGGCCTGTATGCGCTGGGCCTTGTGTTGAACCTGCTGTGCAGCCTGTGGGGAGTGGGTGTGGGGCTTTACAACGGCTTTACGTTCAACCGGCATTATTTCGAACATGTGCGGGGCAATGCCGCGGCCCCCACGCGCCCCGGTCTGATGGGTATTGCACTTGCCGTGCAGGCTGTGGCGGGCATTGCGCTGGCAGCGGTGATGCTTGCCGGCCTTGGGACAGAGCTTGGGCGCGGAATCCGCAGTGAGGTGGGCGGCCTTCTGGACAACAGCATGCCTTACGAGGATGTGCAGGGCGGCGGCCACAGCGACCCGCAGGGGAAATACGACGCCCTGTTCGCCGCTATTCTGGACGGCCACGCCGATGCGGCGGAAACGGTGCAGGATTATACCCAGGGCTATACCGTGCCGCGCGCATGGCCCGCTGGCACACCGAACGACATGGTGCTTCGCGCTTCGCGCCTGTTTGCAGATGATGATATCAGCCTTGGCACGCTGGTTTCAGCTATGAATAACACGGTGTGGAGCGAGGAGTATGCGGCCGATGAGGGCACGGACGGCTGGAACAGCCAGCTTTTATACGGCGAAGTGGGCGAGACGGCGGTGCAGCTTGAATTTTCCCGCAGGGGCGAGCTTGTGAGAATCATTTCCGCCATCACGTATCTGGTGGACGATGATGACCTCAACTCTTATTATGAGCTGACACAGGAAGAACTGGCCGCCTTTGTGCAGTGGCTGTATGAGCAGGCGGGCACACAGGGCGGCGGAATGGCCGCGCGTGTGCGCGGCACTTGGGCGGACGGCGCCGGGCAGCAGCTTCAAATTACGCCCGGTATGCTTGGCGGTGAAGGCTGTGAGCTGTGGTTTGTGGAAAACGGCGCCCTTGTGCTGCGGCTGGACAGCGGCGCATACCGGCGGCTGGCGCTTTCGCAGGGCGACACGGTGCTCACCGTCAGTGAATGTGATGAAGACGGCGCGGAAACTGCGCCGGGAAGTGTCTATTATAAAATGTGAGAAAGAGGAACGGAGGCTGGATGATGAATTGCCCTGTATGCGGCCAAGAGCTTGCACTAGGTGCAGCCTTTTGCCAGCACTGTGGCGCGAATCTGAACGGATACTGCCCTATATGCGGAAAGCCGCTTGTGAAAAATGCCCGGTTCTGCCAATACTGCGGTGCGCAATGCGGCACGGCAGGCCCTGTGCCCATGCAGCGGCCTGATGAGGAGGCGGCCGCCCCGCATCTCGCACCGGCACCGTGCCCGGCTTCCACTGCGGCCTGTGCACCGGAGGGGGGCGGCGCGTCTGAGCCGCCCTCTTCAGCAGGGCAGGCGCAGGAGCCTTTCCCTGCGCCTGCACCTGTGCGGGAAGCTTCCGCATCCGGCCTGCAGCCCAGGATGGAAAAGCAGCCGGCGTATTATAAAGCAGAATTTGAAAAGCTGAGCCAGGGAAAGAAAACAGATTTCAACTTTGCCGCCTGCTTTTTGGGCTTTTGGCACACCTTATACCGCGGCTGCTGGCGGCGTTTTCTGTTGCTGTACAGCTGGCTGGGAGTATTGACTGCTGCGGCGGGGCTTGTGGCGGCGCACGAGCTGGAGACGGTCGTGATGATGAATGCCGCCTATGCCGGCGCGGCATGGCACTGGGATGGCAATATTTCAGCTTTTATCAGTGCGGTGCTGATGCTTCAAGTGGCTGTGGCACTTTACAACGGCACCACCTTCAACGAGTATTATTATAAGGTGTGCCGGCGAGAAGCGTCTGATGCTGAAAAACGTCAGATTGGCCTTGTGGCAGGCGTGCTGGTATCCGTTGTGGCGGCCGTGGGGGTGTTGGCCCTTGCCATGTACAGTTATGAAAACGGCAGGCAGCAGGGCGAGTTGTATCGCCAGACGCTGATGCAGAAAGCGGCCGTTATGGGGCCGCAGATGCAGCAGGCGCTGAACAAAAGCGAAGTGCCGGCATCAGAGGAAAAAATGTTCCTGGCGGGATATATCCCGATGGAGGAACTGCCGGACGACTTGAGCGCCCAGGGGGCGGGCGAGCAGGCCATGAGAAGCATCCGTTTGTTTTGCGATGACGACCACACCCTTGGGCAGGTGCTGGACGCCGCCGGGGTGTCCCCGGTGTTTGAAGGCCAGGCCGTGCAGGAAGACGGCTCTGCCGTGTGCGGGCTTTCTTGCTGGATTGGCGAGACGGCCCTGCAGGCCAAAGTGGTGATATGGCCGGGCGATGGCCCTGCGGCTAAGGCCGCCATAACAGGCGCAGGTTTTTTGAATGGGCAGTCGCAGGAGCGCCTGTCGGCCACCACAAACGAGGCTGCCTCGCTGGTGCGGTGGCTGTACAGGCAGGCGGGCATGGGCGATACGCCGGGCGTTGCGCTTCGCATGCAGGGCATGTGGGTGGACAGCCAGAATAATTACATGTACATTTTGTCTTCCATCATAGACGGGCAGGATTTCCAATATCATTATGTGCTGCGCGATGGCGATTTGCCTGCCTTGTATGTGTCGAACGAGGACGGTTATGGCGTCATTGGCTTAACAGAGGATGACGTGCTGTTGTGGGGCTATGCCCCCCACAGTTCTTCAGAGCTTACCACGAAGATTTACGAGAGAGCGCAGTAAACCCGCCGGGACAAGGCCTATTATGCTTACTGCGGGCTGCGACCCTTGTTCAACCCGGCGGCCTCGTAATGCCCGGCGGAAGAGGGTGCCCTGCGGGGGCGCCGTATTCCAGATAAACACGTGCTAGGGCCTGCGGCCTTTTGCCTGCATGCCCGGGCCGGTTTTATAGCACCCTGAATTTCGAAGGAGGAATATGATGATGAAATGTTCGCTTTGTGGAAAAACTGTGGAAGACGGTGCTGTGTTTTGCCCCTTCTGCGGCATGCAGCTTGGGCAGGAGGCGCCGGGCGCACAGGCGGGAGCGAATGCCCCGCCGGAGGCCCCTGCGTCCGAACAACAGCCCGCTGCGGCGCCTGGGGCAGACACCGCAGAAGGCCCCGCGGCCTCTGCACAGGCCGGCACAGCGCAGGGCGGCCCTGTGCCCGGCATGGGGGCGGCGCCCGCGCCCGGCGTGCCGTCGTATAGTGACCAGGCGCCATATGGCCAGCCCTATACCCAGCTGCAGCAGGGAATGCCCTATGGGGGCGCAAATGGGCCGGCTGCCGGCGTGAACCCCTATTATGCCCGCGAATTTGAGCTGATTGCAAACGGAGGAAAGCCGCATTTTAACTTTGCGGCGTTTTTCCTGGGCTTCTGGCACACGCTGTACCGCGGGTGTATAAAACGTTTTTTGGCTTTATATGCACTGCCCTGGCTGGTTACCATGGCTCTGGTGGGCGTGGAGATGAGCATTATGGTGGACAATATGTATATGGTTGCCATGGATGTGATGCCCACCGGCCTGCTTGTTGTATACCTGCTTTCAATTGTGCTTTCGCTGGTGTCTCTAGGCCTTTCCATTTATAACGGCGCCACGTTCAACCGCTATTACTATAATCTGTGCAAAGGCGATGCGCGCGTGCCCAAAAAGACGGGCCTGCTGGTGGGCGCCATTGCACTGAATGTGGTGTTGTCCATCATCGGGATATCCCTGAGCGTGGTGGGCATCGCGGACGCTGCGATGCATTCCGGTTATCCCTCAGTGGATGAACCGGGCGATGTGCTCATTTCACAAAGCGGGCCATCTGCCGGTGTGCCGGACGGCGAATTGGAAGCGCATGCGGGCACCGTGATGTACGCGGCCCTCACGGATGCCACCGTGCCTGCCGAATACAGCCAGATATTGACGGAAGCCCATATTTTTGCCGAGGATGTCCCCGCAGATATTCTGGAGGCGGGCGCGCTGGAGCAGGCGGGCCGCGCCGCTTATCTGTTCTACAGTGATGCCTATACCCTGGGCGACATGCTGGACGCGGTGGCGGATGATGTGAGATGGTCTGACGCGGAGCCGGACGAAGAGGACATGAACCTTTACAACGGCAGCCTGAGCTGCCTTGTGGACGACACCGTTATCGAACTGGCGCTTTCTGCCTTCCCGCTGAGCGATGGCGACACCTGCCTTTCCGTGATGGGCGGTATTGTGTATAAAAACGGAGATATGGACGCGGATTCCTACCATATTTGCACGCCGCAGCAGGTGAACTCCTTTATGAAGTGGCTGTGCGCACAGGCCGGGGCTGAAACGCCGGTAAGCGTTGCCCGCCTTGCAATGGGCACATGGGCCAGCGCTGACGGCCAGACGCTGGAAGTGACGGAGGTTTCTTTGAATGGTGCTGAGATGTATCTGAACAATGTGGCGGTTTCACATGAAGGCGCACTGGCGGTGGAGTATATGACGCCGGACGGCTATGGCTATTTTGAGCCCAGCGCTGACGGTGCGGCCATGACAGTGTATTCTTATCTGGACGGAAGCGCGGAGGAGACAGTGACACAGTATACCCGCGTGGCCTGAATTTGCATTCTTTCAGGCCGATGTGTTGTATTTGGGGTATCGCTTCAAAAAATAGGGCCACTTGCCTGCATGCAGGCAAGTGGCCTTTGTGTAAGGTGGAAACGCCGCCGGCAAGGCCGACGATGGAGAAAGAAAGGCGGCGTCAACGGGCAGGGATGACCCCTGCTTGATGATGCCGTGGCGGGTGAAGGACAAAGCCCTCTGCCCGCCATTTTGCTGGTGGAGAAGCCGGGTAGCCCGGCAAAAGGCCTTAAAAGGAAGAAACCGGCAGATGGCGCGGATGACGGCGGTTTGACAGGCAGAGCGGCAGGTTTACGCCGTGCGCACCTCGAAGGAATAGGGGGGCACGGTGACGGTTTGCCCGAGAAGGGCGGCCTGCACGCTTTCTGCCGTGCGGTTGAGGCATATGGCGAGGGCGCTGTGCGCGGCACGGCGCTCGTAGCAGAGCACGCCGCCCTCGGCATAACGCACAAAAAGCTGGCCGTCCGCAAGGGCAGGGCAGCGGCGCCGCAGGGCCGACAGGCTTTTCAGCACGGAGATGATGTGCGTCTCAGTGCTGTTCCAGTCGAAATAGGCGCGGTTGAACGGGTCTTTATAGCCCTGCATACCGATCTCGTCCCCGTAATAGATGCTGGGGATGCCCGGCAGCGTGAATAGCATGGCATACGCCATGCACACAAGGCGGCGGCCGTGCTCATACCGTTCCGGAGAAAGGCGGCGGCCGCTTTGCCAGTAGCGGTCTTTCCCCTCGCAGCTCTCGCCCGCAAGGGCGGTGATGGCGCGCTCTGTGTCGTGTGTAGAGATAAAATTCATCAGCACATGCAGCGCGGGCGCGGGGTAATTTTCGCAGATGCGCAGAATAGAATCTGCGGCACTGCGCGCGCTGCCGCCGCGCAGAAAGCCCAGCACGGCGCTGCGGAAGGGGTAGTTCATTACAGCGTCCAGTCCCTTGCCCAAAAGATAGGCGCGCCGCGCGCCGTAGCTGAATTTGGTGGTGGCGTCCTCCCACACTTCGCCCAGAAGGTATTTATCCTCGCCGTGGCGTTTTACGGCCGCGCGGATGGCCTCGATAAAATCGTCGGGAAGCTCATCGGCCACATCCAGACGGAACCCGCTGGCCCCAAGGGAGAGCCAGGTGTCGATGACGCCGCCCTCGCCGCAGATGAACCGGCGGTAACTCTCGTCGTTTTCGTTTACCTCGGGCAGCGTGTCGAAGCCCCACCACGCGCGGTAGCCGCATGGGTAGGCCGGGGAAAAATCGTACCAGCGGCGGTAGGGGCTGTCCGGCGAGTTGCAGGCACCGCACACAGGGTAGCGGCACTCGCGGTTGAAGTAGATAGAGTCCGAGCCCGTGTGGCTGAACACGCCGTCCAGAATGATGGAGATGCCCTGCTGCTTTGCCTCGGCGCACAGACGTGCGAACTCTTCATTTGTGCCCAGCAGCGGGTCTGCCTTCAAGTAATTTGCTGTGTTGTAGCGGTGGTTCGAGTGTGCTTCAAAAATGGGGTTCAGGTACAGCGTGGTTACGCCCAGCCCGGCCAGATACGGCAGCTTGCGGCGGATGCCCTCGAAATCGCCGCCGAAATAATCCCGCGTTAAGTACCCGTCTACCTGTTCTGTGGGCCAGAAGTAGGGCTCGCCGCTTTTGTTTTCGCGGTAGATGCGGTCGGCAAAGGGCATGGGCTTGGGCCGGCCCTCCAGAAAACGGTCGGGGAATATCTGGTACATCACGCCGCCCTTCAGCGCGGACGGCGTGGAAAACCCGGCCTCGTACACCGTAAGCTGATATTCTTCGCCTGTGCCGGTGGTAATATAGGCCTCGCCCAAGGCGCCGCGGTATAGCTTGCGGTAGCCTGTGTAAAGGTCAAAATAGTAAAAATACAGCCCCGGCTGCGGCATGGGCACCGTGATGGTGAACAGGGCCTGCCCGTCCGGCATGTGTGCGCCGCCCTGGCCGCAGAGAACGGCATGCAGCGCAAGCAGGGACGGCTCTTCGCCGTCCCTGTGCAGGGCAAGATAAGGCGTGGTGCAGCCGAATTCACCGGGCACCCGCAGCGTGAAGGTGACGGCTTGCCCTGCGCGCACGGCGCCGGAGGGGGCCTTGTGAAAGGTATCGAAACTGTTATAAATGGAACTCATCAGGCGTTCTCTCCCGCAATGGAGTTATTTTACCGGTTCGGCATGCCAGATGTTGCGCGCGTATTCAAACACGGCCCTGTCGGCAGAGAAAATGCCGCTGTTTGCAATGTTCATCAGGCTCATGCGGTTCCAGGTGTCTCTGTCGGCATACAGGCGGCTCACATCGCGCTGGGCGCGCAGGTAATCTGCAAAATCTGCCATTACCATATAAGGGTCCGACGTGCGCAGGTTCGAAGCTATCTCATGGAAACTCTCGCCGTTCCAGCCCCTTTCCAGAAAATCCAGCACCTGCGAGGCCTCCGGGCAGGCGCTGATAAAGCCGGAGGGATGATAGCCGAACTTTTTCAAATCGTTTACCTCAGGCGTGCGCATGCCGAAGATGATTTCGTTTTCCAGCCCGGCGGCCTCGGCTATCTCCACATTGGCGCCGTCCAGCGTGCCGAGGGTGACGGCGCCGTTCAGCATGAATTTCATGTTGCCTGTGCCGGATGCCTCTGTGCCCGCAAGGCTTATCTGTTCAGACACTTCGCTGGCGGGCATCAGCCGCTCGCTGGTGGTGACGCAGTAATCCTCCAGATACACCACACGCAGCTTTTCGCGCACAGCCGGGTCTGCATCTATCAGCTGGCCCAGCTTGCAGATGAGGCGTATCATCTGCTTTGCCATATAATACCCCGGCGCGGCCTTGGCGCCGAAGATATAGGTTTTGGGCATCACATCCGCATTCGGGTTGTTCTTCACATACAAATACTGCGCCGCAATGTTCAGTGCATTCAGGTGCTGGCGCTTGTATTCGTGCATGCGCTTTACCTGCACATCGAAGATGCTGGCCGGGTCTATCACCTGGCCGGTTACTTTTTTCAGATGCTCGGCAAAGGCCTCCTTGTTGCTGCGCTTTACCTCCTCCAAGCGCTTGAGCACGCTTCGGTCGGCCGCGTATTTTTCGAAATTTTTCAGCAGAGAGGCGTCTTTTTTGAAGCCGTCGCCAATGGTGTCGCTCAAAAGCTGTGTCAGCGCCGGGTTCGAGGCCAGCAGCCAGCGGCGGTAGGCGATGCCGTTGGTGACGTTGGTGAACTTGCCGGGGCTGTACAGGAAGTAGTCGTGGAACACGCTCTGCTTGATAATATCGCTGTGCAGCTTTGACACGCCGTTGATAGAGTGGCACACATAACAGCAGATGTTGGCCATGCGCACCTGGTTGTCACCCAGAATGGCCATATAGTTTATCTTGCCTGTGTCGCCGGGGAAAACGCGCTCAAAATCGGCGCGGCAGCGGCGATCCAACTCTTCACAGATCTGGTAGATGCGCGGCAGCGTCTTTTTGAAAATGTCGATGTTCCATTTTTCCAGCGCCTCGCTCATCACCGTGTGGTTGGTATAGGCAAAGGTGCGGCGGGTGATGTCGAACGCGTGGTCCCAGGCAAAGCCGCACTCGTCCAGCAAAATGCGCATCAGCTCGGGAATGGCAAGCGTGGGGTGCGTGTCGTTGATATGGATGGCCACCTTGTCCGGCAGGTTGTCCAGCGTGGCGTACTGTGAAAGATGCGTTTTTACAATGTCGTTGACAGACGCGCTGGAAAGGAAATACTGCTGGCGCAGGCGGAGTATCTTGCCGTCCATGTGGTTGTCGTTTGGATACAGCACCTTGGAAATAAGTTCGGCGTTGGCATTTTTTGCAATGGCGCTGCCATACTGGCCCGCATTGAAGCTGCTCATATCGAAGCCGGGCGCTTTGGCGCGCCACAGGCGAAGCTTCGAGACGCCCGCGCTGTCATACCCGGCTACAAACATGTCACTGGGCACGGCCAGCACGCTGGAATAGTTTTTATGCTTCACGCAGTGGTACGAACCGTCCCAGCTCTCTTCTATCTCGCCGTCAAAGCGCACCTCCACGGCCTGATCTGGATGGCTTTTCAGCCACACACCGCCGCCGGGCAGCCAGTTGTCGGCGTGCTCTTCCTGCCAGCCGTCCACGATTTTTTGCTTGAAGATGCCGTATTCGTACAGGATGGAATAGCCCATGCCGGGAATGTCATCTGTGGCCATGCCGTCCAGATAACAGGCGGCCAGGCGCCCAAGCCCGCCGTTGCCGAGGCCGGCGTCCGGCTCCTGCTCATAAATATTGTCCAGTCTGATGCCGTGATCCTTCAGCACGGCTTCGGCCACACCGGCAAGGCCCATGTTGAACAGGCTGGTCTTCAGGCTGCGGCCCATGAGGAATTCCATGCACAGATAGTACACCTGCTTGCCGTTGGCACCGTAAGTGCGCGACATGAAGCTTTTGCGCTTCGCACTGAGCATGCCGCGCACGATAAGCGCCAGCGCGCGGTATATCTGTTCATCGGTAGCGCTGGCAAGATCTGTTGCGAATTCGCTGAACAGCTTATCTGCCAGCAGCTTGTCAAACTCTTTCTTTGTCATTTTCGTATTCAAAAGTCATCTACTCCGTTCTGTCTGCACGCTGTGGAAAAGCGGGCGTATGCCCCGGCGCGGCCCCTTGCCTGCCGGGCGTGCCGCGCAAAGGTGCATATACGATATCAGTATACTCTATCCATGCCCTCAGTTCAACAAAAAAACCGTGCTGTGAAGCCAAATGTGCAAAAAAACGGCATGCGCAGCAGCCTGCCGCCTGCCGCCCGAACCCCATGCACGAAGTTTTTTCAAAATCAGCTTTCCATCTTTCTTTTTCTTGCACTTAATAGTATAATAGATTCCAGATATCTATATGCCGGGGCGCAGCGCCCCGCAAGGAAAGGAAGTTTGCGTGTATGCCGGCAAATAAAATCAAGCTGGAAATCTGCGGCGCCAGCTATGTCATCGCCACCACCGATACGGAAGAGTATATATTGAGCCTGGCTGAAAAGCTGGATGCGGATATGAACCAGATGATGACGAACAACCCCTCGGCGTCTATTGCCACTGCCGCCGTTATCACGGCGCTGGGCTATTTGGACGAGCTGAAGAAAAGCACCAGCGGCGCGGACAACATGCGCGCGCAGATCAAAGATTACCTTGAGGACGCCGCCAAGGCCAAGCTCTCGGCGGAGGAGGCGCGCCGTGAGGTAGAGCGCCTGCGCCGTGAGATAGGGTATCTGAAAGAAAACCACTGATGCGGGCATATGATGCCATGCCGGAGGTGCTGGCGCCAGCGGGCAGCCGCCAGGCGCTGGAGGCCGCGGTGCGCGCCGGGGCAGACGCCGTATACCTGGGCCTTACAGATTTTAACGCCCGCCGCACGGCGGGCAATTTTGATGCCGCCGCCTTGCGAGAGGCCGCGGCTTTTTGCCGTGCGCGCGGCGTGAAGTGCTACCTTGCCTTCAACACCGAGCTTCTGGACGGCGAGCTGGCGCGCGCGGAGGCCGCGCTGCGGGCGGCCGGGGCCGCCGGGGTGGACGCCGTGATCGTGCAGGACCTTGCGGCCGCCGCCCTTGTGCGGCGCTGCGTGCCTGGCGCCGCGCTGCACGCCTCCACCCAGATGAGCGTGCACAGCCCGGCGGGTATTCGCCAGCTGGCGGAGCTTGGTTTTTCACGGGCAATTCTGGCACGTGAAATGAGCCTTGCCGAGCTACGCGCCGCCGCAGAGGGCAGCCCCATCGAGCTTGAGGTATTTGTGCACGGCGCACTGTGCATGAGCATGTCCGGCCAGTGCTATATGAGCGCGTTTCTGGGCGGGCGCAGCGGCAACCGTGGGCTGTGCGCAGGCCCGTGCCGCCTGCCGTTCTCGGCGGCGCAGCGTCCGCGCGAGGGCGATTTTCACCTCAGCCTGAAAGATCATTCCCACTTGTCCAGCCTGCCTGTGCTGCGCGAGGCGGGCATTGCAAGCGTGAAAATAGAGGGGCGCCTGCGCGGGCCGGAATATGTGGCGGCCGCCGTGGCCGCATGTGTGGCTGCGCGCGACGGGGCGCCCTATGACGAAGAATTATTACAAAAAGTATTTTCGCGTTCTGGTTTTACGAATGGTTATATAAAGGGCGTGCGGGACGGCACGATGTTCGGCGTGCGCACGGCACAGGATGCCGCTGCGGCCCGCGCTGCAGCGCCTGCCCTGCGCGAGCTGTACCGCCGCGAACGGCCCAGTGTGCCGGTGCATATGCGCCTGACGCTGGAGGCTGGCGGCGCCGCGCTGGAGGCGCGCGATGAACAGGGGCGCACTGCGTGCGCACAGGTGCAGGCGGCGCATGCGCCTGCCCAGAAGGATCTGACGGAAAGCTGCGCCCGCGTGCTGGAAAAGACGGGCGGCACGCCTTTTTCAGTGCGTACCGCCGCTGTGCAGGGGGCGGATGCCTGGTACGCGCCAGCGGGTGAGATAGGCGCTTTGCGCCGCGAGGCGCTGGAAAAACTGCTGGCCCTGCGCGCCGCGCCGCCGGAGGCGCCGCGCCCCGTACTGCCCGCGCCGCCGCTGGCCGCCGCTTTGCAGGCGGTGGCCCCGCGCAGAGTGCCCGCGCGGGCTGCGCTTTGCGCGCGCTTTGAGACGCCTGAGCAGCTTGCGGCCTGCACGGAAGAGCAGCTTGCGGCCCTTGCCCGCATATTGCTGCCCGTGCAGCACCGGGCCTGCGTGCCCGCGCCGCTGCGCGCCAAAGCCTGGCTGGAGCTGCCGCGCGCAGAGTTCACAGGCGAAGGCGCGCTGGAGAAGACAGCCGCCTCGCTCGCCGGCGAGGGCTTTGCGGGCTGTGTGGCGCAGAACCTTGCGCACCTTGCCCTGCAGGGGGCCGGGCCCCTGATGGGGGGCTTTGGCCTGAATGTGACGAACGCGGCTGCGGCGCGCGCATACCTTGCCATGGGCTGCGAGAGTGTCACCGCCAGCCCCGAGCTGGCTGCGCAGGGGGTGTGCGGGCTGGCCGCGCAGGCGCCCACGGCTGTGCTGGCCTACGGGCATATGCCGCTGATGCTGACGCGCGCGTGCCCCCTGCACAATGTGCATGGCTGTAAGGGGTGCCCGAAGAAGGGCAAACTAACAGACCGCAGGGGGGCGGAATTTCCCGTGCGCTGTACAGGGCCGCAGGGCATGCGCACGGTGTATAACCCGGTGCCGCTGTACCTGTGTGACAAAGCAGGGCAGGCCGGCGCGGATATGCTGCTTTTGTATTTTACCATAGAGGCTCCGCAACGCGTGGGGCAGGTGCTGGACATGGCGCGCACCGGCGCGCCGTTCGATGGCGCCTTTACCCGCGGGCTGTTTTTCAAAGGCGTGCTTTAACCCATGCCCCGGGCCAAAAGAGAAAGGATGGAACCCGATTTGAACGTACCTGTTAAAATAAAGCGCCTGCGCCGGCAGGCAAAGCTGCCGGCTTACGCCACGGATGGCGCGGCGGCCATGGATTTGTGCGCCGCGCTGGAGGCGCCGCTTGCCCTGGCCCCCGGCCAGCGCGCGCTGCTGCCCACTGGTTTTGCCATTGAGCTGCCCGGGCCGGAATATGTGGCGCTTATTTTTGCGCGCTCCAGCCTGGGGGCCAGGCACGGGGTGGCACTGCCCAACGGTGTAGGCGTGATAGATTCGGATTACCGTGGCGAAGTGCATGTGGCGCTGGCAAACCACGGGAATGAGGCCTATGTCATCCAGCCGGGCGAGCGTGTGGCACAGATGGCTGTGGTGCCGGTGGCGCACGCCGTGCTGCAGGAAGTGGACGAGCTCGGCGGCACTGCCCGCGGAGAAGGGGGCTTCGGCTCCACTGGGAAGCTTTGAGGCAGAAAGGGGAACACAACGATGAAAATGAAACGCACCCTGCTTTTGTGGTTTTTTATTCTGGCGGGCATTGTGCTGGGCGCCATGCTGGCCAGCGTGTGCCGCAACGTGCCGTTTTTGAGCTGGCTGAGCTATTACCAGTCCATCGGCTTCAACTCGGACGCGCCCTTTGTGCTGGACCTATCAGTGGTGAAGCTGACGTTCGGTTTTTCCATGGGCGTGAGCGTGGCGCAGATTTTCACTATTGCCGCGGCTATTTTCCTGTACAACCGCACTTCGCTTCGCTGAGGAGGGCGTGATGGAACTCATTTTAGCTTCCGGTTCGCCCCGGAGAAAGGAACTTCTGGCGCTGATTGTGCCGGAATTCACCGTGCACACCAGCGATGTGGATGAAAGCGCCATTTCGGCCCCTGCACCGGAACTTCTGGTGCAAAAGCTGGCGCAGGCAAAATGCCGCGCCGTGGCGGCGCAGTTTCCGGCGGCCTGCGTGCTGGGGTGCGACACGGTGGTGGATGTAGACGGCACCGTGCTTGGAAAGCCGCGCAGCATGGCGGATGCGCGGCGCATGATGCGCCTTTTGTCGGGCCGGGCGCACCGGGTGCACACCGGCGTGTGCCTGGCGGTGCTCGACAGGCCGGACGAGGTGTTCACCTGTACATCCTCAGTGTATTTTTCCCTTTTGAGCAGGGAAGAAATAGAGGCTTACATTTCCACCCCGGAGCCCTATGACAAGGCAGGCGGCTATGCGGTGCAGGGCGGGGCGGCAAAATTTGTGCAGGGCATTGAAGGGTGCTACCACAACATTATGGGCCTGCCTGTTTCACGTGTATATGCCGCATTGAAGGCGGCGGGCATAGTAAAAATAACCCAAAACCAGTGAAATTTTTGGTTTTTGTGCCGTTTTGAAGGCTTCACTGTTGTATGCGACAAAATATTGTGATAGAATACAAACATAAGTATGCAAACTGCGTAATGGCATCAAAACGCCGGGGGGAAGCATGGGAGCAAGAGTGATCATGGTGGCCTCCGGCAAGGGCGGGACGGGAAAAAGCACCGTGGCGGTGATGACAGGCGCGGCACTTGGCGCGCGCGGGCGGCGTGTGCTTTTGGTAGAGCTGGATTCCGCCCTTCGCAGCGTGGATTATATTGCAGGCGTATACGGCAAAACTGTATATGATGTAGAGGATGTGCTGTGCGGGCGGTGCGACGCGGGTAAGGCTTTGGTGGAAAGCCCGCTTTATCCGGGGCTTTTTGTCATCAGCGCGCCTTATTCGGGCGGGCAGGTGAGCGCCGGGGCGCTGCACAGCTTTCTGCGGCAGGCCGGCGGCGTATTTGACGATATTGTGCTGGATACGGCTGCGGGCATGGGCGCCCCCTTTGAGGCGGCGCGCACCGCGGCGGATTTGGCGCTTATCTGCATCACGCCGGACCCGGTGGCCCAGCGCGACGGGCGTATTGTGTGCGATGCTTTGCTGGAGAGCGGCTGCGCGCAGGTAAGGCTTGTTATCAACAAGGTGCCGCGCACGCTGGCAGGGCAGGGCATCCGTGATTTGGACGAATGCATCGACACCGTGGGCGCCCAGCTTCTGGGCGTGGTGCCGTACAGCGCGGCGCTGCTGCGCGCGGGTGCCACAGCGTCGGCGCTGCCCAAAGAGGAAAAGGCGGCGCGCGTGTTTGCCGCCATGGCGGCGCGGCTATGCGGCGTGCATGTGCCGCTTATTGTGCGTTGAAAAAACAGTGTGTTTTTCATCTTGATAGTTCGATATGGGCCGGGTAAGTAGAGAAGGAGGGAATTCCCTATGAACATTGCGCTGATTGCGCATGATACCAAAAAGGAACTGATGGTGCAGTTCTGCATTGCATATTGTTCTGTGCTGGCCCAGCACAGCCTTACGGCCACGGGCACTACAGGCAAGCTGGTGAGCGAGGCCACGGGCCTTCCCATTCAGAAATGCCTGTCCGGCACACACGGCGGGGATCAGCAGATTGCCGCGCGCATCGCATGTAACGAGATAGACCTTCTGCTGTTTTTCCGTGACCCTATCTCGGCCAAGCCTTCTGAGCCGAACGAGATGAACCTTCTGCGCCTGTGTGATGTGCACAATATTCCTGTGGCCACCAATATCGCCACGGCTGAAGTATTGATTCATGGGCTGGAACGGGGCGATCTGGACTGGCGGAATATCGTGAACCCGCATATGATTCCATAATTTGTTTTGCTCATAGGCCCCGCAGCCTGGCCGCGGGGCCTTTTTGTTATAAGCCGCGCATTGCTGAAACGGGAGAGATGCTGTTTGAAATTATGGAAGCGTAGTTGGACAAGGCCGCAGATGCTGCTTCTGGCCGCTTTTGCAGCCTATGTGTGGGTGCTGCTGTGGTGCATGCGCTGGTATGACCCCTGGCGCGATGTGTCGCAGGCGTGGTGCATCGTGCGGGATCTTTCCATCCCGGAAATATTCGCCCAGCTTCGCTACGAGGGGCACCCCTTTCTGTGGTACGCCCTTTTGTGGCCTTTGGCAAAGCTTGGGCTGCCGTTTGAGAGCATCCTTGTGCTGAGCACGGCGCTGATGGCGGGCGCGGCGGCGGTGCTGGTGCGCTTTGCGCCCCTGCCGTGGTATGCAAAGGCGGCGTGCCTGTTCAGCGTGCCGTTCATTTATTACCTGCCCACCGTGGCGCGCAGCTATGCGCTGGCAGGGCTTCTGCTGGTTTTATGCGCGGCGCTGTACGGCACGCGGCACACAAAGCCGCTGCGCTATGGCGCGGTGCTGTTTCTGATGTGCCAGGTGCATGTGATGCTGTGCGGGTTTGTGGGCTTTCTGATGGCGCAGTGGGCGCTGGAGATGCTGGTGCGCAGCGCGCGGGCAAAAAGGCTGGCCGGTGCGGACGCGGGGGCGCTTGCCCTGATGGCGGGCGGCGTGCTGCTGCTGGTGGTGCAGCTTGCGGGAAGCGTGCAGGCGAATACGCAAATAGATTTGCGAACACAGAGTATTGTGCAGACGGCGCAAGATTTTTTGGGCATCGGCTTTAAGACCCTTTTTGATGCAGAAATGTATTATTTCCTTACAAAGCGCGGCCTGCTTGTGCTTTTGCCGCTGCTGGCTGTGCTGGTGTGGCTTTTGTGGCGCTGGCTGCGCGCCGCGCCTCTGCCGCTGCTGGCGTGGCTGTGCGGCACAGCGTATTGCCTTGTGCTGCAGCAGTTTTTAGTATATGCCACCGAACAGCGCCATGTGGTGATGGGCATGATGTTCGTGTGCGCGCTGTGGATGTCCGTGCCGGATATCGAGGCCTCCGCGCGGCTTACACAGGCGCAGAAGGGGGCGGCAAAGCGCGGCCTTGGTACGGCCCTGCTGGTATTTTCCTTGCTGACGGTGCCTGCCATGCTGCGCTCGCTGCAGGAGGTGGTGCGCCCGCCGCAGGAGAATGTGCGCAGCGAGACCATCGCGCAGGCGCTGGCAGAGGTGACAGAGCCGGACGCCGTTATTTTCACGGACAACGAATTTTATATCAGCCTGTTCTCTGCCTATCAGCCGGAGCTTGAGTTCCGCAACCCTGCCCGGAGCAGGCCTATCAGCTTTACCATATGGGACGGGCTGGAGGATGGCCTGGGCGGGGGAACGATGAGCGTGCGCGAGGCGGTGGAGGCCCTGCGCGCAGACCCGGCTGTGGGCGGCAGGCCGCTGTACTTCTTCACCACAGGCGCTATGGCGCTTTCCGATGCGCCTGTGTATATCGAGCAGGCCGCCGGGCAGGGTGTGACGCTTACCTTCGCGGGCGGCTGGCACCGCACGCAGTATGAAGAATATGCACTGCTTCGCGTGGAAGCGTGATGAGAGAGCCTGCCGGAAACGGCAGGCTTTTTTTGTATAATCTGCACATAATAAAGGCGAATTGTGCAAAAAAAGGGCACGTTCAGCGCAAGCGGGCCCGGCGGTGTGCATGCTACAATAAAGAGGAAAGTTTTCTGCCCCGGCGCGGGCCGAAACAGTGAAAAAACAGAAAAAAGGAGAACCTGCGATGAAGTTCCTGAACGTAGAGATCCCCGTCAAGAATTTGCCGGAATTGGACGGCAGCTTTGTGCCGCTGGGCCTGTTTTTCAAACAATATCAGAAAGGGGCGAAAAAACCGCTTTGCATCGCGGTTGAGCGCTCGGGCGGGCAGATAGGCACTTATGAGACGAAAGTGTACGGCACGCCGGACATGGCCGAGGCGGACGCCTACTATGTGGACAGGCTGGTAAAGTTCCTTTTGTGGAGCTGGGGCGGCTTCAAGGTGTATATCTGCGGCGACGAGGCCGTGGGCGCGCGCATCCGTCAGGCGTATACGGCCGGCGGCAGCCGCGCCTTTGACAAGGGCTTTATGGAGCAGGTGTACGAGACGCCGTTTACGGTGGAAGTGCTGCCCTATGAGGAAAAGCCCGCCGCTTTTCAGCGCGCACAGGCCATCGGCCGCCATACAGACGGCGCGCGCATCGGCTTTGATGCCGGCGGGTCAGACCGCAAGGTTTCTGCCGTCATCGACGGCGAGCCCGTTTATTCCGAGGAAGTGGTGTGGTTCCCGAAGGTGATTGCAGACCCGGATTATCACTATCAGGGCATTCTGGCGGCAATGCACACGGCCGCTGCAAAAATACTGGAGAAGGGCCGCAAGGTAGAGGGCATCGGTGTATCCAGCGCGGGCGTGTATATCGGCAACAAGTGCATGGTGGCCTCACTGTTTTTGAAGGTGGGCAAAGAGGACTTTGACAAAAAGGTAAAAAACATCTATACCCGTGCTGCCGAAGAGCTGGGCCGCACGCTGGGCTATGAGATACCCGTGGTGGTGGCGAACGACGGCGACGTTTCGGCGCTGGCCGGCGCCATGGGCCTTGGCGAGAACGGAATTATGGGCATTGCCATGGGCACCAGTGAGGCCGTGGGCTATGTGGACGGCGACGGCAATATCTGCGGCTGGCTGAACGAGCTTGCCTTTGCCCCTGTGGACGGCCAGCCCGGCGCCATGGAGGATGAGTGGAGCGGCGACATCGGCTGCGGCGTGAAGTATTTCAGCCAGGACGGCGTTATCAAGCTGGCGCCGCGCGCAGGCATTGAGCTGAAGGGCGCTTCCCCGGCGGAAAAGCTGAAAGAGGTGCAGGCCCTGATGGCGCAGGGCGACGAGCGCGCTGTGAAGGTGTATGAGTCCATCGGCGTGTATCTGGGCCATACGCTGGCGCTGTACGCCATGTTCTACGACATCCGCCACGTGCAGATGATGGGCCGTGTGATGAGCGGGCGCGGCGGCGATATTATTTTGGATACGGCCAGCCGCGTGATGGATGAGGAATATCCGGAAGTGGCGTTCCGCCCCGAAGCGCCGGACGAGAAAACGCGCCGTGTGGGCCAGTCTGCCGCTGCGGCCAGCCTTCCGGAAGTGAAGTGAGCGAGGGGCCTGCAGGCGGAGAAAATATTTTTTCACAGACATTAAAGGGGCGCGCGGCCTGCTGAAAGGCCGCGCGCCCTTTTTCGGCGCCGCGCCTGTGCCGCGCGGGCCGCGCTTGACAGAGAAGAAGAGGATAAGGTATGCTTTTCCCTGTGGTTAGTTATAACTAACCACAGGGGGATGGAGAAATGGCATGCATGATATTTTACTGGCTTTTACACTTACGCTGCTGGCCAGCCTGAGCACAGGCATCGGCAGCTGCATCGCCTTTGTGGCAAGGCATACCAACAAGCGCTTCCTCTCCGTCAGCCTGGGCTTTTCCGTGGGCGTAATGATTTATGTTTCCTTTATAGAAATATTTTCTCAGGCGCAGCAGGCGCTTGTCTCCCAGCTTGGGCAGACAGGCGGAAGCTGGGCCACCGCGGCGGCCTTTTTCGGCGGCATGCTGGCCATTGCCGTGATAGACAGGCTGATTCCCTCGCAGGAGAACCCGCATGAGCCCAAGCGGGCAGAAGCTGAAAACGCGGCGCCTGCGCGCCGTCCGAACCAATCGAACGTGCACAGGCCGCACTGGAGGAATTTTGCAAAGAGGCGCTGTCCCGTAAGCAGCGGGTCAGACAGGGGAAAATGCCTGCTACTCAATTTACAAGTTGGATGATCGGGCAGGAACAGATCATCCGGGAAATTTGTACCCAATAAAAAACAGGATGAAAAGTCAATGTGGAGGTTATATCTCTTTGTGGTTTCCTTGTAGTGATAGCTTTGTTACAATCCTTTTACAATTGCCATAAATCGCTCAAAAGAATATGCCCCCGGATAATCTGGCTGTTTTGTCTCGAACACCATATAATACTTGTACTGCTTTCCGGCCAGCTTCGCCCACTGATCTCCGATTTTGGCCTTCTCCTTGGATTCATCATTATCCAGGTGGTCGCCCTTGGTTTCCACCATCAGTACTTTTCCGCTGTGGAGCATCACGATGATGTCAGGGTAAGCATGGGCAGGCCCGTTAATCTGGAAGCCCAGCCTGGAGATATTCCGATGCCACCACTTGACGTTGCTCTGCTCTGACAGTGCCCACACCATCTTGAACTCGTATTCGTTCGTATCTTCTTCGGCGGTATAAAGTGATTTCGGCACCATCGAGGTAAATGCCGTTGGCGAGATCACTGCTGGCAGCGCATAGTTGGGCAGGCAGGAAATTTTATCCTGTTCCAGCCAGGTATCAAACACACCGGCTCGATGCTGGGCAATCAACTCCTTCACTTTCTCATGAATCTTCACAGCATAGGGGTACGGTGACTGCTCCAACTCAGAGAGCTGATCTTCGCTCATGGTGCCGATCACCCGGTCGATGTACGCATCCAGCTCCCGGTCGTTGACGCAGTTCATCTTGGACAGCTTTTGCTTGATAAGGCCCTTACACAGAGAAAGCCGCTTTTCCGAGGGCTGGGTGTTGAACCACTCCCGGAAAAAAGCGCTGTCGCCGCCGGACAGCCGCCACGCCTTTGCGGTGCTGTCTTTGCTGCCGTCTACATCCACCCGCGCCATCTCAGCATTGACCGTGGTGAAATCCACATGGGCGTCTTTGTCCCGCAGAGAAAAGCCACCCTCCAAATGCTCCAGTTCCAGGGGTTCATGGGCTTCCGAAAACAGGCTGGGGCCGGTCTCCAGCATAAATTGGGGGAAGCGCAGGGCAGCGGCTTCGTCTGCAAATTCCTCATTCATTCGGAACTGCTTCATTTTGTCGCGCACCTCCGATGGCGCCTGGCTCAAAGCGGTATTGCCGGCCTGGCTGATCTCATCCTCATAGGCTTTGTTCTGTTGCAGGGCCTGTGACAGCATGGGGTCGGACTGCATAGTTCCATCCTGCACGGATTGCTCCGCCTCCTGTGTGGCCGCTTCAAAACGCGCCTTCAAGTCCGAGCCGTCTACCTCCGGCAGATCTGGTTCGTCAGCGGGAGGAGTTACAATGGGAAGCTGCTCTGTCTCTGCGGTGGGAGGTGTCATAACGGGAACATCCACATCCTGTGCCCGGTAGTCGCGGCTGCTGAAACCGGCGCTGTTCAGCCCGGCCACAACCTTCTCCAGCGTCTGATGAAAGCCGGCAGAGGATGTGATGACATAGGAGAGATTCAGCACTTCACTGCTGTTCTTCTGCGTGTAGGGCAGCCGAAGCACACGCCCCAAAATCTGCTCCACATCCACAGTAGAAGTGCGGTTTGCCACTGTGGCCAGCACATAGGCAAAGGGGCAGTCCCAGCCCTCTTTCAGGGCATTCACAGTGATGATGTACCGGATGGGGCAGTCTGGGGACAGCAAGTCCACATTTTTCAGCTCGTCCTTATCGCCGGTTTTGATGGCAATTTCCTTTTCAGGAATACCTCCGTCCACCAGCGTTTTCTTAATTTTTTCGTATGTGGTGCTGTCCGCATTGTTGCGGGGCTGTGCCTGGAACAGAACGATGGGACGGATATAGCGCCCGCTGGTTTCCTGCTCCCGCTTGGCCTGCGCCTCCAGCTTGGCGCGAATGGCGATAGCATCCCCGTATACATCGGCCTGAGACTTGCGGTTATAGACGATGACTGGCAGCTTGACCATGTTGGCCTTTTTCAGCCGAGCAGCGTCCACAAAAGAGATGATATTGCTTTTCTTCTTGGGGGTGGCGGTCAGGTCAAACACGAAGCTGGGGTTGAAGTTTTGCAGCATTTCCACGCTCAAATCCGAGGCGGCATGGTGGCTCTCGTCCACGATGACCACCGGATTCAGATAGCGGATCACCTGAATCAGCGCCGTCTCATCGGTATCGGCCAACAAAACGGACGGATCATCCATCCACTTTGCAAACTCGGCCAGATAACCGTTCTCCTGATAGGCTTTGCGCCCTTCCTTTTTGCTGGTACGGAAGGAATCATAGCTGAGCACAAACAAGGAAAGCTGTTCTGTCACCGCAGAAGGGGTAAAGTTCTGCCCCATGAGGGCTTGCTCCTTGGAGTACACCTGTACCCGCCCGCCAAAATCCACATCCAGCCGCTGGCGGTAGGGATGGTCGGGATTTTCCAGCGCCTTGCGGGTCTGGGTCAGAATGGCCTCGGAGGGCACCAGCCATACAACAGCCTTGGCCCGGCGCTGGGGCATGGCGTCAAAAATCGTCCGCAGAGAACTGGCGGCAATATAGGTCTTGCCGCCGCCGGTGGGCACCTTGGCACACACATGGGGCACACCGGGCAGCACATTCACATAATTCGGCATACCACCGAAACCCACCAGAACATTTTTTCCGTTCCAGAGCGTCTGGTACGCCTTTGCCGGGCTTTGCAGCTCCACCACCAGCTCCAGGTAGCGCGCAAGATCGGCAATGACTTCTTTCTGATAAGATTTCAGTTCCATTTCTTCACGCTCCTTTACAGCCGGGCAATGTCCCGGGGGATTTTCTTAAAGGTGATGTTATGCTTGCGCAGCGTCTCCTGCGGGATGGCGCACAGGTCGGCATAGATGGTGTAGCCCTCGGCCTTGGTCTGGATGGCAGCCAAAAAGTCATAGTCCAGCGTGGTGACACGCTCCCGCTCATAGTAGAAGTAATAGGCGGTGTTGCGGCACAGGCCCATGAAGTAGGGCTCGTCCGCGGGCTGTCCGGCAGGCAGAGGCTCTTTAGTCTCCATATAGTAGACGTATTCCCGGATTTTCTGCGTCCCTACTTCTTCGTTGAGGTTGCCGTCCGGCAGCAGAAGCACAGGCCCCAGCTCATAGTAACTGAAATTGCCGCCGGTGCCTTCCACGGCTTTTGTGCCCTCTCCATAGCCATCAATTACCCGTTTGACACGCTCGGCGGTGATGCTGCCGGCGTAGTCCATCATTTCCACCAGGATGAATTTGCGGTTGCCGCCGTCAGCCTTGTTCATGTTCAGCACAGCGTGGGCGGTGGTGCCGGAACCGGCAAAAGAGTCGAGAACCAGAGTATCTTGATTACCTGCAATCGTGAGTACATATTCCAACAATCGGCGGGGCTTAGGTGTGTCAAACGTGGCTTTCCCATTGAAAATTGCCAGCATCTCTTTTTTTGCTTCGTCCGTATGTCCTGTCTCAGAAAACGGCCAAAAATTAGTAGGTACTTTTCCACCAACATTTTCAAGGTATGTTTTTCGACGGATACCACCTAATCCTTTTTTTGTAAAGTAAAACCTTGGCCATTGCCCTCGTTCGTATACCGCTTTTGCTCGTGCAGCCGATTCTTCCAAGGATTTTGACAAAACGATGGCCTGAACCCCTTTGCGCACTTCGGATTCAGGAACACCGCATACAGTAGCACGTTCTTCGGGGTCGTTTATATCACGCAGTTCATAATCGCACCACCCCTGCATATATTCAAGCATTTGGGCTTGTTCAAAGGTCCAGCATCTCCCGCTACTTGGATATATCATTTTTCCAGTGAAAGGATGTTGGATGGCGTATACCATACCCTGGTGTGTTGCTGCACCAGGCGCAAAGGGATTGTCACTTGCCCAAGGCTTAACATCATTGTCTGGGTTTTTGTATATGGAATTCATCTCTGCTGTGCGTGGCAGCTTGTTTGGATTCCAGCCTGGCTGTTTACTGTAAACAATCAGGTGCTCCACTTCGTTCACAATCCCTTTGGAGTCGTTTCGGGTAGAGTATGTCCGTTGCCATGAAATGTTTGACACAAAGCAGCTGCTTCCAAAAATCTCGTCGCAAATAAGTTTCAGATTGGCATATTCGGTATCATCAATACTAATAAAAATAGCGCCATCCTCTGCCAAAAGCCGCTGCAGCAGCTTCAAACGGGGGTACATCATGCACAGCCACTTGTCGTGCCGGGAAAGGTCCTCGCCCTCTTTGCCAACCACTTCGCCCAGCCACTTTTTTATCTTGGGGTCATTGACATTATCGTTGTACACCCAGCCCTCGTTGCCGGTGTTGTAAGGCGGATCGATGTAGATACACTTCACTTTGCCTTCATACCGGGGCAGCAGGGCTTTCAGCGCCTCCAGATTGTCGCCGTGGATAATCATGTTTTCGCTGCCGTTGTCCTCGGCGTGCTGCCCGGCTTCGTTATAGCTGTACTGGCGCTCCAGCACCCGGAACGGCACTTCCTGATGGTGGTTTACTACTTTATCCTTTCCAATCCATTCGAGCGATGGCATAAGGGGGAATCCTCCTTAACTTGGCGCCTAATTTACCACACTGGCATTATTACTTTATCAAATGTACCGGCGGCCTTTGCAAGCGCTGTCTGTCCTTTTCCAGAATTTAAGATTTGACAGCTTCATTATACCAGATACAGAAATTCAGAACAACGAATTTTCATAATCCCATACGAAAGCTCTTGTTCCCGGTTCGGTAATTTGCAAAGCCCGCGCTTTTCTTTTCCTCCAGCCTCTTCTCATAAAAAGGCACAGAAATCCATCTTTTACAGATGGATTTCTATGCCTTTCTACGCCGTATACCCGTATCTGTATTTAATTACTTACCCTGTAAAATAACAAATCCGAACCCGTCGCCTACCGGCATAAGGTTCGGATTTGTTTGTTGTGGTGGAGAAGAGGGGACTCGAACCCATGACCTCACGGATGTGAACCGTGCGCTCTAACCAGCTGAGCTACTCCTCCACAGCGAAGGTAATTATAGCATGAATACGGGCATTTGTCCAGCCCTTCGAAAAAAATTTTTGAAAAGGCTTGACTTTTTTCGGAAAGAATGTATTATTGTATTAGATGCTTAGTACAATAAAACAAAAAGGAGGGCAGAACATGGCATGGGACATCCGGGCCGACAGGCCCGTATATTTACAGCTTGTAGAGCATTTGCAGACGGCGGTGGTAACGGGCGAATATCCGCCCGGCTCGCGCATCCCCCCCGTGCGGGAGCTTGCGGGCCAGGCGGGCGTAAACCCCAACACCATGCAGCGCGCCTTGGCAGAACTGGAAGCACAGGGCCTGGTGGAAACGCACCGCACCTCCGGCCGCACGGTGACGGAAAACGGGCAGGCTGTAGAGGAAATGAAGCAGGCCCTGGCGCGGGGCTGCGCAGGTGAATATGTAAAAAATATGGGGCGGCTGGGCATACCCCAGCCGGAGGCGGCCCGTATGGCCGCGGAATACAAGGAGGAATCTGTATGAACGAGATACTGGCCTGTAAAGGCCTGGCAAAACGGTACGGCAAGGCCGCATATGTGCGGCCTGCGCTGGACGGGGTGGATATCTCCATTCCCGCCGGGCGTATCGTGGGCCTGCTGGGGCCAAACGGCTCCGGCAAAACCACGCTTATCAAACTGGCGGCGGGCCTTCTGGCGCCCAGCGCGGGCACCATTGCCGTGTGCGGCCAGGCGCCTGGCCCGGCCACCAAGGCTATGACGGCATATCTGCCCGACAAGCCTGCGCTTCCGCGCAGCCTGCGCGTGCGCGATGCTATGGAGCTGTACCGCGATTTCTTTGCCGATTTCAGCGAAGAGAAGGCCGGCGCCATGCTGGCGGACCTTTCTATCGGCCCGAGGGATAAGCTTTCAGCCATGAGCAAGGGCACGCTGGAAAAGCTGTACCTGGCCCTTACCATGAGCCGGAAGGCGAAGCTCTATTTGCTGGATGAGCCCATCGGCGGGGTAGACCCTGCCGCGCGGGATTACATCCTTTCCACCATTATCCGCAATTATGCCGAGGACGCGGCGCTGGTGCTTTCTACGCACCTCATAGGCGACATTGAAAATGTGCTGGACGACGCGCTGTTTTTGCACAGCGGCCGTGTGGCGCTGGCCGGCAGTGTAGATGCGCTGCGGGCAGAAAACGGCAAGAGTGTGGACGCATTGTTCCGGGAGGTATTCAAATGTTCGGGAAATTACTGAAGCATGAATTCAAGGCTACAGGCCGTACCCTGGGGCCCCTGTACGGCGGGTTTGCGGCGCTGGTGCTGGCGGCGTGCGGTATGCTGTGGCTGACATGGCAGTTTGGCGAGGTGAAGGTGGGCCTTGGCACAGTGAAAGTGGAGACCGGCACAATTCTTGGCGCGCTTTCCGGCGTGCTTACACTGGTGGCTGTGTTCGCCATGATGGCCATTGTCATTGTCACCGAGGTGCTTATCATCATGCGCTTTTACCGCCTTTTGGGCGACGACGGGTATTTCTGGTTCTCGCTGCCCGTCACCCCGGCGCAGCACATGGCAGTTAAGCTTATTGCCGCCATGGTGTGGTCTGTGGCAAGCCTGGCATTGTTCGTGGGCGGCATTTTCGCGTTCGTACTGGTAGCCAACGGCATGGAGGGCGGTGCCGCTCTGGCAGAGCTGTGGGCTGCAGTGCGCACCTTCCCCTATATGACGCCTGCGTTTGGCTTCGTCGCGCTGCTGGTGCTGGCAGGGCTGATAGCCATGGCCGCAAGCTGCCTGCAGGTGCAGCTTGCCTGTGCACTGGGCATGCAGTGGCCGCAAAGCCGCCTTGGCGCCAGTATCGGCATGTATGTGCTGATCAGCGTGGTGCTGCAGATTTTGTGGACGGTGGCAACGGTGGGCGGCGGCCTGTTCCTGTTTGCCAGTACACCGCACATCACGACGCTCACCACTTTGGACGCATACCGCATCCCTGTGATGGTTGTGGGCATATTCTGCCTCCTGAATCTTATCCTTTGCGCCGTTTACTTTGCCGCGGCGCGCTGGCTTTTGACGAAACGGCTGAACCTGGCATAACAGCTTCCCCAAAAAGAGGTTGAAATGTATGGAACGAACACAGAAAAAGCATTTTATCTGCCTGACTGCGGCAAGCCTGTGCTTTGCAGCGGGTATAGGCAGCGGCAGCGGGGCCTTTTTCGGCCTGGGCTGTGCCTGCCTTGCGCTGGGCCTGCAGGCCCTTGCTGCAAAGGAGGGGCATATATGCTGACAGCAGCCCGTTTCTTTGCAGCCATGGGCGCAGCAGTGGTGGTGTTTTTGCAGGCTATCGGCACCTATGATACCCCTTTGTGGCGTCTGGTGGGCGCCGTGGCGGGCACCGCGCTGGGCCTGTGATGCTTGCACGGCCGCGCCGCAAGTGTTATACTTCCGGAAAAGCCGCCCCGGCGGCAGAACAAAGGAGATACAGAGATGGAACAGATGAAGTATGTGTGCCCCAAATGCGGCAACACGCAGTATGAAAGCGACCAGTTCCAGGCCACGGGCGGGAACTTTGCCAAAATATTCGACGTGCAGAACAAAAAGTTCATCACCGTAAGCTGCACGCGCTGCGGCTATACCGAACTATACCGCAGCCAGACGGATGCGGGCTGGGATGTGCTGGATTTTCTGGTGGGCGGCTGAGACGCCGGCTGTCTGTATGCAAAAGCCCCCTGTGCAATGCACAGGGGGCTTTTGCATATGAAAATGACTGGCCAAAGCGTGCTAAACCCTCAAAAACACATATTCCGTTTCGCTGGAACGGGCGGGGCAAAAGCGGTAGCCCTGCTCGCAAAAGGCGCTTAGCTGTGCAGGGCTGTGCACGCTGTTTTCTGCCATCCAGCGCACCATGGCGCCGCGGGCCATTTTTACATACACGCCCTTTTCCACCACCTTTTCGCCGGAAAGCTGGCCGAACACGCACTTGATGCACCGGGTGCCGGGCGGCAGATGGCGGCGCACGGCGCGGGCGTATTCGTCCGAGGCGAGGTCTATCAAAAGGCTTTCCCCCTCCAGCACCTGCCGCGCCAGACGCTCGCCCCAGAATTCGTACAGGTTTTTGCCGCGCGGTGTGCACAGCCTGGCCTGCATCTCAAGACGGTACGGCGCCACGGCGTCCAGAGGGCGCAGCACGCCGTACAGGCCGGAGAGAATGCGCACATGCCTTTGCACGTAATCAAAATATCCCGTTTCGAACACCTGCGGGGCCATGTATTTGTACTGGATGCCGTCGTATGCCAGCAGCGCCGGCGTGGCCGCACGCGAGGGCTGCAGGCGGGCATACTGCTCAAAGGCGCGCTTTGCCAGCGCGTCTGAACAGCCCATCACGCGGCGGAACGCCTCATACGGCATTTCGCGCAGCACGCCTGCCAGATATTCCGCATCGGGCAGAAAGGCGGGCATGCCCGCCGGGGGCAGGGTGTCGGCGTCCACCACCATATTTTTGGCGGGTGAGATGATAACTTTCATGCGCGCCGCCTCATTTATATTTGGGCTTCGGGGCATAATGCTCGAAAATCACCGCGTCGTAATACTCTTCCAGCGCGGCGGCATCGTCGCCGGGCCTGGCCGTCCAATATACAGGCATGGCGCCGCAGGCCTCGGCAAAGCGGGCCAGAGCCGTCTTCCGGCCCGGCCCGTGCGCGATAAACTGGGGCCGCGCAATGACATTGGAAAGAAGGTTGCCCGCAATGAAATCCAGCACAGGGCGGCCGGAGCCAAGCGCGCGCGGTGAATCGGTGAGCTGGCCGCGCAGGATGTCGGGTGCGTTTTTGCGGAACCAGGCCACGATGCGCGCGTCGAAGCTTTCTACACAGAAGGCGCCGCCGTACTGCTTTTGATAAGCGCGCATCAGGGCGAGGCCCTTCCGGCAAAGCTCTTCATTGCGCGGGCCGGTTTTCAGTTCGATAATGATGGGGGCCTTGCCTGCCACGGTGTCGAACACCTCAGTCAGAAGCGGCATGCGCTCGGCCGTACCGGCCAGCGGCATCTCGCGCAGGCGGGCCAGCGGAAAGGCATCCACGCGCCCGTCTATGCCGCACATGCGCGCCAGCGTGTCGTCGTGGAATACCACCACCTCGCCGTCCAGGGAAAGCTGGATGTCCAGCTCCATTCCATAGCCCTTTTCCGCGGCGGCGGCAAAGGCGGGCAGGCTGTTTTCCGGCACGCTTTGGTCCTGTGCATACAGGCCGCGGTGCGCATGGTTCACGCCGTAAAAGGGCGCCGCCTGCGCGGCGGCAAAGCGCCCCGGCTTTACGCAGAACCATATCAGCAGCAACAGGACGCCAATGCACCATATCAAAAGCTCCATATCTGTTCCCCCACATCCTGTCAAGGTGCGGCGCCGCCGGGCCCGCAGCCCTCTGGTACCGCTTTGCCTCCCTATTGTACAGCCGTATTGCGGCCGGGTAAAGCATTTTCTTTTACAAATTCGGGGAAATCAGGTGCATTTTCACAATTTAGACATATCGAACAGGTAGTATTAGGATGCGGAAAAGAACGGCGTGTGCACCGGGCACCAGGCGAGCTGTGCGGCGCGCTGCTTTTCTGCCTGGATACACAACGGCCGGGGCGCCGGCAGCAGGGAGGGTTTCGCCATGGCAAAAATACTTATCGCGGACGATGAGCCGCGTATTCGTGAATTGATTCAGGAGCATCTGGAGCATGAGGGCTACCAGTGTACCCAGGCATCGGACGGCGCGGCGGCGCTGGCTGCAGTGGCTGCGGGCGGTGTAGACCTTGTAATACTGGACGTGATGATGCCGTTCATGGACGGCATGACATGCCTGAAGGAGATGCGCCTGCGCGGGCTGGACGTGCCTGTTATCATTCTCACTGCGCGCGGCGAGGAGTATGATAAGCTGGAGGGCCTTGGCGCGGGAGCGGACGACTATGTGGTAAAGCCGTTTTCCCCGCGCGAGCTTGTGGCCCGTGTGCGCGCCGTGCTGGCGCGCACCATGCGGCGCGACGGCCAGAACGCAGGAAGCTTTGCCTTCGGCGGCCTTGTGATAGATACGGCCAGCCACACCGTCACCATAGACGGCGCGGCTGTGGCCCTGACGCCGAAGGAGTTTGACCTGCTGGTGTTTCTGGCCGCGCACAAGGGCATTGCCCTCAGCCGTGAAAAAATTTTGCAGCAGGTGTGGAATTACGATTATTTCGGGGAAGACCGCACCGTGGATACGCATGTGAAAATGCTGCGCGGCCATTTGGGCAAATACCGCGATTTTATTACCACTGTGTGGGGCGTGGGCTATAAATTTGAGCCGAAGGCAGGCGTATGACACCGCAGAAGGAGCATGCGGCAAAGCGCCCGCCCAGGAGCTGGAGCATGCGCGCCAAACTGATGGGCTTTATTGTGCTGATGGTGGCCGTGCTGCTGGGGCTTGTGTGGTTTTTGGGCGTGCGCTCGCTGGGTACATTTTATGAAGTGGGCGTGCGGCGCGAGCTGACGCGCACGCTGAACGCCTTCTGCACTGTGCTGGACAAAGCGGGCCTGCCGGGCGAGGCGGGCTATGACGATGCCGCCCTTTTGGAGGGGCTGGAGGAGAACACAGGACTTCTGGCAGGAAAATGCTTTGAAGTAGCGGACGCCTCGGGCCGTCTTGTGCTGCACTTCCATGCACTTCAGACAGGCGAATGCCTTATCCACCCCTCTTACTTTCAGGCGTTTGGAGAAAAAAGCGAGCCCGCTTGGAACAGCGAATATGCCCAGGCGCTGCGCGCTTCCGTGCGCCAGAAGGGCGAAGTGCGTTTTATTCTGACAGACCAGACCAGCGCCCAGCGCCAGATGGTGATGGGACAGCGCCTTGCAGGCGGCGGCAGCGTCATTGTCTCTACGGACCTTGAGCGCATCGAGCAGGCGCGCGGTGTTATCAGCATGCAGCTTCCCGTCATTGCAGCTGTCACACTGTGTGCGGGTATATTGGGGGCTTTTTTGTTCAGCCGGTGGTTTGCCCGGCCCATCACCGAGCTTTCAGGTGCGGCGCGGCGTGTGGCAAAAGGGGATTATTCCGCGCGCGTCACCCCGCGCGGGCACGATGAATTGGCTGTGCTTGCGCAGGATTTCAATACCATGACGCAGGAGGTGGCGCGTTCTAACGAGTTGCAGCGGGACCTGCTCGCCAACATCAGCCATGACCTGCGCACGCCGCTGACGCTTATTAAAGGATATGCTGAAACGGTGCGGGACCTGACCGGCGCCGACGCCGAAAAGCGGACCGCGCAGATGGACGTTATCATCGACGAAACCGACCGTCTGTCCGGCCTTGTGAACAGCGTGCTGGAGCTTTCGAAGGTGTCCAGCGGCGCGGAAAAGCTGGCGCCCGTGCGCTTTGACATTGCGCAGCTTTGCGAGGAAGTGGCAGAGCGCTATGAGGATGCCTGCGCCAAGGCGGGGTTCCATTTGACCGTGCAGGCGGATACGCCCTGCGATATCATGGCAGACCCGGAGGCTCTGAGCCGCGTTGTGCACAACTTTTTAGCCAATGCAATGCACCATGTGGGGGCGGACGGCTATCTTGCATTGCGTGTGCTGCCGAAAGACGGCGGCGCGCGTGTGGAGGTGGAAGACCACGGCGCGGGCATCCCGAAGGAAGACCTGCCCTATATCTTTGACAAATACTACCGCTCGCGCGCAGATGCGGGCAAGCAGGGCTCCGGGCTGGGGCTTTCTATCTGCAAGGCCATTCTGGTGCGCCACGGCTTTGCTTTTGGCGCACAGAGCGAGGTGGGCCGGGGCAGTTTGTTCTGGTTTGAGGCGCCCGGCGCGCCGAAGCAGGAGCGGCAGGATAAAGAACAATAAAAAAGCGATGCACAGAGGCTGCACCAGGCAGAAAAATAACCGTTTTGCCCAGTGCCGGCCAGGGTGCCCGAAAAAATTTTCGGGCGCCCTTTTTTTATTTTCAGAGCGTTTGGCAGGCCCAAAGAAAACGTTTGAACGCCCGTGCCCGGCTTAGGCTGCGCGGCATCGGTAGCGCACCCCTCTGCGGGCGAATAGCATACGGCAGAGGGGACCTGCCCCCCTCTGTATGCTAGAAGAAAGAAAGGAGTTTTGCAGCATGAATGAAATGAATCAACTGCCGCTTGCCATTGCCACTGTGCCCATGCAGCGCTTTGAAAAGCTGTATCCGCTGGAAAAGGCGCTGCAGCGCGGCACCCTGTTTCAGGCGCTGGACCTGCCGTTCTGCCCGTGGGAAGGAGGCGAACGCCATGTGTGAGAATGTGCGCGGCGATTTGGAAGCCTTGAGCTTTGCCATGGATGAGGTTCGCCTGTTTCTGGACACCCACCCCACGAATACCTGTGCGCTGAAGGCGTATCAGGAGCTGCATACACAGCGCGATGCCGCTGTAAAGGCGTACGAGGCGGCCGTGGGCCCGGTGGATTTTTACAGTGCAGGCGGAAAAAATGCCTGGAACTGGGTGCAGGGCCCGTGGCCCTGGGAAACGGAGGCGTGAATTATGTGGAGCTATGAAAAACGGCTGCAATTTCCCATCCATATCAAAAAGCCGAATGCAGCCGCGGCAAAAGTGATTATCAGCCAGTACGGCGGGCCGGACGGCGAGCTGGGCGCCTCCATGCGCTATCTCTCCCAGCGCTATACCATGAAGGACAGGCGCGTGGCCGGCCTGCTGACAGACATAGGGACAGAAGAGCTGGCCCATCTGGAGATGGTGAGCGCCATTGTGTACCAGCTGACAAAGGGGCTCACGGTAGAAGAAATCAAAAAGCAGGGGTTCGACGCCTATTTTGTTGACCACACCACCGGCATCTGGCCGCAGGCCGCCAGCGGCGAGCCCTTTACCTCAGTGTGCTTTGCCTCGAAGGGCGATGCCATCACAGACCTGTGCGAGGATATGGCCGCAGAGCAGAAAGCGCGCACCACTTATGACAATATTCTGCGTTTGGTGGACGACCCGGATGTGATACGCCCCATCCGCTTTCTGCGCGAGCGCGAAATTGTGCATTTCCAGCGCTTTGGCGAGGCGCTGGAGCGCATCAAGGAAACGCTGAATTCCCGAAATTTCTATGCCTTCAACCCGGAATTTGACTGATATGCCGCGCCGTATACGGCATGGTATGCAAGCCCCCGGCCCGGCAGGGCGCCGGGGGTGTTTTGTTGAAAAAACGGTGCTGATTTGATATAGTATCCATATGCAGGGGGCGGCTGCCGCGCCCTGCACAAGGATATGGAAAAGACAGGAGAGGGGAATTTCCGTGAAGCTGATGTTTGCAAGCGATATCCACGGCTCGGCGCTGTATGCAGAAAAACTGCTGGCCCGCCTGAAAGATGAGGCGCCGCAGCGCCTTGTACTTTTGGGGGATATTCTGTACCATGGCCCGCGCAACGAACTGCCGGACGGCTACGCCCCAAAAGAGGTGGCTGCGATGCTGAATGCGCTGCGCCCGCGGCCTCTGTGTGTGCGTGGCAACTGTGAGGCTGAGGTGGACCAGATGATGCTGGAGTTCCCTGTAATGACGGAATACTTCCCGCTTCTGCTGGACGGGCGCATGGCGTTCATCACGCATGGCCACATTTGGAACGAAGCGAACCTTCCGCCGCTGGAGACGGGCGACATCCTCATCCATGGGCATACCCATGTGCGCGCGGCGCAGGACAAAGGGGCCTATTATTTTCTGAACCCCGGCAGCGTATCCATTCCGAAAGGGGACGGCGTGCGCGGCTATATGGTGTATGAGGACGGCGTGTTCACCCTGAAAGACCTGGACGGCGGTGTGCTGGCCACACTGGCGCTGCATGACTGAGGCGGGCGGTGCGGCCTGCGCGCAGGATGCGGCTGTGACGCGCAGTATTATCAAAAAATATAAAAAGCCCATCTGGCACCGTTTTATCGGCGCGTGCAAGGACTATGCCCTTGTGAACGCAGGCGACCGGGTGGCTGTTTGCATCTCCGGCGGGAAGGACAGCTTTCTTCTTGCAAAATGCATCCAGCATTTGCAGCGCGTGAGTGACGTGCCTTTTGAGGCAGAGTACCTGTGTATGGACCCCGGCTACCTGCCGGAGAACCGTGCCCTTATCGAGCGCAACGCCGCGGCGCTGGGCCTGCCGCTGCATATTTTTTGTACGGATATCTTCGACAGTGTGGCAAACGTGGACAAAAACCCGTGTTATCTGTGCGCGCGCATGCGCCGCGGGCATCTTTATAAAAATGCGCAGGCCTTGGGCTGCAACAAAATAGCGCTGGGGCACCATTTTGACGATGTGATAGAAACCACGCTGATGAGCATGGTGTGGGGGGCAGAGCTTCGCACCATGATGCCGAAGCTGCACAGCACCAATTATCCGGGCATGGAGCTCATCCGCCCGCTGTACCTTGTGCGCGAGGCGGATATCGTCGCCTGGCAGCGCTATAACGGCCTCTCGTTTCTGCGCTGTGCCTGCCGCTTTACGGAAGAGGCGGAAAGGCGTGGAGAAGATGCCCCGCACGGCGCGCGTGCGAAAACAAAGGCACTGGTGGCGGCTATCCGCGCCATGAACCCGCAGGGGGATGTGAATGTGTTTCACAGCCTGCACAATGTGAACCTGAACGTTCTGCCCGGCTGGACGCACAGGGGCTGCACACACAGCTTTTTGGACGATTACGGCAGCGCGCCGCCCTGCGAGGAGGATGGAATGTGATACAAAAGCATGAATGGCCTGTGCTGGAATATGACGATTCCCGCGAGGTGATGGTGAGGCCGAACCGGAACGAGGGTTACCGCTTTCCGCCGCGCGCGGTGCTGTTTTTTCACCGGCAGGGCGTGGAGGAGTTTGCAAGCGGGCTTCGGGCACACAGGTTGTATGCGGCGCACCACATCGGGCACCCCTGTGAGGAACTGGGGCAGTTCGAGACCATTACCAGAGAGTTCACCGTCTACCGTGTGCCGGTGAACGGCGTGGACATATGCCTTGCGGCCGCGCCGCTGGGCGCTTGTGCTGCGGCGCAGTTCATGGATTTTCTCATTGCCTGCGGGTGCACGCGTATTCTGGCGGGCGGAAGCTGCGGCGCGCTGGAAGATTTGCCGGAAAACGTCTTTCTTCTGCCCACGCACGCGCTGCGTGCGGAGGGGACGAGCTATTGCTATCTGCCGCCCGCGCGCTGGGTGCAGACGGACGAGGCGGCCCTGCGCGCGCTGGAACAGGCGGCCGGGCGCTTCGGCGTGTCTGTGCGCCGCTGCCGCACATGGACGACAGACGGCTTTTTCCGCGAGACGCCCGGCCTTGTGGCCTACCGGCGGCAGGAGGGCTGCGCCGTGGTGGAGATGGAATGTGCCGCCCTGGCCGCATGCGCCGGGTTTCATGGCGTGCAGTTTGCCCAGCTTCTGTATACGGCCGACAGCCTTGCCGCCGCCGGGCATTCCGACAGGGGCTGGGGCGAAGCCAGCGTGCACAGCGCGCTGGCACTGGTGCTGCACGCGGCCAGCCTTTTGTAAGGGCCTGACCCGTGCACGGGCTGAAGGGAGGCTAAAATACGGATAATATCATTTTTTCCTTGTTGCGGAAGGCTGCAGCCTCCTGTTTCTGTATTTGGGCTTTTTATTGTGGGAAAAGGGGAAAATCGAGGTCATACACGGCTATCATTACAGAAAGGTAAGGCAGGAAGACAAAAAGGCATATACGGACGGGTATCATGGGCAAGGCAATAGTCGTGATTGGTGCGGGAATAACAGTTTCTGCGGTGCTTGGTGTGGCTGCGCCTTCGTTTGCAGGCATGGTCGCAGGCATTGCTTCATTTGCAGCGGGCCTTTGCATGATGCTGTTTGGGCAGATAAAATATAACAGGGGCCTTTTTTGAAAAACGCGCCGCTTAGGCGCGCTGGCACAAGAAACCATCGCCCCTGAAAAGCAATTTTTGCGCACAGTTTCTTCAGATTTCTAAAAGGATGCCTGTGGAAAGCCTCCTGCCCTGTATCAAAAGTTGCCGCTTCAGGGGGCGGGCAGCTTCGGCCCGGCGGTTTTGGAGGAAGGGTGTGAGCGAATTGTCAAACCAAGCGCAACAGGAAGCAGGTTCAAATTCCCATCAATCCTGAGCGTAATGGAAGTTAAGCACCTTACGAGGCCTGGCGTTCAGCAACGCCAGGTTTCATTTTAATGTGGCGGTAGCGGCACAGGAAAGGTTCCTGCCTTGGGGATAAAACTCCCGAAGCAGACCGTTCAGATTTTCAATTGCGCCTTTCTGCCAG
>OFMK01000320.1_pt1 | contig 54154 bp, 50 predicted proteins | sample 1541781 | NCBI WGS metagenome assembly OFMK01 (sample SAMN04209250, study PRJEB22552) | human gut metagenome | biome: gut; material: feces | host: Homo sapiens | place: USA: Oklahoma
TGCCCGAAGAACAGCGGGCCATGAGCCAGATCAGCCAGCAGCTTTTGCGCCGGTGTCGGATGCTGGTGGTGTGCGGAGGCGAGATCACGGCCGCGATGGCGGGTGAGATTGGGACAGCGGAAAAGCTGAAGCTCATCTGCACCACGCTGGATGGCCTTGCGAAAATCAGGGAGAACGAAAACCGGTATGTGAACTGATCGGGTGTGGAATAGAAAACGGACCGGGATCCGGTCCGTTCAGTTCTCTATTCCACTTTTTCAAACGCGCCCATTGGGCAGAACTGCATGCACTTCCCGCAAACGATACATTTTTCAGCATCCACAACGGGAAGAGAGAACGGCGTTTCCTGTGAGATGGCTCCCTTGGGACATACCTTAATAGATGGGCATACATGATTCTGCGGGCATTTTTGTTTGTTGACAAGAATTTTCATAAAGTCTCCTCCTTGCAGTACTGCTCTTTGATGGATTCGATCAGCGCGATGACGCGCGTGTCACTGATCCAATAACGCACATTCATCCCCTGTTTTTCCGAACTGAGGATCCCCGCAGTTTTTAAGAGATTGAGATGCTGCGAAAGCGCGGAAGCGGTAATATTCGGCGTGTGCCCGTGTATCTCGCTCACGTTTTTTCGGCCGTGCATCAATGCGCACAGGATCAGAAGCCGCTGTTCATTTGCCAGCAGCTTCAGCAACTCCGCGATCTTCTTGGCTTTTTCTTCCATGTGCAGCCACCTCTTTTCCGTGTTTGAGGATACAGATCCCCTGCGTCATCGTCCCCATGGGGCAGTACACACACCAGGACCTTGGCCGGAACAGGACCATGGTCACAAAACCGAGTACGGTAGAGGTGAGCATAACGCTGAAGAATCCAAAAGCGAATTGTGCGATCCACGGGGAGACCATATCGACCTCGGCCCATTGCCAGGGCAGCTTGAATACCCAGAGCAGCGTGACAGTCTGCTGCAGCGGCGCGCCGGTGAACACCTTGCATGTGCTGAACAGCATCAAACCGAACATGGTCATGAAAAAAGCAAGGAACCCGTAGCGGAACCAGCGGCTGCGCAAAAACTTCGGCGGAGGGACGTTTCGGGAAAGCTTCAGTTTTTCTCCCAACAGTCCCAGCAGCTGTCCGCGCCCGCAATAACGGTTGCAATAGGCCTTCCCTCCGCCAAAAACTGCGATCAGGAGCGGGATCGTAAAGAACAGCATGCCCAGCCAGGCGAACAGGATGTTGAACAGACCGAGGCAAAGATAAAGGAGTTCGACGATCCAGAGGTAGCTATACCATTTTTTCTGTTTCACAGCGCAGCCCTCCGTTCGATGATGGAAATAACGTCTGCCGGACAAACTTTTGTACATTTGCCGCAGCCGACGCATTTGTCTTCATCCAGCCGGGCGGTCACGCCGGAAGCGATATACAGCGCGTCCCGTGGGCACACCGCGGCACAGCAGCCGCAGGCCACACATTCCTTGCCGATGCCGGCAACCTTGGGAGATCGTTTCATACAGGGTCTCCTTTGCAAATGCATTAGTAATTCAGATGTTACTAATATACTGTATGATGAAGTGCTTGTCAAGTGTAACTATGAAACAGTTTCGACAGAGGGGAGAGACTGGAACGGCAAGCATAGCGCGTGGATATCCACGCGCGTCTTTGGGGAGAACCCCAAACCCCCGATCATCAAGAAAGAGGTGGAACAGCACTGAAAGAAAAAATATATGCTGCGTTTGCGAAAAACGCAAAGTCCATGGAGGGCCTGCGCAATAATACGGTGCAGTATGTGCCGGGTACTTTGAAAATCACCAAAGCGATCATCCTCAGCCTGGAGGATTACGAAAAGCTGGCGGAGGATATTTCGCCGGAATATCCATTTCTGAAAGACAATCGTGACCTTATGAAAGCAGACCGCGGCGGGCGCTTCCATGCCCTGCTGGCTATGACGGAAACAGGTTCGGAAGGAATGCTGCTTGCCAAGGGAAAGGGCGGCCTGTATGTGGGCCTCAGCAGGGATGTGCAAAAACTGGATCTGCAGGGAATCCCCACAGAGCGGATCAAATTGGAAGAACCGACCGTGTATCAGGAACGCGCCGTATTCTACCGCAAGCCATGCAATGTGGAAGATATCAAAAACCAAGATCCAAGGCGAACAACATCGGAGCGGCAGATGAATTTCCGGGTGGAGATGGCGGTCGTTCTGGAGGATACGCAATATGGGCAATTCAAGAAAATCGGCTTGCAGGAAGATCATATTGTCCTGTTTAAAAACAACGATAAGATGTGGTTTGACCCCGATGTCCTCTGTTGGCATTGCCTGCTTGTCAAAGGTGAGAACAGCAAAGACGGAATTCTCGTGGAGGCGGAAGGATATGCCCACGCCCGTTATGCAGCATTTGTCCCCAATTGCGACAGACTGCGTTTGAAGGATGTGCCGTTGTGGTATGAGTACCCGGCGCGGGTGCTAGAGCGGCAGAAAAGCAAAGGCAGGGGTGAGGCCCGGTGAGAAAGCGCGAACATGTGATCCCTCTGCGTCTGAACAAAAAGGAGCTGGCATACCTTGAAAAACAGGTGGCGATGAGCCGGATGCCGCGAGAGGAATATCTGCGCGCACTTGTCATGGGCGGCGAGGTGCGTGCCCGGCCCTGTACGCATCATGCCGATCTGCTGCGCAAGGTGGCAGGTCTGTGCAACAATGCCAATCAGCTGGCCCATGTGGCCAACCGCACGGGCCAGACCAGCCAGCAGAGCGTGGAAGAAATGACACGGCTTGCGCGGACGGTATGGCGCGCCGTGAAAGAACAATGGTGACAGGGTATGGCATATACGAGCATCCTTGCCGTGCACCGCCTGGAACGCAGCGTGGAGTATGTAACGAATAAGGATAAGACGGTACGTCCCAGGCCAGACAGCGCCTCATCCCTGCAGGAGGCTGTGGACTATACACGCAACCGGGAGAAAACAGAATGTGATGTATTCGAAAGCGCCATTGGCTGTACGCTGGAAACAGCCTTTGAGGATATGCTGGCCAATAAGAAACGGTGGAATCAAATAGACGGTGTACAGGGCTATCATCTGGTGCAGAGTTTTGCCGAGGGGGAACTGACGTCGGAGCTGGCGCACCGGATCGGGCTGGAACTGGCGGAAAAACTGCTTTGCGGGAAATATCCCGCCGTCATTGCGACGCATCTTAATACGCGCTGCCTGCACAATCATATCGTGTGGGATTCCGTGGCGATGGACACCGGGCGAAAATATCGCAGCAACGCCTGGAGCTACTATACAGAGGTGCGCGCACTGTCGGACAGGTTATGCCGGCAGCACGGCCTGTCTGTGATCAATACAGACAAAGCAGCAGGATTTTCCATGAACTACGGAGAATGGATGGCAGAAAGCCGAGGCCAGCCGACGTGGCGCACCGTGATTCGGCAGGATGTGGATGAGGCCATCGCCAGTGCACTGACATGGCGTCAGTTTGTGCGCGCTATGGAACAGCAGGGGTACGAACTTCGGATGCTTCGCAAGTACCCCACCCTGAAACCGCCCGGCAAAGAGCGCCCGGTGCGTTTCAAAACACTGGGGCAGAGGTATACGCCGGAAGCGCTGCAAATGCGAATCCTTTATGCGCGTCATAAGATACCGGCTGGAGGAAAAGTAAAGACAGGAGGGCCGCGGAAATATGCCCGGCTGTACATTCACGGCAGGCCGATACGTGGCCTTAAGGGCCTCCGGGCATTGTACTACCGTTATCTGTACGAGTTGGGAGCATTGCCGAGAAAGCCCCAATACCAAAGCTATGCTGTGCGGCAGGACATTTATAGGCTGGATCGGTATGTAGAGCAGATGCACTTCCTTTCGCTGCATGGCATCGACAGCCGGGCGCAGCTCGAAGAATACCGCAAGCCTCTTCTGGACGAGATCGCAGCTTTGACAAAAGAGCGACATCGGCTCTATCGCAGTGAGCCGGAGTCCCCTCGGATTGGGCAGCTCACGGCCCGGCTGCAGGCATTGCGGAAAGAAAACCGCCTGTGTGGAACAATCGAGCAGCACTCAGTAGAAATCGATCAGAGGCTGGCGGAGGCCAAAGCAGAACGGCAGAGATACATGGAAAATGAAAATAAAAAAGGTGTTGATAGAACTGAGAGAAGGCAGGATACCCGGCAGAGAGATGGTTGAGCTCATTAAAATGCAATACCCGGCAGGTAGCCGCATCGAACTGCACAGCATGGACGATCCACTGTCGCCCGTTCCGGCAGGAACAAAGGGTACCGTCCTGTTCGTGGACGATGCAGGCCAACTGCACATGCGGTGGGATAATGGCCGCACATTGGCATTGGTGCCGGGCGTGGACCGTTTTATCCGGATTAATGGAGCGAAAAAAGATAAGGAAAAAGGTGTTGAAGCGCGATGAACTATGGCGGAGATGCAGCGGACCAGATCGTCCGCTATTCCCTTGAGGGGACAGAGGTGGCGCTCAAGCTGACAGGAGAGGCGGCGAAAAGTTTTGCTGTGTTCGCGGCAGCGGTCCTTAAAGATCAGAAAAAGATGCATGGCAGAACGAATCTCACCCGTTTGCTGCGGGACGGTAAGCCGCTGAAATTCTTTGTAGTGCCGGAAGAACGGATGAAAGAGTTTGCTGTGGAGGCAAACGCACGCGGGCTGTTGTTCGTGCCGGTCAAAGATAAGACCAAAGAGGATGGAAAAATTGAAATCGCAGTATGGGCAGAGGATGCGGCCAAGGTCAACCGTGTGCTTGAGAAAATGAAGCTTGACTATGTACAGGCTGATACAGGTTCTAAAGCGGATGTGGTTACTGCCATTTCGGAGAAGGTTAAGCAGCAGACTGCTTTGACGCCGCAGACAGAAGTTGTGGAGACCCCGGCAGGCAAAGTTGCATTTGAAGTTGGAGAGATGGATGATTTGTTCAGTGTGGGGGCAAATTTTACCCAGCGGGCGGATTCGACGAACCGCTCGGAAATGGTGGCCGAAAAGAATCCGTCCGAACTTTCCTCGCAACCGCAAAACTCATTGCAGCCGCAACCCGACAAGAACGCCGAAAAGATCAGAGCTGAGGGCGGTAAGCCCAGCGTGAAGCAGGAACTGAAAGAAATCAAGCAGGAACTCACTCAAAAGAAAGCCGCCGAACGCCAGCAGCCGCAGCGCCAACGTACCCGAAACAGGAAAAAACAAAAGAAGGGCAGGTAATGAATAGATGTATTTGACAAAACTGATGAACAAGAACAGCCAACAGGTAAAGCCGGAGCCTGAACAGCCGGAATTCTCCAAAGAGGAATATGCGGCAATGAAAAAAGCCGAGCGGGAGCAGCTGTGGGAAAGGATCGATACGCTGACAGCGGATGTGCTCAAAGATGCCGAATCTCTGCACGGCTTTTTGGACTTTGCAGCACAGTGCAGCCCGGAGCGAATCGAGAACCTTCTGTTGTTCCACGCCGACGCTCCGGAAGCGACATGGATGAAAACTTTCGATGAATGGAAAGAGGCAGGGCGCGGCGTGCGCAGCGGCGCGGTCGGCTACACGGCGCTGATCGGGCAGGATTACACACGCGAGGACGGCACGGCGGCCAGCGGGTACTATGTGGGCAAAAAGTTTGATGTCAGCCAGACCCGTGGACGTCAGCCGGATAAGGCTCCGGTATATGCGGCCGATGAGCTGGTAACGGCATTTTTCGAAAACAGCCCGGTGCGGATCATTGTGAGCGAGGAACTGCCGGATGGGGTGCAGGCACAATATGTGGCAAAAAACAGGGCGATTTTTGTGCGCAACAATATGTCTGCGGAAACTACGTTTTTGGCGATTGCCCGTGAACAGACAGCCGCGAGCTTTGATATCCATGACGGCCAGTACAGCCGAAATGCATATACGCCGCAAAGCTACTGCGCGGCATATGTGGCGGCTAAAAAGTATGGTTTGGATGTCAGCAGCTTTTCTTTTGAGCGTGTATGTCAGCTGTGTTCCGGGCTGGAGCCGCAGGCACAGCGCCGTTTTTTGAGCGACGCAAAACAGGCGACATACGCTGTGGAGCGTATTGTCCGCCGCGGACTGCGGGAGATGGAGCTATCCGTAACGCCGGAGGCGGACTATTCGGTAGAGCAGAAAGCCGATGTGAAGGAGAGCGGCCAGCCCAAACCGGGAAAAGTAAAAAAGGCAGCTCAGCCGGAGCGGGAGTAAGCCAATCGTTTTCCGTTTGTTTTCAAATATGCAGTGGATTTTTCCAGAGAGGTGTGGTAGTGTTGAGATGAACACAGAGGAAAGGGAGGCGCTCATGGTGGCGAAAGAACGGCTGTACCGCATGACGGAACCAGACAAAAATATGCTTTTTGTTGCGCTGGCAGATGAATTCAAACGACAGCGGGCACAAGGGAATATCAACCGTTGGCTGGGAGAGTTTGCGATCCGTGTCGACGAACTTCCGCCCAAAAAGAATTTTTGGCCTTGGGATAAAACAAAGCTTTATGACCTTTACTTGACGGATGAAGAATGGACAACGGCCAGGAACGCTATCAATGATTTGAGGAACTGGCGTTTGTCTGTGGGAAAAGGCGATGGCGGCACGGGTGATTCCTTGATGAAGATCATGACGGCGAAGTATAAGAATGCGCCAGAACGATAAGTTCGTTTCGTCAACCACGTTGTATTTGGCTAATTGGTTAGAATAAGTCAGCAATTCATTTTGCCCCGCATTGCATGAGGTGCAGTGCGGGTCTTTTATTTATGGAAAGAAGGGTGAACAGCCTATCAATTAAAGCAAAAACATGTTATTTCGCTGTCGGGCGGGAAAGATTCCACAGCACTGGCCCTGCGTATGAGGGAAGAAGTTGTTCAATACATTGGTATAGCTGCGGACGAGCAGGAACGTGTATGTGAATTTCGATATCCGCTGGTGGAGTGGGAGATGGCAGAAGCCGACTGTCTTGCGTACTGCAGGGCGAGGGGCTTTGATTGGGGTGGGCTGTATGACCTGTTTCGGCGTGTGTCATGCTGGTGCTGCCCGCTGCAGCCGCTCTCAGAACTGCGTATCCTGCGAAAGCATTTCCCGGAGCTATGGGAAAAACTGCGGTATATGGACGCGCATACATGGCGGCAGTTCCGCGCGGACTATTCGGTGGAACAGTTGGAACAACGCTTTGCGCTTGAAGAAGAACGTGCGGTACAGGGCCTGCCCCTCAAGGGGCGGGCCTTTTATGCTGCCCTCAAAAACCGGCTGGGGGAAAATGCCGGAGAAAAGGGGGGAAGCTCATGAAGCAGCCAATGCCATGGTGGATGTGGTTACTGCCCCTGCCCATCGTTTGGTGGCTTGCTCTAATAACAGCCGGGGTGTGGCAGCCGGGGATGGACTTGATGAGGCTGACGGCGAAGTTGAGCACCGCGCTGGAGCAGCCGAGGGATATTCGCTGGACTGAGTATTCCGGCAGGTGTCTGCTGCTGTTTTCATTCGTTTATGCAGTGGCTGTCGGTATGGTACGGTTCAGCGTAACGGCCACACGCCGGGGCGAGGAACACGGCTCCGCACATTGGGGGGAGGTATTTGGAATTGCCCGAAGATACCGGGACAAACGGGGCGGCAACCTCATCCTCACCCAGCACTTTACCATTGGCTGGGATGGATACAGGCACAAACACAACACCAATGTGCTTGTGGTTGGCGGTTCGGGCGCGGGAAAAACACGGGGGTACTGTGTGCCGAACATACTGGAGGCGGCGGGCCGAAACAAAAATGCGCCGCCCTGTTCACTGGTAGTCACAGATCCAAAATCAGAAGTGCTGCGAAAAACAGGAGCATTACTCATTGCGCGGGGCTATGAGGTGCGTGTGCTGGACCTGACCAGCCCGGCCACTTCGTTTTGCTATAACCCTCTGCAATACATCCAAAGCGACAAAGATGCGCTGCGCATGATCGATACGCTCATCCAGGCGACCACGCCGCCGGGCAGCAAAAATAACGATCCATTTTGGGAAAAAAGCGAAACGGCGCTGTTGCAGGCATTGGTGCTGTATCTCATCCATGAGGCGCCGGAACACGAGCAGAACCTGCCTATGGTGATGGAGATGTTACAGGCGGCAGAAGTCAAAGAGGATGACGAGGACTACGAGTCACCTTTGGATATGCTGTTCGCACGCCTCGAGATGCGAGACCCGGAGAGTGTTGCGCTCAAACAATACCGGGTTTACAAAATGGCGGCGGGCAAGACAGCCAAAAGTATCCTTGTGAGCGTGGGTGTGCGGCTGTCGGCATTTCTGTTGCCGGAGGTCATAAAGATGACCTGCACAGACGATCTGCATCTCGAGGAATTGGGGGAGAAAAAGGTGGCGCTGTTCTGCTGCATCCCGGACAGTGAGAAATCACTGAACTATCTTGTCGGCCTTATGTACGGCCAGCTCATTCAGATGCTTTACTATGAAGCGGACCAAAAACATAAAGGGCGACTGCCGGTGCCTGTGCATTTGTTGATCGATGAAGCGCCGAACATTTCCCTGCCCACCGACAGTTTTCTGACATCGCTGGCGACCATGCGCAGCCGCGGCATTTTTACATCCTATATCTGTCAGAACATGGCGCAGATCAAGGCGCTGTTCAAGGATAGTTGGGAGTCGCTCGTGGGGCTGTGCGATGAGTTTTTGTATATCGGGGGAAATGAAAAAGAAACACATAAGTATGTTTCGGAGATGCTCGGTAAGCAGACGCTGTCCGCAGACTCCCACAGCCGCAGCCGTGGCCGCAACGGAAGCTACAGCACCAGCACGCAGCTGACAGGCCGGGAACTGCTCACGCCGGACGAGGTGCGCCTGCTGGATAACGGCAAGGCGATCCTGTTCGTGCGCGGCGAGCGTCCCATGATGGACAATAAATACGATTTGAAACGCCACCCGAACGTGCGGTACACAGAGGACGGCGGCGCACCGCCTTATGATTACACTGCGGCCCGGCTGTCCGCAAGCGATATATCCGGCAGCCCGGAGAACTACGAACTGCTGGATATGCGCGATTTTTTAGCATAAGAACATACGAACAAACAACAGCGCCAGCCGGAGCAGCGATCTGCTGTCCCGGATGGCAAAGTAAAACAGGAGGTATACCCTATTGATTATCTTGAAACCCTCTCATAAAAAGGAAAAAAGCTGTCCGGCAAAGTTGGGCAGGGCGGAACAAAGAGCCTTTGCCACATACATGGCACTGGTATTATGTGTATTTTGTTTTAGTACCTCAGCCTTTGCCGCAGACGATCCTCTGGCTATCGTTAACAATCTGTCCGATTTTGTATTTTCTCTCATTCGAGCAGTAGGTATTATCCTGCTTGGCTGGGGCGTAGTGCAGGTCGGCTTGTCGTTCCAAAGCCACGACCCCAGCCAGAGAAGCCAGGGCTTCTTGACGCTGGCAGGCGGGCTTGTGATCACTTTTGCGCGGGAGATCCTCGCGCTGATCGGCGTTGCGTAAACACAGGTGCATGGAGGCAGCGGGGGAGGTGAAATCACATAGGCGAAAACTCATGGATCATAGATAACCTTAATTCGGCGCTCAATACATGGAACGAAAAACTGGCGGAAATTTGGCAGCTTCTAACACAGGGGCTTGCCGACTTCAAGGGCGGCGGCATTTGGAATGTCATGCTGAATGTCCACAATGCAATGACAGCCATTGGCCTCGGCCTGCTGGTGCTGTTTTTTGCAGCAGGCATCGTCAAGACCTGTGGCAGTTTTGCAGAAGCCCGGAGGCCGGAGCATGCACTGAAGCTGTTCATACGATTTGTGCTGGCAAAAGGCGCTGTGCAGTACGGCCTTGAACTTATGTTGGCGGTCTTTGACATTGTGCAGGGCATTGTATCCCGCGCCATGGGTGCTGCGGGTACAGGTGGATTGGCGCCCACGACATTGCCGCCGGAGATCGTGGACAAGATCAACGCAGTGGGGTTCTGGAGCAGTATCCCTCTGTGGGCTGTCACGCTGCTGGGCGGGCTGTTTATTACAGTTTTGTCCTTTGTTATGATCATGACAGTATATGGGCGTATGTTTAGACTCTATTTTTATGCAGCTCTTGCCCCTATCCCGCTGGCTGCATTTGCGGGCGAACCAACAAGCAATGTGGGCCGCAGCTTTGTGAAAAGCTATGCGGGTGTTTGCCTGGAGGGGGCGGTGATCGCTCTGGCCTGTATCATCTTTTCCGCGATGGCTTCTGCGCCGCCCGCCGTGGACAGCAGTGTGTCCGCCGTGACCGCAGTTTGGAGCTATGTGGCTGAGCTCATTTTTAACCTGCTCATACTGGTGGGCGCTGTCAAGGCCAGCGATCGTGTGGTGAGGGAGATGATGGGATTGTAGTAACGGTGTAGATACATCTATATATGAACTGTTTAACAGGAGGGAAGCCTATCGAGATTAAAATTCCAAAAGAGATCCGCGAGTATCAAGAGTCCATCTTTTTCGGGCTCAATACGCGGCAGTTTGTCTGTTCTCTGCTGGCCCTCGGTGTTGCCGTGGGCCTGTATTTTTTATTGCGGGATACGGCGGGTACAGAAATAGCAGGCTGGGCCTGTATGCTGGGCGCGGCCCCGTTTGCGGCATGCGGTTTTGTACGCTATCATGGAATGACGGCGGAGCAGCTGCTGTGGGCCATCATCAAATCCGAACTGCTCACTCCGCACAGGCTGGTGTTCCGCGCGGAAAATTTCTACTATACGGCAATGCGGGCCAAAATCGAGGCGGGGCAGCGCAGGCCGAAGCGTGAAGCGGAGGTGCGCCGTTGATAAAAACACTGGTACGGAGTATTAAACAGGAAAAAGAAAAATTCCGCATCCCTCATTCTGTACAGGACGCTATCCCCGTCAAGCGTATCTGGACAGACGGCATTTTCCAGACGGGCAATGCCTACAGCCGTTCCTACCGTCTCACGGATATCAACTATGCCATCGCCAGCAAAGCAGACAAAACGGCGATGCTGTTGGGTTATTCGGAACTGCTCAATGCGCTGGATTCGGGTGCAAGTGCAAAGATCACCATCAACAACCGCCGTGTGGACCGCAGGCAGTTTGAACAGGAGTTGTTGATCCGGCCGCAGGCAGACAAGCTGAATGGTTACCGCCAGGAGTACAATGATATGCTGCGATCCCACGCGGCCAGCAACAACAATGTGGTGCAGGAGCGGTATCTCACGATCAGTGCACACAAGCGGAGCATCGATGAGGCACGGGCATATTTCCAACGCATGGGCAGCGAGGTCACAGCACGTCTCGGGCAGTTATCCTCGCAGGCTGAGGAACTGGACGCCTCTGCCCGGCTGCAGATCCTGCGCGATTTCTTCAAGGCAGTCCAGCCCGCTGTTGTGCCATTCAATATGGAGCAGAGAGCAAAGCGCGGCCATGATTTCAAGGACTGGTTCTGCCCGGACAGCCTGGAATTTTACGCAGACTTTTTCAAATCCGACATCCGATGGGGCCGGGTGCTGTATTTACAGGATTATGCCAGCTTTATCAAGGATGATTTCATCATGGAGCTGTGCGAGCTGGACCGCAGCATGATGGTGTCCATCGACATCCAGCCGGTACCCACAGATGAGGCCGTGCGGGAACTGCAGAACAAGCTGTTGGGTGTGGAAACGAATGTGGCCGGCTGGCAGCGGCGGCAGAACAACGCCAACAACTACACGGCGAATATTCCCTACGATATGCAGCTCCAGCGGAAAGAAACCACAGAGTTTCTGAACGATTTGACCGAGCGCGACCAGCGCATGATGTACGGCCTTGTGACGGTGGTGCATCTGGCGGAAAGCAAAGAACAGCTGGACGCGGATACGGAAAGCCTTCTGGCCGTGGGGCGCAAACACCTGTGCCAGCTCTCCACCCTGCGCTGGCAGCAAAGGGATGGCCTCGACACGGTACTGCCCTACGGCGTGCGGCGTATTCATGCCTTGCGTACACTGACAACGGAAAGCGTGGCTGTGCTGATGCCGTTCAAGGCTCAGGAGCTCAACCACACGAACGGCATCTATTATGGGCAAAACGCGGTGTCGGGTAACATGATCCGCATCGACCGGGCGCAGCTGCTCAACGGCCATTCATTCCGGCTGGGCGTGTCGGGCAGCGGCAAGAGCATGAGCGCGAAAGAGGAATTGGTGGAGATCGCCCTGCGCACAAAAGATGATATCCTTATCTTGGACCCGGAGAGTGAATTCGGCCAGCTGGTCAAGGCGCTGGGCGGCGAGGTGCTGCCCATTTCCCCGCACAGCAGCATCCACCTCAATGCACTGGATATCGACAGGGCGTATGGCGAGGGAAAGACCCCGCTGGTAGACAAGGTGAAACTCATCCTGTCTGTTTTTGAGCCGCTGACGGAAAACGGCCTTACGGCAAAGCAGAGGTCTATTCTGGACCGCTGTGCAAGGCTGGTGTACCGGGAATATATACGCGGCGGGTATCGAGGCGCGCCGCCCACGCTGGTGGACCTGCGCCGGATATTGCTGGAGCAGCCCGAGGCAGAAGCACACGACCTCGCATTGGCGTCGGAGCTGTACACCACCGGCAGCCTGAATATCTTTGCCCATCAGACCAATGTGGACACTGGTGCGCGCATTCTTTGCTACGATATCCGGGAACTGGATGAGCAGCTGCGGCCCGTGGGCATGGTGGTGACGCTGGACGCCATCTTCAACCGTGTGATCCGCAACTGGCGGCAGGGAAAGCGAACATGGATACTGGCCGATGAGTTCTACATTTTGTTCCGCTATTCTTTCAGCGCGGAGTTTTTCTACCGCCTGTTCAAGCGGATGCGCAAATACAATGCGTTCATCACGGCGATATCGCAGAACGTGGACGAGATCCTGCGCTCGGACACCGCCCGACTCATGCTGGCAAACAGTGAGCTGCTGGTGATGCTCAACCAGGCGGCGACGGACCGGGAGGAGCTGGCAAAGCTGCTGAACATTTCAGAGAACCAGCTCTCGTACATCACCAACGTGCCCGCGGGCCACGGGATCATCCGCTGCGGCGGGGCGATCATCCCATTCGAGAACAGTTTTCCGAAAAATACAAAGCTGTATCGGCTGATGACGACGAAGCCTAATGAAAAGTTCTTATAAATGGAAAGAATGATTGTAATTAGCTGCCCATAAGCCATTTTTATAGAAAAGACTTGCGATAATAATTGCATAGATATCTCCTTCAACGACAATAGGCACACCACCTTGAAAGAAGAGTGTGTCTATGATTACAAACAATTTCAACAAAGAGCTTCGGGGTATTTCAGATGCATTACGTGATCTGGGGTACACTGACAGCACCATCGGGCTGCGTCAACGCTATTGGAAAGAGTATTGCGTCTATCACGGAAGTCTCGACATTGATGAATCGTCAATGGATAAGTTTCTGCTGGTAAATTACGTTATTCAGAGAGAGAACATCAATATTTCAAAACGACAGTACGAGGTAAGGGCTGCGCTCCGCTCCGAAATTTGCTGGAATACCGTCGCTATGGAAAAATTAAGAGTTATCATACGCCGTGGTTCAAACAGGAAATTTTATCGAAAGACATTTGTGTAAGAACGGCTGAATTTCAGCCGTTCTTCGCGTTTCTTTTCATTATTCAAAACTTTTCATTAGGGCGCTTATGTAAAGCTTTGCATAAGAAGCCTGATGAAACGTTTTGAACAACGGAAAAGGTTGAGGCCGGAAGAGTCTCAGTTGTTTTTGAAAAAATTTTCCTTTCCGTAGCAGGCCGATAAAATGAAGGATCCATCTTGATTTTTCGCTGGAATAGGGGTACTATATATAGCGGTCGGGAGGAAGACGGTATATGGAAAACAACAACATCGGCAATGCGTAGCGCGCCGGGAAAGGCGTGAAGTTTGAGCGGATCTGCCGCATCACAGGCTATCTTGTGGGGACGGTGGACCGCTGGAATGACGCGAAGAAGACTGAATTGAACGACCGCGTAAAGCACGCATAACAGAGATATGACCTTGTATATATATATAGGTAGCGCCCGTGGGGAGAGATCCTCACGGGCGCTGTTTTTCTTTTTGGAGGGATTCTGCTGAAGGATATTAAAACAAAAGAACATCATGCCGGGGCAGAACTGCCCAAAACGCTTCGCCATGCTCCGAAAGAACTGGCCAAGAAAGGCTTGCTGGCAGCCAAAGAGAAGGAAAAAGAGCAGCTGCTGCAGGCGGCGCAGAACGGAATGGGCGGTGCGGATCAGGCTGCTTCGGAAGAAAGTACTGGAGATCAGCTGTTGAGAAAAACAGGAGAGAGGGGCCGGGAGGTCGCCTCCAATGGCGGGAACATGCTTTGCCGCGCGCCAGGCCGCAAGGCTGCAGCCCGGCGCGCACACCGGCTGGGGGACCAGCAGGAGTATGCTGCCAGCGGCCATGGCGGCCCGCCGACACGCCGGTTCAAGGAGAAAAGCCCAGGCAGGCCGCGCACACAACAGGGCACGGCGCACGACCCCAGGGCAGGCAAGCCCACCGTAAAGGCCGAACGTCAGCCGGTAAAGACGCCGCGGGCAATCCACACGGCCACCCGGCAAACCGCACGCGCGGCGAAACAGGCGGCACGGCGGGCAAAGCAGGCTGCAAGAGTTGCGCAGAAAACAGCAAGGGTGGCAGAACGGGCGCTGGCCAATACTGCCAAAGCCTGTATTGCGGCGGCCAAAAGTCTTGTAGCTGCGCTGGCGGCGGGTAGCGGGTTTGCGCTGTGCATCGCCCTGCTCATCTGTTTGATTGCTCTGGTGGCAGGTTCGGCGTTCGGCATTTTCTTTTCGGCCGAACCGACCGGAAAAGGGATGACGCTGAAGCAAGCAGTGCAGACGCTGAATGAGGAATACTACCGGCAGCTCAAAGGGATTGAAGCGACAATCCCGCACGACCGAGTGGAATATATATCCACGAACAATTCGGTGGCCATCCCGTGGGAGGATGTGCTGGCGGTGTTCGCTGCAGACATGGCGGCGGACGAGCACGGCCAGCAGGTCGTAGCGCTGGATGATGCCCAGCTGGAGCAGTTGCGGACTGTTCTGGCGGATATGCACCAGATCAGCCACAGCACGCGCACGGTGGAACATGAGGAAGAGATCATCACCACGGACGAGGACGGAAATGAGATTACGGAATGGGTGACTGTGTCAGAAACGGTGTTGGAAATCAAAGTGGCGCACAAAACCACTGCGGAGATGGCGGTGGCATATGGCTTCACCGCGCGTCAGAATGAACAGCTCACACTGCTGGCCGATCCACAGTATGACGCGCTTTGGATGGAACTGCTGGGCGGCTATGTCAGCGGCGGCGGGCAGATCATCGACCCGGATACCGATTGGGTGGGGACAGGCATATTTGCGTGGCCTTTACCACAGAGTTTCACGATCACCTCCCCTTTTGGTTATCGGCAGGATCCGTTCACCGGGGAATGGAGCTACCACAACGGCACAGACATCGCGGCCCCACAGGGCACGCCCATCCTTGCGGCCGCCGACGGCACGGTGACCATTGCCAACGGCACCGACCCGTGGGGTGGAAGTTATGGTTACTACATTAAATTAGACCACGGAGAAGGAATAGAGACGCTGTACGCGCATTGTTCTGCTATTGCAGTAACGGCAGGACAGCAGGTGCAACAGGGCGAGGTGATCGGCTATGTGGGCAATACGGGGAACAGTACAGGAAATCATCTGCATTTTGAGATGTGGGAGAACGGTCAACAGAGAGATGTGATGAATTGTTTCGCAATACAGAATACGACTTGTTACCATACAAAAAGCAGGGAAAAGTAAAGCAATTAAAATTCCAGTAAGTACTAATGACAAACAACTGATAAACAACGTATTGTTTCGGCTATTGCTCCAAGTTCTGATGCACTGATAGTGCTACCGATGGCATGACAAGCAGAGGAATGGGCAGACACATAGTGGTTGGCGTGAGTAGCTAAGAGAAAGTAGATGAGTCTGCTAGGTATGCGGCCATTAAGTAATCCTGTCATCCCCAAAACCGCCAACACCAAAAAATGAAAATCATAAGTTGGTTTGCCAGTGTCGAAATTTATTTTATCTTCTCTCATGCGAACTTTATAAATGAGCAGCGCCACCTTCTAAAAGGCGGCGCTGTTTGAATATAAATATCGAAAACGTTCGTTATTTTGCGTTTGCTTCGCGTTGATCCTTCTGTGCAGCGCGAAAAGCAGCATTCTTTTCCTGTACCTCTGCCATCTTTTCTTTATCCAGCGGATACCATTTCATGGCGATAAGCGTGCAAAGCCAGCCCAGGATCGGCAGGCCCATCCACAGGAACATCGTCATCCAGAAGACCGAGCTGGTACAAGCGTCTCCCGGCTGGGGCTGTACGCTCACATAACCGATCAAAGTCAAGCACAGAGCAAGAATGGTATCTGCGGAGGAAGAAATCAGTTCGTCGATCAGGGAATACAGCGTACCCACAGTGCCGGGCAGAAAGCTGCCCGTTCGATACAGCTCATAGTCAACAATGTCGGGCACCATGGCGTTGGTGCAGGAAGAGACGACGTTGCTGCAGCACATATAAGCCAGATAAAGGACAATGAAGAGACCGGTGGTGACAGGATTTATGCTGACAGAGGTGGGATCAATTACCGCCATGAAACCAATCATCAAGACGGCGCAAACGATACTGATGGCGGACCACTGAACTAAGGCTTTCTTGGTGCCGTATTTGCCAGCCAGATGAGAGCCGTAGAACAGCAACAGAATGGTGGGGAGAATTTTGATTAAGCTGAATGTGCCGCTGAACTCATAATTACCAATCACAATGCCGAATACCAGCGTGGAGATGGCGGCCTGGCGGACAACCTGCGAGGCGATCTTGTCACTGACACCGGCGATGACATACATTTGCATGGCGCGGTTGCCGGTAAGCAGGCGGAACATATCAATGAAGTTGACACTTTTACCATTTGCCTTTTTGGGGAAGGAACCGGGAACGTCTTTTTCCGTGATGGCGATGCAGGCGATGATCTCCATAACCACCACGACGGCGCACGCCGTAAGTGCCAGTTCCTGGAATGCACCCAGATTCAAGCCGCCGTGCTTCACAAACAGATATTTGGAGCGGTAAAACGTAAGCAGCGCCGTGATGCAGGTGGTATAGATCATCATCCAACGGAAAATGATGGGGCGCTCCTTTGGGCTGGTGGTGATAACAGGATTGCCCGTGTGGGAGGCAATGGCACTGATGCTGGCGCCCACATAGTACACACAATAAATGGCGGTGTACAAAACGGCTCCCTTGCCGATGCCCCAGAAAAACAGACCCATAATGCACAGGATTTGGATAGCGCGACCCACGACGATCATGATGCGTACACGGCCGAAGCGGGTGCTCAGCCGGTCGGTGATCAAGGCGAGAAACGGGTCGATGGCCGCGTCAAAAATTCGCGTGCCGCTGGCGATGAGGCCCGCAGCAAAAACAGCGATTCCATAAGAGCCAGTGGCTAAGTAGCTGGCAAAAGCCATGGCCATAGAGATAATGGAGCTTGCCGATTGGTGGCATGCCCAAGCGGGCAGACGCCAGTTGAACTTTCCTTTTGAGACAGTAGTGCCTGACATAAATTTTTTCCTCCTCGTTTTTGTTCCTGTTAACCGGGCGCGAAATAAAATTGGATTGCGGACACCTCCTCATCGGTAAAAATACTTCTATCATGCAAAGCAGAATCGGCAGATTGTTTTATCTCCCGATTCGGAGGCCGGTAAGGTGTTCATAATATTGGGCGATTGCGCTGTGGTCTTTCTGGCCGCCCTCATGATTGTGCATCCACTGCAGGATCTCCTGCACCTCGGCCGTCATGGGCACCGGGGCGCCCACGCTGTGGGCGCAGTCCAACGCGTTGTTCAGGTCTTTGATATGCAGGTCGATTTTAAAACCGGGCTTATCGTTGCCCTCGATCATCATCGGAGCCTTGGCGTTCATCACCGTGCTGCCTGCCAAGCCGCCGCGGATGGCCTCGAACACCAGCTGCGGGTCCACGCCTGCCTTCTGCGCCAGGGTGAGGGCTTCGGCCAGTGCCTGGATATTGCACGCCACAATAATTTGATTGGCCAGTTTGGTGGTATTGCCCGCACCGACCTCGCCGCAGCGCACCACTGAAGCGCCCATTGTCTCCAAGAGAGGTTTATACGTCTCGAAGATCTCCTGTTTGCCGCCCACCATGAAGCTCAGTGTGCCGTCGATGGCCTTGGGTTCACCGCCAGAGACGGGGGCATCCAGCATCTCCACGCCTTTTTCAGCCAGCACGGACGCAATTTCCTGGCTGGCGACGGGGTTGATGGAGCTCATATCGATGAACACCGTGCCGGGCTTCATATGGGAAGCGACGCCGTCCTCGGCCAGCATGACCTCTTTCACCTGGGGGCTGTTGGGCAGCATGGTCAGCACCACGTCGCATCTTTCCCCGATCTCCTGCTGGGTGGCGTATCTGGCTCCCGCAGCCACCACATCCTCCACGCTGGCCTGGCTGCGGTCGTTCACCGTCAGGTCATAGCCTGCTTTCAGCAGGTTTTTTGCCATAGGCTTGCCCATGATGCCAAGCCCGATTAATCCGATTTTCATTGTCGTTTCTCTCCTTTTTGACTACACTTTTTATTGGATTACAATGGCTTCATATTCATCCAGTACATCCAATACCACTTCCAGTGCACCGCTCTTTTCCTGTACGGTCAACCGGCCGCCGTTGAGTGTCCGCACGGCGCCCGATACGCCGGGCAGCGAAAGGTGGATGTCCCGCACAGGCACCGGCGCAAACCAGCTATTGGCAAAGCATCCCGTCCCATTGACAAGCTGAACCACCAACTGCTCCTCTTTCTGACACAGCACCAGCTCGACCATGGGCGTCAAGCCTGGCGCGAGGTCCTGCACGCCGCAGAAGCCGAACAGCACGTCCTGCAAAAAGAGGAATGGGTTGGCGAGGCCTTCCCGCTGATACAGCGCACCGCCCTTCCAGGGAAGATACACGCCGCGCCCGAAGCCACAAGGTGACACAACTAAGCCGGGGATTTCCTCTTTTTTCGTAAAACAGCAGCACTCCGGGGGCCCAAAGGGGTGCTCCGGGATTAGGCGCAAATAGGTCTTTGCACCGCCGGATGGATCGATGCACAGCAGTTCATCGCCGAAGTCGACATACGGGGCCTGTACACATCGAGGAAACGTGGCCCGCTCTGCGCCGGGTATCTCCAGCATGGAGGAGCGCAGTCCCCGACGCGTTTCCCGTACGTTTGCCACGCCCAGGCACTGCAACGGTGCGCTGCCTTTGCCTTGAGCCGTGCCGCCGGTGGCAAGCACCGTGCCGCCCGCCCTGGCGAAAGCGTCAATCAAGGCCGCTTGCATCTTGGGGATGCGGGCGATGTCCGGCAGGACGAGCAGCTGCTTTCCGGCCAGCTGCTCCAAGGAACCAAGACCGCTCAACGGCATTTCGTCAAAGGGAATATGGCTTTCCGTCAAAATACGCACCCAGCCCATGGCCTCTTCCTCAGTGCGCTTCCAGCCGCCCGTGTGCAGCAGCACTGTCCGGGCCGCGCTTTGCAGGCCGGCAAACACGTCTTCGTGGGCTTTGTGGAACTGGAACACACGTCGGGTGGGTTCGAAGCCGGAGACGTCTCGGTGATTGTCCAGCCGCCCCATGATATACAGGCTGAGGCAACCGGAGTTGGCGAGGTTCTGCCACTGCCGCAAAGCCATCAGCGCGGGCGGCGCGCTGATATGACGGTGCCGGAAGCCGGTAAAGTCCACGCTGGCGTCGTCGCTGGGCCGTGCGCGCTGCGGCCCGGCGGCCAGGCGAGAATTGGAGGAGGCTTTGTATACCCAGTTGGGGCGGCCGTAGTCCACACTCACCTCGCTGCGCATAAAGTCTACGCCGTCGATGGCGAGCTCGGAGTTTAAAGCCTTCACAAACGCTGTCAGCTTTGCCTTGTGGCGGGTACTGCATCGGCCCAGAAAAGCGATATAATCCGCCAATGCGGGATCTCGCGGGTCGACAGCGGGCGGCAGTTCCCTGCCCGTTTCTTTTTTATAAAGTCCCCGGCATACATCACACTGGCACACTCCGTGGAAGGTACCGTTGTAATCCGTCAAGTAAAAGCTGCTCATGTTGCAGTACAGCCCGTCAAAAGGATGGCTGGTGAACAGTTCTTTGAGAATGTCGAAGAGATAGCGGTTTTGATACTCGCTGTTGGGGCAAACGCTTACGTAGCCGTTGTAATCGACGATGTCTCCATCCGCAAGGCGGGCAGCCCAATCCGGATGCTGCTCATACACCTCCCGACGGATGCGGGAAAAATCCGTGCGCGCAATCACGCGGATGCCTTGGGCGTGGCAGGCGTCCACCACCTGCAGTAGGCTGTCGCCCGTCAGATATTGGCTGCGGGGCTGGTATGCCAGCTTTGTGTCGTAGCTGGCGATGATTCCTGCTGCGTTGAGGTTCACCACCGTGGCGCCGAATTCCTTGAGCTCTTGTGCAAACACGACGGCGTCGATATCCGCCATGTCGATTTCCCGCAAATTCGTCTGCACCATGCGCCAAGGGTGCGTTTCCCACCAATGTGCCATAAAAATTCTCCTTTTATTTCTGGGGCGTCAGCATGTTGCGCAGTGTCACACGGTTTACAAACGTGCCGTTTTCTCGGTAAGCCTTGATATTCTGGTAAACGTAATCCAGCATGCGTTCCTCTTTATCCGGAAGCTGCGGCGTGATGTGCGGGGTGATGATTACATTGGGAAGATTCCACAAGGGAGATTCCGAAGGCAGAGGCTCCGTTTCAAAGGTGTCCAAACCCGCGCCGGCGATGCCGCCGTTTTTCAGCGCTTCGATCATGGCGGGCTCATTTACCAATCCGCCGCGGCCCATGTTGACGAGAAAGGCCGTTTTTTTCATAGCTGCCAATTGAGCCGCATCGATAATGTGGAAAGTCTGATCGTTCAGCTCTAGGGAGAGAACCACATAATCACACTGTGCCAACAGCTCATTTAGATTATCGCCGTTTTCGGCACCGTAGACCTGATCGACGTTTTGTGCCTCTTTGCGGCGGCGGTCCCAGGCCAATACTTTCATATCGAAGGATTTTACCAGTCGAGCCACTTCGCTGCCTGTCTTTCCCAGCCCGATCACACCCACAGTCTTGCGGTACATCCCCGTTTTTTCGGAATATTCACGGCTTACCGCCCACTTGTGCTCTTTTTGCGCGCGCGTCAGCATGGGCAGGTCGTAAGTAAGAGATAACATGAACATCAGCGCATGCTCTGCCAGCGCTGGCGCACTGCGCCCGGAAGAGCTTGTCAGAATAATACCTCGCTCAAACACTTCCGGTTTTGTCGATTTTTCCACACCTGCACGACAACAGTGGACCCATTTCAATTCTTCGCTGGCCAGAATAGAATCGTCTAAATCGCCATTGAGGATGCAAACGTCTTTGCCTTTGGCCGCTTGTGCGATTTTTTCTTTGGCTCCTGGCCCGTATGGAACACAAAATGTGACATTTGCCGGGGCCAATGCCTGCTCCAGTTTTTTCTGGTTTTCCGGCTTGATATACGCGGTCACCAACACGTTTTTGATTTCTGGCATAAAAATCCTCCTTTATAAACACATGGTTCTGCTTGTTAGATTGGACGTGGAATTTTTGCGGCGTCCATGATATAATTTTGTCATTACAATTTTTTGACAGGCGGGGATAAAATGAAGCAACAGCGTATTGAGGTGCTGCTGGAACTGATTTCCTGCAATCAGCCCTTATTCTACTGGCGATATGACGAACAGGGCAATTTGCTGTACAGCGATTGCCCAGCCGAAAAAATGTTGGATGTCGTTCTTCGCCGGACCGGCGGGCTAAGATGCATCTATGAAATGGGGCATAACGCGCCCTTGCTTATAGGCGCCGACTCCAGCCTTTTGTGGATTGCCGACCGGGAAAACTTGGAGGGAAAAGGGCTTTTCCAGATACATGTGCTGGGGCCCTTTTTTTCGCATGAGCATGGAGTTGCCGGCATTGAAGAGATGACCCGGCAGGTGGTTGCGCAGGCTTCGCCTCAATGGGCCAATGCATTTTTGGAGGTGGCGCGGGCTTTGCCCACGCTCTCGTTGCCTTTTTACAGCCAATATGCCGTGATGCTGCATTACCTGCTGAGCGGAGAAAAAATCCCCACGAGCAGCCTTGACTACCAGATTGAGATGCAGCCGGTGCCTGCCGATTTTTCAAACCTGAAAAAGCATACGCCGCCCAAGGACCGCTTGCAGACCTACCGTGCCGAACGCGCGTTGCTGAATGCCGTGCGGGAAGGTGACATGGACTGTGCAGACACGATGGAGATTGCTTCTTCCGTTGCAAAGGTGCGGGAATACACCGATAACCAGTTGCGCAATGTTCAAATAGCCTGCACCACATTTGCTACACTTTGTACCAGAGCCGCCATTGAGGGAGGGCTTTCCACAACGAAAAGTTATTGCTTGGGAGACGCTTATATTAAAAGCTTCTTTTTAGCAAAAACAGCTTCGGAAGTGTCGGCCATTAAAAACCAAATGTACAAAGATTTTGTGACCCGCGTGCACAACTGCCGCAACAACCCGCAATACTCAAAAATGGTGCAGGGAAGCCGGGACTACATCGAACTACATCTGGCGGAACCAATCAGCATTGAAACGCTGGCAACCCGGCTTGGCTATTCAAAGTATTATTTGTCCACACGGTTTAAAAAGGAAATCGGGTGCTCTGTCAACGACTACATCAAATTTGTACGCATTGAACGGGCGAAACGCTTGCTTTCCACAACGGAAAAAAATATTTCCGAAATTGCGGAGAATACAGGCTTTGCCTCACGCAATTTTTTCGCCAGCACCTTTAAACAATGCGTAGGAAAAACTCCCGCTCAATATCGGAAGGAAATGCTGAACACCTAAGAGGGAGGAACATTCAACTTGCTGTCGCTAAGGAAAAAATAGCATATCTGACGCAAATAAGATATTTCTAAATTCGTTTTTTTGTGTTTGTTTTTGTGACATTTTCCGCTTATCACGAATTTGAGTACATTTTGCCTAATTTGAAACTATTCTGAAAAGCTCTTTTCCCTGTACAATACCAGCAAAGAGGCTCGGTGTTGCAGGAAAAGGGCTTTTTTGTTTGCAGCGATGCAAACAATTTTAACATATCGAGATACAAAGGAGCTGTGAACATGAGAAGACAAATCTCTATGAATGAAAATTGGTATTTTCAGCGGCAGGACTGTGGAGCAGCGCTTACGTTGGATTATGGCGAAGCGGTGTCGCTGCCTCATACCTGGAATGCAAAGGACGGACAGGACGGAGGCAATGACTATTACCGCGGTGCGTGCTGGTACGCAAAAAAATTTGCAAGCCCTGCTTTGACAGGCGCCGAGGAAGCTTGGCTGGAATTTCGCGCCGTTGCAATGACGGCGGAAATATTTGTGAACGGCGAAAAACTGATATGTCATAAAGGCGGTTATTCAACATTCCGTGTAAACATTACCCCAGTACTGAAAGAAGGCGAGAATCTTCTGGCGGTGCGTGCAGACAACGGCAAAAACCGGGAGGTGTATCCGCAAAAGGCTGATTTTACCTTTTACGGCGGCATCTACCGCGATGTATACCTGCTGGTGGTCCCGGCGGCTCATTTCGCATTGGGGCATAACGGTGGTCCGGGCGTGAAGGTGACGCCTGTCCTCTCCGGGGACCTGGGGAGCGCCGAGGTGCTTGTAGAAGCGTGGGTGGAAGGCTTTCAGCAGAATGTGCGCTTTACGTTGGACGGGAAAATACAGGATGCCAGAGTGATGGACGGCCATGCGCAAAGTATGTTCTGCCTGGAGAATGTTCACCTGTGGAATGGCGTCGCCGACCCATACCTCTATACCGTTAAGGCGGAGCTGGAAAGCGGCGATTGCGTAGAAGCTGCTTTCGGCTGCCGTACAATTGGATTTGACGCTGAAAAAGGCTTTGTTCTCAACGGTCGTCCTTACCGTCTGTGCGGCGCGGCGCGCCATCAGGATCGGCAGGGCATAGGCAACGCGTTGACGAAGCAGGAGCACAATGAAGACATGGCTTTGCTGCGGGAAATGGGGGCCAATACCGTGCGTCTGGCCCACTACCAACACGACCAGTATTTCTACGATTTATGCGACAGATACGGCTTGATTGTGTGGGCGGAGATTCCGTACATTACGGAGCATATGCCGGAAGCGAGAGAAAACACGCTTTCCCAGATGACGGAGCTCATCGTACAAAACTATAATCATCCGTCCATCGTTTGCTGGGGGCTTTCAAATGAGATCACGGCTGCGGGCGGTGTAAGCGAAGATATGAGGGAAAACCACCGCCTGCTGAATGAGTTGTGTCATCAGCTGGACGGCACGCGGCCCACGGTGATGGCTCATGCCTTCATGCTGGATATGAACGACCCATTTGTAATGTTCGCTGACATACGCAGCTACAACCTTTATTATGGATGGTACCTTGCCGAGAAAGAGGACAATGATATTTGGTTTGATGAGTTTCATGCGGCTCATCCTGAGGCGGTAATCGGCCTTTCCGAGTATGGTGCAGACGCAAATCCTGCCTACCAGAGCGAAAATCCGGAAAAAGGCGACTGGAGCGAGCCTTATCAAGCGCTGTACCATGAGCACATGCTGAAGATGTGGCGCGAGAGACCGTATATTTGGGCTATGCATTGTTGGAATATGTTTGATTTCGGCGCTGACGGCCGCAGCGAGGGTGGGAAGCCCGGCCAAAACCAGAAGGGGCTTGTCACCTTTGACCGCAAGACGAAAAAAGACGCATTTTATATCTACAAGGCATACCTTTCTCAAGAACCGTTTGTGCATCTGTGCGGGCGCCGCTATATCGACCGACCGGAGGAGGTTACGGAAGTAAAAGTGTACTCCAATCAACCGAACGTGACGCTTCGGGTGGACGGTAAGGAGTTTGCGGCGCAGGACGGCAACAAGGTGTTCAAATTCAATGTGCCGATCTCTGGGCAGCACATCATTGAGGCTTGCTGTGGGACGCTGACGGATTCCATTGTCATCCGCAAGGCAGAAACGCCCAACCCGGATTATTTCGCGAACGGCGGCCCCGTGGTAAACTGGTTCGATAAGCCCGAGGAAATGCTGCGGGAGGGCTATTATTCTATTATGGATACCATGGCTGATATTAAAAAGGATTCCCGGGCGGCAAAGCTGTTGGCAGATATCATGGCGAGCGCGCGGAAAGCTCATGGAGATGTAGCCCATAACATCACGATTCCGGAGGCTGTCCAGCGGGTAATGGACCGATCGACATTGGAAAAAACCTTGAAGCAGGCCAGTAAGGCGATCACTCCTGCTATGGTCAAGGAACTGAATGCGGCGCTGAATCAAATTCCGAAAGAGTGGTAATCCCTTCACTGCACAAATTAAAAATACAGGATAGGAATCAATATGAGTACACAAAAAAACATTACCGAAAGAAAGCGCCTGCTGATTTTCTTGAATATCGTTATCAGCTGTATCGCTTCATCCATGCTCTCGACGGCTCTTACAGCCGCACTTCCTGCAATTGTGGCGGATTTAAAGATCAGCGTTACAACAGGGCAATGGCTTACCAGCGGATACTCATTGGCTATGGGCGTTATGATGCCGTTAACTGCCTTTTTGATTACCCGATTTCCGACGAGGCGGTTGTATCTGGCGGGATTGCTTCTTTCCATCAGTGGTTTGGTTGTTTGTGTTATCGTGCCGAATTTTTCTGTTATGATGCTGGCGCGGATTTTGCAGGCTGGCGGTAACGGCATACTGACCGCCATGTCCCAGGTATTGATTCTCTCCATGTTTCCTGCGGAAAACCGCGGATCGGCTATGGGCTGGTACGGCCTTTCCGTGGGAGCCGCGCCGGTCATTGCGCCGACGCTGGCGGGCATAATCGTGGATTGCTTCAGCTGGCGGGCTATTTTTGTTTTGTCTCTTGCCGTTATGGCTGCGGCTCTGGGTTGGGCGCTTGCCGTATTTGAAAATATTTTGGAGACAGCGCCCAAAAGGTTTGACGCATTATCTTTTCTGCTGAGTGCGCTTGCCTTCACTGGAGTCACGCTGGGCGTCGGCAACATTGGCGCTTCTTCTTTTTTCAGCATTCGAGTGTTTTTCACGTTGCTGACGGGCGTTATTGCCGCCATCCTTTTTACCTACCGCCAACTGCGGCTTGACGAGCCGTTTTTAAATGTCCGAGTGCTGAAAAGTCGCAGTTATGCCCTCAGCGTGCTGGGCAGTATGCTACTGTATTTCGTTATGATGGGCTCATCGGTCATCATGCCTTTGTACGCGCAATCTATTTTGGACCTTTCCGCAACAGCTTCCGGGCTGATTGTGCTTCCGGGCTCTCTGGCAATGGCGGCAATCAGCCCGTTTGTTGGGCGGATTTATGACCGGCTTGGCATCCGGGTCTTATTCATAGCCGGTGCAGGCTGCCTGTTTGCCGGTTGTCTAGGCATGCTTTGGATAACGGCCCAAACCCCTGTTTTGGTGGCCGCACTTTTAAATGTCCTACGAAATGTTGCCATTGGATGCCTAATGATGCCGCTGGTCACATGGGGGACAAGCTGCCTTTCCAACGGGCGCACCGCTCACGGTACGGCGCTTCTTACCTCGTTGCGCACGATCTCCGGCGCCATTGGTTCGGCCGTGTTCGTGGGAATTTTAACTTTTGCCTCCGCCTTTTACGCCGATCAGAAGCAAGCCGACGCCATGATAGCAGGCCTAAACGTCACATTTTTGTGTATGGCTGCGGTTGCTTTTTTGCTACTGCTGATTGGAATTTTTAGAGTAAAGACAAATGCGATAGAGAAAAGAACTCCCCAATATAGCGATTCACGTTGTAAATGAGGCGCGCCGATGTTTGAACTACAAGGTGTCCCAACGCCGTAAAGGATGCCCCATTCAAACGCGATCCCGGATATGATCCATTTGTTTTTAAACAGCCAGCCGGAGCAGGCGGAGCGGCTGCTGTTTGAAAATAACCCTTTGAGTGTGGTGAGTTCGCTGGTGTGTGGCCATGAAAGACAATACGAGAGACATTGTGTGCTGGGCAGCAAGGGCGAACCGATACACATTTCCAGCAGTGAGAACGATATCTCCGCTTCATGTCTGGACAGGCCTTGTCAAAAGCGTGGAGAAAGTAAAACAGACAGGTCGCCATCATTGGAAACGGCCCGGCCGGCATTACGATTGTGGTATTGTTGGCGGGAAAAAAGGGTAAGAGGTGACGTTTTTTGAAAGCCGAGATAAAATCGGCGGTGTGCTTCGATGCGGAATTCCTGTGAACCAAGGGCAAAAAGATAAAATCATCAGCACGACCACGGGCTTGAGTATAACAGGCCGTGGGTTCTTGGTCCCAGACGCGCATGGCAGCACAAGTCGCCCTGGTGTTTTCGCAAGCGGTGATGTAGTGTTAGGGACACGCACAGTAGTGGAAGCAGTAAAATATTCCAAAGAAGTGGCTCGGGCTATGGATGAATACCTGCGGTCGATTGGATGAACACGCGAAGGAGAGGAAGAGTTTTACGAAACAAGCATATGCACCGGGATTAAAAGGACCTGGACCATTGGGTCGCATCGATTTTGGTAATCCTGCGCTGAAACCGATGCTTCGGATGATGGCAGACAATATGAAAAAAGATACGCGCGCATATCACCCCCCTGAGGGATTAAGACTCCGCAGTTTGTCGGTAGATAATGGAAACGGCAGACAAATTTGGTGCTTTGTCATGGAACCGGAAGGCGAGGAAACGCGGAGTTTGCCAGGAATGCTGTATTGCCACGGCGGCGGCTTTTTCCTACCACTACAGGTGCCGGCGCTACGGCTGGCTGCGAAGTACGCCGCTGCACTGCACATGCGGATATTTTTGCCCGAATACCGCCTGCTGCCGGAGCATCCTGCACCTGCGGCATTTGACGATTGCCAGGCTGTGTGGCGGCAGATGATAGTGCGGGCAGAGGTATTGAGACTTGATGCCACCAAAATTCTTTTGTACGGCGAGAGCGCCGGCGGCGCGCTGGCAGCAGGAATGGCGCAGCAACTCCTGGCCGAATGCGACGTGCGGCCCGTCGGCCAACTTCTGATTTATCCGGTGCTGGACGACCGCTGCGGCCGATATGCCTCGATGGAGCAGTCTGTAGATGTCGCATGGCCTCGTAGCTCCAACGAACAGATGTGGCGGGAATACCTGCGCGACATTACTTCACCCGCTGCGCCGCTCGTGCCTTTGCGCACGGATTACAGCGCGTTGGCGGGCCTTCCGCCCGCTTACATCGAACCGCAGGAAATCGACATTTTACACGATGAAGCTGTAACCTATGCCGAGGCACTGACCGCTGCGGGCATAACGGTACAATTGAATGAAGTATCCGGGTCGTACCACGGCTTTGATGCGGAGTCGGATAACGCTTTTGTCAGCCGGGTCATCCAGCGACGGCTTTGCGCCATGAAAACTATGCTGGAAAGCTCCAGCCGGCAACCCCGGCCGTGAGAAAAGCTACCGCTCTATCTAACTATCTATATTCAAAAGAAAGGTTGAATTGAATGACAATTGAACAGCGTGTAAACGAAGCAAATCAAAAGGTAATGGATATTCTTTTGAACGGCCGTCCGGTATGGAAGGATGTGCGCCCGGCGCTGGAGGCGATTCCGGGTATGACGCGGGAAAGCATTTTGGTTGCCGGACCTCCTCTGCCTGCTGAAAAAATCACGCAGCCCATCCGCACGTCCATCTGCGGCGCTGCCGTACATGAAAAGCTGGCGGTCTCTCTGGATGAGGCATGGCAAATGGTACTGGATGGACGCATCAAAATCAAGCCCGCGCAGGACTACGCCTGCGGATGTGCCGCCTGTATGGTGGTGTCGGCCACTATGCCTGTAATCGTGGCCGAAGACCCGGTGTATGGCGGAAAAGGCTATGCACCCATTCATCCAGGCGCCAACCCAAAGGTGTTGCGTTGGGGGTTGTATGATGGCGAAGTAGAACAGGATTTGTGTTGGATGCGGGACGAGTTTGGACCAGCGTTGGGACAGGCTGTGCGGGCATCCGGAGGTATCGACCTAGTGACTGTGTTGGCCAAAACCGCGGGAATGGGAGACGAGAATCACAACCGGCAGCCAGCAGCTTCCATGTATCTGGCACTGCAAATCATCCCACATTTTATGGACGTGGAGCATCCGAAAAAAAACGATATGGTTCGCTTTCTGGCGGGTAATGACCGTTTCTTTTTGCATGTGATGATGGCAGGTGTGGAGGCGCTTACTGTGAAAGCGAAAGAGATTCCCCTTTCCACTGTGATGGCAGGTATGGGTGGAAACGGCGTGGAATTCGGTATTCAACTCTCTGGAACGGGAAACCGATGGTACACTGCGCCTGCCCCTGTCATTCATGGGATGCTGCTGAAACCATCCTATACGGAAGAAGATCTTTTGGGATATCTGGGCGACAGTTGTGTAACGGAGGTATATGGTCTGGGCGGGATGTCCTCCATCGCGGGTCCGGCTTATGCGCGCTTTACTGGAGCAACCTTTGCCGAGGCAAAAGAGCGTACGGAAAAGGCTCGTGCGGTTTCACTGGGTGAGCACACATTCGCTCCCATTCCTTGGGATGAATACCGCGGATTCCCTGTGGGGATCGACGCGCGCAAGGTTGTAGGATACAATATTTTGCCCATCAGTCACGGCGGTTCCGCGCTGAAGACAGGCGGGCAAGCTGGCGCGGGGGCGGCCGAGCTACCGCTGGAGTGCTTTCGGGAAGCACTGCGCGGCATCCGGGACGAAGCGCTGCGCAAGCAGCAGTGAAAGGAGCAGGGAGCATGAAGGTATATGCACAGATTAAAAAAGGAAAATATATTGATTCTCTGGAAACACTGTTCAGTTCATCCGTATTAAATGAGCAGCCCGGTGTCGACGTCGGATACGTCGGCATGGCCACGGCTTCGTTCAAGGATATTCTGGCAGAGATCGGCTTGATGACAGAGGAAATCGACGGATGCGGCGACAACGACTATGTGATTGTTGCAAGGGCAGAATCTGAAGAGGCGTTCCGTCAGGCTGCGGCTGCGGTTACGGAGGATGCGGCGGCTCAACAGGGTGGTGCGGAGCAATCGAACGGAGAGAGTTTCTCCAGTGTGCGCACGGCTGTACAGGCCCATCCGGAGGCCAACATGTGTTCCATAGCGGTACCGGGAGAATATGCGCTTTCCGAGGTGAAAAAGGCTCTGAACGTGGGGCTGCACTGTGTGGTGTTTTCCAATAACGTGCCATTGGAGGACGAACGCGAGATGAAAGAACTTGCGCGGGAAAAGGGGCTTTTGTGCATGGGGCCGGACTGCGGTGTGGCCAATATCAATGGCGCAGCGCTGGTTCTGGCAAGTATCAATGCCCGAGGTCCATTTGGAATCTGCGGTGCTTCCGGTACGGGTATCCAGCATGTTGCTGCGATTTTGCATGCGGCCGGGACAGGCGTGAGCCAGACCATCGGCACAGGGGGCAACGATTTGAAAAACCCCGTGGGTGGGATCATGATGCTGATGGGTATTGACGCGCTGGAGGCGGATATGGATACCAAATACATCGCGCTGATTTCCCGCCGTCCAGGAGATGAGGTATTACCCAAAGTTCTAAACCGCATTTCAGAGTGTCGCAAGCCGGTAGTCGTGTTCTTCATGGGGTGTGAACGAGAACTGATTGAAAGCGCAGGTGCTGTTTGGGCGGAAAACCTGGATGACTGCGCGCAGAAATGCCTGAATCTGATTAGCAAGGAATACCCGCTGGAAAGCGATGAGGAACTGTCAGACCGTGCAGCAGAGGCTGTAAAGATGCTGGGCAAAGAGCAGAAATACGTGCGCGGCGCGTTCAGCGGCGGGACGTATATGGATGAAGCGATGCAGACGCTTGCTGAGAAAGTTGGCCCAATTTATTCCAATAGTCCACTGAAAGAGGATTGGAGATTGCTCGATTCTCATGTAAGCGTGGAGAATACCTGCATCGACTACGGAGAAGAGGAGTTTACACTGGGCAGACCACATCCGGCCATTGATCCGGGTGTTCGCCAGCCGGCCATCCTACGGGAAGCGGCTGACCCGGAAACCGCAGTGATTTTGCTTGATTTTATTCTGACGCCGCCGGGCCATATGGATCCGGCGGGTTACGCTCTGGCGGATATCCGTGTCGCACAGGAACAGGCGCAGGCCCGAGGCCGACATCTGATTTTTGTTGCTTCCGTGCTGGGCACAAACGCCGATCTGCAAAATCTGGACGAGCAGTGCCAAAAGCTGCGGGAGTCTGGTGTGTTGCTGTGTAGGACCAATGAGCGAGCATCGGCGCTGGCTGGGGAGATTATTCGTCAAAAGAAGGAGATGGACGAACATGGAATGTGAAAAGATCATGGAACTATTCCATTCGGAGCTGGTGACCGTCAATGTAGGCCCCAGGCTGTTTGCTACGGCGTTGGAACAGCAAGGATATCGCACAGTGCAAGTGGATTGGCGGCCCGCCGCCGCCGGCGACAAAGAAATGCAGGAAATTTTGGAGTTGCTTGGAGGGCTGGATTGAAATGAAAATTCTGGTTTGCAATGTCGGCAGTACTTCACTGAAGTTTAAGTTGTATGAGATGCCCGCTTGTGAGGTTTTTGCGCAAGGTGCGGTGGAACGCGTAGGTTCGGGCCGGGACGCTATCGTCTCTTACAATAATAACCACACCGGTGCGCGAGTTGACCTCGACGGGCAGGATATTCCGGATTACCAGACTGGTATCGAGTGGTTTCTTCAGGAGTTGACCGAAGGTCCACGAGCCGCGCTTTCCAGCGTGGAAGAAATCGAACGCGTGGGATTTAAGGCGACGCTTTCCAAGGGCCATTTCGGTGTTCACGAAATCGACGAAGCGGTGCTAGACGGAATGAAAGAGTGGCTACCCATGGCGCCGCTGCACAATGCCGCGTATATCAAAGCAATTGAAGTGATGCGGGAAGTTTTGCCAGAAGCGCGTTTCGTGGGAGCCTTTGAAACGGCGTTCCATCGAGAAATCCCTATGGAACGAAAAATTTTTGGCGTACCATATGAATGGTACGAAAAATACGGTGTCCAGAGGCTGGGATACCATAGCGCTTCCCACGGATATATTGCGGATGTTTTAAATAAAGAAAAAACGGAGTATGCCGCAATCTCCTGCCATTTGGGCGGTAGCAGTTCAGTGTGTGCCATCCTGAATGGGAAAAGTGTGGATACCAGTTTTGGGATGTCGTTGGAATCCGGCTTGATTCACGCAAACCGTACCGGAGATATCGACTGTGGGATGGCCGCTTTTCTGCGAGGACAGGGACTAAGCGAACAGGAAATTCAAGAAGGCTTCCAAAAAAAAGGTGGACTTCTGGGCATTTCCGGCGTCAGCAACGACATGCGCTATGTTATCGAAGCAGCTGACAACGACAATATTCGGGCCAGACTTGCCATGGAAGTGTTCGTGACAGGAATCGTCCATTACATCGGCGCGTTTTATCTGGATTTAGGTAGATTGGACGATTTGGTATTTACAGCGGGAATTGGCGAACATTCGGCTCGCATCCGCCGCATGGTGTGTGAAAAACTGATGCCCATCGGCGTCAGAATGGATGAGAAAAAGAATGAAGATTGCCACGGAGAAGGTGTTATTTCCACCGCAAATTCCGCTGTCTGTGTTCGGGTTATTCCAACGAATGAAGAACTGGGGATCGCGCGTAGGACGTATGAAATACAATAAAAAGCAAATCAGAACCGAATCGGTAAGAAATCAATGTGAATATCAAAGATTACCGATAAGGTTATAGAAAAATATAACATCGAAAAACGGGCGTAATCACGAAAGTGGATTGCGTCCGTTTTTTATTTTTTTTGGTGTGGCATAAAATGCATGGCTGCCGCTCTCCGCCAGTAGCGATTTGAAATTTTATATTTCAAATCGACTGGAGGAAAAAACGATGGCATACAACCATCGAAAAGCAGAAATAGAATGGCTCAATTGGAAAGAGAAAGAAGAAAAGCAGATGAGGGAGCTGGGCATGGATGAGGATACCATCCAGCGCCTGCATACATACGACTGGCAGCAGTTCAAGGCGGAAAGGAATTTTTATGAATGGCAGTCTTTTACAGATGAAGATGTTGAGGAGATTCCAGAAACAGCTGCCAGAGAACTAAAAAATATTGATGATCTATTAAACAGTATTGAAAATCAAAAGGTTTTTGAAGTCCTAAAAAAGGTAGACAAGCTCACACTGAAAATTTTACTTATGAGGATGGAGGGGTACAGCGACTCAGAGATTGCCCATGCAGTGGGGCTAGATAAGTATGCGGTCAGCATGCGCATTTATCGGCTCCGGAAAAAACTGAAAAAATATTTTTAATGTGCGTTATATTTTGTCCTTTCCCGCTGGCTATAAGATGAACGACGGAAATTCTGGAGTTCATCTGTAGCTTGACAACCGTATACCAGCACGGCAGGTACGTTCCCGTCCATACGAGCGACACCGGGGAAAACGCCATGACGTGCAGACCGCAACACTGCCGCCTTCCATGGAGGACGGTGGTGCTGCGGTCTGCACCGAGCGATCCATTTTGCCCGAAAAAAAGCCGGAGCGGGCTTTTTCGCCACGACTATGGAGCAGGGATGTGACACACCAGTTGCCCGGCACAACAGACCGGGTGGCCGACCTTGGGTTGTAATCAGTAAGACCCCTGGGGAGCCAGTGAGCGGATGCAAGCGGACATCATCACCTGTCGTGTTCCCATGTGTGCGGGGGGCGAGCTGCAAATACGGCACAAAAATCAAATCAGACGATGAAAATGACGCTGTCGTTGGCGTCAGATCGGTGCGGCGCAGAGCGGGGCTCTGCGCCGCATCCGTTTGCCGTCAACGGCGGATGAGACTGGAGAAATGCCGTATGGAACAACAAACGTCTTTTGAAAAGGCACACGCCATGGTGGATCATATTTTTCGGGCGCTGCTGCCCGAACACGGCCTTATGATACGGGAAGCGCAGATCATGCTGTGCCATGAAATACTGGATACGCTGTTCGAAGGGAAAATCGCACTCTGTGATGCAGGCGTAGGCATCGGGAAAACGCACGCCTATCTGGCAGCATGCCTGCTGTGGCAGCGATTTCGTCCTGTACATCTCCCGGGCACAGTGGTGATCTCCACATCCAGCGTTGCTCTTCAGAGGGCGATCGTGAGCGAGTACATCCCATTTCTATCGCGTGTGCTTTTGCAGGCGGGGATACTGGAACACCCGATCTGTGCAGTAGTACGGAAAGGAAAAGAACGGTTTGTATGCGAAGCAAGGCTTGCGGAGCGCATGGCGCAGGTGCGTACAAAAACAAATATCAGCAGACGGCAGGCGGCTTCTTTTCGAATTTTGGAAAAAACATATGACCTGGACGAGGCACCGGGCCTTTCAGGCTTTGACCGCCGCCATGTATGTGTGCCGCCCATGTGTCCGCGGAACTGTACTATGCGGGACTTTTGCCGGTATCAGCAATATCTGAGGGAATCACGCGGTGCGGAAGTTATGATTCAAATCTGCAACCACAATTATCTGCTGGCCGACGCAGTACACCGTCAGCAGGAACTGCGGCCTCTCTTGAAGGAACACCATGTTCTGGTGGTGGACGAAGCGCATAAGCTGCCGGAGGCGGCACGCCAGATGTACAGCCGGAGCGTATCGTGGGAGGATATGCGCGGAGTGTGCGAAGCGCTGAGAAGAGAGCGCTTTGTTTCCATATCAGAACGGCTGGCTGAAAAGCAGGCGGTGCTCATGGCAAGCCTTTCGCGCCAGGAGCATCAGCAGGAAGAAACAAGTGTTGCATTTGTGTCCACTCCGGAGCGCGCCCGCGCGATGGACGCTGCCATCGCCTGTCTGCGGCAAACAGCCGTTCAGCTTGCCCCGTACCTGCCGGGATGGCTGCTCCACCGGTTGGAAGGGATGGGGGATACGCTTGAACTGTTCCGAAACCAGGATCCGTGGTATGTTCTGTACATTCAATATAGCCATTCTGGTACACCGGCGCTCTGCGCGGCCAGCCGGGAAACTCCCGTGCAGCTTGCGCGGGCGCTGTGGGCGTCCGGCAGACCGGCGATCCTTACCTCCGGTACGCTTGCAACAGGCGGGAACTTTGCGCGGGCCGAACAGATGCTGGGACTGGAACAGTGTAGCAGAATAAAAAAATTTGTGGCGCTGTCGCCGTTTGATTATGAGCGGAATTGCCTGCTGTACATTCCGAAAGATATGCCGGACAGCGGAAGCGGGACAGAAGCGGAGCACCTAGCCCGGCGCATTGAAGAATTGATCATAGCCACGCATGGTCATGCGCTGGTATTGTTCACATCGTACAGTTTGATGGGAGAAGTACATACGCATTTGCAGAACCGTTTGCCGTTTCCATTGCTGGAGGCGTGGCGGAATGGACATCAGGCTGTCCGGCTGTTCAAGAGCCTTTCCAATGCAGTACTGTTTGCAGCGGGGCCTTGTTGGGAAGGGATGGATTTTCCCGGAGACATGGTATCGCTGCTGGTGATCGCGCGCCTGCCGTTCCCCGTACCGGACCCGGTCAGTGAGGCGGAGCGGAAGCAGTATCCCAGCTTGCAGGAATATATCCGTGCAGTGGTGCTGCCGGACATGCAAAGTAAGCTGCGACAGGGATTTGGACGGGCAATCCGCACGGAAACAGATACCTGCGTCGTGGCGGTTTTAGACAGGCGGGCAGCCGAGGGGCAGCGGTACCATGCGGCTGTGCTGGAAGCCATGCCGAAGTGTAGGTTATCAGACAGTTTAGAGAATGTGGCCCGATTCAACCGGGAACGGAAGACACTGGAATATTTTCAGCAGTGAAAGTTTTTCCTTATATTACATTATATATGGAGTTGGTACAATGCATCAACAACAGTTGACAGATGAACATAAATTGAAACTTTGGGCATATGCCCGCAGCAGTTCATCTCGCCCCAGCGTTTTGATTCAGCAGATGCAAGGGCTGCTGGCCGATGCGGAACGCAACCACTGGACTGTTGTGGGGACATCGCAGGACATGAGCACGGGCAGGACGCTGGCCCGCATGGGATTGCGGGAGGCACAGAGCGCAGTACGGCAGGGGCTTGCCAATGGGATTTTGGTAGAAGATATTGGCCGGCTGAGTCATGAATACAGTACGGCGCTGCGTGTCCTGGAGTTTTTGCAGGATCACGGCGCTGTTCTAATTTGCACACAGTCCGATGTGCGTTATGAACTGTACATCAAAGGGCTGTCGCAGCCGCTGCAACAGCGGGCGATGTCTAAAGGGGGGATAGTTCCGTGGTGAACGAGACAAATGACACGAAAAACAACACACCTGCCGCATATCTCGTTGCGGAAGTTTGTTACTGCATGGCGTTTTTTATGTTGAAAAAACTTCTGGAACAAAAAATACTTTCACCGGAAATTTGCCAACAGATAAATGTTGCTGTTGCCGAAAAGTACGGTGTTTTGCGGCTCAATATTTAGTGATTGTTGTAATAGCTATCCCGGCCCAATCATGATAATGTTGGTGTGACAAAAAAGATGTCCGGCAGGGAAGGAAGTGACAAAAGTGCCGCAGGTCAGAGTCATACCACCGCTCCCCGAACAGGTGAAAAAAATACGGGTTGCTGCCTATGCCCGAGTGAGCAGCAACTCAGCTGATCAGTTGAATTCTTTTATTACACAAGTAGAGTATTATACTCAATACATCCAATCAAAGTATGAGTGGGAGTTTGTAGGATTATATGCAGATGAAGCTGTTACAGGCACGGCTACAGACAAGCGCACGGATTTCCAGCGTTTGATCGAAGATTGCAGAGCCGGAAAAATAGACCGTATACTCGTTAAGTCGATTTCAAGATTTGCCCGTAATACGTTGGACTGTATCCAAACCGCTCGGGAGTTAAAGTTATTGGGCGTAGCAATAGAGTTTGAAAAAGAAAACATTGATACAGGAAATATGGGAAGTGAAATGCTTCTCAGTATTTTGGGGTCGGCTGCACAAGAAGAATCACTTTCAATCTCCAAGAATATAAAATGGAGTATTCGAAAGAGAATGCAAAGTGGAGATTTTCTGACATGCCGTGCGCCGTATGGGTATATATTAAAGGGTAATACCTTGGAGATTTTTCCACCAGAGGCGGAAGTCGTGCATTTCATTTTTTGTAGCTATCTGGCCGGCATGAGCCTTGAAGAATTGGTGCATGAACTTAATCGGCGTAAATCACCGAAGCGGTGGGAGTCCAAAGGATGGCACGTCTATCATGTGCGATATATTCTTACAAACGAAAAGTATGTAGGCGACGCATTGGTCCAGAAAAAATTCACTCCGGATGAGTTGCCGTTACAGCTGCAAAAAAACATTGGACAACTTCCCCAATACTATATTGAAAACAGCCACCCCGCAATCATTTCCCGACTGGATTTTGATAGGACGCAGCAGCTCATCCAAGAAAAGAATCATACAAGCTCCTTGCGGCAGGAATATCCTCTCAGCCAGAGAATGATTTGCAGTGATTGCGGTTCCGTTTTTAAAAGGCGGTCTGCATCTGGAACCTGGATTTGCAGGAAACATTATAAAGATAAAGCGCAATGCCCGATGATGCCTGTTTCAGAAGCAGACGTCTATCGGGCATTTTTGCATCTGTTCAATAAACTGCTGGAACATCAGGAGAAGGTTTTTAAACCGTTGATTTCGGACTTGGAAAGATTAAAAGCAAAGAAAGGGACAGATGAACGCTTGATGTCAATTGACAAACAGATGGTTGAACTTATGAGGCAATATCACACGTTGGCCCGGCTTCGGACAAGAGGATGTATTGACGACTCGATTTTTATTGAGCGCACAACTCGGATCAGCCAAAAACTGAATGTACTTCGCAGTGAGGCCAAACAGTTTTCCAATAAAAGCAATGTGGATAAGGTGTTAGAGAAGACAAATTATATCCTTGCTCTGCTGGAGAAAGCAGAGCCATTGTCCCAATTTGACGAGAAGATTTTTCTATCTATGATTGAGAAGATAGAGGTCGGTCAACAGTGTTTTTCATTTAAGCTGCTCAACGGGCTGCTGTTAAAGAAGGATCGGTAGAGCGTGAAAAAACAACGATATCTCCCCTTTGGTTACCAGATGCAAGAGGGGCAAATCACAATTCATCCGAAAGAAAGCAAACTGGTTTCCAATATATTTATCTCGTATATGAATGGAGATGCGTTGCAGAGCATCGCCAACCAATTACAGTTGAAGGGAATTCCGTATAGTGAGACAAGCGGAATTTGGTCTAAGCATATGGTACGAAGAATTTTAGAAAATGCCAAGTACTGTGGACAAGACGGATTCCCGGCGTTGATCGACCGAGATATTTTTACAAAGGCTCTGAAACTCCGTCAACAGAAAGCACAAACGCCACTCTCAGGGATTGGTGATATACGCAAATATATGGCCTGCGCCCGCTGTCATTCAAAATTGAAAATGGACCTTGGTACACGCGGGAAGATATATTGGAGGTGTCATTCCTGCGGAATTCGGATAGGGACGATACAAAATGAAGTTTTGATTGAAGCGGTATTTTCGTATATGAACGATTGCATACAGAATCCAGATATCTTTAAAAATACATCGGAGCGGGAAAACAGTATTTCATTGCAGATCGGAAAACTGACACAGAACATATGCCGTGCTATGGAATGCCGAACCACGACAGTAGAAGAAATTATTCCATTGATCTTTGAAAGGACTCAAACGCAGTTTGAAAATTTGAAAACGCTCCGGTATGATCCGGACACCTTGAGATTGCATCAGCTTTATGAACAGAGTACGGAGTTGGAAGAAATCAATACAGAACTGGTAAAAGAGAGCATACAAAATATTTTGCTGTCGCCTATGGGAGAAGTCCAGCTTTGCTTTATCAACGGGCAAATTTATCCTGAACGAAAAGGAAAATGAGTATGAAGTCCAAAGTGGTAAGAGAAATCCCTGCAAACCCATTTTTACGAGATGCACGGAAATTGAAAAAGAACCTCCGTGTTGCAGCCTACTGCCGTGTGAGTACAGAGGAAGAAGAGCAGCAAAGCAGTTTTGAAATTCAAGTTGAATACTATACAAACAAAATTGCTTCTCATGATAATTGGATTCTGGCAGGAATTTTTGCGGATGACGGGATTTCTGGCGTACATGTGAAAAATCGGACGCAGTTTTTAGAGATGATAGAATTGTGCAAAAAGAAGAAGATCGATTTAATTTTGACAAAATCTATTTCGAGGTTTGCACGCAACACCTTGGAATGCATTCAGTATGTTCGAATGCTAAAAGCTCTCGGGATCCCTGTGATTTTCGAAAAAGAAGGAATCAATACAGCCGATATGACCAGCGAGATGCTTTTGACATGTCTGAGCTCCTTCGCACAGGCAGAAAGTGAATCGATCAGTCTCAACGTAGCCAGAGGAAAAAGGATGGGGTACAAACAAGGAAAGTTTTCTTTCCGCTATACAAACTTTTTAGGATATAGAAAGGGCGCTGATGGGCAACCGGAGATCGTACCTGCGCAAGCAGATGCGATACAGATGATGTTTCAAAGCTATCTAAATGGTGACAGCCTGTTTAAAATCAAGGAAGCTCTTGAAAACAAAGGGATTCTTACGGCAACGGGCAAAAAAGAATGGACCACACAGGCAATATTGCGGATCCTTCAGAACGAAAAGTATATGGGAGACGTTCTGCTGCAAAAAACATTTACAGCAAATTTTTTAGAGGGGAAGCCGAGAAAAAATAATGGAGAACTGCCACAGTATTACATTGAAAATAACCATCCAGCTATCGTCACAAGAGAAGTGTTTCATCGTGTGCAGGAAGAAATTGCGCGTAGAAAGAGTAAAAGACCGGCATCCCAAAAGAAATCAAAAACAAATCGGGGGAAATTCACCAGTCAATACGCACTTTCTGAGCGCCTGGTCTGTGGAACCTGTGGCTGTTATTATCGTCGGGTGACATGGAATATTCACGGCCGAAAGCAAATTGTATGGCGCTGCATCAACCGTTTGGAGTTTGGCAAAAGATATTGTGGAAACTCCCCGAGCATTCCAGAAGAAGCACTGCATGCAGCAATCGTCAAAAGTATTCAAAGCCTGTTGGATGGGCGTCAGGAGGAACTTGCAAGTTGCTTACAAGAAACAATAGAAAATTATTGGTGCGACGATGCGGCGACAAGTCCTCTTGCCGTACAAAACAAATTGGATCGGCTGAATCGTGAATTTGACCGTCTCCTTTTATTGATTGGTGATGAAGAAAATGTTTTTTTGGAGAAAAAGCTCCAGAAAATCAATAATGAAATACTTTCTTTGAAGCAAGAGGTAAAGTATACTGAGCGGCAAAATGTACAAAACAGAGACAAAATGGACAAATTGCGGGAGGTCATGGAATTGCTTTCAGCAGAGAATATGGAAATTACCGAATATTCCGATGTTCTGGTCTGCCGGCTTATTGAGCAAATAACTGTTTTATCAAAAACGGAGATTCGAATACGGTTTGTGGGAGGATATGAGGTCGAGCAGAAACTTTTAATATAGAGCAAATGTAATCAGGAACTTATCAGGTGGGTCAAGCGTGTCGAGATAATTTTCGATTACTATTCAAACGGGTTATTTTCCATTTTGAAGACTGCTGAAAAGGTTGAATAGAGGTCGAAATCAGGAACTCAAAAATGAGACATCCAAAATTTGACCTCTTTTATTTTCTATAAAACCACGGGGCAAAGCCGTTTTCCAGGCTTTGCATTTTTGTATGTCGAAAACCACTCGCTAGGCGAGTGGTTCAAAAGAAGACTAATGTCGATAATGGGAAAAGAAAAACTCCCTTTGCTATACTGGAAGTGCGGTCTGCGAACTGCACAAGCAAGCAAAGGGAGGACATTCGAAAATGAACGACGTAAATAGTTTATCGCATAGCAGTTGGAATTGCAAATATCATGTAGTGTTTGCGCCAAAATACAGAAGGAAAGTGTTCTTCGGAGAGAAAAGAAGAGAAATTGGAAGCATTCTGAGGACGCTGTGCAATTGGAAAGGGATCAAGAGCATCGAAGCGGAGGTGTACCCAGACCACATCCACATGCTGATCGAGATACCGCCAAAGATAGCAGTAGCAAGTTTCATGGGGTAGCTGAAAGGAAAAAGCAGCCTGATGCTGTACGAGAAGTTCCCGGAGCAAAAATATAAATACCGGAACCGGGAATTCTGGTGCCGTGGGTACTATGTGGACACGGCAGGGAAAAATGCAAAGAAGATACAGGAGTACATCCAATGTCAGTACGAGCAGGACAAAGCAGGAGAGCAGCTGACCATGCCAAACTTCTAAAGTGCCCGTTTACGGGCGGCAAGTAACGGAACTTTCGCGGCTAGCAGACCGTACTTGCGCGACGTGACGCGCGTGCTAGTATTCTAGGGCTATACCCGCATATGAAAAACCCCCGGCTTTGCCGGGGGATATTTATTTATAAAGTGAGACACTCTGACAGAAAGATTCCCTTTTATATCTATCTCTATAGCATACTGTGCATCTCTTGCAAGCGTAAGGAAGGTACGTATGCTGTCGAAGCTGTCAAGGTGGCCGATGCTTAACCCGATGACGACGGAGCAGCGGATTGCCGAGCTGCAGACGAGCGTGCGCTATAGCAGAACTTCCGTAAGCAGGGAGCGCGTGATGTCCGATTGGCGGATCGCTATGGCGGAACAAAAGCAACCCAAGCGGCTGGTTGACAGCAATGAATCGCTGCGGCGCAAGAACAAGTACGGAATGATCCGGGACGAACAGGACGCTACCGTGGAATAAATCGGCGGCACGACGGCCGCCGGTGACTGCCGGTGTGCGGCTCTCCCGCAGATGTGTTGACTGGTGACAAAATTTATGACTGTTGGGATTTTTAAGACGTAAAATGCAAATGGACATCCTTTTTTCTGACAGCTGCGTGGCGCATAAATATTGATGGGATAGGAGCGACGTTGCGATACACTATATAAATAGAGCTTAAGAGGAATTTGGATTCGGTCCACACAGCACGCGCCATTTTGCTGTTTCCGCGCAGCCGCCGTAGATCGTTGGAAATAGACATGGGGCGTGAACCTCACGGCTATCTTGACAACTCTCCACGGCACAATGGTTTGCTGCTGCTAGAACTCTGTACGAACCGCCAACAGAGCTGATAAAACAGACCGAGACTGGGTTTTCGCCGCGCGGATTGGCCAGAGGAAAGCCTTATTTTACCGTGTCGCGTATCAGCAGCCTGTTGGGGAAGAATAGATTTTCAATGGGGGTGGATGGATCGGTGATCTTTCGCATCAGAATCTCGCCTGCCGACCGTCCCAGTTCAAACATGGGTACGGTGACGGTGGTGAGCGGCGGGGTGGTGAGTTCAGAAATCTGATAGTTGTTGTGGCCCATCACGGAGAGATCCTCCGGCACACGCATGCCAAGCCCAAGCGCCGCCCGCAGAACGCCGGTGGCCTTGTAGTCGTCAGTGCAGAACACGGCGGTGGGAGGATGGGCCACTGTGAGGAGCGCAGTAACGGCGGACACGGTTTCTGACACCTCGTAGCTGGTAGAGGCAATAAGGGTGTGGTCTATCCGCAGGCCAGCCTCGGTGATGGCCTCAATATAGCCATCGTACCGTTTGCGATTGGCTGCATAGGAGAGTGGTGCATGTACCAGCCCGATTCGGCGGTGGCCTCGCTCCAGCAAAAAGCGCACAGCCTGATAGGCGCTTTGTTTGTCATTGGTAGACACCGTGTTGAACGGCGTCGTGTAAATATCGGGATTATCGGGTGGATATCCGATGAGTACAAAAGGGCAGTCTTCCTCCAGCAGGCGGCTGAGGAGCGGATCATGTACGAAAGAGCCGACCACGATCACACCTTGCACCGCACCCGAGCGAATCAGCTTAATGCAGTGTTCCAACTCCATCGATTGTTTTAGATCCGTAAGTAAAAGAGTACTGTACTCTTGCTTGACCAGCGTGGATGTGATGCCCTGCAGGATAACGAAAAAATCTGGATTAGAGAAAGCCTGGTCCATGGTGCGGCCCATAACCACCGCGATGTTTTTCAGGCTGCGCGCCTCCAAGCTGCGTGCCACGATGTTGGGTGTATAGTTCAGTGCCTTGATCGCCCGCAGCACCTTTTTTCGGATGGGAGGAGAAACGTTGGAGGCGTTGTTGGCCACCCGGGACACCGTAGAAATGGATACCCCGGCCAACCGTGCTACATCCTTGATGGTGGAGGCCATCGCTCATCCTTCTTTCATGCCCACGCAGCGGGCGGATTATAGTGGAATGCAATAGGGGGAAATCAATAAAACGTTTTCTGGAATATATTATAATTTTTTTGTTTCAGAAAAACAATACATATAAATAAAAAAGATGGATCTAATCCGGATTTCGCAAAATAAATAATCATATTGAATAATTATTTTATACAAATATTGATATATTTACACAAAATGTTGAAGAATATGAAAATAGAAGAAAACAAGAGAAAATAAATGATATAGTTAGATAACTAGATGCAATTTCATTTAAACGCTAAAAACAGGCTTTTGAAAAAACGTTTTCACGATTTATGCTGAAGCTGTCAGAGGCAGACAGCAAACGTCTGTGAGTTTCAACCAGATTGCCGTCCGTCTGCGCCGGGCGGCAAGACAACAGAAATGGAGGAAAAAGATGCACAAACACACAAAGCGTTGGACAGCTTTTGCAATGGCGATGACCCTGATCTTAATGTTGCTCACGGGGTGTGGGGCACAGCCCGCTCCTTCTGTGGTCAGCTCGTCCGCCGCCCCGTCATCCGGTGGAGAGTCCACCGTGGACGGAGAGCAGGTCGTGCGCATGTGGACTTTCCTGGACCCAGAGGCGGACAACGGCCGAAGCAAAGCGCTCAAACAGATGATCGAAACTTTTGAGTCGGAAAACCCCGGCATCAAGATCGTGGTGGAAACGCAAGATTGGGAACAGATGACCCCCAAGTTTTTTGCCGCACATGCGGCGGGCAATGCGCCCGACATCATCTGGTGCATCATGGATGAAATGGGTGCGGCCCTGGACCTGGGGGCGTTGGAACCTTTGGAAAACCTCTTCCTGAAGGATTGGACGGAGGAGGAGATTGCGGATATCGACGACTCATTCTTTAATTTTGGCGTGAGGGACGGCAAGCATTATCAGATTACCCATTCCCGCAACTACATGGCCATGTATTACCGCGCAGACCTCTTTGAGGAAAAAGGGCTGGAAGTGCCCAAAACATGGGATGAATTTATTGAAGTGTGCCAGGCATTGACGGAAGTAGATTCGGAGACTGGTATTCAGCGCTATGGCTTTGGCCAGGCATTTAACGTGGACAAAGTAGATCCACAAATCATGACCAGCCTGCTGCTGGACACGCAGGGCAACTTGTTCACTGACGATGGCAAGGCAAACTGGGCCAATGCCGCAGGCGAGGAAGCGCTTCAGTTCCAATTGGACTGCATCACCAAGTACGGCATCACGCCGGAAGCAGCGGTGAACCTGACTGGTGAAGAGTTGTTCACCGAGTTTGCAGCCGGAAAATACGCCATCATCACAGGCGGTGCCGTGCGTGTGCCCACTGTGCGCGCAGACGTTCCCTTCGAACCCAGCGCTGTGCAGCTGATGCTGTATCCTTCTGCCGACGGCAACGGAAATTCCCCCAGCACCATCAACGGCTGGTGCGTGGGCGTATGGTCCGGCAGCAAGGTCAAAGAGGCCGCCGGGAAATTTGTAGAGGCTATGATGAGCCCTGAATCCGATGAGTTGTGGGTTACTCTGGGCGGTCAGCTGGCCATCCGCAAATCCACGATGGAAAAACTCGGTGATTTCTATGAGGACCCCAACAACCGTTATTTGACCGTTGTGGCAGACGGCATTACAAACGCCGGTTGGCCGCAGCCTACGGATTATCCCGTGAGCTCCTGGAAGAACGACCTTAACCGCGCCGCACAGATGGTGATGGTGGACGGAAGCTCAATTCCGGATGCGCTGGCCAGTGTTGCCAAAGATTTTGACGAGCGCAACGGTGGCTGACGCGCCTGCGGCCCGCAGGCGCCGGACATGAAATAGCAGGCGCGCGGAGCGCCGTGCGGAAAGGCGCCCTTTCCTATACGATGGGCGCCTTTCCTTTATCCGGCGGCCGAGTGCGCGGCCGCGGTGGAAGGAGAGGATATCGTTTGAAGATCAAAAAAACGCTGCGCGATTATCTGGGGCTGTTTCTCACACTGCCTGGGATGTTTCTCATCATTATGATACTGGTCGTACCGCTTTTCTGCACTGTGTACAGCAGCCTTTTCAAACTGGATCACCTGCAGAATGGGGGATTTGTAGGCTTTAAAAACTACGTGACATTGTTTCAGGATCCGGGCATCTGGGCTTCCTTCGGTATTACGATTTTGGTAACGTTGGTATCGGCAGGCATCTCCATGGTGCTGGGCCTGGTGTTTGCGCTGTGGATCGACCGGCGTACCGGTGCGGTGGCGTATTTGATTCAGCTCATCGGCCTGCTGCCCTGGGTTATCTCCATGATGGTAGGCACAGTACTCTGGCGCTGGATTTTGAACGGAGACACTGGTTTGTTTAACTATTTCCTACGGTGTTTGGGTATTGCGCCGGTCGCTATTTTTGAAAATAAAACAGCTTCGCTCGTCACGCTCATCGTGGTGATGGCATGGCGTACCATCGGCTATTCCATGGTGATGATCTTGGCAGGGCTCAAAGGCGTGGACAAAGGGTTGTTGGAGGCTGCCCGTGTGGATGGCGCCAATACCTGGCAGGCACTTATGCGCATCAAGCTGCCGCTCATTAAAACGCCCATGCTGCTGTCCACCATCGTGCTCACCATGAGCAATTTCAACAATAACACGGTGCCGCTCATCCTGACGGGCGGCGGCCCGGGCACGGCCACCAACGTGATCTCGCTCGAGCTGTACCGCATGGGTTTTACCTACTACAAATTCGGTCTGGCCTCGGCGTTGTCAGTGCTGGTGTTTTTGGTCAATATCGTATTTGTGGTGCTGTATGTGAGGATGATCAAATATGACGTATAAAATTGCAGAAAAAAAGCGTCTTGCGCAGCGCGCCCGGGCCAGCCGGCAGCGCGCCTCGCTGCCAGAGATCGTGCTGCTGCTGATCATGCTTGTGGTGAACTCTACCCCTATTTTGTGGGGGCTGGTTACGTCACTGAAAACACGGCGCGAAATTTTGGTGTATCCCCCGAAGTTTTTCAACTTCACACCCAGCCTGGAGCACTACTTCAACGTGTTTCGCAACGGGTTAGATATAGGTATGCGCAACAGCCTGCTCTATTCGGCATGCACCATTGCTCTGGGCCTGGTGCTGGGCCTGCTGGCTGCCTATGGCTTTGAGCGCTATCATTTCCCATTTAAAAAAATATTGTTTTACATCGTGATCGCAGGCATCCCGCTGTCTATTGGCAGTGCAGCTATGCTGATCCCCAACTATTTGTACATGATGGAGCTCGGCCTTACCAACAAATGGTATACGCTGATTCTGCTGTATACCGCATACAATCTGCCCATGGCGATATGGATTATGAAGGGCGGCATTGAGGCCATTCCTCTGGAAATCGAGGACGCGGCGCTCATTGATGGCTGCAGCCGGGCTTATATTATCGGCCGGTTGATTCCGCGTCTGATTCTGCCCTCTATTGCATCTTCAGCACTGTTCCTGTTTATCGGCGCGTGGAACGAGTTTATCACTGCTGCCGTAATGATCGATTCGCCGGAATTGCGTTCCATCCAGTTGGTAATCTATTATTTCCGCGGCTTTTTCGGTACCGACTGGGGCGCGCTGATGGCCTCGGCCATGATTGCGGTGCTGCCTATTCTGGTGGTGTTCTCGTTCCTGGGAAAGCTGATGGTGTCCGGACTTACACAGGGAGCCGTAAAGGGCTGAGGAGGAAAAGTATGCAGAAGAAAACTGCGCAGGCCGTCCGCTGCGACGTAGCGGTGCTGGGCGGCGGCGTGAGCGGAGTAGTCGCGGCACTGGCAGCGGCGCGCCAGGGCGCACACGTGCTGCTTGTGGAGCGGGAGGATTTTCTGGGCGGAGTGCTTGTGTCGGGCCTGGGGACTCTTGGCTTTAAAGACCGCGCGGGCAATACGGTCATAGGCGGTATCGCCCAGGAGATCGTGGACCGTTTGGGCCGAATGCACGGCACGCTGGGGCACAATCCATGTCCCGTTCTAAACAGTCTTACGCCGGTAAACGCTGCGCTGGTGCGGCTGTTACTGTTTGAAATGTGCGGCGAGGTTGGCGTGCAGATGCTGCTGGGCTGCACGTTTGTGGCGGGCAAGGTATACGGGCACCGGCTGCGCCGTGTGTATGTTCAGGGCCGTGCCAAGCGGTTTGAGGTGGAGGCACAGGTGTTTATCGATGCCACCGGTGACGGCGACCTGTGCGAGAGCATTGGTATTCCCTTTGAGAAGGGAGGCCCCGACGGCGAGTTACAGCCCGCCTCTTTGATCTTCGCCGTGTCGGGGGTGAAGAAAGAAAAACTGCTGGAATATGTGGAGCGCTATCCCTCCGAAGTGGAAACACCGCAGGGATATGAGATGAATGTAGACGCAGCGTTTTTTCGAACGGTGCAGGGATATAACCTGCTGGGGCTGGACGCACTAATTCGCCGCGCACGCGCCAACGGAGACTATGTGGATGTTCCGCGCGACCGCTTTTCGATCATCACGCATCCCAACGACGATACGACCATCATCAACAACACTCGCCTGACAGATTTCGACGGCACGGACCTTTGGCAGCTCAGCCGGGGCACCGGCGAGGCCTGCCGCCAAGTGGAGGAATTGCTCCAGTTCATGCCCAAATACATACCAGGCTATGAACAGTGCGCACTCTCCTTTATTGCACCGGTGCTGGGCGTGCGGGAGACAAGGCGCTTTTTGGGCCGTCGCTGTCTGCAGGAAAAGGATGTGCGCGCAGGGGCAATTCCAAGAGATACGATTGCGCTCTGCGGGTATAACGTGGACATCCATCACGGCCGGGATGAAGGCAGTGAACTATACATTGTGGAGCGTGGATACGGAATCCCCTACGGCTGTATGGTGCCCGGACAAATGGACGGGGTGCTGTTCACAGGGCGGCTGATTTGTGCCGACCGGGTGGCCTATGGTTCCAGCCGGGTTATGGGCACCTGCATGGCGCTAGGGGAGGCCGCGGGCCTGGCGGCGGCGCTGTGTGTACGGCTCAATTGCACTCCGGCACAGGTGCCGGTGGAGAATCTGCGTGCGCTGCTGAAGGAGAACGGAGCCGTATTGACGATACCACAGGAGGTGGCAAGTCATGAAAACGTTGAAAAATCTGCGATATGACGTAGTCTGCGCAGGGGGAGGCGCATCCGGTGTGTTTGCCGCCGTGGCGGCCGCCCGAACCGGCGCGCGGGTGCTGCTGTTGGAGAGGACAGGCTTTCTGGGCGGTGCGGCGGCTCTGGGCATGCCTTTGCGCGGGGTGGCGCCGCAGCACACGCCGCTGTTGGACGAATTTCTATGCATCCTTACGGACTTGGGCGGCACGGCGGGCCCGCTGGATGGACCGGAGATCCCGGTGAACGGTGAGACGGTGAAACTGGCGTTCCACCGCTTGTGCCGGGAGAGCGGCGTAGACGTTCTGCTGTACAGCGAGGCCTATGAGGTGCGCCTTTGCGGCGGTGCGGTGCGCGGTCTCACCGCGGTGGGAAAGGATACGCTGTTGGAGGTCGAGGCCCCTGTTGCGATAGACGCCACGGGTGCGGGCGATCTGGCGCGCAGCGCAGGGGCGCTGGAACAGGACCCGCCCCTGGAAGCCTGCGCGGCTCTGACTCTCACTGGGTTGGAAGCTGCCGAGCTCTGGCACCGAAAAAAAAGCGGTGCGGAGCCGGGCTTTGCCAAAGCACGCCCCGGCGCCCGCTACGAGGGGCCTCTGACGGAGGGAGGGCCAGTCTGTACCGTCTATGCCTGTGTGGAACCCAACCGTTTTTTGGTACAGCTACCGCTTGCCTGCAAGGTGGACCCTTCAGACCCTGCTTCACGCACGAGGGCTGCTGTGCAGGCGCATACAAAGGCGCTGGAATTGTTGCGCAGCCTGTGCGCCCGATCAGAGCTTTCCGCTGTGCGTCTATCGAGTGTTTCACCGCAACTGCAGCTTTGTGGTGCGCCGGTGGTGCGCTGCGCGGGAAAAAGCGTATGCGGGCCGGAGCAGGCCGCGGCAGTTACTGCAGGGCGGGACGGAAGGCCGCTGTATTTTGGCGTTTCACATTTGAATGTGCCGCAGCCGGCGGGGCTGCTGGTGTGCGGAGCTCTGGCGGCAGAACACGGGGAACTTGGCTCTGCATTGGCCACAGGCGAGGCGGCCGGAGCCTGTGCGGCATTGGCGGTGCGGCAGGGCGGCGTACCGGGTATGGTAACGGCAGAGCAGGTGCGCCGTACCACGGGCCTGCTGCTGTAAGATGATTTAGCGGGACAAAGCGGCAGAAAACTGTTTTTAAAGAAAGAAGGAGTATCGTACTATGATAAGTTCCAATGTGAAAATGGCCATTATCGGTGCGGGCACATGGGGCAAAAATCATGCTCAAATTTACAATGCGCATCCGTTTGCCGAAACGGTGGCCATCTGTGACGCAAATCTGTCCAAGGCGCAGGCCGTAGCGCAGGAGCTCGGCATTCCCCAAGTGTATCAGGATTATCATGAAATGCTGGAAAAAAGCGGCTGCGATGCGGTGGCGATCGTCACGCCGGATTATCTCCACGCAGAGATGACCATTGCATGCGCCAGAGCAAAAAAGGCGGTGCTTATTGAAAAGCCGCTTGCCACCACGCGGGAGGATGTGCAGCGTATGGTGAACGCTATTGAGGAAAATGGCGTACGCGTCATGGTAGACTTCCACAATCGATGGTCGCCGCCCTTCAACGCAGCTTATACAGCGGTGCGCGCAGGCGAACTGGGCGAGTTGTACAGCGGCTACTTCCGTTTGAACGACATCAAATGGGTGGCTACCGATCTGCTGCCTTGGGCGGCTCAGTCTTCAATTTTATGGTTTTTGGGAAGCCACAGCCTCGACACCCTGCGGTGGATATTTGGCTCCGAGGTGGAGCGAGTTTACTGTGTCAGCCGTTCCGGCGTCCTGAAGGGACTGGGGGTGGACACTGTGGACGAATATCTCACTACGCTGGAATTCAAAAACGGTGCTATCGCCCACATGGAAAATGGATGGATTACCCCCAATGCAAACCCGTGTGTCAACGACATCAAGTGCAATCTGCTGGGCACGAAGGGGATGATCGCCATCGATGCCTCCAACCACAACCTGATACAGAAATATACGGATGAAAAAGTAGAGGTGCCCGATGTTATTGTGCAGAATCATATCTTCGGCCAGCCCAAGGGCTTTGCCTTTGAAAGCATTCGAGGCTTTGTGGATGGATTGTACACCGGAAAAGATTTCCCGCTCACCTTGTACGACGCGGCCAACACCTCGCTGACCATTTTGGCTATTATGGAATCTGCCCGAGCACGCGTCCCTGTGGAAGTATCGGGCCTGTACGAGGTGTAGGATGGAGTATCTGAGATGTGCAGTGGTGGGCTTGGGCACTTTCGGCTCTTTTCACGCACGGGTGTGGAGTGAACTGCCGTACACCCGGCTGGCTGCCGTGTGCGACCGGGACGCAGCGCGGGCTGCCGCCTTGGGCGCACAATACGGCGTACCCTGGTACACCGATCACCGCGCGCTTCTGGCGCAGTGCTCCTGCGAAGCAGTGTCAGTGGCGACGCCGGATCATCTGCACAGACAGGTGGCGGTGGATGCTGCCCGTGCGGGAAAGCATGTTTTGGTAGAAAAGCCGCTTGCGACCAGCCGTGAGGACGTGAACGCCATTGTACAGGCGGCGAAGCAGAACGGCGTGCGCGTGATGTGTGATCTGCACAACCGGGTAAATCCGCCTTTTGCCCTGGCACGCCAGCGAATCGCCGGCGGAGAACTGGGGGAGGTGCGCAGCCTGTATATGCGCATGAACGATGCCTGCAGCGTAGCCACGGAGATGCTCTCGTGGGCCAAAGAATCCTCTATCCTGTGGTTTGTGGGCGTGCATTCGCTGGACCTGCTTTGTTTTTTAAGCGGTTCCCGCCCGCGAAAAGTCTACGCAATGAGCACCCGGGGCGTGCTGGATTCGATGGGCATTCCCGCAGTGGATTTGTACCAGACTTCCATCGAGATGGAAAACGGAACGATCGCTCAAATGGAGAACGGCTGGATCGTGCCCGACGGTAGCCCGGCACTGATCGATATGAAGTGCACGGTGCTGTGTAGGCGGGGAATGGTGAAGATCAACGGTTCTGACAGTGATTTGCTGCGCGTATACTCGCCGCAGCGCATGGAGACACCCAGCTGCATTGCCCGCCCGGAGATCAACGACCGCGTAGCCGGTTTCGCCGTGGACAATCTGTGCTGTTTCGCACAGGGTCTTCTTGAATCCCGCCCCTTCAACAGTACGCTGCAGGAGGCGGCGGATGTTTGTTTTGCCATTGGAGCGATACACGAATCGGCGCGTCTGCATCGTCCGGTGGAGGTGCAATATTCTTAAGTGAAAAAACAGATCCTTTCGGGACATTTCCGAAACGCGGCTGCTTTTTATAGGTAATTAGAAGAAACGATCACTTCCGGAGGAGAGAAGCCTTTCCTCCAACGCGCGGGCATATTTCATATTGTACAGCATGAGTGCCTCTTACCGACAAGCCCAATCGCAGTGCCGCGCCGTATGCGGCTCTGAGCGCGAAAAAAGCGGGCGCGCTCATATCAGCTACGCTCAAAACTACTGCCCGCTGCTTTCCGCTGCTTTGGGATACCCGCAGCACGCTAAAAAGGAGATGCTGGAGGCCCTGCGGTTGGCAGACATGAACGTTTCTGAAGAAGAGATGGAACTGCTCACCGGCTGTAAAAGGCTGGAGGACGGTATCGCTGCACTGACGCGTCACGCCACGACACCGGTGCTGGTGACGCCCAAAGACGCATACTACTGCTGAGCGGGTGTCAACAGCGGCCTGATGGGTACCTATGGCGTGCGCGTGCATGCCGTAGACACCACGGGCGGCGCGGGCGACGATTTTTGGGTGCCCTACTCTGGCGGCTGAGGGGCCGGGACACAGCCTTGTTACGCGCTGTACCCGAGGAAGAGAGGGGGAACATCACTGCTTTTTCCAATGCGGCAGGCAGGCTCACAACCCAAATGGGGCGCTTCCAACAATGCTGAATCGCGCTGCCGCTAAGAAGTAGTGTATGGAAGAGCCCAGCGTCCGGCTCTTAAGAGCGTCCGGCCACCGTCGTGGGGCACAGGGCGAGGCTGCACCAACCAAACTTTTGTTGCGCGGCCTCTCCGTATCGAGCAATAAGAAAATCCGTCTGCTGCCCTGACATTGCGGCGGGCCTGCGCGGGACGCGCAGAATTCCCTGTGGGCTCGCTGTAGCATCTTTATAACCGAAGCGTGTTTTCGCCAAAGAAGGAACACTTGTTTCGGCGAATTTGAACTCAATACAGAGAAAGACGGTGTCTAAATGAAAAAAGTTCAGACAAAAACCTGTGATGTGGCGGTGATCGGCGGCGGGCCGGGCGGCCTTCCGGCTGCGATACGCGCTGCGCGAATGGGGAAAAAAACGATTTTGGTGGAGCGAAACAGCTTTCTGGGTGGAACGGCGGCGTCCGGGCTGGGGATTCTGGGATATCTGGACCGGCAGGGCCGTAAGGCACTGGGCGGAATCGCGCAGGAGCTGATCGACCGACTGACGGGATACGGAGGCGCGATTGGTCATTACCCATGCCCGGTACACAACTCGATCACCCCTATTTCGCCGGATTGGTTCAAGATCGTGGCAGTGGAGATGTGCCGCGAGGCAGGCGTGGAGGTTCTATTCAACAGTGAACTGCTGGATGCGACGATAGAGAATGGGCGCGTGGTGTGCGCCGAGGTATACGGCAAGTGCACCCGAACGCTCATCGAGGCGAAGGTGTACATCGACGGCACCGGCGACGGCGATCTGGCATATATGGCGGGAGCACGGTATATGTCGGGCCAGGATGGCACGGGAATTATGCAGCCGTGCACACTGATGTTTACGGTAACAAATTATAATTTGGAAAAATTTTTAAATTTTGCTGAGCAGAGTCCGGAGAATTTTGGAATCAAGGAGGATTATGCAAAAGGGTACGACCCGACGTTTTTTCGTGCAAGCAGAGGCCACTGCTTCATCGGGATGGATGAACTGATCAAAAAAGCGAAGGCGAAAGGCGATTTTCATGTCCCGCGCAACCAGTTTATCCACATCACCACCCCTGTGGACGGAATGCTGGCCATCAACACGTCGCGCATCATTGAGATCGACGCTTCCGACCCGTATCAACTGTCAAAAGGGCTGGAGGAAGGCTATTTGCAGGTCCGAGAGCTGATGGCGTTCATGAACAAATATCTGCCCGGCTTTGAGCAGGCCCAGCTGGCCGGTATCTCACCCACTCTGGGCGTGCGAGAAACAAGGCACTTTGTCGGCGTAAAGCGCTTGACGCACGAGACGATGTATGCGCCGGAGACAAAGAGGGAGGCCGTCGCTCAGTCAGCATACAATATTGATATTCACAGCGGCGTGAAAGATCACATTGACCTCACTCCGGTGGCAGAGCCATTTGGAATCCCCTACGGCTGCCTTGTGCCCGAAAGCCTGAACGGCCTGCTGTTGAGCGGGCGCACGATCAGCGTGGACACACAGGTGTTTGCCTCGGCGCGGGTGATGGGACCGTGTATCGCTGTGGGTGAAGCGGCCGGTACGGCCGCGGCAATGAGCGTCGATAAGGGAATTGAGCTGCGCGACGTGGATGTGGACGCCCTGCGGGCCACGCTGCGGGAGAATGGAAATCTGTTCTGAGCGGCATGAAACAGGATCGGCCTCAAAAAACAAGAACCAAAAATTTCAACGCAAAAACGGAAACGGATTCGTTCTGATCCGGAGTACTCATTTCGGAGTGGGTATCTGTATCGTAACAGTCATACAAATCAGAACCGGCTGTAATTTGAATTT
>OFMK01000324.1_pt1 | contig 53583 bp, 60 predicted proteins | sample 1541781 | NCBI WGS metagenome assembly OFMK01 (sample SAMN04209250, study PRJEB22552) | human gut metagenome | biome: gut; material: feces | host: Homo sapiens | place: USA: Oklahoma
CAGTGATAGACCGTACACTTCAACAGGCAATAACCCAACAGTTAGTGCCAATCTAGGAACCACTGTTTGCAGATGGTAGCTATGGCTATCGTCCGAACAGAAGTGCCAAGGATGCTGTACTTAAGATTAAGGAGTATGCAGAGCAAGGCTATACATTTGCTGTAGTCCTTGACTTGTCAAAGTATTTCGATACTCTTAATCACGAAATTCTCATCAATCTTCTCAGAAAGAATGTAAAAGACGAACGTGTAGTACAGTTGATAAAGCGCTACCTGAAAAGCGGTGTAATGGAAAATGGAGTGGTCATCGACACAGAGGAAGGCTCACCACAAGGTGGAAAACTATCACCATTGCTTGCAAATGTCTATCTCAATGAATTCGATCAGGAATTCTTGAAGAGAGGTGTGCCATGTATAAGATATGCAGACGATATAGTGCTTCTTGCAAAGAGTAAGCGAGCATCTGAGAGGCTCTTGGAAAACAGTACGAAATACCTTGAGGAGAAACTGAAACTTACAGTGAACCGAGAGAAAAGCCGTACAGTCAGCGTGTTTGCAATCCGAAAATTTAAGTTTCTTGGCTTTGCATTGGGAAGGAACGGAAGTGGCATTTATGTCAGAGTTCATCCGAAGTCATGGAAGAAGTTTAAGTCGAGATTGAAAGAGTTATCTTCCCGTAGGTCATGTCAGTCAATCAAGCCGAGCCTTGAGAAAATCAAGGTGTATGTAAGAGGGTGGCTTAACTATTACGGTATTGCGAGCATGAAGAACAACATCGATGATATCAATAGTTGGCTCTATCACAGAATACGCATGTGTATATGGAAACAGTGGAAACTTCCTAAAACCAAGAAGAGAAATCTGATTAAGATGGGAGTACACGAATACTATGCGAATATGGCAGCAAACTGTCGAAGAGGACACTGGTACTGTGCAAATCTGACGACAGTCAAGAAAGCTATGACAAAAGAAAGACTGATAAACAGTGGCTTCTATGATTTAGCCACAGCTTATCAGTCTGTGCACGTCAACTATTGAAACCGCCGTGTACCGAACGGTACGCACGGTGGTGTGAGAGGACGGCGGTTAGTCACCGCCTCCTACTCGATTGTGAAATGGGAAACGCTGTTCCTGTGTCAAAAAAGCATTTGACAAGATAAAGTGGAATCATTTTTTGTACATACAAGTAATATATATAGAAAAACGGACAAGGACTAAAGGGCCATGGGGAGAAATTATAAAAGAAATATTTTCCTGAGTCTTTTGATTTTGTGTACTGCGTTTGGGATTGCAGTAGGGAGTCAGTGGCTGCCGGAACAGGCGAGAACGCTGAAGTATCGGATTCACTCGGGGAAAGAAGAGAAAAATAATAGCCGGGTTTCGAAAACGCCGGAGGAAGAGAAACAGGAGCTTTCTGATAATCCGCTGATACGAGTCGTGCTTATGACGAATGGATATCAGGGAATCATACATAAGGAAGTAAGACTGCGGGCAGACAGTGAACTGACATTGACTTATGGGAATCGTACGGAGCAGATCGCTGCGGGAGAATGTGTGGTGATCGCCGCGGATGATGCGAGATTATCAGAAGGAAACATACGAATTGAGGCTAAGGACGGAGTGTTACAGATAGAAAGTATGAAGCGGGGAGACGGTGTTCCGGCGTATAATGGAGTTATCGAGCTTCGAAGGGCAGAAGATGGCATTGTAGTGGTCAATGAACTTCCGATAGAGACGTATCTGTGCCGCGTTGTGCCAAGTGAAATGCCGGCATCATATGAGCTGGAGGCGTTAAAAGCGCAGGCGGTCTGTGCAAGAAGCTATGCTTACAGACAGATGGAAAGCTATGGATACCCGGAGTATGAGGCGCATGTCAATGACAGTACCGATTATCAGGTTTACGGCAATTCTCTGCCGGACGAGCGGGCAGACCGGGCGGTGGAGGAGACGAAGGGACAGACTGTCTGGTATCAGGGCAAAATTGTGACAACTTACTATTATTCTACTTCCTGCGGACGAACAACGAACGCGGAAGCATGGGGGAGTACGCCATCAGAGGAAAATGGATATCTTCAGAGCGTAGATGTAAAAGGAACAGATGGAGATTATGAAAAAGCACTTCCATGGTATCGTTGGTATGCAAAGATCCCAGAGCAGGAAATGGAAGACAATATCCGGCGTAATACCGGAAAAGATATCGGAGAGCTAAAAAGTGTGGAGGTAACAAAGCGAGGAGCGGGCGACGTGGCGCTTGTATTGACAGCGGTTGGAAGTAAGTGTACGGTGACGGTAGAGACAGAGAATAAAATACGAACTGCACTTGCCGGAGACTATGATATTGTGAAGCAGGATGGAAGTACGAGAAATTGTGGAAAGCTTCTTCCCAGCGCTTTTTTTACTATTAAGAAAGAAAAAGGCAGCTATTGCATCGAAGGCGGTGGATTCGGGCATGGAATCGGAATGAGCCAGACCGGAGCAAATGAAATGGCAAAGCAGGGGAAAAACTATCGAGAAATCTTAGAACTGTTTTATCCCGGAGTGAATGTAGAATAACGGTTTTGGCGTGTGAGTGTAGAATAACAGTTTTGGCGAGAATAGACAAAATGAAGAAAATCGGGTACAATAGAGAGAAAAGATAACAGGAGATCATTATGAACAGATTGAAAAGAGGTTATGCCAAATTTACAGAGATCATTAATCAGGTAAGTGATCATCACGTAGGCGCGTATGCTGCGCAGACAGCATACTTCTTTATGCTGTGTATGATTCCTATCATACTTCTTTTGTTAACGTTGGTTCGTTATACACCGATTACGAAGGCGGATGTGATGAGCGCTGTGATCCGTGTATTCCCGTCTTCTGTGGAATCTATGATCACAACGATTGTTAATCAGGTATACAACCAGTCCATGGGTATCATTCCGGTTACAATCTTAGTTGCTCTGTGGTCGGCGGGGAAAGGCGTACTTGCGATTACGACCGGTCTTAACTGCATTTACGGATGCAGAGAGACCCGAAATTATGTATTTCTTCGGATACGTTCAACGATTTATACGATGATGTTCCTGCTTGTGATTATTTTGCTTCTTGTATTATCGGTATTCGGTAATACACTTAATATTTTTATCGCGGAACACATACCACTTGTGAAAAATGTTGCAGATTGGCTGATTGAGGTTCGCATTGTAATCACGCCAATTGTGTTAATGATCTTTTCGCTTCTGATTTATAAATTTCTTCCAAACAGAAGAGATAAGATTTTAAGACAGCTCCCGGGAGCGGTTTTTGCAGCAATCGGATGGATGATCGTTTCGTGGATATTTTCCGTATATGTGGATATCTTCCGGGGATTTTCCAGTATGTACGGAAGCCTTACAACGATTGTACTCATCATGCTCTGGATGTATTTTTGTATGTACAGTATTCTTCTTGGCGGAGAGGTTAATGTATTGATGTATGATAAACTGTTTCCAGAGAAGGAAAAGGCAGACTTGTCGGCGAATATGGACAAAGCGAAGAACTAAGAGGTCCGAAGGAAACGCAAAATTACGTCTTGACATCTATCGGGCGTATGTTACAATAAGAAAGTATTCAAATATAAATATTTTAATAAAAAGCAATGACCGTGTAAGTAGAGAACTGTTTTCCACTAGAGAGGGAAGATCGATGGGCTGAAAGTCTTCTTTGGTTCAGGCAGGGATTGAATTTCCCACGTGAGCTGCATTTTTGAAAATGATTGGATTAAGATTAGTAGGAAATGCCGTGTGATGCGCGTTATGCATAAATGAGTGCCTGTATAAGTAGATAGAATTTCAAAACGTGCAGGAATCAGGGTGGTACCACGGGTAAATACAGACCTCGTCCCTTTTTGGGGACGGGGTTTTTCTAATATGTAAAAAGGAGATAAAGAGATGAAAGAAAAATTACAAAGCATCAAAGAAGAAGCGTTAAAAGCGATTGAACAAGCAGATCTTCCAGAGAAGTTGAATGATGTGCGTGTAAAATACCTTGGAAAAAAAGGTGAGCTTACAGCGGTGCTCAAAGGCATGAAGGATGTTGCTCCGGAAGACAGACCGAAAGTCGGTCAGATGGTAAATGAGACAAGAGAAGCTATTGAGAAAGTCATGGAAGAAAGAAAAGTGAAGATGGAGCGCGCAATCCGCGAAGAGCAGATGAAGAAAGAAGTGATTGACGTTACACTTCCATCTAAGAAAAATATGGTAGGACATCGTCATCCAAATACCATCGCCCTGGAAGAAGTGGAGAGAATTTTCGTTGGTATGGGATATGAAGTGGTAGAAGGACCGGAAGTGGAATATGACCTTTACAACTTCGAGAAACTGAACATTCCGGAAGATCATCCGGCAAAAGACGAACAGGATACATTTTACATTAATAAAGATATTGTGCTTCGTACCCAGACATCTCCGGTACAGGCACGTGTGATGGAAGAGGGCAAACTTCCGATCCGTATGATCGCACCGGGACGCGTGTTCCGTTCCGATGAAGTAGATGCAACACATTCACCGTCGTTCCACCAGATCGAAGGACTTGTCATTGATAAAAACATTTCCTTCGCAGATTTAAAAGGAACCTTAGAAGTATTCGCAAAAGAATTGTTCGGACCGGAGACAAAGACAAAATTCCGTCCGCATCACTTCCCATTTACCGAGCCAAGCGCGGAAGTGGATGTAACCTGTTTCAAATGCGGTGGAAAAGGCTGTCGTTTCTGTAAAGGTTCCGGCTGGATCGAGATCCTCGGATGCGGAATGGTTCACCCGCACGTACTGGAAATGTGCGGCATAGATCCAAACGAATATACAGGATTTGCATTTGGCGTGGGACTTGAGCGTATCGCACTTCTCAAATACGAAATCGACGACATGAGATTACTGTACGAAAACGACATCAGATTCTTGAAACAATTTTAGTGAGCACACACAGGAAGGAAGCACGAACGAAGTGAGTATTTACTTCCGTGTGCGAGCAGTGCGACAGAATTAGAACGTATCACGGAAGTGATACGTTGGCGGCGAAGCAGCCGGATTCTGGAGCTGACGAATCGAGTTAGCATTGCGAGCGAATGAAAATTGGACACCCCAAAATGCAGTTTGGGACGTAGACTTTTTAAACTTTGCTACGTCCCCAATGAAAGGAGATTACAATGAATACATCATTATCATGGATAAAGGCATATGTTCCTGAGCTTGATGTGACAGCTCAGGAGTATACAGACGCGATGACGTTGTCTGGTACGAAGGTAGAAGGTTACGAGGAGTTGGATGCGGATCTTGACAAGATTGTGGTTGGTCAGATCGACAAGATCGAGAAGCATCCGGATGCGGATAAGTTGATTATCTGTCAGGTAAATGTTGGAGCTGAGACGGTTCAGATCGTTACAGGCGCTCCAAATGTAAAAGAAGGAGACAAGATTCCGGTTGTTTTAGACGGCGGACGTGTGGCTGGAGGTCACGAGCCGGGACAGCGTGTTGCCGGCGGCATCAAAATCAAGAAAGGCAAGCTCCGCGGCGTGGAGAGCGCCGGTATGATGTGCTCCATCGAAGAGCTTGGCTCTAACAGAGAAATGTATCCGGAGGCGCCGGAATACGGAATCTACATTTTCCCGGAAGATACGGAAGTAGGAGCTGATGCGGTAGAGCTGTTAGGGCTTCACGACGTTGTATTTGAATACGAAGTTACTTCTAACCGTGTAGACTGCTACAGTGTAGTTGGAATTGCCAGAGAGGCAGCGGCAACGTTCCGCAAAGAGTTCGTGCCTCCGGTAGTAACAGCTGTTGGAAATGATGAAGACGTAAATGATTTCATCAAAGTGACGGTAGAAGATCCGGATCTTTGTCCGAGATACACCGCGCGAGTAGTGAAAAATATCAAAATCGGTCCTTCACCGAAATGGATGCAGAGAAGACTTGCATCTGTAGGAATCCGTCCGATCAACAACTTGGTTGATATTACCAATTATGTGATGGAAGAGTACGGTCAGCCAATGCACGCTTATGATCTTGATACAATCGCAGGAGGACAGATTGTTGTAAGAAGAGCAAAAGAGAATGAGACATTTGTGACATTGGATGGACAGGAGAGAAAGCTTGATGAGTCTGTATTAATGATCTGTGACGGTGAGAAATCTGTAGGAATCGCCGGAATCATGGGTGGTGAGAATTCCATGATCACGGATGATGTACACACGATGTTATTTGAGGCTGCTTGTTTTGATGGAACCAATATCCGTAAATCAAGCAAAAAAGTCGGACTTCGTACAGATGCTTCCGGTAAATTTGAGAAAGGACTTGATCCGAATAATGCTGAGGCAGCAATGAACCGCGCTTGTCAGCTGATTGAAGAGATGGGAGCCGGTGAAGTAGTCGGCGGAATGGTTGACGTCTACAGTAAGAAAAAAGAGCCGGTACGAGTGCCATTTGATGCAGACGAGATCAACGGACTTCTTGGAACAAATATTTCCAAAGAGGAAATGCTTTCTTACTTCAGGAAAATTGATCTTGAATATGATGAGGCTTCCAATGAGGTGATTGCGCCGACATTCCGTCACGACCTGTTCCGTATGGCAGATCTTGCAGAGGAAGTAGCAAGATTTTACGGTTATGACAATATTCCGACAACGCTGCCAAGAGGAGAAGCTACTACAGGTAAATTATCCTTCAAGTTAAGAGTAGAGGAGATCGCCCGCGATATTGCGGAGTTCTGCGGATTCAGCCAAGGCATGACCTATTCCTTCGAAAGTCCGAAGGTATTTGATAAATTATTGATTCCTTCTGATTCTCCGCTTCGAAATACAGTGGATATCATGAACCCACTGGGAGAAGATTACAGTATTATGCGTACCACATCCTTAAATGGAATGCTGACTTCTCTTGCAACAAACTATAATAGAAGAAATAAAAATGTAAGATTGTACGAACTTGGAAATATTTATCTTCCAAAATCATTACCGCTTACAGAACTTCCGGAAGAGAGAATGCAGTTTACACTTGGTATGTACGGAGACGGAGATTTCTTCAGCATGAAGGGTGTCATTGAGGAGTTCTTCGAGAAGATTGGACTTCATAAGAAAGAAACTTATGATCCGAATGCAGGAAAACCATATCTTCATCCGGGACGTCAGGCAAACATTATCTATGATGGTGTTGTGGTCGGATATCTTGGAGAGGTACATCCGGATGTGGCAGATACTTACGGAATCGGCACAAAAGCATATGTAGCCGTACTTGATATGCCGGAAATCACGAAGAGAGCAACCTTCGACCGCAAATATACAGGAATCGCCAAATTCCCAGCAGTTACCCGTGACATCAGTATGGTAATGCCAAAAGAGATTCTCGTAGGACAGGTAGAAGAAGTGATCGAGAAAAAAGGCGGCGCTTATCTTGAAAGTTACGCATTATTTGACTTGTATGAAGGTGCACAGATCAAAGAAGGATATAAGTCTGTAGCTTATTCTATCGTGTTCCGTGCGAAAGATAAGACGCTTGAGGAAGCAGAAATTTCACAGGCTATGGAGAAAATCTTAGCTGGTTTGGAAGAACTTGGAATCGAGCTTCGTAAATAGAAAGGGATGCATTCATATGAAACGACAGGATTTTTATTATGAATTGCCGGAAGAGTTGATTGCCCAAGATCCCCTTGAGGATCGCTCCAGCTCCAGACTTCTTGTGTTAGACAAGGAGTCTGGGGCTGTTTCCCATCATGTGTTTAAAGATGTGATCGACTATTTAAATGAAGGGGATTGTCTGGTTATCAACGATACGAAAGTCTTGCCGGCAAGACTGATCGGTGCCAAAGTCGGAACCGATGCAAAGATTGAAGTGCTTTTATTGAAGCGTAAAGAAAATAACATCTGGGAAACACTTGTAAAACCGGGTAAGAAGGCGAAAATAGGGACAAAGATCAGTTTCGGTGACGGTCTTCTTATGGGTGAAGTGGTTGATATCGTGGAAGAGGGAAATCGTCTGATTCAGTTCACTTATGAGGGAATCTTTGAAGAAATCTTAGATCAGCTTGGACAGATGCCCCTTCCGCCTTATATTACACATCATTTGGAAGATAAAAACCGGTACCAGACAGTATATGCGGAACATACAGGTTCTGCAGCGGCACCTACTGCGGGACTTCATTTCACACCGGAACTGTTGGAGAAAATTGAGAAAAAAGGTGTGGATATCGCAAGAGTTACGTTACATGTAGGTCTTGGCACCTTCCGCCCTGTCAAGGTGGACGAGATTACCGATCACCATATGCACTCGGAATTTTTCCAGATTGAGGAAGAGGCGGCAACGAAGATTAATCGGGCAAAAGATACCGGAAAGAAAGTCATCTGCGTGGGAACGACAAGCTGCCGGACGGTGGAGTCTGCGGCAGATGAAACCGGACATTTGAAAGCATGCAGTGGATGGACAGAAATCTTTATTTATCCGGGCTACCAGTTTAAAGTGCTGGACAGTCTGATTACGAATTTCCATCTGCCGGAATCTACGCTAGTCATGCTGGTATCAGCGCTTGCAGGACGGGAACATGTGCTTGCAGCTTATGAAGAAGCAGTCAAAGAACGTTATCGATTTTTCTCCTTTGGAGATGCTATGTTGGTCCAGTAATAATCATCAGAAAAAATAATAGAGTTTTTAGAAAAAGGAGTAGTCATGGATTTATGGCTGCTCTTTTTTTGGATGTCGCCATTTCTTTTATTAAAGAAAAATAAGATATTATAAAATAACATAAAATTATTTGCTTGAAAATAGTCTGATAATTATGTATAATAAAACAAAAAAGTTAGACGGGAGGTATGCCATATGAAAAAGAATATTATCATTTTAAGTGTGCTTTGTGTTATGCTCTTAACCGGATGCAGTACAGATTATGCCAAGGTGTGTCAGGAAAATATTGAAGAGTACAACAAGAAGCAGGTGAAGCAGGCGCAGGAATCAGAGGTCGTTGGCCAGGGGGAGCCGGATAATCTGTGTACGCTTACTGTGGATAAGAAACAGAAGCGGGTGATGCGGAAATACGAACAGGAAGGGCTTACTACAATTCTTTCGCAGGAAGATGGGAAGTGGTATTCCTACACGAATGTGGGAGACGGAAAGTGGAGCAAAAATGAAGAAGTGACGCTTAGTGGGGAAGAACCGTTGACAGCAGCTGATATTGATATTTCCGAAGAAGCAACCTACAACGTGGAAGGAAAGGAAAAAGTCGGGGATCGAAAGGCTGTGAAGGTGGAAGTAACCACTCCGGTGGAAGAAAATATAGCAGCTGAAATGAAGGAGAACGGACAGATCACAGATACGCTGTTAGAAAATGAGGAATTCAAAAAAGCGTATGATGATGTGGTCAATGAGAAGGAACGTGTCAGCTATATATGGATTGATACTAAGACGAAGGAAATGATCAAAATGGAGACGGATGTTACGAAGAATAAGATTCTTCTTCACTATTATATGGCGTCTGTTATGGAAGCACCGACTTATGAAGAACTTCCATCTTCTGTCACGAAAGTGGTAACCTACTCTGTTGGTGATAGTATAGATCCTATTGAGCTTCCGAAGGAGAAATAAAGATGAGTGTGTCACTTGGACCTTTTATGACCTGTTTTGTAACCATTTTAATCTTGACAGGCTATGTACATTTTATCATGAAACGAAATGGCACTCTCTTTCGGGGAACTATCAAGATCGTCTTTGGCGTCATAGCAGTGATCATGCTGCGGATGATGGTGCCGGTTAATTTTCCGTTTACCAAGACGATCTATTCCAGCAAGCTCTTAATCGGGCTTGGAAATATTGTGTATGCAAATGTATATGGAGACAGAGAGATTCTGGTATCAGACCTTCTTCTGTGGCTGTGGATCAGTGTAGCAGTGATTTTATTGATCCGTTACTTCTATAAGAGACTCAAAGTACGACGGTGTCTGGAACAATATATCATGAAAGATATCGAGACAAAAGAATACTATGAATCTTTTCTTAAGCAGGCAAAGATCAAAAATGTAAGGATCGCAGTCATACCGGGAGAAAGACAGTCTGCAATCTTCGGTGTCATTCGTCCGATTATGATTCTTCCGGACGCGGTATTGGAGGAGAAAACAGTAGCATATATGATTCAGCATGAGATCAAGCATTATGCTAATTATGATCTGTGGCTTAAGTTTCTCGTAGACTTACTTGTTGTGATTCATTGGTGGAATCCCATCGTCTACATGATGCGAAAGGAATTAAGCCTTGCCTTCGAATTATCCAATGATTACATGGTCACCAAAGACATGTCAGAGCTTGGGAAAATAGAATACGCCGAGACACTTGTGCAGGCGGCGAAGTTAATGAGTAACCAACAGGCATATGACCTGAATCTTACAGGAGGAGAGTGTCTGGAGACAAGGATTAAGCTGCTGCTTAAGAAGAAAACAACCGGAGGAATGCGAAGCTGCCTGCTTGCGGCGGCAAATCTTCTCTTTGTGTTTCTGATTATGATAATTTCTCTGGTTTTCGTGCCGGAGGTGTCGTATAAGGAAAGTATGCCTTATAATAGTGGGGAGTTCGATGGGGCTTTTGATATCACTCCAGAAAATGCGTATTATTTAAAAACGAAGGACGGGTACGAATTATATACGGATGGTGTTTATAGAGGAACAGATCAAGAAGCAGTTGAAGAATTTATAGAAATGGGGATACCGGTTTATGAGAAAGAATAAAATAAAAATATGTTGTATGATGCTAATAATGACAATTACTTTGTTAGGTAATATATCACTATATGTTGAGGAAGTTGTTGCAGTTGATACGTCGATCAAAGATGTGATTCATCGCGCGGACGAAATTGGTTGGAAATATAAAAAAATTAGAGAAAAATGGTATAAAAGGTTATATAATTATACAAAAAAGTGTTGGGTGGGGGAGTGGATTCCAGTATAGTGTAAAAATAAAGGAAGCAAGGACACGTCATATGGCGTGTCCTTGTACTACATTATCCAGTAATATGTGATAATTTAAAACATTAATGGTAACCGGTAAAAGTTTTTGTAATCTGTTGTTTGTGACTTTCCCCCTCCATGAAGAATAAGTACAAACCACTAACCTGCATTTTGTATACTTTATTAGGTGTTGCCCAACTGATTTTGTGGCTTGTGTGGTTCCATGAGCCGGGATCAGAGACTGTATTCTTTTTTCCGGAATTAACATATTTTCCGTTCGAAATTGTTCCGGAAGATAGATTTCTCGTTAAGTTCATAGTGGCATAATAAGATCCCTGCCATTTTTTTACATTGACATTTTGCGTGGCGGCAGATACGGGTAAAGTACTGCCAAAAGTCAGTGTTGCAATGAGCGCCAAAAGACAAAGTAATTTACTTCTTTTTCTCATTATAATGCGCCTCCTTTCATGGACTTTTGGATAATGTAGTTCCTTTTATAATTTTAATATATCAATAAATAAATATAAAGTCAATATAAATGATATATTATAAAATAATATATAATTTTAATAAAATAAAACCATTGAAAATAATATGATTACAGTGTAAAATTGAAATAAACAAGTAGCAGAATAGTAACAGAATAAGGAGGGAAGCGTATGAAAGCGAAGCAGATATTTTTTATCATGGCGGCAGTTGTTCTATCTTTAACTGGATGTGGGAAACAGGAAAAGGAAGAAGGAAATACAGTGACTGAGTATTTCAAAGAAGCGCCTGTAACTATGCCGGAAGATATCGTCGGATGCTTAGATTTCCAGTATGGGGAAGACGGAGAATACCAAGCGATCGGGCAGGATGAGACAAAAGGCGTTGTACTTTGGAGTTCCTCTGATCATGGCAAGAACTGGGAGGAGACATGGACGTTTCCCAATCAGTGGAAGAACAGTCTTGTGACAGAAGCTCAGTTCACAGGAGATGGCGGAATCTTCTGTGTGCTTGCCAAAGATGCTCTGCGGGAAGGCGTAGATACTCCAGAGGCTTCTTTTGTTTATCTTACTCCGGAAGGGGTATTGGAAGAGAAGAAGCTGTCGGCATCACAGGACGGATTAAGTGAGATCATATGTCAGAATGGACTGGTATATGGAAGAAATACAAGCGGTATTGTAAAGGCATATGATTACAAGACAGGGGAAGAGAAGAAAGTTTATGATCAATCGGGAATGTTTGCCAATCAATTTGTATTAACAAAGGATCGGGTGATCGCCATAGGGATTGACAAGGTTGAGCAGTATGACCTTGAGGATGGAACAGTTCTTGAGACAAGTAAGAAGATGAATCAGGTGCTTCTTAAGCTGGCGTCAGAGAATCAAGGTTATGCAACGCGCATGTGTTATGACAAGAACGCCAATGCTATCTATTATGTGGGAACCGGAGGAATGTTCCGGTATGATATGGATAAGGAAGAGGTAAAAAAGATGCTGTATGGGGAAAAGCATGTTTTCTCAGACAGTAAAGGATATCTCTCAGATGTGTCTGTCTTAGATGACCAACATGTGGCAATCAGTTTTATCGGTCAGGACAGAAAGGCACAGGTGAGTGTGTATAGCTACGAAGAGAAGGGGCATCAGGTCAGGCTGACAACGGAATTAAAGGTTTATTCCTTATATGAGAATGACAGAATCCGTGAATTGGCAAATACATACAATTCCAAACAGTCGAAGGTTCATGTGAAGTATGAGTGTGATATTACAGCAGAAAACTGGATCTCCGTCAATGACGCGATCAGCAGGCTGAATACAAGACTTGCAGCCGGAGAAGGACCGGATGTGATTCTGTTGGACGGGTTAAATGAGAAGGCATACATAGAACAAGACTTGTTGTGCGATGTGTCCGATGTGTTGGATAAGAAGGAGCATTATACGAATCTGGCATTGCCATATATGAGAGAGAAGCATATATATGCGATTCCACTTCAATTCAATCTTATGACGATCCACGCAGAGGACAAAGTGACAAACTCTATTGATACATTGGAAGAACTGGCCGGAAGTCTGGAAAAATACCACGCAGACCATCCTGATAGAGCCACATTAGAAAGATGGGAAACATCAAACTATATGGAAGTTATTTTTCAGACATATTTTCCGGAACTGTTAAAAGATGGAAAACTGGAAGAGAAGGAATTGGAAAATTTCTATAAGAATATGGAACGCATCTATAAGGTATCTGAATTTACCTTTACGGGGGATGATGGTAGTGAGGATGAGAGTAAAATTGATCTGAGTTTTTTAGAGCTTATGTATAACGGAGAGCAGGAAGGACTTCTCGCTATGCAAGAAGTGGATGTTTCAATCAGTGGCGCGCTCCAGAATTGGGATTTATCAAGACTATATTATTATGGCGAAGTAAGAGATGGATTGACTTACGACTATTTCCAAAGAGACGGGAAACCAATCTTCCTTCCGGTAAATGCTCTGGCAGTCATGGAAGACAGCAACAAGAAGGAGATAGCGAAAGATTTCCTCCGCCATTGTATTTCTTATAAGGAAGTCATGGAGTCCAGCGAAGGCGTGGGGTTCTCCATTCATCGAGAAGCAATGAAAAAATCATTTGCAGTAGGAATGAATGACACAGAAGAGATGGAAAATAGCAAAGGTGAGACGGTAGAGCTTCCGTGGAAAGATCTGCCGAAAAAGGAACAGGAAGCATTTTTTGAGATGGTGGATCATCTGGAAGAATATTCCTGTGTGGATCAGGTGGTAAAAGAAATTGTAATGAAACAGGCGGAAACTTATATCAATCACGAAGGGACGTTGGAAGAATGCACAGCTTCAGCGGTAGAAAAGGTCAATCTCTATCAACAGGAATAAAGAAGAAAAGAGCGGGAATCTGCTTTATATTGCCTAGCGTGATCGGGGTGTTGGTATTTTTTATATTACCATTTCTTGATGTTGTCAGACGATCTGTCAGCAACACGTCGGGCACAAGATATGTGGGAGCGAGGAACTACATGAATGTGGCAGAAAATGAAGCGTTCCGTTTGAGTGTACAAAATACAGCCCGCTTTTTACTGATCAGTGTGCCTTTACTTTTTCTTGTATCTTTGCTTCTTGCTTATTATATTAACACACAGATTGTGAGGAAGGGGCTTGTAAAGGCAGTGCTTTTATTTCCCATGATCCTTCCGGTATCGACAACGACTTTGTTCTGTAGAATTTTGTTTGATAATGCAGGAATACTGAACGGAGCATTTCAGAAACTGGGAATGGATACCCTCAGACTGATGGATACAGGGTCTGTATTCTGGGTGCTGGTGGCGCTGTATTTCTGGAAAAATATTGGTTTCTGTGTGGTACTTTGGAGTGCCGCTATGGAAGCAATCCCGAAGGAAATCTTCGAGGCGGCGCGGTTAGACGGAGCGGGATTCGTGACGAAGGTTATGCGAATCATTCTTCCACTCCTGTCAACATCGGCATTTATCATTCTTCTGCTTCTTATACTGAACAGCTTTAAAGTATTTCGGGAGTCGTATATGTTAGCAGGAAATTATCCGCATCGGTCGATCTATATGACGCAGAATATATTTAATAACTGGTTTCAGAGCTTTTCCATCGAGAAAATGGCGGCGGGAGCAGTTCTAGTGGCTTTTGTGCTGGCAATATTTGTGTTGCTTTTGCAGAGACAACTGATTAAGAAGGTGTATGAAAAATGAGATATTTACAAAAGGTTTGGAAATGGCTCTTTGGCATTATAGTGGTGCTTATTTTTTGCCTGCCGGTCGTATTTCTTCTTGCTGGTTCTCTGAAAGGAACAAAAGAATTGACAGACAGTCTCGGAGCGGTGATAGCCGGAAAAGGAGGAGACTTACAGTGGAACTTCTTTCCTGCATATCCAACACTTCGCCATTACGTGAAGGTTTTGCTTGACAGTCCGCAGTTCTGGACATTATTTTGGAACTCTGTGAAACTTACGAGTGTTACCGTATTAGGACAGATCCTGATCAGTATTCCGGCGGCGTGGGGATTTGCAAGGTATCGATTTACACATGCAATATTCCGCATTTATATGATTTTGATGATGATACCGTTTCAAGTCAGAATGATATCGGAATATTTGCTTTTACAGAGGATGGACCTTCTTGATTCTTTCTGGGGAATTGTTTTACCGGCAGTATTTTCAGCATATCCGGTATTTATTATGTTTCAGTTCTTTGTCAGTATTCCGGAAGAAGTGCTTGACGCGGCAAGAATCGATGGGGCAACACAGTGGCAGCTGTTTGTAAGGATCGGCGTACCGCTTGGGAAAACGGGAATCATAAGCTCCATGATGTTGAGCGTTCTGGAGTGTTGGAATATGATAGAACAGCCAATGGTATTTCTGGATACGAAATCACTGTGGCCGGTGGCGTTGTATGTGCCGCAGATTACAGAAAACGGAATTGGTGTTTCGTTTGCTGTTTCTATTCTTGTACTAATTTTACCGTTTTTGGTATTTTTAGCAGGGCAGGAATATATACAGAAAGGAATTGCTGCTTTTATGAAAGGTGAATGATGACAGGAGATAAGGACATGCGGAATAAAGTATTGAAGAGCATAGGAATTTTTCTGATCGTGGCAGTGTTGTGTACGATTATTTCGCGAGGGCTCTATGTGGCTTCCATTGCAGATGTGACACTTAAGGAGCCGAATGCACGAGTGCTGAATCATGATATTGAAACAAGTGGAATGATCGAACAGAAAAGGAAAATCGTTGTTTTGACAGAACCAGATCAGATTGTTACGGATATTTATGTAAAAGAAGGGCAGAAGGTGAAAAGCGGAGATCCTCTCTTTTCTATAGATCTTGATTATTTAAAACAGCAGATCGATGTTATGAAAAATGAGCGAAAGCAATTAGGATATCAGATCGAGGATGCGAAGAATCAAGAGGAAGATAAGAAGAAGCAGGAAAATTTAAACCGCGGGCAGGCAAAAGACAATTATGACTATCTTGTGGATAAATGGGAGACACAGATAGCTAAGGACGCGGAGGCTGTGGAGAGTGCAAAAGAAGCTTATGAGAACAGCTTGAAACAAGAGACAGAAGATGGAAGTGAAACACAGCAGCTTCTTGCGGAGTGGGAAGAGGCACAGGCTCAGTATGAGGCAGATATCACCCAGAGAGACGGAGAACTTTTTGAAGCGGGTCAGATAGTGGAATCCAGTCAGTTGACGGGGGCAGATAGCACTTCGGAAGAACAGCTTAAGCTTCAAAGAGAGCAGATTGACATGAAGATGGAAGGACTTAATTTGCTGGCTTCGCAAGAGGGGAAGGTCTTATCGGATGCAGAAGGAGCGGTGTCAGAAATTCTTGTCCATACAGGAGAAGCCACACCGGCTACAGCCAGTATACTGCTGTCTGATCTTTCTTCGGGAATCCAGACAACGGTTACATTAAATGCAGATGAGGCAAAGCATATCACAGAACAATCGCAGGTGACCATGCGCCGAACCGGAAGTAGTGGGGAAGAAGTTGTTTTTACAGACGTCAAGATTCAATCGATAAAGGAAAAGAAGGATGCGGAAAATGATTCTACTTTTGGAGTTGTGTTAGAGTCAGCGGAACCATTGTTTGAAGAAGGAGCGAATGTTTCAGTGGAAATTAAGAATCCTTCAAAAGAGTATGAAATTTGTATCCCTCTTGAAGCGCTTCATACAGATGGAGTCGATAAGTATGCAGTCTATATTGCTGAGGAGCAGGATACGTTGATTGGCAAAGAGCTTACGGTAAGAAAAGTACCGGTGAAGATTCTGGATAAAGATGCAGAATTTGCGGCGATAGAAAATGATACCTTATCCAATCAGCAGAAAATCATTGTTTCATGTGAAAAAGCTATTGAAGAGGGTATGACAGTAAAAGAGAAGGAACCATAAATGAAAAAAAGAAATATTTTCATAAGCGCCGCTCTTGTTTTAGTCGGGATACTTGCCTTTTGTTTTGCGATTAATAAGGCGGCAGAATTGAAAGAATATCAGAAAACTTCATGTATGAAATTGGAGCATGAGATAGATGCAGTGTCCGCGGAACAGGCAGCGATTGATTTTATGAAAAATGAAAAAAAGCAGCTTGTATTTTGGTCGAAAGAAAGGACGGGGGCATGTGAAAATCCAATGTTCAACAGATCTATGAAAATGAAAGAAATGATTTTCTGTGGAGAATTGTCGCTTTTGCTGCCGGAGTGTGGATCGACTGGTGAGAGGGGAGAAAGTCAAGAGTGTATTGTTGATGAAGAAGCCGCACTCCAGTTATTTGGCAATAAAAATGCGACAGGACAAATGATTGAACTTGGCGGAAAAAAATATACGATCTGTCTTACGATCAAAGGAGAAGAAGGGGTTGTGATACGAAAGGCGGAAACCGGAGAGCTGCTGCAATATGTATCAACAAGGGGAAAGCAAGGAGAAAATCGAGAGGCGATACAGAAACTCACAATGAATTATGGGATTGCCGGAGAAGAAATCATGCTGTCGCTGTTTTATTGTATCGCCAGTCTGATTCTTGGCTTAATTCCGGCTGTCTGTGGTGTCTTGGGAGTAGTTCAGTTGTTAAATATATGGAAAGGGGAGAAGCAAAAGATAAAGATTGGGTGGTTAGAAAAAGGTTTTGCAGGACTGGTTGCCGCAATTCTTATACTTTGGATCTGTATGAAGCTTTTTCAGCCGGAACTTGGAATTTCTCTTTATCCGTTATCTGATTTTGATAGCTGGTCACAGCAGATCAAATGGATTGCAAAGCAGTTGCCAAGGACGATGGAGATGGAGAAACCTTGGTTATTAGCAATATTTTTTACTGCCTTTAGAAAGTGTCTGAGTGCTTCGGCACTGTCGGCAGTTTGTTTATGGAGTGGAATACGATTATATGAAAGAAGAATAAATGGAGTGTGAACGAGACATGAAAGGTTTGACAAAAAGACAGGAAGACGTAATGAATATTTTGTGGGATGCGAAGGAACCGATCATCGCATCAGAGATTGTGAAAACAGGAACCGATCTGAATATTAATACTGTTCAGGCGGCGCTTCGCAGTTTGATCAAGAAGAATTATATTGAAGTGGCAGAAATCGTATACAGCGGAACCGTGCTCACCAGAAGTTATCGGGCGATTGTCAAAAGAGAAGAAGTCCCCAATGAGACAGCCAACGAGATACGAAAAGCATTGAGGGAAGAAGATGTATTTGCCCGCTATATTGATGAATTTGATGATTCTGTATTGCTTGCAAAATTAGAAACAATTATTGAAGCGAAGAGAAAAGAATTAGAAAAAGCAAAGTAAGATACGGAAAGAAAGTGTGAGAAAAACATGGTAGAGCTGAATGAACGCGCAAAAGAATATTTGTCCAGAGTAAAGTGGCAGCATGTTGTGCTGAATATCGAGGAGATTACCAGCTGATGTGCGCCTCCGTATAAGGAGATGTCTGTAAGTTTTACGGACGAGGATGAAGAAGCCATGGCAGAAAAAGGATATGCCATGGATAAAAGTGAACTGGGTAACGTATACTATCCGAGGGAAGGAATCTGCATTGAGGAAGGTATTGCGATCCACTACATGGATTATCCGTGGATCAGTTGTTTTGAAGTGAAAGGAATTAAGATTCTGTGAGAAGATGTTTGTTTTGTACAAAAAAGCCGGACAGCTATGACTGTCCGGTTTTTCTTCTTAATCTCATTTTCTGTATTGCTTTTAAATATCCAACGCTGTCGTTTTATATAAATAAAAGGTACATCTAAATTATGATTAATAGGGATTAGAGCTTTGTTACGTTTACTGCCTGAGGGCCTTTTGCACCTTCAGTTACGTCGTATTCTACTTCCTGACCTTCTTCTAAAGACTTGAAGCCTTCCATGTTAAGTCCGGAGTAATGTACGAATACATCGTTTCCTGATTCATCAGAGATAAATCCGTAACCTTTTTGGTTGTTAAACCACTTTACTGTACCTCTCATTGTGATACCTCCATTAAATGTGAATGACTTGTTACTGTATCTTGCTTTTTAAAAAGTAAGATACTTCGTCACTTTAGCATAAATGAATGAAAAAGTCAATAAATTTGATGGTAATTTCTGCTATTTCTCACAAAGAAAAGAGACGTTTTCCGACAACATCAGACATCCCTATCTTGACGAAAGAAAGGTTAAAGTGTAAAGTATACTCATAAGACTGTCCGTAAGACGGGCTTTAAGTGAGGAAAGATTTATGATTACATTAACAGGAAAAAAGATATCAGAAGGAATTGCGATTGGAAAGCTGTCTTTCTATAAGCGAGATATTAAAGAAATTAAAGAAATCTATGTAAAAGATATAGAGAAAGAAGTTGCCAGATTTCAGAAGGCAAGAGAAAAAGCGGTGATGGAGCTTCGGGTGCTCTACGGGAATTCCATACGGGAAGTAGGAGAAGCCAATGCCGCTATTTTTGAAATGCAGCAGGAGATTCTGGAAGACGAAGATTTTGGCGAGAAAGTAACAAGTATTATCTTAGAAGAGAAGCTGAATGCAGAGTATGCGGTTCAGCAGACAGCAGACTATTTTGTAAAGGCAGGATCTGAGATTGACAAAAACTATATCCAAGGACATGAAGCGGATGTCAAAGACGTTGCGCTTCGTCTGATCCGGATTCTGTCCAGAAGCTGGAAGGATAAACTCCTCTCGGATGAACCATTTATCATGGCGGCGCCGGAATTGTATCCAAGTGAGGCTATGCAGTTGGAGAAAAGCAAAGTGCTTGGATTTGTTACCAGATATGGAACCATCAATTCCCACACAGCGGTGATTGCAAGAACAAAGGGGATTCCGTCGGTGATCGGTCTTGGGGAAGCTTTAAAGAAAGAATATGACGGTAAGACAATCATCATAGACGGTTTCGAGGGGAAAGTATATATTGAACCGGATTATACAACGATTACCCGCATGAAGAAGAGACAGGATACCGACCATGTGAAAGTGAAGGATCTGGAACGGTTGAAAGGAAAAGACAATATCACGCAGAGCGGTCAGAGAATTGATATCTGTGCCAATATTGCAAGCAGAGAAGATATTGAGCGTGTGATTCGAAGTGATGCCGGAGGAATCGGCTTATTCCGAAGTGAATTTATCTATATGGATAACGGTGGGAAGCTTCCTACAGAAGACCAGCAGTTTGCCATTTACAAGCTGGCTGCAGAATCTATGGGAATGAAACGTGTTGTTATCCGTACAGCAGACCTTGGCGGTGATAAGCTGGCAGACTGCTTTGAGATGGACAAGGAGAACAATCCGGCATTAGGATATCGTGGAATCCGCATTTCGCTGGAAAAAGACGAGATGTTCCGCACACAGCTTCGGGCGATTCTGCGAGCGTCCGTTTACGGAAATGTATCCATTATGTTTCCGATGATTACTTCTCTGGAGGAAGTAAAGGCAGCCAAGGTGCAGCTGGAGCGTGCCAAGAAAGAATTAAGCGCCAATAAGACCGCCTATAATAAGGATATTGAGGTAGGCGTGATGATTGAAACTCCGGCGGCGGTTATGATCAGCGGTGAGCTGGCAAGAGAAGTTGACTTCTTCAGCATCGGAACGAATGACCTTCTGCAGTTTACATTGGGAATGGACAGAACCAATGCGAAGATTGACAGTTACTATAATCCACATCATCCGGCATTGTTGAAGATGATAAGGATCATTACAAATAATGGACATCTGGAGGAAAAGAGAATCAGCATATGCGGAGATCTGGCAGCAGACCTTTCATTGACGGAATATTTCCTTCAGATTGGAATTGACGAATTGTCCGTAGCGCCGGGGCAGGTTCTGGGACTTCGTAAGAAGATTCGTGAAATCCAATAAAATTTCATAATGTTCAGTCATATTCAGTAAGAATAAAAACCATCATGAAGTCGAAAGATAAGCATGATGGTTTTTTTATGCATTTTGTATAAAAACTGATGAGTGATTTTGGAACATATTTTGAATGAAAATAGTTGACTGTGACTGAAAATGATTGTATTATGAATTTGAAGATGAATGAAGTTGAAAGAAAATGACTGAAAATGAAAAATAGAAAGAGAAAAAGAAGGAGGAAGAGTATGCTGGCAGAAGAGAGATTTCGGGAAATATTGAAAATTGTAAAAGACAAGAAGACCGTTACAGTTCAAGAACTGACTGCTTTGTTGCAGACTTCCGAATCTACGATCCGCAGAGACCTTACCACACTCCATCAGCGAGGGGCGTTGATCAAGGTGCATGGCGGCGCTACGACTGCAGAGTCCGAAACGATGACAAGAGATGCGGATCTTTCTTTGAGAAGTACTTTGAATAAGGAAGAGAAGGCTGTGATCGGTAAATATGCTGCAGGCTTGATCAGGGAGGAAGATTTTGTATATCTGGATGCAGGAAGCAGTGTGGATGTGATGATTGATTACATTACGGAGTCAGGCGCACTGTATGTGACCAACTCTGTAAGTCATGCTCAGAAATTATTGAAAAAGGGCATGCGCGTATTCCTGATCGGAGGAGAGTTAAAGGCGGTTACAGAGGCAATCGTCGGAGCAGAAGCGGTAGAAAGTCTGAAAAAGTATCATTTTACAAAAGGCTTCTTCGGAACGAACGGGGCGGATGCGGTTTCAGGTTACACAACACCGGATATTACAGAGGCTCTTGTAAAAGAAAAGGCAATGCAGCAATGCAGAAAAAATTATGTATTGTCAGATTCGTCCAAAATCAATCAGATTTCATCGGTCACTTTTGCTGATTTCCAGTCCGCACAGTTGATCACAACAAAGCTTCAGGATGAATCTTACAAAAAATATACAAATATTATGGAGGTTTAATCAATGATTTACACAGTTACTTTTAATCCTTCTCTGGATTATATCGTCTCTGTGAAGGACTTCAAACTTGGCCTTACCAATCGCACAGACTCAGAGCTGATGCTGCCGGGAGGAAAAGGGATCAATGTATCCATTGTTCTTAAGAATTTGGGGATTGATAATACAGCGCTTGGGTTCGTGGCCGGGTTCACCGGCGAAGAGGTCGTAAAACGACTGGAGAAGTTTGGCGTGAAAAATGGATTTCTTGAGATCCCGGAAGGATTTACACGGATCAATGTGAAATTAAAATCCATTGACGGCACAGAGATTAATGGGCAGGGTCCATCTATCAGTGAAGAAAAGATAGAACAGCTTATGACCAGGCTTGATGAGATGGGAGAGGGTGACGTTCTCTTTTTGTCAGGAAGTATTCCGGCTTCCATGCCCGATGATACGTACCAGAAGATTATGGAGCGTCTGAAAGGTAAGGGAGTGCTGATCTCGGTAGATGCGACACAGGAATTGCTTCTGAAGGTGCTTCCGTATCACCCATTCCTGATCAAGCCGAACAATCACGAATTGGGTGAGATTTTCGGTGTTGAATTAAAGACGAGAGAGTCAGTCGTTCCTTATGGAAAGAAGCTTCAGGAGATGGGCGCAGAGAATGTGCTGGTCTCTATGGCAGGAGAAGGCGCAGTTCTGATCGCGTCAGACGGACAGGTCTATGATGCTCCGGCTCCGAAAGGAATTTTGAAAAATGGTGTAGGCGCCGGAGATTCTATGGTCGCCGGGTTTATGGCAGGCTGGCTGGAAAGAAAGGAATACCAGCATGCGTTCTACATGGGAGTTGCGGCAGGAAGTGCAAGTGCATTTTCCGAGCAGCTGGCTGTAAAAGAAGAAATAGATCAAGTATATGAACAGGTTGTAAAAACCGCAGGAGGGAAAGAAGAATGAGAATCACAGATTTATTGGATGTAAGAAGTATCTCACTGGATGCAGCGCCTAAGAACAAACAGGAGGCAATTGATGCGGCGGTTGCTCTTATGGTGAAGGGCGGAAAGATCAATGATGAAGAAGCTTATAAAAAACAAGTCTATGCAAGAGAAGAAGAAAGTACCACCGGAATTGGGGAAGGAATTGCGATTCCACATGGAAAATGTGACGCGGTTGACCGTCCGGGACTTGCTGCAATGGTGATCCGTGAGGGAGTAGATTTTGATTCTTTAGACGGTGCGCCGGTAACCTTGTTGTTCTTGATTGCAGCTCCAAACACAGAGGACAATGTACATCTGGATGTATTGAGTAAATTATCAATGATGTTAATGGATGAGACATTTACGGAAAGCCTTCGTAAGGCAGAGACACCGGAACAATTTCTTGCAATCATCGATCAGGCAGACGAAGAAAAGAAGAGTGTGGATGAAAGACTGGCAGATGTAGAAGAGGCAAAAGAAGATCAGGTTAAAATCCTGGCAGTGACGTCTTGTCCGACCGGAATTGCTCATACTTATATGGCAGCAGAAGGAATTGAGAAAGCAGCAAAAGCGAAAAATTGTTTTGTGAAAGTAGAGACAAGAGGTTCCGGCGGTGCAAAAAATGTGCTGACAGAAGAAGAAATCGAAGCGGCAGACTGCATTATCGTTGCAGCGGATGCGCAAGTTCCAATGGATCGTTTTGATGGGAAGAAAGTCATCGAGCGTCAGGTGTCCGACGGAATTAATAAGGCAGATGAATTAGTAGAGCTTGCCATTTCCGGCAATGTTCCGGTATATAAAAGCAGCACCGGAGGAGAAAAGAAACAGGCTGCAAAGAGCGGCGGAAGTGTAGGTCATAAGATTTATACACAGCTGATGAACGGTGTTTCCCATATGCTTCCGTTCGTAGTAGGAGGAGGTATTCTCATTGCAATCGCTTTCCTTCTTGACGGTATGATGGTAGATATCAATTCTTTATCGGTTGCAGACCGTGCTAACTTTGGTACCATCACGCCGGCGGCTGCATTGTTTAAAAATATTGGCGGTGTAGCATTTGGATTTATGCTTCCGGTACTTGCAGGATTTATTGCGATGGCGATCGGAGACAGACCGGCGCTGGCAGTTGGCTTTGTGGGCGGTATGATGGCAGCAAGCGGAACGTCCGGTTTCTTAGGAGCGCTGGTGGCTGGTTTCGCAGCAGGCTATTTGATCCTTGCACTTCGCAAAGTATGTGATAAGCTTCCACAGGCGATTGAAAAAATTGCTCCGGTACTCATTTATCCGGTACTGGGTATTCTGATCATGGGACTTGGTATGACATTTATCGTAGAGCCGGTCATGGGAGGAATTAACACAGCGCTGAATAATGGTTTGACAAGTATGGGCGGTTCCAGTAAGCTGATTTTAGGACTGGTACTTGGCGGTATGATGGCAATTGACATGGGAGGCCCGTTCAACAAAGCATCTTATGTGTTTGGTACAGCAGCAATCGCATCCGGAAATTATGACGTTATGGCAGCTGTTATGATCGGCGGTATGGTTCCGCCATGTGCTATCGCATTGGCAACATTTTTGTTTAAGAATAAATTTACAAAAGAAGAAAGAGAATCAGGACCTATGAACTTTATTATGGGACTTGCATTTATTACAGAAGGTGCGATCCCATACGCAGCAGCAGACCCGCTTCACGTGTTGCCATCCTGTATCATTGGTTCGGGATTGGCAGGCGCGCTGTCTATGGCGTTTGGCTGTACGTTGATGGCTCCTCACGGAGGAATCTTCGTAGTACCGGTGATGGGAAATGCAGTCATGTATCTGCTTGCCCTTGTGATCGGAACGGTTGTCTCAGCAGTCCTGCTGGGTGTTTTAAAGAAAAAAGTAACAGAATAGATGAAGGAAGAAACAATAACAAGATAGAATAAAAACCAATCAAAGAAAACGGAGGAATGAATCATGAAAGAATTTCAGTATGTAATCACAGATCCAGAAGGAATCCATGCAAGACCGGCAGGGCTTCTTGTAAAGAAAGCCAATGAGTTCGCATCCAAAGTGACGATCAAAAAAGGTGAGAAGAGTGCAGATGCTAAAAGAATTTTTGCAGTCATGGGTATGGGTGTAAAGAAAGCAGACGAGATTACTGTCTGCGTAGAAGGAGAAGACGAGGGAGCCGCTTCTGAAGCAATGGAGCAGTTCTTAAAAGAAAACCTGTAAGAGGGGAAGATGGCAATGATTACATTATCGGGAAAAAGTGTATTTGGCGGAATCGCCATTGGAAAGATTTCATTTTATAAGAGAAATGAAATTACGATCAAGAGAAGTCATGTGGAAGATACAGAGGCAGAAATAAAGCGTTTTGAAAAAGCGAAAGAACAGGCGTCAGCAGAGCTTCAGCAATTACATGACAAGGCAATGGATGATGTGGGCGAGACAAATGCCATGATCTTCGAGATCCATCAAATGATGCTGGAAGATCTGGATTATGTGGAGTCTATCGTAAATATTATTACAACGCAGGAAGTGAACGCAGAGTATGCGGTTGGAACAACAGCAGATAATTTCGCTGCCATGTTCGCGGCAATGGATGATGCGTATATGCAGGGGAGAGCTGCAGACGTGAAGGATGTCTCAGAACGTCTCATCAAAGTATTATCAAACAGTGAGCACGCTGCCATGGAAATGGAAGAGCCGGTGATCATTGCAGCCGACGACCTTGTGCCAAGTGAAACCGTACAGCTTGATAAAGATAAAGTGCTTGCCTTTGTTACAATGTACGGCTCTTCAAATTCACATACAGCCATTCTGGCACGAACAATGAACATTCCGGCAGTGATCGGTTTTGGTGAAGCTTTGAAGCAGGAATATGACGGAAAACTTGCAATTGTAGACGGAATGGATGGCGTGATCTATATAGATCCTGATGCAAAGACCATGGAAGCCATGCAGAAAAAACAAAAAGAAGACATGGAGAAGAAGGAACTTCTGGAGCAGTTAAAGGGCAAAGAAAATGTGACAAAAAGCGGTCAGAAAGTAAATGTCTACGCCAACATCGGCAATCTGTCCGATGTGGGGGCTGTGCTTCAGAATGATGCCGGAGGCATCGGTTTGTTCCGAAGTGAATTTCTCTATTTGGAGAGCGAGACCTTCCCTACAGAAGAGCAGCAGTTCAAGGTGTATAAACAAGTGGCGGAAAATATGGCAGGTAAGAGGGTAATTATTCGTACGCTGGATATCGGAGCCGATAAACAGGCAGATTATTTTGGACTAGATAAAGAAGAAAATCCGGCGCTTGGCTATCGTGCGATTCGTATTTGTCTCACCAGACCGGAAATCTTCAAGACACAGCTTCGCGCATTGTACCGAGCATCTGCTTATGGACAGATTACAATTATGTTTCCGATGATCATCTCCGTGGATGAGGTAAAGAAGATCAAGGAAATGATTCAAATGGTACAAGAAGAGCTTACAGAAGAAGGTGTAGATTTCCGCAGGGATGTGGAGATCGGTGTGATGATCGAGACGCCGGCTGCTGTCATGGTCAGTCATGAGCTTGCGAAAGAGGTCGATTTCTTCAGTGTAGGTACTAACGATCTGACACAGTATACCCTTGCCATTGACAGACAGAATCAAAAACTGGAATCATTTTATGATGCCCATCATCCGGCAGTATTGTCTATGATTCGCATGGCAGCAGAAAATGCGCATCGAGAGGGAAAATGGATTGGCATCTGCGGAGAGCTTGCAGCTGATCTTACACTGACAAAGACGTTTCTTGAAATGGGAATTGATGAGCTGTCTGTGGCTCCGGGAATGATTCTTCCTCTAAGAAAAACCGTTCGTGAGTGTGAATAATATAAAAAAGTAATAACTACTCATAATGAGAAGTAATAGATGGAGCCATTTACTTTATGGCTCCATTTTGTTAGAATTAAGCTATGTTATCTAAAAATGAGATACATGAAGGAGGAAATCAAATGTTAGAGAAGTTTTTCAAACTTAAGGAGAACGGTACAGATGCAAAGACGGAGATTCTTGCCGGAATCACTACTTTTATGACAATGGCGTACATTCTGGCAGTGAATCCAAGTATTCTGGCTGCAGCCGGTATGGATCAGGGTGCCGTATTTACAGCAACAGCTCTTGCGGCTTTGATCGGTACTTTATTGATGGCAGTATGTGCGAATTATCCATTTGCGCTTGCACCGGGTATGGGGCTGAATGCGTATTTCGCATATACCGTAGTGCTTGGAATGGGGTATGACTGGCAGGTTGCACTGACCGCAGTTTTTGTGGAAGGTATTGTGTTCATCGTTTTATCTCTCACAAATGTGCGTGAAGCAATCTTTAATGCGATCCCGAAGAATTTAAAAGCGGCTGTCAGCGTGGGAATCGGTCTGTTTATTGCATTTATCGGACTTCAGAATGCGAAGATTGTAATTGGCGGAGCAACATTGGTTGAGTTATTCTCTCTTGAAAATTACAATATGGTAAATGGTGTAGAAGCAACATTTAATGATGTTGGTATTACCGTTGTGCTGGCAATCATCGGAATTATTATCACAGGTATCCTTGTGATCAAGAATGTAAAAGGAAATATTTTGTGGGGAATTCTTGCTACATGGATCATTGGAATCATCTGCCAGTTTGCAGGGGTGTATGTTCCAAATCCGGAAATCGGATTTTACAGCCTGCTTCCGGATTTCAGCAACGGACTTTCTATTCCAAGTCTTGCGCCGGTATTCGGAAAACTTGATTTTTCAGGTGTCTTTTCACTGAATTTTATTGTTGTTATTTTTGCATTCCTTTTCGTAGATATGTTTGACACAATCGGAACATTGATCGGTGTATCCTCAAAGGCGGATATGCTGGATGAGAATGGGAAATTGCCAAGAATCAAGGGCGCGCTTCTTGCAGATGCAGTTGCAACAACAGCAGGAGCAGTTCTTGGTACAAGTACAACAACGACATTTGTAGAGAGTGCATCCGGTGTATCTGAAGGCGGAAGAACAGGTCTTACTGCAGTAACAACTGCCATTTTATTTGGACTGGCACTGTTCCTGTCTCCGATTTTCCTTGCAATTCCATCATTCGCAACAGCTCCGGCGCTTGTGGTTGTTGGATTCTATATGCTGACAAATGTGGTAAATATCGACTTTAACGATATTTCTGAGGCGCTTCCATGCTATATCTGTATCGGAGCAATGCCATTTTTCTACAGCATTTCAGAAGGTATTTCTATGGGAGTTATTTCCTATGTAGTACTGAATCTGTTAACAGGAAAGGCAAAAGAGAAAAAGATCAGTATCTTGATGTATGTGCTTGCTGCCTTATTTATTTTGAAATATATTTTCTTATAAGAACATGCGAGAGAAAAAGATACTTTTGTAAAAGAATAGAAGCGGTGTTGAACAGCTTGTCATTTTGGAAGACTTCCATTATGGCAGGCTGTTTTTCTTTTCTATTGTACCGGAGCAAACAATCGGGTATAATTCTTTATAGACAGTGAAGCAGTACGATATTTGAAAGGTAAGAAAAGGATAATCATAATGAATTTACTCACAATGGAACATATTACAAAATCATATACAGACCGCGTACTTTTGGATGATGTGGATTTTGGGATTAATGAGAATGAAAAAATCGGAATCATCGGTGTAAATGGCATGGGAAAATCTACACTTCTTAAGATTGCGGCAGGAATCACGCCTTTTGATCAAGGAAAGATCAGTATGGGAAATCAAGTGAAGATCTGCTATCTTCCGCAGACTCCTGTGTTTGAGGAAGGAATGAATATTTTGCAGGCAGCAGTGAATGGGCATGTGGATGAAACAAATCAGTGGACGATAGAAGCAGATGCCAAGGCAATGTTGAATAAGCTTGGTTTTTCTGATTATGAAGAAAAAATCGAGCATATGTCGGGAGGACAGAAGAAAAGGGTGGCTTTGGTCAATGCACTTTTGACTTCCGCAGATATTCTGATGCTTGATGAGCCGACCAACCATTTGGACAATGCGATGTCAGAATGGCTGGAAGAGTACCTCATCAAATTCCGCGGTGCGATTTTGATGGTTACTCATGACCGTTACTTTCTGGATCGTGTAACAAATCGAATTGTGGAAGTAGATCACGGAAAATTATATAGCTATTCAGGGAATTATGAGCAGTTTGTCACATTAAAAGAAGAGCGGCAGAATATGGAGCTTGCCGCGCAGCGCAAGAGAAAAAGTCTTCTTCGTACAGAACTTGAGTGGCTGCATAGAGGAGCAAGAGCAAGAAGTACGAAGCAGAAGGCACATATTGACCGGATTCGTGCGTTGCAGGAGATGAAGGATCTCCAAGAAGAAAAAAGAGTGATGTTGGATTCCACGTCCTCCCGCATGGGGAATAAGACGATTGAGCTTTCTGATATCGGTAAATCATACGGAGAAAAAGAGTTGATAAAAGATTACAGCTATATTTTTCTGCGTCATGACCGAATCGGAATCATTGGTCCAAATGGATGTGGGAAAACAACGCTTCTAAAAATCATAAGCGGTGTAGCAAAGCCGGACCAAGGAACCATAGAGGTGGGGCAGACGATCCGTATGGGTTACTTTTCACAGGAAAATGAATATATGGATGATTCCATGAAAGTGATTGATTATGTCAAAGAGGCAGGAGAATATATAAAGACTTCTGATGGCAGCAGAATTACTGCGTCCCAGATGCTGGAACGTTTTTTATTTGAAGGAGCGATTCAATGGTCGAAGATTGAGAAATTATCCGGCGGGGAAAAAAGAAGGCTTTATCTTCTTCGCATTCTTATGGGTGCTCCCAATGTATTGCTTCTTGACGAGCCGACCAACGATCTGGATATCCAGACGCTTACAATTTTGGAAGATTATTTAGACAGCTTTGACGGAATTATCATTACCGTATCTCATGATCGTTATTTTCTGGATCGAACGGTAAATCGAATTTTTTCTTTTGAAGGAAATGGTGTGATACGCCAATATGAGGGTGGCTATTCCGACTATTTGATCAAAAAGGAGATTGAGTCAGTTTCAGAAGAAGAGAAGCAGGAACAGAAGACTGAAAAGGTAGAATCGAAGTCGAAAGAGACATGGAAGCAGCGAGAGAAGAAACTGAAATTTACTTATAAAGAACAAAAAGAATTTGAGACGATTGATGACGATATTGCCAAGTTAGAGAGTAAGCTTGAGAAACTGGATCAAGACATTATGAAAAACGCCACCAATTCTGTAAAACTTGGTGAACTTATGAAAGAAAAAGAAGAAACCGAGCAGGCATTGGAAAATAAGATGGAGCGCTGGGTATATTTAAATGATCTCAATGAGAGGATTCAAGGAGGAGAATCGTAACCGTGACCATAAATAAATCTATGAAAAAAGTATTGAAAGCCTTGTCTTTTGATGGGATTGAGGTAGAAGCGGCCAGACAGCTTGCAAATATCAAAGCCATTGATCCGTTAAAGATCTTTCACCGCACCATTGATTATAAAGTTATGAACGGAGATCATGAAGTGCCTATGAGATTATATATGCCGAGTGAAGAAATATCAGAAGATCTTCCGGTATTTTTGTTTTTTCATGGCGGTGGATGGGTGACAGACAGTGTGGATAATTATGAGAGAATCTGTGCCAGACTTGCCGTGGCAACAGAACATCTCGTGATATCAGTAGAATACCGATTAGCGCCGGAGCATAAGTTCCCTACGGGGCTTATGGATTGTTATGCCGTGGCAAAAGCTCTTTATACAAGACAGTTCATTTTGAATGTCGATCCGGACAAGATCACACTGATCGGTGACAGTGCAGGCGGAAATCTGGCGGCGGCTGTTTCTTTGATGGCGCGTGACAACGGTGAATTTCTGCCGAAAAGGCAGATCCTCATTTATCCGGCTCTTTTTGGTGATTATACAGAGAATTCGCCGTTTCCGTCAGTGCATAAATATGGGAGCGATTATCTTCTGACATCGGGGAAGATGAGAGATTATATTGAGCTTTATGCCTCTTGCCCGGAAGATAAAGAAAATAAATATTTTGCACCGCTTATGGAAACCGATTACAGCCATCAACCGGATACCCTTGTATTGACTGCGGAGTGCGATCCACTAAGAGACGAGGGAGAAGCCTACGCAAAAAGGCTTAAGGAATCAGGGAACCGTGTGAAACTCTATCGGATCAAAGACGCCCTTCACGGTTATTTTTCGCTTGGAATTAAATACTTTCATGTAAAAGAAAGCTTTGAATTGATCAATGAATTTTTGAAGGAGGGTGAAGCGGATGTTTGAACAGAGGCGGGCTTATTGGAGAAATCTTGATAATGCTGCCAAGATGTTTTCCGCGGCAAGCAGCCCAAAAGATACAAGAGTATTTCGGTTTTATTGTGTATTGAAAGAACCGGTAGACAGTGGGATTTTACAGGAAGCTTTAAATAAAACGATCAAAAAATATCCCGTGTTTTTATCCGTCATGCGAAAGGGTTTATTCTGGCACTATCTGGAGAAGAGTGAACTGCGTCCGGTCGTGCGAGAAGAATACAAAGAACCGTGCAGCTGTCTTTATGTAAGGGATAAAAAGGCGCTTCTTTTTGAAGTTACTTATTATGAAAATCGGATTAATTTTGAGGTATTTCATGCACTGACTGATGGTACCGGAGCGACAGAGTTTTTGAGAGAACTGGTAAAGAATTATCTGTATCTTGCGCATAAAGAAGAAGGGCTTCCCAAAGTGCAGCTTGCCAAAGATAAGCTGACAGTGCAGGATCAGGAAAATGACAGCTTTAGTAAATATTATAATCCGGATCTGAAAAGAACAAAAAGGAAAAAGGTGAAAGCATATCAGATCAAGAGGAGAGGAAAGGAATACGAAGAATTAAAAGTAGTAGAAACAACTCTTTCCGTAAAAGCATTGTTAGAAAAGGCAAGAGCTTACGGGGTGTCCATGACGGTATTGCTTACGGCTGCATTTATCTGTGCCATTCACAAAGAAATGAATAAGACACAGGAGAAAAAGCCGGTGGTGCTGATGGTTCCGGTAAATCTCCGGAAAATCTTTCCATCAGATTCTATGTTGAATTTTTTCAGCTATATTGAGCCGGGGTATCAATTCGGCGCAGCGGAAGATGATTTTGATTCTGTGTTAATGGCGGTAAAGCAGTATTTTGAAGACCACCTGACGAAAGAAGAAATTGCAGGGCGCATGAATGAATTGATTGCATTTGAAAAGCATAAAATATTAAAATGGGCGCCGCTGATCTTAAAAGATCCATGTATCAAAATGGGGGCGAAGATGGCAGAAGGAGAAGTGACAGCAGTTCTTTCTAATATGAGTGCGGTTAAGATGCCGGAAGAATATATGCCGTATATTGAACGGTTTGGTGTTTATACGAGTACCCCGCGAATGGAGCTATGTGTCTGCTCTTTTAAAGATACGCTGACTTGTGCCTTTACTTCTCGCTACGATAGCTTGAATATCCAGAGGAATTTTTATGAGATCTTAGAAAATATCGGTGTGTCTGCGACGGTTATAGAACCGGAATACCCGGAAGATGCACAGCCGAATTATGAAGGAAGAAAGTTTTACAAAGGTTTTTCCTTTGGCTGTATGGTGGCAGCAGTTTTTGCGGTAATGGCAAATGTAATCTTTTCACCGGAAAAGTTGTGGTCTGTGTTTGTATCAGCCGGTATTTTCAGTATGTGGGCCGCTTTGTCGATGGGCTATGTGAAGCGGCATAATTTGTTGAAAAATGGGATGTGGCAGCTTCTTGGTGTAACGATAGGATGCGTCTTATGGGATGTGTGTACCGGATGGAGAGGCTGGTCGGTGAATTATGTATTGCCGATCGTTTGCCTGTTGATTCAGATTTCCATGATCATCGTATCTAAGATACAATCACATTCTCCGAGGGAGTATATGATCTATTATGTGATGGCATCTATGTATAGTATCATTCTTCCGTTTGTTTTGCTTCTTACAGGAGTAATCTGGTTTCGAGCGTTGGCAGTTCTTTGTGTAGGATTAAGTTTTTTATTTCTTATGGCGCTTATTTTATTTAAAGGGAAAGAGTTTAAAGAAGAAATGCATAAGAAGCTTCATGTGTAAATTAAATGAGGGAAATTCTAAGGTGGAGGCGAAGAAAGATGGCAAGAAGAGTATTTTTGATTGTGCTGGACAGTGTAGGAGTCGGAGAGGCGCCAGACGCAGAGAGGTTTGATGATGTCGGATGTGATACGTTCGGAACCTGTGTCCGAAGCGGTAACCTTCATATTCCGGTTATGGAAAGTCTTGGAATTTACAATCTGCAAGGAACTTCCTTTCAAAAAAACAGAGAAAAGGTAATTGCATGCTATGGAAAAATGCAGGAGCAGTCTGCGGGAAAAGATACGACGGTAGGTCACTGGGAGATTGCTGGCGTGATTTCACCGAAACCTATGCCGACTTATCCGCATGGATTCCCGCAGGAAATCATACAAGAGTTTGAGCAAAAAACTAGGAGAGGAACGCTTTGTAATCAAGTGTATTCCGGAACAGAAGTCATCAAAGATTACGGGAAAGAGCATGTAGAAACAGGAAAGCTTATTGTATACACTTCCGCGGACAGTGTTTTTCAAGTGGCGGCGCATGAAGAAGTTGTGCCTTTAGAAGAATTATATGAGGATTGTCGGATTGCAAGAAAGATATTGACAGGAGAGCATGGTGTCGGAAGAGTGATCGCAAGACCGTTTGTAGGAACATATCCGAATTACACTCGGACAGTGAATCGTCATGACTTTTCTTTAATGCCGCCGAAGGAGACAATTCTTGATACGTTGAAACGAGCTGAAAAGGATGTAATCGGTGTAGGGAAAATCTATGATATTTTTGCCGGAAGAGGTATCACAAAGACGTATCCAAACGAAGGAAATCAGAAAAATATGGAACGTGTACTGGAGCTTATGGAGAAAGAATTTTCTGGACTTTGTTTTGTAAATCTGGTGGATTTTGATATGCTCTACGGACATCGAAACGATATTGACGGATATGTCCGTGCACTCAATGAAGTGGATAGGCAGTTTGGAATTATGATGGAGAAAATGAAAGAAGAGGATATTCTTATCATTACGGCAGATCATGGCTGCGATCCCGGCTTCAAAGGAACCGATCACAGCAGAGAATATACTCCTTGTCTGTGTTACGGAGCTAATCTCCGACAAGGCGTTGATCTTGGAATTCGAAGTAGTTTTGCAGATATTGCACAGACGATCGCACAATATTTGAATGTTGAATTTTCAGGAGATGGAAATAGCTTCTTGGCGGATATTTTGAATTGATTTTTTTTAAGTCCTTAAGTCAGCTTACCAGCTGACTTAAGGACTTAAATGTATATCCCATTTCTTCCCATTTGGTCAAAAGTTCATCCAATATCTCGCCATTGGTTTTCGAAGTATTATGAAGAAGAACAATAGCGCCCGGATGGATGCGGGAGAGAAGTTTATCAAAGGCTTCTTCTTTCGTCGGCTGATCGTTTTCGTACCAGTCTACATAGGCAAGACTCCAGAAGAAAGTATGATATCCGAGATTTTTTGCCATCTTAAGGTTTTCAAGATTATATTTTCCCTGTGGAGGGCGATAAAAATGAGAAATCTCTTTGCCTGTAATCTCCTTATATTGTGTCTCTACATCTTTCAATTCTTTTTCAAAAGCTTCCTTAGAAGATATCTGTGACATATCCGGATGATGATAAGTATGATTTCCCACAGTATGCCCTTCTTTTACCATACGATTTACAAGCTCAGGGCTTGTGGACAGATAATTTCCCACAACGAAGAAAGTGGCGGGCGCATTGTGTTTCTTCAGGGCGTCTAAGATTTTTTCCGTATTTCCATTTTCAAATCCACAGTCAAAGGTAAGATAAATTTCTTTCTTCTTCGTATCTTTTGCATAGTATGCGTTATATTTTTTGAGTTCTTCTATGGAAGCATTTGCTGTAGGACGTTCGCCATCTGTTTGAAATCCCAATCCCCAGTTTTCTGTGGCAGACGCGACCGGAGAGATTGTTTCCTCCGTGTACATTGCAACTTTACGCCCTGCAAAAAAGCAAAGAGTAAAAAGAGCCAGAAGACCGAGAAGCCTTAATAGCAGAGGACGAAAATCAGGTTTGTTAGAGGACATGATGACTCCTGTACGGTAATTTGTATTTAGTCTATGAATGAAAAAACATCTTTATGAGATAAATAAATGAAAAGAGAAAATAAAAATCAAAAAAGTTTGAAAATTCTCTTTTCAAATCAACAAAAATGCTTTATAATAAAAACAGTAATAGTTACTAATTTTGAAGTTTGAGTTAAATAATATAACCTGTTATTAAAAATGAAGAGTTATACTAAGACAAGAAAAATTATAAAAAGAAAATCAAAAAGGAGGAAACTTATATGTTAAAAGGGAAAATTGCAGTTGTAACCGGAGGAACACGTGGAATAGGATATGCGATAGTAAGAAAATATCTTGAAAACGGAGCGAAGGTTGTATTGTTTGGATCCAGAGAAGAGACTGTGGATAAAGCATTAAATAAATTAAAAGAGGAAAATCCGGACTGGGAAGTGAGCGGAGATCACCCGAATCTCTCAGATGCAAAAGAAGTAGAGGCAGCGATTGAAAGAGTAAAAGAAAAATTCGGAAGAATTGATATTCTCGTCAATAATGCAGGAATTTCACAGAGTACGAAGATAGAGGATTATCAGCCAGAGGAATTTGACAAAATTATGGATCTTAATGTAAAGGCATTATTCTATACCATTCAGCCGACTGTAAAAGTTATGCGGGAGCAGGGAGGCGGCTGTATTATTAATACCAGTTCCATGGTAAGTATATCTGGCCAGCCGTCAGGAGTTGGGTACCCGGCAAGTAAATTTGCGGTAAATGGGTTGACGCTTTCGCTGGCAAGAGAGCTTGGACCAAGTAATATCCGTGTAAATGCAGTGGCACCGGGAATTACAAGAACTGATATGGTGGCTGCATTGCCGGAAAAAATGATCCAGCCTCTGATTGCAAATATTCCGCTTCGCAGAGTCGGAGAACCGGAAGATGTGGCAAACGGATTTTTATTCCTTGCCAGTGATCTTGCAAGCTATGTAACCGGTGAAATATTATCAGTAGATGGAGCGATGAGAGCATAAAATACGGGCATAAAAATAATAACCGGGGACGAAAAAACGTCCCCCCTTTACGTTTGTGCCAGTCTTTACTTCGCGTTTTCAGCGAAGGTTGTTATTACGAGGTCTTCGTAAGGCGCTTCTTTTGTTAATTCTCCGGCACTCTTTAAAATATCTTGCAAGAGCTGGAAACTCTCTTCTTCAAAAACAAGATTATCCTTCCATGTATCCTGTTCATAGTAACGAGTGACGATCGTAGTGATTGTGTCAAGATCCGTTTCTTTGAATTGAGGCTCAATCATTTTTGCAATTTCTTCAGGCGTGTGGTTCTGGACATAATTCATTCCTTTTTGCAGTGCGTTCGTAAAGCCTTGAATGATTTCCGGATTTTTGTCGATATAACTTTGCTTTGCGGAAAATGCAGTATATGGCACATAACCGCTGTCGGTGCCGAGAGAGGCAACGACATATCCTTTGCCCTCTTTTTCCAGATTAGTAGCGCCGGGTTCAAACTCAACGGTAAAGTCGGCCTGACCTTCAGAGAACGCTGCGGCAGTAGAACCAAAGTCAATGTTCTGATTGATTGTCAGATCTTTTTCCGGGTCAATTTTGTGTTGCTTTAAGATGTATTCAAAAACCATCTCCGGCATGCCACCTTTTCTTCCGCCAAGCACTTCTTTCCCCTTTAAATTCTCCCATGAAAAATCATCAATTTTCTCACGGGCGACCAGAAAGTTTCCGGCTCTCTGTGTAAGTTGGGCGAAATTTACCACATAGTCATTCGCGCCCTCGTTATAAGTGTAGATGGAAGCTTCAGAGCCCATGAATCCGATATCAGCATTTCCGGACAGCACAGCGGTCATAGTTTTATCCGCTCCAAACGGAGCAATAAACTTAGTACAAGACACTACAAAAAGTCAACACTTTCTACCGTGTAATTTTCATTCAAATGAATTTCCTCTATGGTAGATCTCCAGAATGTCCGCCGATTTTCTGGTGTTAATTGTTCATATATTTTCTTGAAATCGGAGCGCAGGAGTTCTTCCAGATATGTAAAATCTTTTTCGGCTTCCGGATGGATAGCGGAAAGCTCTTTCAGTTCTTTTTCAATCCGGTCATATTCAGCACTGTAATATTCCCATGTGATTCGGTCTTTCTGGAAGAGTAGATTTAAGCGATCCAGTTCTTTATTTAGCTTTTCTGGTGTTCGTGTATCTTTCATTTTCTTTTTCTGTTCGCAGATCTTCGTATATCGAATCTGATATTTCTTATATTCTTCTGACAAATTTTCAAGTAGATATTTTTCGATGAGGTTTTGACTGACTCGGTGTCGGCTGGTACATAACCGATCAAGGATGGCACGGTTGCAGCGATAATAGCAATAGGTCCGCTTTTCTTTTGTCTTCCGGTTTATGATAGAAGAGCAGCCAGTACCGGCTAGTTTTTGTCCGCATACTGGACACCTTATCAGCCCGCTGAATAAGTAGATTCTTCCGGATGGAGTCTGCTTTATGTTTTTTCTGGAAAGCTCTTGAAGCTGAAGCCATTCCTGTTCCGTGATATAAGCGGGGCAGTAGGGGATGCCACGGTAGGTGCCTTTGTAAAATTCACTTGATACCATAGTGCGTAGCATACTATAAGAGAAATCTGGATAATAATGCTTCTGCATATATCTTACAGTTTCCGATTTATTCTGGTGAGTGAGCAGGTATTTGAAAAAAGCTTCGGTGGCTTCTTCCGTTTCCGGATCTTTGATCATTCGCTTCACACCATCCACAATACCAGACTTATAGCCAAACCCCATGTTAGCCTCTCCGAAAATTAATTTGCCTTGCCGGATAGATGCCTCATTTACAAATTTAATACGCTCAGAAGTAGTATCTACTTCATTTTGACCGATAGATAATACAACATTAAGCTGCAGTCGTCCGTCTCTGGTTTCCATGTTGATACCCGGCTCGGATGCAGACAGCCAATGTACGTCATATTCGTCAAGGATGTCCTGTACTTTGTAGAAATCGGAGAGATTACGGAACCACCGATCAAGACGCCAGAAGAGTATAATATCAATTTTCCCGGCTTTTACATCTTCAAGCAGTGCGTGAATAGCCTTACGTTTTTTTAGTTCCTTACGGGCAGTTTTTCCCTCATCAGCATAGATTCCTACAACGATCATATTATGTTCTTTGGCGTAACGTTCTAAATATTCCCGTTGAGCTTCCAGAGACTTTCCGTGCATCATTTGCTCTGATGTGCTGACACGGATATAGATTGCGCAGCGTTTTATTTTTTCTGACATGCAGCATCACCTTCCTTTTGTATGGTATGTAAAAATGGGTACAAAAATAACAGCCAGCATGGAACGAGTGTTCCGCTTGCGTAGGCTGCCCGAAGATGATACAATATTTTTCGAACGTACTATTGTATTCTTCGGAGCAGTAGTCTAATTTATTGACCGTCTCGGTGCGCCAACACTGGGGCGGTTCTTGACTTTTAATCCAAAGATTTTTGCTGTTCCTTTTCAATTTGTTTTATACTTTTCTTTGGTGTGGGGAGGTCTTCTGGCATTGTTCCACCTAATTCTTTGATGGTTTGCCGCACTTTCTTCCCGACTTCGTAGTGGGTACGGTTTGCTGCTTCCTTGCCAATGATTTTGTCTTTGCGGAGTTTTTCATCAGTTTGCGTTGCGCGGAAAAGATTTGCTGCCAATTCAGTACTTCCCATATAATCCAAAATATCCTGACTTTTCTTCAATCCCTTTTTAGAATGTATTTCCTTTCTTCCAAGTCCTCCGTAAAGTCCTTGATATCCTTTGTTTTGGAAAATAGCATAATCTTTCGGATCGGAAATACCAGCAAGATTCGCAGCTTCTGCCAAAGATTTGTTATGAATTTTCATTTCATTTCGGATTGCAAGTCGTTTCTTATCCTCTGTTAGGTCATCAAAGTTCTCAATTAATTCCTGTTGTCTGGTTTTAACTGCAAAATAGGTCTGGCCAATGGCAATCACTTTCTTGCGAGAATCACCATTTTGCACAATAAGATAGCAGGCATAACGAGAGAGCTCAATATCGCCGACATCTTTATATGTTGCTCCAGCCTCCACGATTTTTCCCACGTGGGAAAAATGGTCATCAACATTGTTTCCACTGTTTTTACAAGCGTCCATTGCCTTAGATATAACATTTTGGAATTTATCCCATCTTTTGTAATCTAGTGCGATTTGCAATTCTCTCGCATACCAGAATTCTTCTCCGTATTCATTAATATGTTTAATAGATTCGAATAAAGATTCTGTATAGTTATTTTGCTCTTCTTCTGTTAGTGCCTTTCCAAGAACACGATCGTGTATTTCATTTAACTGACGTTCAAAATCATCCATTATTTCACCTTCCTTCTAACCGTCTGGAATTGCAAACGGTTGACATTTTCGGTACATTTGCTATAATGTACTTAACAAGACAACTGGGAAAGATGGGTGCACTCCATCCGACCCGGGCAAATAATTAAGTTACTATTGAAATAGTCGTCCTATTCTTTGTCAGGGAGCAGGACGGCTATTTTCTATGTGTAAAAGTCAGAATTGCTATAAGTAAATTGCAAGCTGTCAAAAGTATCATGAACTCTTCGTAAGTACTCATAGACACCACCTCTTCCGTAAGACTCCGGAACAGATGGAAAGCTGTCCTTCCCAGTTGTCTGGGTAAATGCATTATTTAATTGTTCCCCTGCCCGTTGTGGAGCAGGGGAGCGCCGTCTCAGTGTTGGCAGCACTGGGGCGGTTTTTGTTATTTCATTTTTTTAATTGCAGATTTGATGAAACATAAGATAGTGGATGTAAAAGAGAATCCATATAATATTCCGGAAATAATTCTTCTTTTATTGTTAGATTCATATTTCGTGAAATACTGTATTGTTCCATCAATGGCTAATGGCGCCATTAATATAGCGACTCTCTTATGGAAAGTACAAAAAGGCGCCACTACGAAGGCGAATAAATGCCCTAGCGCTATTCCAGTGCATCTTGCACATAAAGGAAATTGATACCCATTAAAAAAGAAACTTCTTTCAGGCATTTGGTGGCAACTACAATACTTTTTACACCATTCCATAGATTTTATCCACAATTTGTCTTTCGTATTAGTAATCATACTTTAAATTTGTTTCCACAATTTGGGCAAACCCAATAGTTAGTTGAATTGACCTGTTTTCCTTTACCACAGGCACCGCAAAGCACGCCGATCGGTCCTAATAAAAGGGCACCGCAACATCCTTTTCCTGCTGAAAAATCTTTTCCGGTTGTAGTTGTTTCAGAAACAACTTGACAATTTTGACATCCACATTTTGGACAGTTCATAGTTTTTTTCCTCTCTTTCCTTCATTTGTAATATATAATCGTAAAAACGGTTATATCTTTTTCTGATTTTACCTACATTGAGAAATCTATCCTACCAACGTTTAAGTTGGGGATGAACATTATATAATAATTATCCAGTGTGGTTCCAACACCGTATTTATTGCGGTAACACGCCACACATTCTTCTAAGAATTCTTCTGTAACTTCCAGATACTCAGCCATTTCATATCGGCTTTGACATCCATGCTCGAATGCTTCGACGATTCCGGTAAGCCCGATTAATTTGTTAAATGCCCAAATTCGTGCTTGACGTTCCTGTTTTCGGTTTCCGGTCAAATCTATGTCTAAGATGTTTCCGACAGAAGTGTGATGGTGTCCAAGTTCTTCTGCGAGAACGCAGGCTTTTTCTATACTATTATTTACAGATGTATTAATAGCGACATTTCCGTTTACGTATATTCCCCTTAGGCTTTCTTCTCCTAAATAGTAATCATGCACCTTTACATTATCTTCAAAGGCGTCTTGTTCTAATTTTTCCAGTTTATTCATGGTAATACCTCCACAATTTATAACATATCAAAATGGATGGTTAATAAACTAGACTTACTTATTTTCCTGTTTTATGAATTTCGCGAATTCTTCTATACGTTTAAGCTGTTCTTCTGTATATTCGTCACCATCAAAGTGCGCGGCTATTGTTTGAGACTTATCTTCGCAAACATCATCATCTGCCAAGAAGTCAATAGAGCATTCTAAGTAAGATGATAATTTTCGTAAAGTAGATAATTTTACATTGTCAGTGCCTTTTGTATAGAAGCCTGCAATGGTCGTATATGGTATTCCAGATTCTTTAGACAAAATTGATTTGTTTATTCCTTTTTGAGCCATTAGTGCATCTAATTTTTCCGTAAATGACATATCCTATTCCTCCTCTTATTTCTTATTATACACATTAAATAAACTTTGTAAAGTAAAAAATTACCCCACAAAGTAACAAAATGTATTTTGTGGGTTGACAAATTACCCTACACCGTATATAGTATAAATATAATTACCCCACAGGGTAACGGAAAGGAGGGAGAAGATGTTTCCTAATTTAAATGCAGAAATGGGAAGAGCAAAATTGACAATAAAAAGTTTATCCGAAGTTTCAGATATTAATTATGAATCTTTAAAATTAAAACTTCGAGGAGTAACAGAATTTAAAAGAAGTGAAATGTTGTCAATTAAGAAAAACGCATTTCCAGACAAAACATTAGACTATCTGTTTCAAACAGAACCAGAAGAGGAGGTGTAGTAGATGAAAAGAGAGGATGATTGGATCAAGGAAATAGATAAAAAAATAATCCACTACATGTGGACTATTTTCCTCAGTATGATGATTTCCATTATAACAACTTTGTCAGTAGTAGCGTTACTAGGGTAGTAAAAAAAGAAACAAGAATAGGTGTAAGTATGCTCCGAAACAGAAAAGATTTGATAGAAACCCACGTAAAGTACTTTCTGTGCAAGCATTTATGTGAAAGTTTAATTCCTATCACTCTTTCATTTCGGACAATTTCATCCAAATAACCGTTATCTGTAAGATATTTGATGGCAGCTGATACGAGAGGATAGGGAGCAATGTCCGAAAAAGGTTCTTTATCAACGTAAAACATACAAGTGTAATTCGGTGAAGATTCCAGGGCTTTAATAATTTTTTTTGATAGCTGATCCATATTTTTCTCCTTTTAGTTATTTCGATTTTCGCTTGGTAATTAAAGTATAGGAGACAGTAAAAAAATATGCAAGTAAAAGAGGAGGTGTAGTAGATGGGGGTAAAAAAATTAGAAACGCTAAAAATTAGTATGGAAAAAGGCAAAGCAAAAGTAGAAGTAAATGGTGAAGATATTTCATCATGCGGAAGTTATCTAAACCTTACGTTTGAAAATGGAGAATGGTCGCTGATGTCTACTAGAGATAGTTTTTATTGCTCAAGCGATCGTAAGCCTTTAATCATAGGGAAAACAAACGATAAGGCACGGTATTGCCCGAAGTGTTTTTCAGAATTGCCGGAAGATGCAAATTATTGTCCAAAATGTGGGAAATGTATGCGAGAACAGTTTAAGTATGAACAAGGTTATATTGGCGAAAAGTCGAAAACTGTAACCGTCGGGTTTTCAGATAAGGCAATTAAATTATAGGAAACACGTACAACCCGTAATACATAGAGTTTAGAGAGGTGGTGTAAGTGAAACCAGATATGGTGAAAATTATGCAGATTATGATCAGCCTGCTGGAAGAGCAAGAAGAGGCAGTGATTGAATACGAATTAGAGAAAACCGCTTAGGCGGTAGAGGGGAGGGACAAGCAGTGAAAAGTAACAGTATTAAGGCAAGACGAAAGCAAAAAGACACCCTAACCGGATTTTTCATTGGATTCGGTACTGGGATGGTAGCAGCAGGGTTATTCCTGATTGTAGTGCTGGTTTACTGCCGGATGGCAGGACCATTGTAAGGAGGTGAGGAAGATGGATAGAGCGAAGTGGATAAAAGCTGGTCTGGAGATTGCAGAGCACTTGAAAGCAATCCGGAGGATTGTCAGACAAAACGGCATTGACAAAATGAGTATGTCTTCTTTTGCGGATGATATCACATGGGGAACATATATCGATGATGATAGAAAGCATTGGACCGTAGAAGTGGACGAGAAAGGTGTCGTGAGTTTAGAAGAGAGTGGTTTTAAATTTTACGCAAAAATGTAGAGCGCTTACATATGCCCGGCAAGGCGTAAGCACTCTGAAAATTAATCAATTAAATTATATAACTTATTAGGAGGAAAATCAATGATTAGAAGTAATAAAGGAATGACTGTTATAAAAGGAAGTAGAGAAGATGTATTTGCAGATTTTGCGGTTGTTGTTCATTCGCTTAAGGGTGCATTAGTAGAAAGCGGTATGTCATCTGATAAAGCAGAAGCACTTATTATGGATATAGTAAAATTTGGATTTAAGTATGAAGAAAATGAGTGCTCTGGTAGTAAGCAGAGAAAAGATACTATTGATGAAGCAGTGGACAGGCTGTTTGATGCTATTTTTCACAATGCTTCAAAGGAGGAGTAGGTATGGCTTATTACAATACTTGTCCACATTGTGGATGTAATTTAGATCCAGGTGAGCGATGTGACTGTTTGAAAGAACAGAATCGCAAGGAACGGAGTTGTTCTGAAAGACTGAGGAAACAAATCACAGAAGAGTGTACAGGTCAAATGGTTTTTCGGGAGGCAATTGCATGATACCAGGATATGATGATTGGAAAACAACACCTCCAGATGATCAAGTTCCAGTAATCTTATGTGATTGTTGTGGGTGTGCATTATATGAAGGTGATTATTTTTATGATATTAACGGTGAAAGAATCTGCGAGGATTGTTTGATAGATGGTTATAGGAGGATGTTGTAATGGCTTTAAAATCATATGATGAAATGCGAAAAATTGATGTGAAGCCCTTTTGTGAAAAGAGAGATGGACTTGATTATTTGAATTGGGCGATGTGTATAGATCTTTTGCACAAAAATGGGGCAAAAAAAGCATACTGGGAGCCAATTGAAAATGAGAAAACAGGGAATAGCCTGAGAATGTCGGATGTTGCATTTGTAGATAAAAATGGCGTTCAGAATAGGTGTTATGAGACACGGATCCGTGTCGTGATCGATGATAATGTTTATGAGATGCAGACGCCAGTTATGAATGGAGCGAACCCTGTAAAAGATAACTCCATGAGTCAGCAAAGAGTTTGGAATAGTATGTGTCGAGCGTTTGTAAAATGTGTAGCTATACACACAGGTTTGGGTTTTGATTTGTGGCTAAAAGAAGAATACAACAATATGGAAAGTCAGATTCCATATACCGGAGAAAAAACAGCTTCAGAAGCTAAGATTAAGACAATTCAGAGTTTATGTGTAAGTCATGGTATTGATGGAGATGCTTGGGTTGTCGGTAATGGAAGAACCTGGGATACACTTACGGAGACAGAGGCTGCACACATGTTGAAGGCATTAAAAGATCGGTATGGTGATGATTAGTGAAATTCACTGGAAAGTTAAAGGAACCAATTATTGACTACATAACAGGGCGTTTGACGTTGCTATTTGAGCCTTGTGAGGACTTCCGAGAGGCTTATGAGGAATTCAAGGATTGCGAAAAACTAAGCTTGGAAATCAAAAAATACAGGCGAAAGAAGAGTCTCGATGCTAATGCTTATTACTGGGTGCTTTGCACGAAGCTTGCAAAGGTTATGGAAGTATCGAACCAAGAGATACACAACCGGATGCTCCGGCTGTACGGACAACTAGAAATTTTTGAGGGGAAAGCTGCATGTATCACCATACCAGATACAGAGCCGTCAGAAAAGAAAGTGAATAACGCGATGGATTATCACCTTCAGCCTACTTCGCAGGTGCGAGAGGGCTTGGATGGGATTATGTATCGGACCTATAAGCTTTTAAGAGGTTCTCATACATATAACAGCGAAGAGATGGCGAGGCTGATCACTGGACTTATAAGCGAGTGCAAAGATGCCGGTATCTCAGATGCTGAAATCGCAACGCCGGACGAGAAGCGGTTATTAAAGGAAAGATATGGTGTAGAGATATGAAAAGATTATGGAGTATCTTTACGGACGATATGGACTGCTGCATGTACACAGGGAGATATGGAGTTGAACGACATCACGTTTTTAGCCATACACCAAGAGAACGAAAATTGTGTGAGAAGTACGGTTTTATTGCGCCACTGTTTCCAACCTTGCATCCGAATGGCGTGCATGCAGGGAAAGACGCCAGTAAGATTGATAAGGATTTAAAGCGAAGATGCAAGGAATATTATATAGCACACTACGGAACAGAAGAGCAGTTCCGGAAAGAATTTTATTATGTTAGTTAGCCAGAAGGCTTGCTATAGGTACCAGTCGAAATGTACCTAGTGTATCGCATGTAACTTTGAAAAGATGTTTTCTGGTGCCGGTATTTCCGGCACTGGGGAAAGGAGCAGATAGCATTGCGAATATGAGTAATTATGTCAAAATCAGCCGGAAGATCTTAGAGTGGGGCTGGTACAGAGATGAACATACAAAAAGCCTTTTTCTGCATTGTCTTCTCAAGGCAAATTGGAAAGACGGAGAGTTTAAAGGAATTGTGATTAAAAGAGGACAATTTGCAACTTCAATCCCCAAGCTTCAAGTTGAATTGGAATTAACTTCGAATGAAGTTAGGACTGCAATTAAGCATTTAAAGAGCACAGGCGAAATCACAGTCAGATCATATAGCAAATTCTCCGTAATTACGGTGGTTAAGTACGATAGTTACCAATGTGAATCACAGGCAGAATCACAGACAGATAACAGTCACACCACAGACAAGGCACAGCCTATTAACAGTCTATTAACAACAATAGAAGAAGGGAAGAAGAATAAAAAGGAAAGAAAGGAAAATAAAAGTAATAGTGTGCGGTTTATACCGCCCTCTCTCGAAGAGGTGCAGGACTATTGCAAAAGTCGATGTAACGGTTTGGATGCTCAAGCCTTTGTAGACTTTTATTCCTCGAAAGGCTGGATGATTGGAAAAAATAAAATGAAAGACTGGAAAGCTGCTGTACGCACTTGGGAGCGTAAGAGTCAGACAAGGCAGGAAGAGACCGCCAAACATGACAGGATAAGCGAGGTGGATAGCTGGTGACAAGAGAAGAGTTTAAAAACATCGTGAAAGCTATGCGAGGGGCGTATACAAGATGTCCGGTGACAACCCAACAGATATTTGAAGAATGGTATCTGTTGTTAGCAGATATGGATTACAAGACTGTTTCAAATAATTTGATGAGGCACATTCGCTCAAGCAAGTATGCACCGACAATCGCAGAGTTAAGGCAGGAACAGGCGGTAGGCTTTTGCAATTTCACAAGCAGAAATTACGATATGCGAAAACTTGAACTGGCACTTTTGGGAATTAAGTCAGTGGAACAGATAGAAGAAATAAAGGAGAAGTAAGGATGGCAGTTATAAGGAGTATTAGAGGTGGAAGCGCCGGACTGAATGAAGAAGATCGTTTGACTCTTGCTGGGCTGTTAGTGAAAGCAGGATATCGGGTGCAGATCGGTTATCGGTTTGTGCCGGGAAACGCTAAGGGAAAGAAAGAGTATACGGTGGAGTATGAGGAGCCAGGAGGTGAACAATCATGAGGATAGATCAGATCAAGATTGATGAGTGGTATGACATTCCCGGATATGGAGGGAAATATCAGATCAACTACTACGGGAATATCCGGCGAGCATTGAAGAATGGACGATATAAAGAGATACATCCATTTATTAAAAAGTCAAATGGTCGCAGATGTGTAAAGCTAAACTGCAAAGAGCATGTGGTAATGAAGCTTATGCAGAGAACGTTTTATGGGGAACTTAAAGACGGTTGTGTTGCTTATCATAAAAATATGTGCATTACAGACGATATATTGAGCAATATCGGCATTAGTACAAGAGAGCAACTTGGGAAAATAACAGGAAGAAAAAATAATTGTGAGAGATCTGTCGTAAAAATAGACAGCTGCGGTCAGATTGTAGATTTTTACAGATCCGTTCGTGAGGCAGGAAGGAAGAACCATATGGCTTATCAAACGATTCTTGACCGGATTAATGGAAAAGTAAAGAGTTTGTATGCTCCGGATGGTTATGTATATGTCAAAGAAAAAGAGAGTGAGATTCAAAAAGCAATTCGGAAAATCGAGCTTGAAAATAGAAAAGAGAGTGGTGTGTCATTTGTAAGCGCACCAGATGTAGTATTCGATTTTTAGAAATAAGCATTTCCCCGAGGTTGGAAAAATGGTAGAAAGGAGTCGGAACTCTGGCCAGAGAAAAGACATGTCGGTTCCTTTCAAGAAAATGGATTATTTAGAATTTTTAAAGACAAAGATAGAGATCGCACCGGAAAGCGGGTTCGAAATAGAACTGGGGAAGATCAACAAAGCGTTACTGCCACATCAGAGGGATGCGGTGGCATGGGCATTAAAAGGCGGAAGAAGAGCACTGTTCGAGTCATTCGGACTCGGCAAGACGGTGCAAGAATTAGAGTTCTGCCATCAGGCGGCAGCGCACGAAGGCGGCAGGGCACTTATCGTACTGCCACTGGGAGTAAAACAGGAATTTACCAGAGATGCGGTAGAACTCTTAGGTTACGAAAAACCGGAATATTGTCGGACAATGGAAGAGGTAGAGAAGTCGAAAAGTGAGATTGTGATCACCAACTATGAACGTGTTCGAGATGGAGACATCCGGCCGGATTATTTTTCAGCGACATCACTGGACGAAGCGAGTGTACTTCGGTCATTTGGAAGCAAGACTTATCAGACGTTTCTGGATAAGTTTAAGAATGTCCCGTATAAGTTGGTGGCAACCGCAACGCCATCCCCGAACCGGTACAAAGAACTGATTCATTATGCCGGATACTTAGAGGTCATGGACACCGGACAAGCGCTGACAAGATTTTTTCAAAGAGATAGCACCAAAGCAAATAATCTGACACTATACCCAAACATGGAAGATGAGTTCTGGTTGTGGATATCAAGTTGGGCACTGTTTGTTACAAAACCATCGGACTTAAATGAGGACTATTCGGATGATGGATACGAATTGCCGCCGCTGGAGGTTCGTTGGCACGAGATACCGGTGCATTACGGAGACGCAACAGAAAAAGACGGGCAGATCACGCTTTTTACAGATGCGGCAGCAGGATTAAAAGAAGCAGCGGAAGTTAAGAGAAACAGCATAGACGTCCGTGTTGAGAAGATGAAAGAGATAGTAGAAACATCACCGGAGGATCATTTTGTATTATGGCATGATCAGGAAGCGGAGCGGCACGCCATCAAGAAAGCGTTGCCGGAAACGGTTGATATCTACGGATCACAGGACTATGAGATAAGAGAAAAAAGAGTCATAGACTTTTCAGAGGGAAGAATTAAGCTATTTGCTACAAAGAAATCTCTTTCTGGCTCTGGCTGCAACTTTCAAAGATATTGCCATAGGGAGATCTTTCTTGGTATCGATTATGAATTCAATGATTTTATTCAGGCGGTACATAGATGTTATCGTTTTCTGCAAAATAAACCGGTTATCATCGATATTATTTACATGGAAAACGAAAGGCAGATTAAAGAGACACTATTGCGGAAATGGAAAGATCATAACCACATGGTAGGGAAAATGATAGAGATCGTGAAAAAGTACGGATTATCATCTGCCAAGAAAGAAGAGAAGATGAAACGGAAGATGGGAGTGAAAACGGTGAGAGTAGAAGGAAAAAATTATGAAGCAGTCCATGATGATTGTGTGGAAGAGACAAGAAGAATGGAGAGCAACAGTGTAGGACTGATCCATACGTCTATCCCGTTTGGAAATCACTATGAATACAGTGCAAACTATAATGATTTTGGACACAATCAGAACACAGAGCGATTTTTCGAGCAGATGGACTTTTTAACACCGGAATTATATCGGGTTCTGGAACCGGGAAGAGTGGCAGCCATCCACGTGAAAGACAGAGTGCTGTTCGGAAATGTAACCGGTACAGGAATGCCGACAATAGAGCCATTTCATGCCCAGTGCATTGAGCACTACATGAAACATGGGTTTCAGTATTTCGGAATGATTACGGTCGTTACGGATGTGGTACGTGAAAATAATCAGACGTACCGGCTGGGATGGTCAGAACAGTGCAAAGATGGCTCCAAAATGGGAGTCGGATGCCCGGAATATGTGCTACTCTTTCGGAAACTGCCGAGTGATCGTTCCAATGCCTACGCAGATGATCCGGTAAAAAAGAGCAAAGAAGAATATACAAGAGCACAGTGGCAGATAGATGCGCATGGGTATTGGCGAAGCTCCGGCGATCGGCTGGTAAGCAAAGAAGAGTTAAAAGAAATATCTGTTGCAAACCTACAGGCTGTGTATCGAAAATACAGCAGAGAGTCGATATACAGTTATGAGGAACATGTAAAACTTGCGGAAGATCTCGATAAAGACGGGAAACTTCCGGCTACTTTCATGGTGGTGGCACCGGGAAGCTGGAACGATTTAGAGGTATGGGATGATATTAACCGGATGCGGACACTGAATACTACACAATCCAGAAGACGTAAGCAGATGCACGTATGCCCGTTACAGTTGGATATCGTAGAAAGAATTATCAACCGTTACAGTAACGAGGGTGATCTTGTATATGATCCGTTCGGAGGACTTATGACGGTGCCTATGATGGCTGTAAAAATGAAGCGCCGAGGAAAGGGTTGTGAATTAAATGCAGACTACTTCCGAGATGGAGTGGGATATCTTCAGGAGACAGAAGCCGAGATGGAAACGCCGACACTGTTCGATTTTATACAACCATAAAATGAAAAGTGGCAGCAGGAGGAAAGATAGAAATGACAGAAGAGGAAAGAAGAACACTCTTTTTCAAAATGATTGAAATACAGTTAAGAGGTGCAATATGCAGAGACCAAGAAATCAACATGAGAGGACAAGTGGCTATGGCTTTTGTACTGGAAATCATAACCGAAAAAGAGCAGGGAGAGATACTGGAAATGATAGAGAAAAATCGCAACCAGTAGTATAGAACCTATACCAGCAGTATAGATTTTATGGCAAAAATCATAACCAGTAGTGCGTGTCCTATACTGCTGGTTGGGTTAGATAGAATTAACTAAGTAACTAAATTAGTATTTAGGAGAGGTTATTATGAAGTGTGAGAGATGTCCTGCAAACATAAATACAAGCTACGAATATGAAGAATACGAATGTTATGCCGGTGTATCAGATGATGAAATGATTGAAGATAAAAAAGGAAATTACGGTTGCACATTGCATTGGAAAACAATCCAAAAGATAATGCTGGAACGATATGAATCTTACGGTATTTCAATAGCCGAAGGACAAAGAATGTGTAATCCAGAACAATATGCTGACGTTCTGAAAAGGGCAAATACAAAGAAATATATTGAAGAAGCAAAGCATTGTCTCGGGCTTGACCTGAAGAAGCCATATAAACGAAATCGCAAACTGTATTATCGTCCGTATGGAATCAACATCACAGAGGTCCGTCCGGTGTTCAAGAAATTGGTTAGTGCGGCGGAACAGCAGAAAATGATTGAGTCACTAAATGGCAAAATAAAAGAACAAAATACTTTATGGGATGGATTTCTTTATATGCAAGGCGGACAAGAGGTTAAATTATCCACACCTATAGACCAAACCAAAAGCGGAATTGTTTTGGTTTTCTCGTTTGTGGAGAACGAAAAAGCACAAGATTACGCTTGGCATAGTTGTTTTGTTCCAAAGACTCTTGTCGAAAGCCGACCGGGAGATGGGCATCAATTTAACCTTTTCTGGAATACTTGGAGCCAAAAATATTTGTACATCCATAACGATAAAATTGTTGGTCAGACGACTAATTCTAACACCCAAAATAAAAGATTTGGGCTGAGAAAAATTATTGCTGTTTAAAGCCGATTACACACACATTAATACGCGGCTCCCTTTTTACCCCATCAGCATTGAATGCTCTAAGTGTCGCTGTGTTTTGATTAAACTCATACAGTCCCAATGTTAAGAGGCCATAACTCGATGATGAACTACGACCTTGCATAATTGGGATTACAGATACAATCTTACTCATTCCAAATTGCTTAAGATCTACAGCAATATCTGTATACGATCCTGCATTAACAGCATGTATGCCAATATCTTTGTGTTCTGCGGATATGATATTGCCATTTAGTAAGTGGGAAAAAATGTAACTCGTCAACCAAGAGCCAATGCAGGCTCTTATTTTATTGCCTTGCCGGTGGTAGATTACCGGCAGAAAGGAGATTATATGCAGCTAAGATTTAACGATGGCACTACGCTTGCCATCCAAAAAGCTACAGAGCTTGGCGGTGGTTTGCAGGTGCTGGTTGCCGGGACGACACCGGAAGAACTTAGAAAATTGTTTACGGATTCGGTCAAGACCGCAAAAATGATCGTGACAGAACGAGGGCAGGTGCTTGGAGAGTACGAAAACTACACAGAATTCTACCGCACGGAAGAGTACACCGGAAAAATCTATGGAATCGTGGTAAACAAAGTCGGAGAGTCTGTGGAGGAGCGTCTCGCCAGCGCAGAGCAGACTATTAAACAGACAAGCACAGATATGCAGATGGCGGTCGCAGAGTTGACGATGCTAATCGCATCCTTGCAAGGAGGTGGCGCAGGTGTTTAACGAAAGCAGTGTGATTGTGAAAACGTGGGTAGAACTGGTAAGAAATGGGACGTACCCAAAAGAGAGTGTCCCAAACATTAGCAACTTGCAGGAGATTGTATTTGAAATTTTAAAAATGGAGGTAGAGTAGTATGACATTCACAAAAGATAGTGTATTGGTAAAAACATGGGTGAGCTTAGTATTAACAGGGACATTTACTCTGGAACAGGTACCGAAGCTTTTTAATTTAAAGAGCGTGGTGTCGGAGATCGTAAACAGTTTAATTTAGCGGAGGTGCAGTATGGATACACCAATTGATAGAGCAGAGCACGAAGAGTTCAAGCGCAGGATGGAAGATGAGCATAAGCGCATCAACCATCGCCTTACGGACTTAGAGGATACCGTGCGCCAGATAGGGGAACTGACCACCAGTGTGCACAGCTTAGCACAGAGCGTGGAGCAGTTGGTTAAGTCCCAGAACCGACAGGAGAGCCGGTTGGAAGAATTAGAAAACAGGGACGGGGACACATGGCGCAAGGTTAAGTGGTACTTATTAACATTAGCGATCGGAGCAGTGTTCGGGCTTTTGGTCGCACAGATAGGACTCTAAGAGGAGGGATGGCATGTTTAAAAACAGCGTATTAAAGGTATCTGTAGATACCAAAAAGTGGCTCAAAGCCGCAGGAATTAGAGCAGTAAAAACAATGGCACAGACAGCAGTTGCAGTGATCGGAACAGGGGCGGTGCTCAGCGCGGTAGATTGGAAGATGGTATTGTCTGCTTCTGTTGTTGCAGGCATTGTAAGTATCTTAACTAGCGTAGCAGGCATCCCAGAGGTAGAGGGCGAGTAATCGTCCTCTTTTAATTACGCCGGTGCAAGAAAGGAGAACAAGTATGAATATTATTGAAACAAATCTGAGGTTTGGAAGTCTTAGCAAAAGGAAGAAAACAAATAGATGTATTTTACATCACGCATCCGCAGAAAAGTGTAGCGCTGCGGATATTCACAGATGGCACAAGGAAAGAGGATGGAGCGGAGCGGGATACCACTTCCTTGTAAGGAAAGACGGTAGCGTATACCGGTTAAGACCGGAAAACACAATAGGCGCACATGCGTCAGGGAACAATTCCGATTCGCTAGGTATTTGCTTTGAAGGGAACTTTGAAAAGGAAATCATGCCAACAGCCCAGAAGAAATCCGGAGCGCAACTTGTATCGTATTTAAAGAGTAAATATGGCTTTAGTAAAGTTCAACGCCACAAAGATGTTGGATCTACAGATTGTCCGGGGAAAAATTTCCCATTTTCTGAAATCACGAATGGAACAGATGGGACAGGTGGAAGTTCAGTACCATCTAAGCCTTCAACTTCGGCAAACAATCGATTAAAGGTGGACGGATACTGGGGTCCGAAACTTACACGCAGGCTTCAGCAGATTTTCGGAACGCAGGTGGACGGAGTGGTATCTAATCAGTTTAGTTGTTACAGAGCGCAGAATCCTGGGCTTGATGCAGGTTGGGAGTGGGAATCTAAGCCATCTGGCTATTCTCCGCTCATCAAGGCAATTCAGCGTCATGTAGGAGTTAAACAGGACGGACATATCGGACCGAACACAATCAGAGCCATTCAGAAGTGGCTTGGATGTGTACAGGACGGATGCTTTAGCCGGAAGTCTCCATGCATTAAAAAATTGCAAGAATGGTGTAATAGACAGTAATATTAAAAATTCCCGACAGCCTAAAAACTGTCGGGAGTACTATAGAAATTGTACTAAAAAGTTCGCTCCAAATCCGGTTACAAGTTCGAGGTCGATTCCCTCCTCCGCAAAATACCCTTCTTCAATGGCGATATACATAGGTGCATAGAAAATAGAGTGTGCCACTTCGTTTAATACGACTTTTTTCTTTTCGGATGAATGATTTTTTTGCACTGTTTTTTCCTGTGCAGTTTTGGATGTGTCTTTCGTGTCTTTGTCTGATTCTTTCGATGAACAGGCAGATAAAACGCCGGCCATTAGCATGGTTGTGATTAAAACAAGTGCCATCAGCCTTTTTTTCATAATAATCTCCATTCCGCCGCCAAGTCGGCGGCACAAATAGTAATGAAAGTCT
>OFMK01000327.1_pt1 | contig 53267 bp, 49 predicted proteins | sample 1541781 | NCBI WGS metagenome assembly OFMK01 (sample SAMN04209250, study PRJEB22552) | human gut metagenome | biome: gut; material: feces | host: Homo sapiens | place: USA: Oklahoma
TGGACAGCATTTTAACAGAATGGGATGAAGATGAATTCCGAGAGTTTCTGAAAGAAGAATCATGGAAAAAAGGTCACGAGATTGGAAGAGAAGATGGAATTAAGATTGGAGAAGAACGCGGTGAAGAGCGTGGAAAGATTATGGGAGCTGTACGAATTTGCAAGAAACTAGGCTTTTCAGAAGAGAAAACGATTCGGAACTTAAAGGAAGAGTATTCTTTAGAAGAAGAGGAAGCGAAACAATATATAGAAAAATATTGGAAGTGATGGAAACAAGGGGGATTTCTCAAGCTGAGAAAATCCCCCTGCTTTATAGTGGGAAAAATTAATTCTGCTTATCTTTTCTCAAATAGACGTATGCGAGAAGAAAGGAAAGTAATGCAACTATAATAGATTCAGTTGGAGGATTTTGAGAAAAAGGATGTAGTAAATTATCCCCAAAACCAAGTAGTATTTTGACTGCGCTTGCGAAAAAATAGATGGATGTTGCAAGCATTATGGTGATTATAAACATTACAATCTTTCGTTCTGTTTCAGAAGACGGTTCTTTTTCTGAAAGTGTATTCGTAGAATAAGTACGCTTATATATTAGAATACTCATTAAAATAAAACTAAAAATCAACCAAAGATAATCTTCTTTTGTACAAGGGCGCAAAAGACTTAAATTCTGGTCGTATGTCTCATGAATGGCTCCGTATGCTAAAAAATAAAATATAGTAGTGAATACAAATTGAACAAATTTTTTCATAAATCAATGCTCACTTTCTTTCAATCTTTTCAAAGTAGTTACTTTAGGTAAAGATTATGATTGCTTTGAAAAAGTTTGATGTAAAATTCGAATCATTACAGTAGAGGTAAAAATCATCCATATTATAATAAAGAGATATAAATTTTGAGAAAAACCAGTCTCGATGAAGATTAGGAGACTTCCCAAAAATAAGGGGAGAAATATAAGGACAATTATATTTATTAATTTTTGCGTTTTACATTTTTTTAGTAAATCAGCAAAAACAAATAATAACACATAGGCGATACCATAGGTATAATCGCCCTGTGTTTTGTAAGAAAGTATAATACTTAGTAACAAAAGTGAAAAATAAAATATAAGGTCTTTTTTCATAATCTTTCTCCTTTGTTTGATTTAGTTGGGTTTTTTCCTTGTTTTGATATTTCCATCATACCTGATATTTCCTTAAAATAAAAAGGAAGAAATCTAAAGAAATTTAAAGAGGTTCTTTAAAAAGTGTTTTTTTCACGACATTCGTCCTATATTTAGACGCACGCCCATGTTACAATAAACATAAAAATTGAGGTAATGAAAGGAAGAAAAATCCGATGGAACGATATAAGATTCTGGTGGTGGACGATGATAATGAGATTCGTGATGTAGTGATGAAGCTTTTACAAAATGAAGGTTATGAAGCAATCGGCGCAGAAGGCGGCAATCAGGCATTGAAAATGTTGGATGATTCGTTTGATTTAATCATTCTGGACGTCATGATGCCGGATAAAGACGGGATTTGTACGTGTATTCAGATGAGAGAGAAATTTATTATTCCAATCCTATTCCTTACGGCGAAGAACACCGAATATGATAAGTGTGTTGGATTTTCTGCGGGAGGGGATGATTATCTTGAGAAGCCGTTTTCCAGAGTGGAGTTATTGGCGCGTGTCTCCTCTCTTCTGCGAAGATATCGGGTGTATCAGAATGGGGAGAATATGAAGCGCGATTCAAATCGATATCTTCAGGTACAGGATTTACAGATTGATAAGCAGACAGCGCGGGTCTTACGAGATGGAAAAGAGATTATGTTGACAAATCTGGAACATAAGTTATTGCTTCTTTTCGCAAAAAATCCGAATCGGGTATTTACGTTGGAGGAGATTTACGAAGAAGTCTGGAAGGAGCCGTATGAATATTCCGTAAATGCATCGATTATGGTACATATTAAGAACTTGAGGAAGAAGCTGGGAGATACGTCTCAAGGAGCAAAATATATCAAAAATATATGGGGACGGGGGTACTGTATTGAAACAGAAGAGTAGGAGAAAGTCTTTAAGGAGAGAGTTGCTTTGTCTCTGTGTAATTGCGTTTGTGATTTCTCTTGTTTTTTATAAGGCTGCGATTGTTTTTGGAGTGGGGTATCTTTCGGAGCGATATAATACGGAAGAACATATTGCAAAGCTGGAGAAAACATATGCTGTTGAGCTTCAGAATTATGTGAGGAAACATAAGATTTCGATACATGATTTAGAACAGATTGATAAATGGACATTACGGAAATATGATGTATATTTAAAATTGTTTTATGAAGGAAAATTGATTTATGATACGCTGTATGGGATGACAGAGTATGAGGAAGTGCCGGAGGAATACGTGGGTGGATACGGGCGTCTACATACATATCCGATTCAGTTTTCAGATGGGAAAGCAGAAGCCGTATTGTTTGGATATGACTATCGTTTGGAAGATTATGCAAGATATGTCCTATTGCTTGTAGCATTTGTATTATTCCTGACGATTCTTATTTGTGGAATCCAGAAAAAGATTCGATATCTTGCGAGAGTCAGCCGGGAAGTGGAGAACTTATCGGAGGATTTGGAGCAGACCGTCACGATACAAGGTGAAGATGAGATTACGACAGTAGCAGAGGGAATCGAGCATCTAAGACAATCTGTAATAGAGAAGATGGAAAATGAGAAAGCGGCTTATGATGCAAATATGAATTTGATTACATCACTGTCCCATGATTTGAAAACGCCGTTGACTTCTGTTATCGGTTATATGGAACTTGTGAGAGAGAAGGCGAAGGGAGACGAGGAACTTACGAAGTGTGTGGACATTTCCCTGGAAAAGGCAATGCATCTGAAGAAACAGACGAACGATTTGTTTGAGCACTTTTTAGTGCATTCCAATGGTTATCCTATTGCATTTGAAGAGGTTTATGCGAATGAATTAATTGTACAAATGTTGGAAGAGAATCTGTTTGACTTAGAGGCAAAAGGAGTGAAAGTAAGGAGGAGCATATCCGATATTACATCCAGACTTCAGGTGAATGTACATTTGATTCAAAGCGTTTTTGAAAATTTATTTTCGAATCTTAATAAGTATGCGGATTTGAGACAGGAGATTCGAGTCCGATATTATTTGGATGGAAATCAGTTGTTCGTTTCGTTGGAAAATGCAAAGCGAACAGAGCAAAACGTCAATCATGCATCGACGAAGATTGGTTTGAGTAATTGTAAGGCAATTATGGAGAAACATCATGGAAGCCTCATGGTGGAAGAGACAGAGGAGAATTTCCGGGTAACGTTATGTTTTCCGGTGTTTCCGTAAATTTGCAGGGGAAGTATCTTGCGTGAAAAAACGGGATTGTATATAATGAAAAAATCAAAGAAATTACTCGGGAGGCGGGGTATGAACAGCATAAAGGTAAGAAATTTGACAATCGGTGAAGGAAAGCCGAAAATCTGCGTACCGATTGTAGGAAGAACAGAGAGGGAAATCTTAGCGCAGGCAGAGCGGATACGGGAGCTTCCGGCAGAGATTGTGGAGTGGAGAGCCGATTGGTTTGAAGAAGTGGATGACTTCGTGAGAGTGAAGGCCGTATTGGAGAAGATTCGGCAAGTGTTGGAGGAAGTTCCGATTTTATTTACCTTTCGCACGAAAGGCGAGGGCGGAGAGAAGGAATTTTTTGAAGACAGATATTTTATGTTGAATCTGGAAGTCATAAGGAGCAAAAATGCAGACCTTGTGGATGTGGAGATTTTCAGGGAAGAATCCGGTGTGAAGACGATAATTAGGGAGGCTCATGCTTGTGGCGTCAAAGTGATTGCATCAAATCATGACTTCGAGAAAACGCCGGAAAAGGATGAAATGATTCGTCGCCTTTGTAAGATGCAAACGATGCAGGCGGATATTTTGAAGATTGCGGTGATGCCGAAGAGCGTCAAAGATGTATTGACGCTTCTTACGGCGACGGAAGAGATGAACCGAGAATTTGCGGACAGACCGGTTGTTAGCATGTCCATGGGAAAATTTGGCGCTGTCAGCCGGATGAGTGGGGAAATCTTTGGTTCAGCCATCACATTTGGCGCGGCAGGGAATACGTCTGCGCCGGGGCAGATAGAAGTGGCAGAGTTGAAAAATATGCTTGACATGATTCATAAGGTGGTATAGACTTTAATTATTTAAAGCGTTGGTGTGTGAACGTGAAAAGGAAAGTGAGAAAAGAGGGTACAGCATGGAACTTGCGATTGAATTGGCAGAACATACGAGTAAGATTTATATAGAACGGGATGCAAGACTTCATTTGAACGATTATTTGAATCTTGACTGCAAAGTCATGATTATTACGGATAAGGGAGTGCCGAAGCAATATCATGAAGAGATACTGGCACAATGTGAGAATGGATATCTCTATGTGGCAGAACAGGGGGAAGGTACGAAGAGCTTCCCGGTATATGAGGATATTTTGCAGAGACTTTTGGAATTGAATTTCTCGAGAAAAGACTTGGTGATTGCCTTAGGAGGAGGCGTTATCGGCGACTTGAGCGGATTCGTTGCGGGAACGTTTAAGAGAGGTATGCGGTTTGCGTCCATTCCGACAACAACGCTGTCCCAGATTGATTCCAGCATCGGCGGGAAAGTGGCGGTGAACCTCGGAGAAGTAAAGAACGTGGTCGGAACCTTTTACCACCCGGAGGCGGTGGTAATTGATTTGAATACATTAAAGACATTGACAAAGAGACATTATCATAATGGACTTGTGGAGGCAGTAAAAGCAGGTCTGATTGCAGATAAGGAATTATTCGAGCTTTTTGAGAATGCAGAGAGTGTGGACGAACATCTGGAGGAGATTATCCTCCGGGCATTGAAAGTGAAAAAGTCAGTTGTGGAGCAGGATGAGAAGGAAGAAAACCTTCGGAAGATTTTGAACTTCGGACATACTGTCGGGCATGCGATTGAGAGCATATATCATCTGGAAGGATATTATCATGGGGAATGCGTCGGCATGGGAATGATGAAGATTCTGGAAGATGAAGAAATTAAAGAAAGGCTTCGGAAAGTTCTTCTGAAGCTTGAAGTGCCGCTGGAAGCAGAGTATGATGTGGAGGAAGTCATTGACTTTATTCGGAAAGATAAGAAGGCGAACGGGGATATTGTCACCATCGTTCAAGTAGAGAAAATCGGAGAAGCGAAGCTGATTCCGGTGGAAATTGAAAGTTTGAGAGGAAAGAAATTATGATTATTACATGTAAGAAAAATGCACCTCAGGAAGAAGTCAATAAGATTGTAAAGAGTTTTGAGAACCAGGGGTTGGAAGTGAATCTGATTCAAGGCGCTAATTACAATGTATTTGGTATTGTCGGAGATACGACGGTTGTGGATGAGCGCAAGGTTCGCGCCAATCAGTGGATTGAGGATGTGACGAGAATCGGCGCGCCGTATAAGAAGGTGAATCGTTTGTTTCATCCGGAGGACAGTGTGATAGACGTCGCCGGAATCAAAATCGGTGGAAAAGAGAAAATTGCAGTGATTGGCGGTCCATGTTCAGTGGAAGGAAAAGAACAGATTTGCCATCTTGCCAAGGAAGTGAAGGACGCGGGGGCATGTATGCTTCGCGGCGGAGCTTATAAGCCAAGGACTTCCCCGTATGCGTTTCAGGGACTTGGAACAGAGGGAATCGAAGCGATGGTGGAGGCAAGAAAACAGACAGGGCTTCCGATAGTATCCGAGATTATGAGTATTGACAAAGTGGACGAATTCGTAGAGCATGTGGACTTGATTCAGGTAGGCGCAAGAAATATGCAGAACTTCGATTTGCTGAAGGCGCTTGGTAAGATTCACAAACCGATTCTGTTAAAACGTGGATTGTCCAATACGATTGAGGAATGGCTGATGTCCGCGGAATATATTATGGCAGGGGGCAATGAGAACGTCATTCTCTGTGAGCGCGGAATCCGTACATTTGAAAAATATACGAGAAATACATTGGATTTGAGCGTAGTTCCGATTATTAAGAGAAAGAGCCATCTGCCGATTATTATTGACCCGTCTCATGCGACAGGAGACTGGGAACTTGTAGAATCCATGTCGCTTGCGGCAATCGCAGCAGGGGCAGACGGATTGATTGTGGAAGTTCATGACAATCCGGAATGTGCATGGAGTGACGGAGCACAATCTTTGAAACCGGAGAAATTTAAGGCGATGATTGAAAAAGGGCGTGTGATTGCGGAAGTAGTAGGACGCGGAATGTAAGGAGACAGGCGATGATTATAACAATTAAAAAAGGGGCTCCGGAAGCGGAAGTGAAGGAGCTGATTACTTCATTTCAGGAGAGAGGATTTGAAGTTAACGATTCCCAGGGAACAGACTATCATATTTTAGGATTGATTGGAGATACGACGAGCTTAGATGAGAAAATCATTGCAGCGAATCCGCTAATTTCCGACGTGACGAGAATTGCGGCTCCATATAAGAAAGCGAATCGAATGTTCCATCCAGAAGATACGATTGTAGAAGTAGATGGAATCCGTATCGGCGGAAAAGAGAAGGTTGCCATGATTGGAGGTCCATGCTCTGTGGAGAGTGAGGAGCAGATTGTAAGGATTGCAAAAGAAGTGAAACATGCGGGAGGAACCATGCTTCGTGGTGGAGCCTATAAACCGCGGACTTCCCCATATGCATTTCAGGGGCTGGAGACTGCCGGGGTGGAAGCGCTTCTGGAAGCAAAGAGACAGACGGGCCTTCCGATTGTAAGCGAACTGATGGATATCGAACATATTCCGGAATTTGTGGAGCATGTGGATTTGATTCAGGTAGGCGCAAGAAATATGCAGAATTTTTCTTTGTTAAAAGCGCTTGGGAAGATAGATAAACCGGTTCTTCTGAAACGTGGATTATCCAATACGATTGAGGAATGGATTATGTCTGCCGAATATATCATGGCAGGCGGGAATGAGAACGTCATCCTCTGCGAACGCGGAATCCGGACATTTGAAAAATATACAAGAAACACGCTGGATTTGAGCGTGATTCCGATTATCAAAGAAAAGACGCATTTACCGATTGTGATTGACCCGTCGCATGCAACCGGAAACTGGAAATGGGTAGAGTCCATGTCGCTTGCGGCAATTGCGGCAGGGGCAGACGGCCTGATTATTGAAGTACACGATACGCCGGACAAGGCATGGAGTGACGGAGCCCAGTCTTTGAAACCGGAGAAATTCCAGACGATTATAGAAAAAGGACGAGTGGTAGCCAACGTAGTTGGAAGAAGCTTGTAAAAGAAAGCGGGAACAGTAGTTTCCGCTTTCTTTTCACAAAAGAGACATATTTATCGGGTATAATATCAGAAAAATGTATGGAAAAACAGAGGTGGAATGATGGACAGATTAAAAATACTGGTTGTAGACGATGAGAGCAGAATGCGGAAACTTGTGAAAGACTTTTTAGAGAGGGAAGGATTTCGTGTATTGGAAGCCGGAGACGGGATGGAGGCTATGGAGATTTTCTATGAGAACAATGACATTACGCTTCTCATCCTGGATGTCATGATGCCGAAGATGGACGGATGGCAAGTGTGCAGGGAAGTGCGTCAGTCTTCCAAAGTTCCGATTATTATGTTGACGGCAAGAAGTGATGAGAGGGACGAATTGCAAGGATTTGAACTTGGAGTGGATGAATATATTTCCAAACCGTTCAGCCCGAAGATTCTTGTGGCAAGAGTGGAGGCGATTCTAAGAAGGACGAACGCCCTGTTTGCGGAGGAGCAGATTAGTGCGGGAGGAATCGTTATCGACAAGGCGGCGCATATGGTGACGATTGACGGGAAACCAATCGATTTAAGTTACAAAGAATTTGAACTTCTTGCTTATTTTGTGGAGAACCAGGGGCTTGCCCTTTCCAGGGAGAAGATTCTGAACAGCGTATGGAATTATGACTATTTCGGAGACGCAAGAACGATTGATACGCATGTCAAGAAGTTGAGAAGCAAGATGGGTGAAAAAGGCGATTACATTAAGACTATCTGGGGCATGGGCTATAAATTCGAGGTGTCATAATGAAGTATTCGATTAAGAGACAAATGTTGACGCTGTTTATCGGGATTGTGGGATTCATTTTCCTGGCAGTGCTTATCGTAAACGGCAATTTTCTTGAGAAATATTATATTCATAATAAAGAACAGACGCTGATGAACATTCATCACACGTTGGAGAAACTGTTGACGGAGAATGAACAGACGGATTCGGAAAGGCTGAATGAGGCCTTGGGACCGATTGCCGAGAAAAGTAATGTGGCGTTGATTGTGACGGACGTCTCCGGTCAGGCAAGAATCCGTATGCGTACGGATATTGAGAACGAGGAACTCCGCGTTCGTCTGCTTGGATACCGGATGAATCTGAACCAAAAGGACAGCCAGCTTCTCGACAAAGGGGATTCCTATGAGCTTTGGAAGGCGAAGGACCATATGAATCAGTCGGAGTATCTGGAATTGTGGGGAGCTTTCTCCACCGGAGACCTTTTCTTAATTCGAAGTCCTCTGGAGAGTATCCGGGAAAGTGTCGGGATTACGAACCGATTCCTCGCATATATCGGGGTCAGCGTACTTATCATTAGTATGATTATCATATGGTTTTTTTCAAAACGGATTACGAGACCGATTTTGGAATTGGCAGACCTTTCGCAGAGAATGGCAGACTTGGATTTCGACGCGAAGTATACGAGCAGCTGCGCCAACGAGATTGCTGTGCTTGGAACGAACTTTAACAAGATGTCTGAGAAGCTGGAGGAGACGATTTCTGAGTTAAAAAGTGCGAACAATGAGCTGCAGAAAGATATTGAGAAGAAGGAGCAACTGGAACAGATGCGTACCGAATTTCTGGGCAATGTATCTCATGAACTGAAGACGCCGATTGCCTTGATTCAAGGCTATGCGGAAGGACTGAAGGAAGGAATCAGCGATGACCCGGAGAGCAGGGAATTTTACTGTGATGTCATCATGGACGAGGCAAATAAGATGAATCAGATGGTCCGCAATCTTCTGACGCTGAATCAATTGGAATTCGGAAACGAGGAAGTGACGTTCGAGAGGTTCGATATCGTACAGCTTGTGAAAGGCGTGCTGCAGTCCTGTGAGATTCTGATTCAACAGAAAGGCGTGAAAGTGAATTGTGTCATGGAAGATTCCATTTCCGTATGGGCGGATGAATTCAAGACGGAACAGGTGATTCGGAATTATATCAGCAATGCCTTGAATCATGTGTCGGGAGAGAATGTGATTGAGATTAAGATAGTGGAGAAAGAACAGACGGTACGGGTATCGGTATTCAATACAGGGAAACCAATTCCGGAGGAAGATATCACACATATCTGGGAAAAATTCTATAAAGTGGATAAGGCGCATACAAGGGAATATGGTGGAAACGGAATTGGTCTTTCCATCGTTAAAGCGATTATGGAGTCTTTCCACAAGGAGTACGGAGTGAAAAATTATGAGAACGGTGTCGAGTTCTTTATGGAGCTTGACCGCCGTTAAATGTGAAAATACAAAGTGAGGAGAAGGTAAGTATGGGAGCGATTAACAATGATTGGCTGGATGCGTTAAAAGGTGAGTTTAGGAAACCGTATTATGCACAGCTGCACAAAAAAGTGCTGGAGGAATATCGGACGCATGTGATTTTCCCGCCGGCAGATGATATCTTTAATGCGTTCCATCTCACACCGCTTAAGGATGTGAAAGTTGTGATTCTCGGGCAGGACCCGTATCACAATGTGGGACAGGCGCATGGACTATGTTTTTCTGTGAAACCGGATGTGGAGATTCCACCGTCTTTGGTGAATATTTATAAAGAACTTCACGATGATTTGGGGTGCACAATTCCAAATCATGGGTATCTGACAAAGTGGGCCAAACAGGGAGTGCTGATGTTAAATACGGTGTTGACAGTTCGGGCGCATCAGGCAAATTCTCACCATGGAATCGGATGGGAGGAGTTCACAGATGCCGCAATTCGTGCGGTGAATGCACAGGACCGCCCGATTGTCTATATTCTGTGGGGAAGACCGGCGCAGATGAAAAAATCTATGCTGAATAACCCGAAACATTTGATACTGGAGGCGCCGCATCCGAGCCCGCTTTCGGCGTATCGTGGGTTCTTTGGAAGCAAACCGTTCAGCAAGACGAATGAATTTTTAAAAGCACATGGGGCGGAACCAATAGACTGGCAGATTGACCCGGTATAAAGAAATAGTAAAATAGAAAAAATCTCTTGACATTTCTGCAGAAAAGTGGTTATATGAACATATGAACAGTTATTCATATGTTAAGGAGGACTATGTTATGAGAGAACAGAAACATAACCATGAACATAATCATAATCACGAAGCTTGTCATTGTGGACATGTGCATCATCATGAACAGGAGAACTGCAGCTGTGGCTGTGGTCACGAGCACCACCATGAGCAGGAAGGATGTGGCTGCGGGCATGAGCATCATCACGAGCAGGAAGGATGCGGCTGCGGTCACGAGCATCACCATGAACAGGAAGAGGAAGAGCATGAGATAGTCAGCCAGGCGGAATGCAGGACGTATATTTTGGAGAATCTTGGATGTGCCAACTGTGCGGCAAAGATGGAGAAGAGAATCCGGGAACTTCCGGAAGTGGAAAATGCAACGCTTACGTTTGCGACAAAGCAATTGAAAGTTGCTTCGAATCATCAGGAGAAGTTATTACCGGTTTTGCAGACAATCTGTGCATCGATTGAAGAAGAGGTTGTCGTAAGAGAGAAGAAAGAAAGTGTTCGGGAGATTCGAAAAGAACAGAAGGAAAAAGAAGAAAGCCACGACAATAAGAAAGAAATGCTTGGAATTGGAATCGGAGCGGTACTTTTTGTCATAGGATTGCTTTTCAAGGACAGCCAGAGCATGTTGGCGTTGATTATGTTTCTCGCGTCTTATGTAATTTTAGGTGGAGAGATTGTCCTGACGGCGGTGAAAAACCTGGCAAAAGGACGGGTTTTTGATGAGAATTTCTTGATGAGCCTTGCGACCTTGGCGGCGTTCTTTATCGGAGAATACGCGGAAGCTGTCGGCGTTATGTTATTTTACCGAGTCGGCGAATTATTTGAGCACGTTGCGGTGGAGCGGAGCAGAAGTCAGATAATGAATGCGGTAGATATGCGTCCGGAAGTTGTGAATCGAGTTGAGGGAGAAGAAGTGAGAGTGATTCCTTCCGAAGAGGCAAGCGTTGGCGATATTCTTCTTGTGCGTCCCGGTGACCGGATTCCATTGGATGGCGTAATCGTAGAAGGGGAAAGCAGAATCGATATGTCGCCGGTAACAGGCGAACCGGTTCCGGTGAAAGCAGAAGTTGGTTCCCAGGTTGTATCGGGATGCGTGAACACATCGGGAATGTTAAAATTGAGAGTGGAAAAAGTTCTGGAAGATTCTATGGTGACGAGAATCCTGAATTCAGTGGAGAATGCGGCGGCAAGCAAGCCGAGAATCGACCGCTTCATCACAAAATTTGCAAGAGTTTATACGCCGTTTGTCGTAATCCTTGCTCTTGGAACAGCCATCATACCGTCTCTGATAACAGGAGATTGGAATCATTGGATTTATACGGCGATTACATTTCTGGTTATTAGTTGCCCTTGTGCCCTTGTACTGAGTGTGCCGCTTGCCTTTTTCTCAGGAATCGGAGCGGGTTCTAAGAAGGGAATCCTCTTCAAGGGCGGCGTGGCGCTGGAAGCGTTGAAAGATGTGAAAGCCGTTGTCATGGATAAGACAGGAACGATTACAAAAGGAAACTTTGAAGTGCAAAAATGCGTGGCGCTCGGAGTGTCCGAGGAGAAAGTACTGCGGTTAGCTGCGAATTGCGAGCTTGCTTCCACACATCCGATTGGACATAGTATTGTGACGGCGGCAAAGAAACGGAACCTGAATCTTATGAGACCGGAGCAGGTGGAAGAGATTTCCGGAAAGGGAATCAAAGCCAATGTAGACGGACAGATGATACTCTGCGGAAATCGAGGTCTGATGGAAATGTTCGGCGTGGATTTGAGCAGTTATCGAAATGCACAGTACGGTACGGAGGTGCTTGTGGCGGAAGACGGTGTCTTTCTTGGGTATATCGTCATCGCGGATACGATAAAAGAAGATGCGGTCACAGCCATCCGTTCCATTCAGGCAGAAGGTGTGCGGACAGCGATGCTAACCGGAGATGCAAAGGGCAGTGCAGAAGCGGTTGCGAAGGAAGCAGGCGTGCAGGAAGTGTATGCACAGCTTCTTCCACAGGATAAATTAGAGAAGCTACAGGATATACGGAAGAAGCATGGCGCGGTTCTGTTTGTCGGAGACGGTATCAACGATGCGCCGGTGCTCGCAGGCGCCGACGTGGGAGCGGCAATGGGAAGTGGAGCAGATGCGGCGATTGAGGCGGCAGATGTGGTCTTCATGACATCGGCAATGGAAGCGATTCCGGAGTCGATTCGGATTGCGAAGATAACAGCAGGAATTGCGATGCAGAATGTTGTGTTCGCCCTTGTCATCAAAGCGCTTGTCATGGTGCTTGGTCTGATGGGATTCGCGAATATGTGGCTGGCAGTCTTTGCTGATACGGGAGTCGCCATGTTGTGTGTGCTGAATGCAGTGCGTATCTTATATAAGAAATAAATGGAAGAAAGCGAATAGAAAATGCGGGGGCTAAAGGTGTTGACCTTAAGCCCCCGATTTGGCATAATAAAAGGATGAAAAGAAAGAAGGGGTTTTTAGATGGAAAGAATGGAAGTAGAATGTTGTGAATCGACACATTACCATACACAGGCGATACATCAGGCAGAAGAAGGAATGCCAAAGGAGGAGACTTTGCATGAGTTGGCAGATTTATTTAAAGTGTTTGGGGATGCGACAAGAGTAAAAATTTTATATGTATTGTTGCAATCGGAGATGTGTGTCTGCGACCTGGCAGAGCTGTTAGGTATGACGCAGTCGGCGATTTCTCATCAGCTTCGCGTGTTAAAGCAGACGAAGCTTGTGAAGAACCGAAGAGAAGGGAAGACGGTATTTTATTCCTTGGCAGATGGACATATTCAGACGATTTTGAATCAGGGAATGGAACATATTTTAGAATAAGAGGTAGAGAAGATGAAGAGAAAACGATTAGGCGTTGTATTTTTTGCGGTTTGCGTATTATTTTTATCCGGATGTGCGAATGCTATGCAAGAGGGAGTCGAGCATTTGGAGCAGAAGGAATATAGTGAGGCAGTCAAGTCTTTTGAGACGGTGATTCAAGATGGCAAGAACGTAGGGAAAGCGTATCATGGACAAGGGATTGCCTACTGGGAACTGAAAGAATACGATAAGGCGAAGGAAGCGTTGGAAAGGGCATTGGAAAACGGTGTGGAAGGTACCGCGAATCTGTACCAGACACTGGGAGATTCCTGTATGCAGCTTGAAAAATATGAGGAAGCATTGTCGTCTTATTGGAAGGGAATGGCTTGTGACGGGCTGACAGAAGAACAGCTGCAGGACATGCTCTACAATGAAGTGATGGCTTATGAAGGCTTGAAGGATTGGGACGGAGCGAAGGTGAAGATGGAAGCCTATGTTGCGAAGTATCCGGATGATGAGAATGCCAAAAAGGAAGCGGAATTTTTAGAAACAAGGTAACGATACTGAAATGGTAACGATAGTAGAAATGGAATGGAAAAAGGGCAGAAATGATTGAACTGAGGGAAGAGAAGGAGAAGGTCATTCTCGTAGGTGTCAGCGTAGATGATACAGATGATACGGAGAAGTCTTTGGATGAATTGGAGGAACTGGCGAAGACGGCGGGAGCCGTAACAGTTGGACGTGTCATTCAGAATCGGGAGATGATTCATCCGGGAACTTATGTGGGAAAAGGAAAAATTGACGAGATAAAAGAATTAATCTGGGAGACGGAGGCAACAGGAATCCTCTGTGATGACGAGTTGTCACCGGTACAGCTTGGGAATCTTCAGGATGCGTTGGACACGAAAGTGATGGACAGGACATTGATTATTCTGGATATTTTTGCGGCTCGCGCTTCCACGAACGAAGGGAAGATTCAGGTAGAGCTTGCACAGTTGAAGTACCGGCAGTCAAGATTGACCGGATTGGGAAAATCCCTGTCGAGACTCGGAGGAGGAATCGGAACGAGAGGTCCCGGCGAGAAGAAGCTGGAGATGGACCGAAGATTGATTAAGGGAAGAATCGCACAGTTGAATCGGGAATTGAAAGAGGTGAAGCGGCACAGGGAAGTGACGAGGGAGCAGAGAAGCCGGACGAAGATTCCGGTTGTCGCGATTGTCGGTTATACGAATGCGGGCAAGTCTACGCTTTTGAATGAGCTGACCGGAGCTGCGGTATTGTCGGAAGACAAGTTGTTCGCCACGCTGGACCCGACGACGAGAGGGTTGAAGCTTCCGAGTAAGCAGGAAGTCCTCTTTACCGATACGGTAGGATTTATCCGTAAGCTTCCGCATCATCTGATTGAAGCCTTCAAGAGTACGCTAGAGGAGGCGAAGTATGCAGACTTGATTCTTCATGTCGTAGACACGTCGAATCCACAGATGGATGAACAGATGTATATCGTCTATGAGACGCTTCGGAATCTGGGCGTGGAGGATAAGACGATTATCACTGCATTTAACAAACAGGACAAAGAGGGGGCGGAGACACTCCTTCGGGATTTCAAGGCGGATTACGTGGTACGAATCTCTGCGAAGACGGGATACGGCCTGGATGAACTTCTGCACACGATTGAGAAGGCGCTTCGCGAGCAGAAAATCGAAATTGAAAGAACGTATGATTACAGTGAAGCCGGTAAGATTCAGTTGATTCGAAAATATGGAGAATTGCTGGTGGAAGAGTATCGGGAAGACGGTATTTATGTGAAGGCATTTGTGCCAAAGGAAATATATGGACAAATAGGGTAAAAGTAGTGGAGGATTTCTTAGAAATCCTCCCGTTGATTATATAGGAGAAATGTTATGGCATTGCAGTTTATATTTGGAAATTCCGGGGCGGGGAAATCTTACCATCTGCATCAGCAGATTGTCAAAGCGTCGATGGAACATCCGGAACGGAACTATCTTGTGATTGTGCCGGAGCAGTTCACGATGCAGACACAGAAGGACCTGGTGATGGCGCATCCGCGGCATGGAATTATGAATATCGATGTGTTGAGTTTTGGACGTCTTGCACACCGTATTTTTGAGGAAGTCGGTGGAAATCACCGCCTTGTCCTCGATGATACGGGGAAAAGTCTTGTCCTTCGAAAGATTGCGGGGGATAAAGAACAGGAATTGAAGGTGTTGCGTGGAAATCTGAAGAAACATGGATATATTGGGGAAGTGAAGTCGGTTCTCTCGGAATTCGTGCAATATCGGGTGGACGAGGAAGCATTGGAAAAGGTGGCGGAGTGTGCGGGGGAGCAGAGCTATCTCTACTGGAAACTACAGGATATTTCCAAAGTTTATCGGGGATTTCAAGAGTATTTGGCGGAAAAATATATTACAAACGAAGAGATGCTTGACGTATTGTGTCACGTTGTGGGGAAGTCGGAGATACTAAAAGACAGCGTTATTGCACTGGATGGATTCACCGGCTTTACTCCGGTGCAGGATGCGCTTTTGCGGGAACTTCTTCATATTTGTAAAGACGTGATGGTGACGGTGACGATAGATGGGAGGGAGGACCCGTATACGTTCCAGCATCCGTACCAGCTTTTTGCATTGAGTAAGCAGATGGTGACTTCGCTTGTACGTATTGCAAGGGAAGAGAAGATTCCGATTCTGGATGCGGTGACATTACATGACAGGCCGGCATACCGTTTCCGGGACAATGAACCGATGGCGTTTTTGGAGAAGAATCTGTTCCGCTATACGAGACAGCAGTATGAGAAAGAGCAGCACGCGATTTCCATACATTGTACGAGAAATCCGAAGGAAGAGGCGGAGTTTGTCATGGGAGAGATACATCGGCTGATAAGAGAAGAAGGATATCGGTATCGTGAGATTGCCATTATTACAGGAGATGTGTCTGTGTATGCAGATTATCTGGAAAAAATGTCCGAAATGTATGAAATACCGATTTTTATGGATTATAAACGGAGCGTACTTTTGAATTCCTTCGTGGAATACATTCGTAGCCTCCTTGCCATGGTGGAACAGAACTTTACATACGAGAGTGTGTTCCGTTTCCTGAGAACCGGTCTTACATCGTTTACCTACGAGGAGATTGACGAATTGGAAAACTATGTGATTGCGCTTGGAATCCGGGGATATAAGAAATGGGATGAGAAATGGGTTCGCAAATATCCAGGGATGGAGACGGAAGAGCTGGAACATATCAATGATATCCGGTGCAGATTTGTGGAAATGGTATGGGAAGTTACTTTGATATTAAAGAAGAAGAGAAAGACGGTGGAAGAAATCACGCTGGCGCTTCATGCCTTTTTTGTCAGGGAGGAGCTCCAGGCAAAGGTAGAGCGATATGAGCGTCAGTTTCAGGAGGCGGGAGAGCTTTCGCTGGCAAAAGAATACGCGCAGATTTACCGGATTGTCATTGAGATTTTCGACAAGTTTATGGAACTGCTTGGAGAAGAAGCGCTTGGACTGAAAGAATACTGTGAACTTCTGGATGCAGGATTGGAAGAAGCGAAAGTCGGAGTGATTCCGCCGGGGATTGATGAGGTGGTCGTTGGAGATATTGAAAGAACACGCTTGAAAGATATTAAGGTACTCTTCTTTATGGGCGCAAATGATACCTATATTCCGGGAAATATGAAGGGAAGCGGCCTGTTGTCCGAGCAGGACCGGAAAGTATTCGAAGCCGGGAAGGTGGCGTTGGCTCCGAACGGGAAAGAGAAAGTGTATATTCAGAAATTCTATCTGTATCTGGATTTGACGAAGCCTTCTGAGAAGCTGTATGTTTCTTACAGCAAGGTGAGCGGAGAAGGGAAAAGCATCCGTCCGGCATATTTGCTGATGGATTTACAGAAATTATATCCGGGACTCGCTATCGTGGAGGAAGAAAAGAAGACGATGGAGGATGTCGAACTGACGAAGAAATCCGGAATGAAATATATCATTGCAGGCATCCGAAATGGGGGAGAGGACATTACGGAAGAATGGCTGGAACTCTACAGCGCATATAAGCGGGACCCAAAGTGGAGCCAGGTGGTGGAAAAACTTGTGGAAGCGGGATTCTATCGGAGACACGAGGAATGTCTTTCCAGAGAAATGGCGCGAAAGCTTTACGGGGAAAAAATCGAAGGAAGTGTCACAAGGTTGGAGAGGTTTTCCGCCTGTGCGTTCGCGCATTTCCTGTCCTACGGTCTGCGCTTAAAAGAACGGAAAGAATATAAATTTGAGGCGGTGGACCTGGGGAATGTATTCCATAAGGCGATTGAGATTTTCTCAAGAAATCTTGTGAAAAGCGGGTATACGTGGACGAATCTTCCGGAAGATGAGGCGGAGAAGTTGATTGAAGAGAGCGTGGAAGAAAGTATTGTGGATTATGGCAATACGGTATTACAAAGCTCTGCGCGGAATGAATATATGATTACGCGAATGAAGCGGATGATGCGGCGTACCGTATGGGCGCTTTCCAAGCAGCTTGCGAAAGGAGACTTCGTTCCGTCCGGATATGAACTTTCTTTTGGCAGCGGCAAGATTGACCGGGTGGACGTCTATGAGACGCCGGAAAAAGTGTATGTGAAAGTCATTGACTACAAGACGGGAAGCAAGTCGTTCAGCTTATCCGCCTTATATTACGGCTTGCAGTTACAGTTGGCGGTATATATGAATGCGGCGGTGGAATTAGAGCGGAGGAGACAGCCGAAGAAGAAAGTCGTTCCTGCGGGCGTCTTTTATTATCGGATGAAAGACCCGATTGTACAGAAAGTAGAGGATGAGGAATTGGAAGACGCGATACTCGGAGAGCTTCGCCTGGATGGGATTGTCAATGCGGAAGAGGAAGTAGTACAGCATATGGATAAGGATTTGAAAGGGAGTTCTCTTGTCATTCCGGTTGGAAGAAATAAGGATGCGAGTCTTTCCAAGACATCGAAGGCATTTCCGGAAGAAGACTTTGAACTCATTTCCTCCTATGTCAGACAGACCGTTGAGCAGATTGAAGCGAAGATACAAGATGGGGCAATGGATGCGTTCCCGTATGAGATGGGAAGCGCGCGGGGCTGCGACTATTGTGAATTCCGGGGAATCTGCCGGTTTGATGAGAAGATTGAAGGGTGCGAATACCGAAAACTTGGAAAGATGAGTGATGAGGAAGTGTTAGAGCATATGAGAAAGGAAGTGGAATAAGGAGTGGAGTGGACGAAAGAGCAGCAACAGGTTATCGAGCTGCGGAACCGGAATATTCTTGTGTCGGCTGCGGCGGGCTCAGGAAAGACGGCGGTGCTTGTAGAGCGTATCATCCAGCGTCTGACCGAAGCGGAACATCCGATAGATGTGGATGAACTTTTAATCGTGACATTTACGGAGGCGGCGGCATCCGAGATGAAAGAGAGGATTCTCATTGCCATCGAGAAGAAGCTGGAAGAAAAGCCGGATGATGTGCATTTGCAGAGGCAGGCTTCCTTGATTCATAATTCTATGATTACGACAATCCATAGCTTTTGTCTGTCGGTTATCCGGGAACATTTTCATACCATTGATTTGGACCCTGGATTTCGGATTGGAGAAGAAGGAGAGCTGAAGCTTCTGAAAAAAGATGTGTTGGAGGAACTTCTGGAAGCCGAGTATGAGGAGGCGAATCCGGCATTTCTTGAATTTGTAGAGCGGTATGCAACCGGAAGAGACGACAAGAAGCTGGAAGAGCTGATTCAACAGGTCTATGAATTTTCCAGAAGTTATCCGAACCCATCCCGATGGCTGCAATCCTGTGTGGATGCATACGAGGCAGGGAGTGTCGGAGAATGGCTGGAAAGTCCGGCGGTAAGGCTTGTAGAAGAAAATATCCGTCGTTATGCGGACGATGCGGTTTCGCTATTGGAGGGTGGAATCCGTATCTGCGAAGAGCCGGACGGCCCTTATATGTATAAGGAAGCATTGGAAGCTGAGAAGGAAGGATGGCTCTATCTGAAAGCGGCGGAAAACTTAGGCGATATGTTTGCGCGGAAGGGGAATGCCGAGGGAGGAAAGCTGAAAGCCAACCGAGATAAAAGTGTTTCCAAGGAATTATCCGAGCAGGTGAAAGAGATTCGGAAACAGACGAAAGGATTCCTGACAGATATTTTGAAAAATTATCTCTTTCAATCTCCGGAGGAAATGATAGAGGATATGAAGTTTGCCAAGACGACGGTGGAGGAGCTTGTCTTTCTCGTGGAAAGATTTGCGGAGGCGTTCGCGGAGAAGAAGCGGAGCAGAAACTTGATAGACTTTGGGGATATGGAACAGCTTGCGCTTCAGATTCTGACAGAGGAGAAAGAGGGAGAGTTGGTTCCGTCCATCGTTGCGGGCGAGTATCAGAAACAATTCAAGGAGATTATGATTGATGAGTATCAGGACAGTAACCTGATACAGGAAGCGATTTTGACAAGCGTTTCTACCATATGGCAAGGAAAGTATAACATCTTCATGGTCGGGGATGTGAAGCAGAGCATCTACCGCTTCCGTCTGTCACGTCCGGAGCTTTTTATGGAGAAGTATGATACTTATGACTTGGAGGATGGAGAAAAGCAGAGAATCGATTTGCATAAAAACTTCCGAAGCAGGAGGGAAGTTCTCGACAGTACGAACTTTGTGTTCCGGCAAATCATGACAAAGGGACTTGGCGGCATCGCTTATGACGACAATGCGGCGTTATATTTTGGTGCGGAATATTATAAGGAACGGACAGGGAACGAGACGGAAGTTCTGATTGTCGATACGGATGTGGAGATTCCGTCAGAGGAGCAGGCGCAGGAGACGGCGCGCGAGATGGAAGCGCGGGCGGTGGCTCGAAGAATCAAGGAACTGATGGAACATCATACCGTAATGGACAAGGAGACGGGAGAATTTCGGAACGTGCAGTATCGCGATATTGTTATCCTGACCCGAAGTTTGAAGGGGTGGACGGACGTCTTTACGAAGGTGTTGAACCGGGAGGGGATTCCGACATACACCGGAAGTCGGGAAGGATATTTTGAGACGTTGGAGATAGAGACGATTCTGAATTATCTTCGTGTGTTGGACAATCCGAATCAGGATATTCCGCTGACGGCTGTTCTCTCGTCACCGATAGTGGGATTGTCGGGGGAGGAACTGGCGAAGATTCGAAGTCTGGATAAGGAAATCTCGTTTTCAAGATGTGTGAAACGGTATATGGAAGAAGGAGCCGATGCAGTTCTCAAGGTGAAGCTGCAGGAATGCTTCCGACAAATGGCGTATTTTCGGGAGATGGTGCCATATACGGCGATTCACGAGCTGCTCTGGAGGATATTGGAGGAGACCGGATACCGTTATCTTGCGGCGGCGATGCCGGGAGGAGAACAGCGGAGCGCCAACATAGATATGCTGTTGGAAAAAGCGAAGGCTTTCGAAGGCACAAGCTATAAAGGACTATTTAACTTTGTCCGTTATATCGAACAACTGAAAAGGTACGATGTGGATTATGGGGAAGCGAATATTGCGGATGAGCAGGCGGATACAGTTCGGCTGATGAGCATTCATAAAAGCAAAGGTTTGGAATTCCCGATTGTGTTTGTTGCCGGAATGAATAAGAAGTTCAATAAATTGGATGTGACAAGGGAGATTGTGGTACATCCGGAACTCGGCATCGGAGTGGATTGCATTGATTTGAAAAAGCGGACAAAAGCTCCGACTTTTTTGAAGAAAGCCATCCAGAGAGAGGTACATTTGGAGAATCTCGGGGAAGAGCTTCGGATTCTCTATGTTGCCATGACAAGGGCAAAGGAAAAGCTATTACTCGTCGGAAGCCTTGGGGACGTGGAGAAGAAGATGGGGAAATATGAGAGCCTGAAGAACCGAGAAGAAGAGCAATTATCGTTTAGCATGCTTTCCGGCGCAGGGAGCTATTTTGACTGGGTGCTTCCTTGCTATCTACGGTATCGGTGGAAAGAGACGTATGGACAGGTGAAAAAGATAGACTTGGAGCAGCTTGTATCGGAAGAACTCGTGGAGGATTTAGAATCCGATTACAAGAAAGAGACGTTCCTGAACTGGGATGCGGAACGGATTTTCCAAGAAGAGTTCAAGGAGAGACTGGAAGGACAATTTTCTTACAGATATCCGTATGAGAAAGCGGGAGAGATGAAGCTGAAATTTACCGTATCGGAACTGAAGCGGCAGAATGAAGAACCGGAAGAGAGCGGAGAGCTATTATATAAGGAAGAAGAACAGATTCCCCTTCTGCCGAAGAAGTTGATGGAGGAAGGCGCTTTGCGGGGAGCGGGAAGAGGTACCGCTTACCATAAAGTGTTGGAATTGCTGGATTTTCAGAAGGAATACAGGAAAGAATCATTGGAAAATGAGTTAAAAGAAATGGAAAGAAATGAAAAAATTTCAAAAGAAATATATAACACGATTTGGATATGGGATATTTTAAAATTTCTTTCTACCCGTTCGGCAAAGCGTATGCATCAGGCGGCAGCTCTCGGGCGGCTTCACAAAGAGCAGCCGTTTGTGCTGGGTGTGGATGCACAGGAGATTTACCCAAAGGAAGAGTTAGCCGGAATGGAGGAATTGCTTCTGATTCAGGGAATCATCGACGTATGGTTTGAAGAGGAAGACGGGCTTGTTCTTCTGGACTATAAGACGGACCGGGTGACGAAAGGGGAAGAACTCCGGGAAAAATACCGCGCGCAATTGGAATATTATGCACAGGCGTTGGAGCGCGTGACAGGGAAACGGGTGAAAGAAAAGATTATTTATTCGTTTGCACTGCAGGAAGAAATCATATGGCATTAATCTTCAATGAATCTTCATAATTTCTTAAACAATATTATATTGACCACATATATTATATGATATATAATATGGTTACAAAAATAATATTACATTTTATGAAACCGAAAGGAGTGGGCAAGATGGTATTTAATACAGGGGCAGCACTTCTCGATGCGGTGGTACTTGCAGTAGTGTCAAGAGAGTCGGAGGGGACATACGGATATAAGATTACACAGGATGTACGGCATGCGCTGGACGTTTCGGAATCTACATTGTATCCGGTGCTCCGCAGGCTACAGAAGGACGAATGTCTGGAGGTATATGACATGCAGTTTGACGGCAGAAACCGGAGATATTATAAACTGACAGAAAAAGGAATGGCACAGCTTCAGTTATATCGTGTGGAGTGGAAGAATTATTCGAGGAAGATTAGTGAGATGTTTGAGGGAGGTGCGGCAGTATGAATCGCATAGAGTTTATAGCAGAGCTGGAGAGACTGCTGCAGGATATTTCCGCAGAGGAAAGAAACGAAGCAGTTCAGTATTACAGGGATTATTTTGAAGACGCAGGGATGGAGAATGAACAGCATATCATCGAGGAATTAGGAAGTCCGAAGAAAGTGGCCGATACAATCAAGGCGGGACTTCGGGGAGGATGCGATGAGAGCAGCGAATATCGGGAAACCGGCTATACGGATACCCGCTTTGAAGATAAGAAAATGCCGGCGAGACGGGAAGAGGTGGCATATGAAACTGAAAAAGACCCGCAGAAGAAAAAGCCGTATACGAATAATGCGTTGAAGATTTTGTTGATAATTGCGATTCTTGTTGTGGGAGCGCCTGTCATTCTTCCGTTGGCGGTTGCGGTCATTGCAATTGTCCTGGCGCTTGGAGTCGGAGTGATTGCCCTGGCGGGCGGCATCGTGATAACAGCAATCGTGGTTCTTATTACAGGGGTAATCATGGCATTTGCCGGTATCATCAAGATATTCTCCTTCCCGGCGCTTGGGCTTGCGGTCTGCGGAGCTGGTCTGATTCTCGGGGTACTCGGGCTTCTTGCAACCGTTCTTCTTGTGAAATTATGTATGATTGTGTTCCCGATTGTATTTCGCGGAATTGTCGAGTTATGTAGAAAACTCATTCATAAAAAGGGGGAACAGGCAAGATGAAGAAGAGATGGAAAACGTTTTTTATCGTGTGCGCGTCGGTGTTTGGAATAGGAGTTGTTCTTTGCATCACAGGATTTGCAATCGGGGTTTCTGACAGCGATGTGCGGAATGCATTCCGCAATGGATTTGGATTTTTCAGCGGCGGTGTGATTACAGATTACGAATCCAATACAGAGATGTCGGCAGAGCAGGTAGAAGAGGAACTGGAAAGCTATCGCGGTGTCCGGAATCTGGAAGTGGAAGTAGGGAAGATAGCGCTTCGGATTGCGGAATCCGATGGGGAATCGATTCTGGTAGAGAGAGGGCTGAACGCGGAGTGCGATAAGCATGTCCGGATTCATCAGGAAGGCAATACTCTGAAAGTGGAGATGGAAGAGTGGAAACATTTTGATAACGATGCCGGAAGCATAACGCTCTATATTCCGAAGAGAATGGTGTTTGATTCCGCAGAGCTTACAGTTGGCGCAGGCTCCATGGGAATTGAAAATCTTCGGACGAGAGAACTTGACCTGGAAGTCGGAGCCGGAAGCGTTGAGGCGGACAGGATAGAGGCAGAGGAGCTCTCTCTGACTTGCGGTATGGGAAGCATTGAGATGACGGCAAAGGGAAAGGAACAGGATTATAACTACGACTTAGACGTAGGTATGGGCAGCGTTACAATCGGCGGAGGAGAGTTCGGCGGTATGGCGATTGAAAAGCAGGTGCAGAATCATGCCCCGAACAACATGGAACTGGAATGCGGCATGGGAAGCATTGAAATCTATTTTGAAGAAGAGTAGGAGGAAGATATATGGAACCGAAGAAATTATATCGTTCAAAAGTCAACAGGATGGTATGTGGTGTCTGTGGAGGAATTGCAGAATATTTTAATATCGACCCGACGCTTATCCGTCTGGGATTTGTGCTTGGAGCATGCGCAAGCTTCGGAACAATGATTCTTGGATATTTTGCCGCGGCGGTTATCATCCCGGATAACAAATAAAACCGGAATAAAAATCAATATTATGGGAATCCTCTTTCAAAACGAAAGGGGATTTTTCTATGGGAAAAAAGAAATGGCCGAAAAGCCTCGATGAGGTGGAGCCGCAGGATATGTTGAAATATGAGATTGCGGAGGAACTGGGACTTCTTCCGAAAGTGCTGGAAGAAGGATTTTCCGCACTTACCTCGAAAGAAACCGGCAGAATCGGCGGTCTTATGACGAAAAAACGCAGAGAATTGGATGCGAGACTTGAAAAAAACGAGTAATTCTGCTATAATACTACACTTGAGAAAGGTAACGGGGTGGTTATGAACAATCGAATTAATGTTTTGGAATTAGAACTTCATAACGACACAGCGAAAGAGGCGATGCAGAAAGTCATGGATTACATGCGGACAGAACCTCTGAACATTGTGGAATTCATTAGCTCGGATTCTCTTCTTTTAAGTAAGGATGACGAAGTGTTCCGGGACAATGTGGCGCAGTCCGATTTGGTGGTAACTGTGGAGAAGTCTTTTCTGGAACTTGCAGGAGTGACAGACAGAAGAAGACTGCAGGACGCCGAGAACGGATTGTTGTTGAAGATGATTCTGCATTATTTTCACAAGAATCATAACCGTATATTTTTACTGGTGGAGTCTGAAGAGGACAAGACCCGTTTTACAGAATATTTTGAGCATGCGTATTCCGGAATTGAGGTCGTAGGTGCGGAGATAGTATCGAAAAACCGCGCCATGGATGACATGATTCTGAATTGTATCAACGGAATCGAGCCGGAATGTGTGGTTTCTTTACTTTCGTCGCCTTTACAGGAAGCATTTGTTATGCGAAACCGTATTCTTCTGAATTCCAGACTTTGGCTCGGATTAGGGAAGAATATAAAGTTTCCCCAGGAAGAGAAAGAAAAAAGGCCGATTCGGGACTTTTTCGTGAAACTTTTTCTGAAGAGGGAGATTGAGAAGAAAAAACAAAAAAGAGGAAATGCATAAAAAAATAGGATTTCCTCTTTATTTTTTTGGTGAATTGTATTAGAATGTAGGTTGGATATACTATTTTGTAACAATTTTGTAATATACGAGTGCCGTTAAATAATTAGAAAAGGAGAAAAGATTATGATATCTAATCAGATACTTCAAAATACAATTGAAGGATTGAGAGAGATTACAAAGATGGATTTGTGCGTATTGGACATCGATGGGAAAGTTCTTGCAACAACATTTGCAGAGCCGGCAAACTATTCGTCTTCTTTACTCTCTTTTGTAGAATCACCGGCAGACAGCCAGGCGATTCAGGGATACCAGTTTTTTAAGATTTTTGATGAACATCAGTTAGAGTATATACTCGTGGCGAGCGGCAGCAGTGATGATGTCTATATGGTTGGCAAAATCGCGGCGTTCCAGATTCAGAATCTTCTGGTGGCATATAAAGAACGGTTCGATAAAGACAACTTTATTAAGAACCTGTTACTCGATAACCTGCTCCTTGTAGACATCTACAATCGCGCGAAGAAGCTTCGCATCGAAATCGATGTGAGAAGAGTTGTATTCGTGATTGAGACGTCCCATGAGAAAGATACCGGTTCTTTGGAGCATATCCGCTCCTTACTCGGTGGAAAAGGAAGAGATTTCATCACAGCAGTCGATGAGAAGAATATTATTATTGTAAAAGAACTTCTGTCAGGAGAAGGATATCCGGACCTGGAGAAAGCGGCCGGAGAGATTCTCTCTATTCTGAAAGCAGAAGGAGAAGACGTACATATTGCATATGGTACGATTGTAAATGACATCAAGGAAGTGTCCAAGTCTTATAAAGAGGCGAAGCTGGCGCTGGATGTCGGCAAGATATTTTTCGATGAGAAGGATATCATTGCATATAGCACCCTTGGGATTGGCCGTTTGATTTATCAGTTGCCGATTCCACTTTGTAAAATGTTTATTCGGGAGATATTTGAGGGGAAATCACCGGATGAGTTCGATGAGGAGACATTGACGACGATTAACAAGTTCTTCGAGAACAGTCTGAACGTGTCAGAGACATCGAGACAATTATACATTCATCGTAACACACTTGTATACCGTCTGGACAAGCTGCAGAAAAGCACCGGTTTAGACCTCAGGGTATTCGAAGATGCAATCACGTTTAAGATTGCATTGATGGTAGTGAAATACATGAAGTATATGGAGACCATGGAGTATTAGTGATTGATTTAGGAGGAACTTTATGATTGAATTTAAAGACGTCACGAAAGAGTACACAAAAGGAATTGCGGCTCTGAATGGGATTAACCTTAAGATTGAGCAGGGAGAGTTTGTATTTATCGTAGGTGACAGTGGTTCGGGTAAATCTACACTCATTCGTCTTTTGATGAAAGAACTGGACCCAACATCGGGAACAATTATCGTAAACGGAATGAATTTAAACAGAATGAAACACAGACACATCGCAAAATACAGAAGACATCTTGGAGTTGTTTTCCAGGACTTCCGTCTCTTGAAGGACAGAAACATTTACGAGAATATCGCATTTGCTCAGCGTGTCATTGAGACGCCGACAAGAATCCTGAAGCAGAAAGTTCCGGCAGCGCTTTCACTTGTAGGACTTGCCCAGAAGTATAAAGCATATCCAAGAGAATTATCCGGAGGGGAGCAGCAACGTGTTGCGATTGCAAGAGCCGTTGTAAATGAACCGGCGATTCTTCTGGCAGATGAGCCGACAGGGAACCTTGACCCGACAAACGCATGGGAAATCATGAAATTGTTGGAAGAAGCGAATGAGAGAGGGACTACGGTACTTGTAGTAACTCATAATCATGAGATTGTGGCAGAGATGAAAAAACGTGTCATTACAATGCAGAAAGGCGTAATTGTCAGCGACGAGAAAGAGGGCGAGTATAGAGATGAGAATTAGTACAATTGGATATACCATGAAACAAGGTGTTAAAAACATCGGAAGAAATAAGATGTTTTCCCTTGCATCAATTGCAACGATGTCGGCTTGTATCTTTATGTTTGGATTGTTTTATTCCATTATTATAAACTTCCAGAATATCGTAAAGAGTGCGGAAGAAGGCGTTGCAATCACCGTATTCTTCGATGAGGGAATTGAGAATACAAAGATTCAGGAGATTGCAGATTTGATTCAGAATCGGGATGAAGTGAGCAAGATGGAATTCGTATCCGGCGAAGAAGCGTGGGAAGACTTTAAAGAGCAGTATTTCGGGGAAGCAGAATATCTGGCAGAGGGATTTGCCGATAACCCGCTTATGAATTCAGATAACTTACAGGTATACATGAAAGACGTTTCGGGACAGAAGGAACTGGTAGAATACATCTCCGGTCTTGACGGGGTACGTGATGTCAACCGTTCCGATACGGTGGCGAAGACACTTTCCGGAGCCAATAAGCTGATTCTGTATGTATCGGCAGCGATTATCATCATCCTTCTTGCTGTTTCCGTATTCCTGATTAGTAATACGGTAGCGATGGGTATTTCCATCCGACGGGAAGAGATTGCGATTATGAAATACATCGGAGCGAAGGACTCTTTCGTAAGAATGCCATTCGTCATCGAAGGTCTTCTGATTGGATTTATCGGAGCGATTATTCCGCTTGTGGCATTGTTCTTCCTGTATGAGAAGGCAGTTGCTTATGTATTGATGAAATTCCACGTATTAAGCAACCTGCTTACATTCCTTCCGGTAACAACTGTTTACAGAACGTTACTTCCGGTCGGAATCTTACTTGGAATCGGAATTGGTTTTGTGGGAAGTTTCTCCACAACACGCAAGCACTTGAAGGTATAATTTTTAAGGTGAAAAGATATGAAAAAAAGAGTATTAAGTTATGTACTGGCAGCGGTCGTGCTGGTAAGCAGTATATCGCCGGTTACAGTTCGTGCGGCTGAGACGATTGAGTCTGCACAGCAGAAGGCAAAACAACTGGAACAGGAAAAAGCACAGGCTGAGAAAGAAAAATCATCTTTGACAGCACAATTGAATAAGATTATTGAAGACCTGAAAAAGGCACAGGCTGATGTAGAGGCAAAAGAGCAGGAAATCTCAGATACAGAGGACGAATTGACTGCGGCAAGAATCAAAGAGAACGAGCAGTATGAGGCAATGAAAATCCGTATCAAGTACATGTACGAGAACGGAAATTCCGATATGATTGCCGTATTGCTCTCAGCAGAAGATATGGCAGATTTCCTCAATAAGGCAGAGTATGTAGAACAGATTTCTGTGTATGACAGACAGATGCTTGTGGAATTCCAGAAGATTGTAAAAGATATCGAGAAGAAGGAAGCGAAGCTGAAGAAAGAAAAAGAACAGCTCGTAAGCTTGCAGGATACATTGGCGAAGAAGCAGACAGAAGTGCAGAACTTACTCGCATCGAAAAAATCAGAGATTGCCAATCTGGAATCTGCAATCGGAGAGAATGCGAAAGTATTGAACGATTTGATTGCGAAGGCAAAAGAAGCAGAGCGCAGAAGAAAAGAAGCGGAGCAGGCTGCAAAAGAAGAGGCAGAGCGTCAGGAACAGAATAAGAAACCGTCAACAGGCGGCGGAAGTTCTTCTAGTGGCGGAAGCTCAAAACCTGGAAATGACGTAATTGTTGGAAACGGACGTTTATCGAATCCATGTCCGTCAGCAAGAATCAGCAGTGAGTTCGGACCTCGTAAGGCGCCGACAGCAGGCGCAAGTTCTTACCACAAAGGACGCGACTATGCGGCTCCGAGCGGAACGCCTATTTACGCTTCTGATTCGGGAAGAGTTGTGACGGCAAGTTACAACAGCGTCAGAGGAAACTATGTAGTTATCGACCATGGAAATGGAATCCAGACATGGTATCAGCATGCGTCCAGATTATTCGTATCACAGGGCGATACTGTGAGCAGAGGACAGAATATTGCGAATGTAGGAACAACAGGCGTATCTACAGGAGCACATCTTCACTTTGAAGTCCATGTGAATGGCGTGGCGGTTGACCCAAGAAAATATTTATAGAATAGGCATAGATATGGAAAATCATAAGAATTTTTTGAAGGGGGCGCTTTGTGGCGCCCTCGTTATGCTGTTGGCAGTAACAGCGTTTCAGTATGTGACAGACGGCGGATTAGTGGAACGGGATACGAAGCGAAAATTACGTACCGTTGATTCTCTTATTGACTTCCAGTATTTGCGAAGCGATGACGTCGATGAGGAGACGCTGCAGGAATATCTGGTTAAAGGATATGTGGCAGGGCTTAATGACCCGTACTCTGTGTATTTTAACGAAGAAGAGACGAAAGAACTTTTTGAGACAACGACGGGAGAGTTTGGCGGAATCGGCGCCCAGATGTCTCAGAATCGGGAGACGAAAGTAGTAACGATGACGAACGTCTACGAAGATTCTCCGGCGGCGGAAGCCGGATTCCGGAACAATGACATTCTCTATCAAGTGGATGGGGAAGGCATCGGCGGTATGGATTTGGATGAAATCGTCAAGAAGATTAAAGGCGAAAAAGGAACCAAAGTAACGATTACCGTTTTGCGTGGCGAGGAGAACGAAGAGTATGAAGCGACAGTGACGCGTGATATTATCGAGGCGCAGACGGTAGAATACGAGATGAAGGAAGAGCAGATTGGCTATATTCGTCTCACAGAGTTTGACCAGGTGTCTTTGGACCAGTTCGAACATGCTCTTACAGATTTGGAAAAACAGGGAATGAAAGCCCTTATCGTAGATTTGCGTGGGAACCCAGGCGGCAATCTGAGTACGGTCTGCGGAATCCTGGACTTGATTCTTCCGGAGGGAACGATAGTGTCAACGAAGGACAGGGATGGACATGGAGAAACGTACAAGTCGGATGAAGAGCACAAGCTTCAAGTTCCGTTGAGCGTTCTTGTGGACGGTTCCAGCGCCAGCGCATCGGAGATTTTCGCCGGAGCAGTGCAGGATTATGAGTTGGGAACGATTGTGGGAACGACGACATATGGAAAGGGCGTCGTGCAGAATATTTTTGATTTGCGGGACGGCACGTCGGTGAAGCTTACCATTTCCGAATACTTTACTCCGGATGGAAGGAATATCGATGGAAAAGGAATCGAGCCGGATGTGGAAGTGAAGTATGTGTACAACGAAGAGAATCCGCAGGAGGACAACCAGCTTGAAAAAGCAATGGAAGTGACAAAAGAAAAAATAAAATAAATGTGGGAAGGGGATGCAATTTTGCATTCCCTTTTATGTTTTCCTATGATAAAATAAATTTAGTATGTAATTTTACAGAAAGGGTGAGAACCATGAAAATATTGATTCAAAACGGACATGTACTGGACCCGGCGACGAATCGGGACGGAAACTATGATGTTCTGATAGAAGATGACAGAATCGCGGCCGTCGAAGAAAAGTTAGACGCGGATGCAGACAAGGTTATCGACGCGGCAGGATGTTATGTGATGCCTGGATTTATTGATTTACACGTGCATCTGAGAGACCCGGGGCTGACATATAAAGAAGACTTGAAATCTGGCGGGATGGCGGCGGCGCGAGGAGGAGTGACAACTCTGTGCGCGATGCCGAACACAAAGCCGGTTATCGATACGAAGGAGCGTGTCGAAGACGTACACCGAAGAGCGAAGGAAGAATCTCCGGTCCATGTTATTCAGCTAGGCTCCGTTACCGTAGGACAACAAGGGGAAGAACTTGCCGATATTCAGGGGATGGCAGAGGCAGGCTGCTATGCGATTAGCGAAGATGGGAAGTCGGTCATGAATGCTTCTTTATACCGGAAGGCGATGAAGCTCGCGGCAGAGAACCATATCGCAGTCTTTGCACATTGTGAGGATATCACTATGGTAGAGGGTGGAGTGATGAATGCGGACGAGAAAGCAGAGTCTCTCGGATTAAAGGGAATCAGCAATGCGGTAGAAGACGTCATTATCGCGAGGGATATTTTGATAGCGAAGGAGACAAAAGCACAGCTTCATCTGTGCCACTGCTCGACTGCGGATAGTGTGAAGATGGTAGAGGAGGCTAAGAAAGAAGGGCTTCCGGTAACCGCAGAAGTCTGTCCGCATCATTTTATTATGAGTACGGAAGACATTACGGAAGATAACGGAAGATTCAAGATGAATCCGCCGCTTCGAAGCAGGGAAGACGTGGAGGCTTTGAAAGAGGGATTGAAGAATAATATCATGGACGTTATCGCCACAGACCATGCGCCGCATGGGGAGGAGGAGAAGAATAAGTCCATGAAAGATTCTGTATTTGGAATCGTAGGAATCGAGACGTCCGCCGCGCTGACGTACACAGAGCTTGTGGACAAGGGAGTCCTGACTCCGATGCAGATGGTGGAGAAGATGAGCTTTAATCCGGCAAAGATTCTCGGAATTGATGGAGAGAAAGGCTCTGTTTCCGAAGGAAAGATTGCGGACCTCGTGATTTTTGACCCGAAGAGAGAGTACAAGATTGATAAGAACACATTTTTCTCAAAAGGAAAGAACACGCCGTTTGACGGATATCCGGTTAAAGGCGATGTGAAATATACATTCGTGGATGGGAAACTTGTGTATGAGAATACATTTTATTAGGAGGAAGATTCAATGATTAACAAATTAGTTGCCAATATTAAGAAAACAGGAGCGCCAATCGTCGTAGGATTGGACCCGATGTTAAACTATATTCCAGAGCACGTACAGAAGAAAGCGTTTGCAGAATTTGGCGAGACTTTAGAGGGAGCTGCGGAGGCAATTTGGCAGTTCAATAAAGAGATTGTGGACAAGACATATGATTTGATTCCGGCAGTAAAACCACAGATTGCCATGTATGAGCAGTTCGGAATCCCGGGAATGGAAGCGTTCAAGAAGACAGTAGATTACTGTAAGTCAAAAGGATTGGTTGTTATCGGTGATATCAAGCGTGGAGATATCGGTTCCACATCTGCGGCATATGCGGTTGGACATGTGGGACGCGTACAGGTAGGAAGCAAATCTTACGTTCCATTCGATGAAGACTTCGTAACGGTGAATCCATACCTTGGTTCTGACGGTGTGAAACCGTTTATCGATGTATGTAAGGAAGAGAATAAAGGATTATTTATCCTTGTAAAGACATCCAACCCATCCAGCGGAGAATTCCAGGACAGACTCATCGACGGCAAACCGTTGTATGAATTGGTTGGTGAGAAAGTAGCAGAGTGGGGAGCAGACCACATGGGTGATGAATACAGCTACGTAGGAGCCGTTGTTGGAGCGACTTATCCGGAGATGGGAAAAGCCCTTCGTAAAGTCATGCCGAAATCCTACATCTTAGTGCCTGGTTACGGAGCACAGGGTGGAAAAGGAAAAGACCTGGTACATTTCTTCAACGAAGACGGACTCGGAGCAATCGTTAACTCTTCGCGTGGAATCATTGCGGCTTACAAACAGGAAGCATATGCAAAATTCGGAGCAGAACACTTCGGCGACGCTTCCAGAGCTGCAGTAGAAGCAATGGTGACAGACATTCGCGAGAGCCTTGAGCAGCGCTAAAAAGCTTCGATTGGAAGTTCGAATGCACAAGGAGCAATGAAAGGAGTAAGACAGATGGCAGAAAGAGAAAAAGAAACTGCGGTTGTCGTTTCCCAGGAAGAACTTGCCGAAGGTATCTTCAGCATGTGGCTTCAGACAAATGCGGCAAAAGAAGCGAAACCGGGACAGTTTATCTCAATGTATACGAATGATGGAAGTAAGCTTCTTCCAAGACCGATTAGTATCTGTGAGATTGATAAAGAAAATGGAAGACTTCGTATGGTTTACCGCGTAACCGGAGAGAATACAGGGACAGAACAGTTTTCTAAGATGAAAGCCGGGGATACGATTCCGGTTATCGGACCTCTTGGAAACGGATTCCCGCTGGAAGAAGGAACAGGCAAAAAAGCATTCCTGATGGGCGGCGGTATCGGCGTTCCTCCGATTCTGGAGCTTGCAAAACAGTTGGAAGGGGAGAAACAGATTGTCGTAGGATATCGAAATGCGGATACGTTCCTTCAGAAAGAATTTGAACAAAACGGACAGGTGTACATTTCCACAGAGGACGGAAGCGTTGGAACGAAAGGAAACGTCATGGATGCCATTCGTGAAAACGGATTGGATGCAGAGATTATCTATGCGTGCGGACCGACACCGATGCTTCGCGCGATTAAAGCATATGCGGAGGAAAGAAACATCCCTTGCTATATTTCGCTGGAAGAGAGAATGGCATGTGGAATCGGGGCGTGCCTTGCCTGTGTATGTAAGACGAAAGAGAAAGACCACCACAGCAATGTACACAACAAACGCATCTGCAAAGATGGACCGGTGTTCTTGAGTACGGAGGTGGAACTGTAATGGCAGATATGAGAGTGAATATTGCCGGAGTGGAATGGAAGAATCCGGTGACGACAGCTTCCGGAACATTCGGTTCCGGCGCGGAATTCGCAGACTTTGTAGACTTGAATCAAATCGGGGCGGTGACGACGAAAGGAGTTGCCAATATTCCATGGCCGGGAAATCCGACGCCGAGAGTGGTGGAGACATATGGCGGAATGATGAATGCGGTAGGACTTCAGAATCCGGGAATCGATTTGTTCTGCGAGAGAGATATTCCGTTTTTGAGAAAGTACGATACGAAGATTATCGTAAACGTATGTGGAAAATCAATGGAAGATTACTGTGAAGTTGTGGAAAGACTCGCGAATGAAGATGTGGACATGCTGGAAATCAATATTTCCTGTCCGAATGTAAAAGAGGGCGGCATTGCTTTCGGCCAAAATCCGAAAGCGGCGGAAGAGATTACGAAAGCAGTGAAAAAATATGCGAAGCAGCCTGTGATTATGAAGTTAAGCCCGAACGTAACGGATATCACAGAGATGGCGAGAGCGGTAGAAGCAGGGGGTGCGGACGCAGTATCCCTTATCAATACGCTTACCGGAATGAAGATTGACATTCACAGACGGGCATTTGCCCTTGCAAACAAGACCGGCGGTATGTCCGGTCCTGCGATTAAGCCGATTGCGGTCCGCATGGTGTATCAGGTGGCGAATGCAATTCAGCTTCCGATTATCGGTATGGGAGGAATCGCAAGCGCGGATGATGCGATTGAATTCCTTCTTGCAGGTGCAAGCGCAGTATCCGTAGGAACGGCAAACTTTGTGAATCCGGGAGTTACAGCGGAGATTGTAAAGGGAATTGAAACATATATGGACCGGTATGGATTCAACACCGTATCGGAGATGGTAGGCATTGTAAAATAGCGAGGAGGAACATAGCATGGCAAATTGTGCAATTGTAGGCATCAACTGGGGTGATGAGGGTAAAGGAAGAATGGTAGACCTTCTGACGGAAGACTACGACGTTGTCGCTCGTTTTCAAGGAGGGGGCAACGCAGGACACACAGTAATCAACGAGCATGGAAAGTTTGCGCTTCATTTGCTTCCATCCGGAATTTTCCGTCCGGAGGTGGTGAATATCTTAGGAAATGGCGTTGCGCTTGACCCGGAGAATCTCTGGACAGAGATGCAGGAAGTGATGTCCCAGGGGGTTGCATTGACACCGGAGAACCTCAAGATTAGTGACCGGGCGTCCTTACTGCTTCCATGGCACCGCCAGTTGGACGAGCTGGAGGAATGCCGTCTTGCAGATAAGAAATTCGGCTCCACGAAACAGGGAATCGCACCGTTTTACTCAGACAAGTATCAGAAGAAGACAATTCTTGCGGGAGAGCTATTCTATCCGGAAGAATTAAGGGAACATTTGAAAGATTTGATGGAGTGGAAGAATCTGACGCTGACAGAAGTGTATGGGGCTGAGCCTTATACGATGGAGATGCTGGAGAACTGGATTGCGGAAGCTTGCGAGAAGATTAAACCGTATGTATGCGATACGGGAATGTTCCTGAAAGAAGCCCAAAAGGAAGGAAAGAGTATCCTCTTCGAGGCGCAGCTCGGTTCCCTTCGTGATTTGGATTATGGCATTCATCCGTATACAACATCTTCCAACACAATTGCAGCATTTGCGCCGGTAGGCTCCGGACTTCCGAGTGCGAAACTGGATGAGATTGTCGGCGTTGTGAAAGCGTACTCAAGCTGCGTAGGAGAAGGGCCTTTCGTATGTGAACTCTTCGGGGAAGAGGCGGAAGCGCTTCGTGAGGCAGGAAACGAATATGGAGCGAAGACAGGCAGACCGAGACGTGTCGGACCAATCGATATTGTGGCGACAAAATACGGAGTGGAAGTGCAGGCGGCGACAGATATCGCCTTGACAAAACTGGACGTATTGAGCGGTATGGACAAGATTCCGGTATGCACGCACTATATGCTGGATGGAAAGCAGATTGACCGTTTCCCATTTCCGACAGCTCTTTCCCATGCAAAACCAGTGATTGAATATTTCCCGGGATGGAATTGTGATATTTCCGGCGCGCGTACATGGGAAGAACTTCCAAAAGAAGCGCAGGAATATGTGTCATACATTGAAAAAGCGATTGAATGTCCGATTACTTACGTTTCCGTAGGACCGGAACGCGACAGCATTATCATCAGAAAGTAGGAGGAAATGGTATGACAAATAAATATGAATCTCCACTTTCATCTCGTTATGCATCGGACTATATGCTGAAACTTTTCTCCTCTGACACAAGATATCAGACATGGAGAAAGTTGTGGGTTTCTCTCGCAAAGGCGGAAAAAGAATTGGGACTTCCGATTACGGACGAACAGGTAGAAGAACTGGAAGCGCATGTAGAAGATATCGACTATGCTTGTGTAAGCAAAAGAGAAAAAGAAGTGCGTCATGACGTGATGGCACACGTGTACGCTTACGGACAGGTGGCGCCGTCGGCAGCGGGAATCATTCATCTCGGCGCGACAAGCTGCTATGTGACGGACAACGCGGACCTGGTGATTTATCGGGATGGACTTCGTTATCTTAGAAGAGAGCTTTTGGGAGTGCTTGCCAATCTGTCTCAATTTGCGATGGAATATCGGGAACTTCCGACGCTTGGCTACACGCATTATCAGCCGGCACAGCTTGTAACAGTCGGGAAAAGAGCGTCTCTCTGGATGCAGGATTTTCTGTCGGATTTAGAGGAAATAGATTTTGCGATTGAGAATATTAAGTTCCTCGGCTGCCGGGGAACGACGGGAACGGAAGCAAGCTTTGTAGAACTGTTTGAAGGAAACAACGAGAAGATTGATGAGATGAACCGGAAGATTGCGTCAGACTTTGGGTTCACAGAATGTTTCGACGTATGCGGACAGACTTACCCGCGCAAGGTGGATTCCAGAATCTTAAACTGCCTTTCTTCGATTGCGCAGAGCTGTTATCGTATGGCAAACGACATCCGCCTTCTGCAGCATGACCGTCAGGTAGAAGAACCGTTTGAAAAGAACCAGATAGGCTCTTCTGCCATGGCATATAAGAGAAACCCGATGCGAAGTGAACGTATCTGCTCTCTTGCCCGCTATTTGATGGCAGACGCCATGAATGCTCCGATGACGGCATCTACACAGTGGATGGAGCGTACACTGGATGATTCGGCAAACCGCAGAATCTCCATGCCGGAAGGCTTCTTGTGTGCAGATGCGATTCTCCGCCTTGCACAGAATGTAACGGACGGACTTCATGTCAACGAAAAGATAGTGGGAAAAGCGGTAAAAGAATATCTTCCGTTCATCGCTACAGAGAATCTGATGATGGAAGCGGTAAAACGCGGCGGAGACCGCCAGAACTTACATGAGATTATCCGTCAGTGCTCCATGGAGGCAACTGCCAAGATGAAGAACGGAGAAGAATGCGACTTGTTGAAAAGACTGGCAGAAGAGAAAGACTTCGGTCTTACGGAAGCTGAGATGAATGAACTTCTAAGACCGGAACTTTATATCGGACGATGCCCGGAACAGGTAGAAGCATTGGTAGAAAAAGTCAAACCATTGTTAAACGGAATAGAAAAAGAATCTGCAGAGATTGGATTATAATCAATTGGGGACGTAGTAAAATGTAACTTTACTACGTCCCCAATTGCGTTTTGCCCTGTCCCTAATTGAAAAGAGCCCTGTCCCCAACTGCGACTTATACTAATCCTAAGTAAGCGCAGATAAGTTTTAATGTGTTTTCGAGACCGTCTACGTGTGTTCTTTCCATACCATGGGAAGCGTGTACACCAGGTCCGATGAGAGCGGCGCGTGTGTCATATCCTGCGTGCCATAAAGCTCCTGCATCAGAGCTGTATCTTGGGTAAATATCAACAGCGTAGTCGATGCCATGCTTCTTAGAGAGCTCGATGAGACGGGATGTCATTTCGTAATCATATGGGCCCATTCTGTCTTTTGCACAGATGGAAACCTGCTGTTCTGTACAACTTAAATCACATCCGACACATCCCATATCTACTACGAGAAGTTCTTCGATATTCTTCGGAAGAGTTGCTCCGCCGTAACCGATTTCTTCATGGACAGAGAAGCAGAAGTGTGTTTTGTACATTGGCTTGATATTCTGTTCTTTCATTAATTTCAAAACGGCAAGTTCAAGAGCCGCACATGCTTTATCATCAATGAAACGTGTTTTTAAGAAACCACTCTCTGTTACCGTTGTTTTCGGGTCGTAGCAGATGAAGTCTCCAGCAGAGATTCCAAGAGCTTCCACGTCTTCCTTGCTGTGTACAGGCTCGTCGAGTCTGACTGCCATATTGTCTGCATCGCGAACTCTTGTCTCAGCGTCCGGATGTACGTGGATGGCAGGAGAAAGGGAAAGAATTGTTCCTGTGTATACACGACCGTCTCTTGTGTAAATGCGGCAGTATTCGCCGTCTAATGTTGGAACGATTGGTCCACCTACAAGAGTGAACATTAAGTAACCTTCGGAAGTGATAGAACGTACCATCAGACCTAATGTATCTACGTGAGCGGAAAGAGCGACTTCCTTCTCGTTGTTTTCGCCTTCGGCAGTTACGATAACATTGCCTAAATTGTTGCGGTATGCCGGATATCCCATAGCCTGTGCAGTCTCAAGCACATACTGGGATACTTTGTCAGTAAATCCGGTTGGGCTGTCGATGGCGAAAAGAGATTTGGAAATCTCAAGTGTTTCTTGTGCATGTTGTTTAAAATCCATAATAAACTCCTCCTTTATAGCGAACCTGTTGTTGAAAATTATGTTTGCTTGTTATGCTGTTATGCGAGCCATAACATTGTTAACAATTTATGATAAATGGCAAAAAAAGTCAAGAGCAATTATCACTAAAATATTGGTGCGGATTTTGGTGGAAATTCTTTGACGGGGAAAAGAAAAAGGAGATTTGTAAATGAATGCGTTGATTTCAGACACACAAGGACTTTTGTTCGTAGTGCTTCTTATGGTAGCCTTTGCATTATGGCTTCAGAAGTACAAAATTTTTAAATCATTGGGTCCGGTTCTTACAGTTGTTGTACTTGGAATTATTCTTTCAAATACACACATAGTTCCGATTTCTCATGAATTTTATGATTCCATTTCTACATACTGCGTGCAGGCGGCTATCTGTATTTGTCTGCTGAGCATGAATGTAACGGAATTGAAAAAGCTGAATAAAGAACCGGTATTAGCTCTTATTTCAGCTATCGCATCTGTATGTATCGTAGCGATTGTTCTCGGTATCTTCTTTGCACCAAAGATTATCGAAGGATGGAAATGCGCGGGTATGTTCGTAGGTACTTATACAGGTGGAACACCGAACCTTACAGCAATTGCAACAGGACTTGATACATCCAGAGAAACATTGGCGGCAGCCAATGCGGCGGATTACGTGGTATCCACACCGCTTATGGTATTCCTTTTTGCAGCGCCGGCTATTTTGAAGGCATCAAAGAAATGGAATAAATTCTGGCCATATCAGTTCTCACAGGACGAATTAGACGAAAAAGGAACAGAGCCATTGATGGCAGATAAGAAATGGTCCATCAAAGATATCGCATGGCTTCTCACAATCGGATTCGGAGTAGCATGGATTACGACTGTTCTGGCACAGGCAATCTTCTCGGATTCCTTCTGGAAAGCAGGAAGACTCCTTCTTGTAACAACAATTTCTATCTGTCTTGCACAGGTACCGGCAGTGAAGAAATTAAGAGGAAATCTTGACCTTGGACTTTTCATCTCGCTTATCTTCCTTGCTACAATCGGATTTGCGGTAGACTTGAAACAGTTCTTAGGTTCTGCACTCATGATGACACTCTATGTATTCTTCATGTTAGTTGGATGTATTTTGTTACACCTTATCATCTGCCGTCTGATGAAAATCAAGTATGAGTATGTTGTGCTTTCCATGGTTGGCTGTATTGTAGACGCACCAACAGCAGGTCTGACAGCAGCCGGTGGAAACTGGAAGTCACTCATCAATGTCGGTGTGATTATGGGAGTCATTGCAGGGGCGTGCGGGAACTATGTCGGAATCATGGTCGCCTATGCGGTGAAAGCTCTTTGCGGGCTCTAAAAAATTAGAAGAATATGGATATTTAAAAAATCCTATATAAAGGTCAGGGGAAAGATTGCGTACAAAGTTGCGCAATCTTTTTCTGTATGGTAGGATAGAAAGAGCAGATATATTTTTTAGGAGAAGGTATGAGACTATGGCACGATTACATTATCGTACATTACGTGAGAATGTAGTAGATGCGATTCGAATTAAGATTTTAGATGGAGAACTTGTTCCGGGAATGCGGATTATAGAGCAGGACCTGGCTGCGAAGCTTGGAATCAGCCGGGGACCCGTAAGAGAGGCGTTGCGGCAGCTGGAGCAGGAAGGTTTGATTGAATATTCAAGAAACGTGGGATGCTCGGTAAAGGGAGTCTCCCTCGAGGATGTCTACGAGATTTATATGCTTCGCGCATATTATGAGATTCTTGCAATCAGGCTCTGTAAAGGAAAGCTTTCAGGACAGGCATTGGAAGCAATGGAGCAGATATTGGAGCGGATGCAGAAGATGAAGCCCGGAGAATTTCGGAATGTGGCGGAATATGATGTGATGTTTCATGAGGCGATTATGGATTGTGGGAAGATGCCGCGATTGAAAAAAGCGTGGGCAGACTTGAACTATGGAGCTGTGATAAGCTGTTATCTCAGCTATAGTGACAAGAATGAGATGATTGAACGTCAATATGCTATCCACAGGGATTTATTTTCCGTATGTTGTACAAGGGATGCGGATATGATTTGTGAAGCAATTGCAAAGCACTACGGAATGGTGATGGAGAGAAATAAAGATAAGACGGGGGAACTCTCAGATATTTACAATTTCTCTTTACATGTCGAAGCATAAGAAAATAGAAATGCGGAACAGGCGTGAATGCTTGTCCCGCATTTTTTCTGAATAATAGGGCTTGTTATTTTGCTTCCCAGCGTCCGGAAGCTCCACAAGGAAGCACGAGACCATTTGAAGAAACCGGAAGTCCGATTTCCTGGGAATCCACTGTTCCATTCCATTTCTTTAACTCGGTCGCCAACATATAAGTCAGTACGGAAGGCGCAAGTCCTGTCGTGTAGGAGTTGATGAGGAAGAAGAGCGGTTCATTGGAGAGAATCTGTGTGCAAAGTTTTACGAGAGGGTGAATGGCATCCTCGATTTTCCAGATTTCTCCTTTTGGTCCGCGCCCATAAGAAGGAGGGTCCATGATGATGGCATCATAGTGATTTCCTCTTCGAATCTCACGTTCTACGAATTTTACGCAATCGTCTACAAGCCAGCGAATCGGCGCGTCTGCAAGTCCGGATGAGACTGCGTTTTCCTTTGCCCAGGCAACCATACCTTTGGAAGCGTCCACATGAGTGACGCTTGCGCCAGCAGCGGCAGCGGCGAGTGTTGCGCCTCCGGTATAGGCAAACAGATTCAGCACTTTGATTGGTCTGCCGGCATTCTTGATTTTGTCAGAGAACCAGTCCCAGTTCGTTGCCTGTTCCGGGAACAGCCCCGTATGTTTGAAACTAAATGGTTTTAAGTTGAAAGTCAGATTCTTATAGTGAATCTGCCATTGTTCCGGAAGGTCGAAGAATTCCCATTCTCCGCCGCCTTTCTTGCTGCGGTGGTAGTGTCCGTTCATTTTCTTCCAGCCTTTGTGTGTCTTTGGGGTATCCCAGATTACCTGCGGGTCCGGACGAACGAGAAGGTAATCGCCCCAGCGTTCTAATTTCTCTCCCTTAGAGGAGTCTATTACTTCATAATCTTTCCAGCCATCTGCTATCCACATATATATTTACCTCATAATCTGTTGTTTTTTTCTACTTAATTATATGAAAGAATAGGAAGAAAGTAAAGAGGAAGTGCGTTGTTAATAGGGAAAAAGAGGTTTACCTTTTGTCGAAACAGTGATAGAATGTTTCTATAAGTGTGGAAGATGGGGTCTCCAAATTTATGAAATACAGAAAGGTGAGAGAAACATGGTAACAGTAAATGCGATGGGCGATAATTGCCCAATCCCGGTAATTAAAACAAAAAAGGCGATGCAGGAGATTACAGGTCCTGAAGTGATTGAAGTATTGGTAGACAACGAAATCGCGGTGCAGAATGTGACGAAGATGGCAACGAGCGAGGGCGGAGTCGTAACATCAGAGAAAGTAGCGGAGAAGGAATTTAAGGTTACAATCCAGATGAACGGCGCAATCGCTCCATCTGAAGAAGAGGCAGGCTGTGCGCCGGATAAGAGAGATAACACAGTAGTTGTGATTTCTTCCGACCGTATGGGTGCAGGGAACGACGAACTTGGAAAAGTCCTTATCAAAGGATTTATCTTTGCAGTCACACAGTTGGACAAACTCCCGAAAGCAATGCTTTTCTATAACGGAGGAGCAACACTTACAGCGGAAGGTTCTGATTCTTTGGAAGATTTGAAACATCTGGAGGCGCAGGGCGTCGAGATTATGACTTGTGGAACATGTCTGAACTATTATGGACTTACAGACAAACTTGCGGTAGGAACAGTGACAAATATGTACAGCATCGTGGAGACAATGGCCGGTGCTTCAAAAATTATTCAGCCTTAATACTGGAAGAAAGGAGAGAGGAAGCGTATATGAAATCAGATATCAAATTAACACAGATGACAAAAACTGCGGGGTGAGCCGCGAAGATAGGTCCTGAGACCCTTGCCCAGGTGCTGGGTAAGCTGCCAAAATTCCATGACGACAATCTTCTGGTCGGCATTGAGACATCGGACGATGCAGCAATTTATAAAGTGACGGATGACGTTGCACTGATTCAGACAGTTGACTTCTTCACTCCAATTGTGGATGACCCTTATATGTTTGGACAGATTGCAGCGGCAAACTCTTTGAGTGATGTATATGCGATGGGCGGAGAGCCGAAGATTGCGCTGAATATTGTCGGATTCCCGAATTGTCTGGACCCGGCGATTCTTGGAGAGATTTTAGCAGGCGGTGCTGCGAAAGTAAAAGAAGCAGGAGCCGTTCTCGTAGGAGGACATTCTGTACAGGATGACGAACCGAAATACGGGCTTTGCGTATCCGGTTTCGTACATCCGGATAAGATATTTAAAAACTACGGTTGTAAGCCGGGGGACGTGTTGATTCTTACAAAACAGATTGGAAATGGAATTGTCAATACGGCAATCAAAGCGGAGATGGCTTCCGAGGAGGCAATCAAAGAAGTGACAATCTCGATGGCGTCTTTGAATAAGAAAGCGAAAGAAGTTGTGGAGAATCATAATGTAACTGCATGTACAGACATCACAGGCTTCGGACTTCTGGGACACTGTGTGGAGATGGCGGTTGCAAGCGACGTGACGTTCGAGATAAATGTCAACGATATTGCCTATGTGACGGATGCAATTTCCTATGCGAAGATGGGGCTTGTTCCGGCAGGAGCTTACAAGAATCGTGGTTATTCCTGTCATCAGGTGGATATGACTCAGGTGGAGGAGCATTTTATAGACCTTCTGTATGACCCACAGACATCAGGAGGACTGCTTATCAGTGTTCCGGCTGAGGAAGTAGACGATATCATGAAAGAATTTGAAGAAAAGAAGATGGATACGAAAGTATCGATTATTGGAAAGGTAGTAGAAAAGGGCGATAAGTTGATTCGCCTGAGATAAATAGGAACAAAGATGAACAAGAATATGTTATTTCGTAATATACCAAAGGTAGATGTGCTTTTGGAAAATGATTCTGTTCAGGCTATGATTCGTCTCTACAGCAGAGATACTGTTGTGGAGGCGATTCGTGAAGAGACGGAAGCATTGCGGTATTTTATTAAGGGCTGCGAAGAGGAAGCAGAGGCGGTGCGTCGCATTGAGAATCTGATTCCGAATATTGAACGTCATGTTGTACGCCAGCATACGCCGGATATGCGTCCGGTTATCAACGGAACAGGGACGATTCTGCATACGAATCTCGGAAGGGCTCCGATTAGCCAGGAGCATATGGAGTATGTCGCGTCTGTCGCGACAGGATACTCGAACCTGGAGTATGACTTAGAGGGAGGAAAGCGCGGAGAGCGTTATTCTCATTTTGAAGAATTATTGTGTAAGATTACAGGGGCCGAGGCTGCGATGGCGGTCAATAATAATGCAGCCTCTGTTATGCTTATTTTAAGTACGCTCGGAAAGGGAAAAGAAGTCATTGTATCCCGCGGAGAGCTGGTGGAAATCGGCGGTAAATTCCGGGTTCCGGATGTGATGGAACAAAGCGGGGCACATCTTGTGGAAGTGGGAACGACAAACAAGACACATTTTTCTGATTACGAACAGGCGATTACAGAGGAGACAAGCGCGCTTTTGAAGGTGCATACGAGCAATTATCGTATTGTCGGATTTACAGACACCGTACCGATTGCGGATTTGGTTCCCCTTGGTGAAAAATACGGGATTCCGGTTGTGGAAGACCTGGGAAGCGGTGTGCTGATTGATTTGGCAAAATATGGATTGGAGCATGAACCGACAGTACAGGAATCTATTCAGGCAGGGGCAGATGTCGTGTGCTTTAGTGGAGACAAGCTGTTGGGAGGACCTCAGGCCGGCATTATCATCGGAAAGAAGAAATATATCGACCAGATGAAGAAGAATCAGCTTACGAGAGCACTCCGCATCGATAAATTCACAGCGACGACTCTGGATGTAGTTCTGCGGGAGTATTTATCCGAGGAGAAAGCGATTCAGAATATTCCGGTGCTTCGTATGATTACTGAGCCTCTGGAGGAAGTATCGAAGAGAGCAAGAACGCTTGCGCGTATGTTGAAATCCGCCAAGTTTGATGCGGAGATTCAGCTTCAGGCCTGCGAATCCCAGATTGGAGGAGGTTCGCTTCCACTTGAGAGGATTCCGAGCATGGCGGTGACGATGAAGCCGTATCACATTTCGACGGCCGAACTGGAAGAAAGAATGCGCCATCTTCCGATTCCGGTTGTGGCAAGAACAGCGAATGACCGAATCGTGATTGACGTACGGACGGTAGAACGCAGATTCTTTAAAACAATCGTAGAGCAGTTGAAAGAATATGACGTTTTGGGAGAAAACTGCCTTATTACAAGGTAAATAGAAAGGCTATCACATATGAAAAATATCATTATCGGTACTGCCGGTCATATCGACCATGGCAAAACAACATTGATTAAGGCTTTGACAGGCCGCAATACAGACCGGTGGGAAGAGGAGCAGAGACGAGGGATTACCATTGACCTCGGATTTACATATTTTGATTTGAAGAGTGGAGACCGGGTTGGAATCATTGACGTTCCGGGACATGAGAAGTTCATCAACAACATGGTCGCGGGAGTAGTCGGCATGGACCTTGTCATGCTTGTAATCGCAGCGGATGAAGGAATTATGCCGCAGACGAAGGAGCATGTGGATATTCTTGGGCTTCTTGGAATTGAGAAGAGTATTATCGTTCTGAACAAGTGTGACCTGGTAGATGAGGAATGGCTGGAACTTGTGGAAGAAGAAGTGAAGGAAGAACTGGAAGGAACGTTTCTTGAGAATGCGCCTGTCATGAAGGTTTCGGCGGCTACGGGACAGGGAATCGAAGAGTTGAAAGACATGATTGAGCATCTGACAGCCGACGAGGTGGTTCAAAAAGATACGCATACGATTCCGAGACTTCCGATTGACAGGGCATTTAGTATGTCCGGATTCGGTACTGTTATCACAGGAACACTTCTTGCGGGAAGCATTACAAAGGAAGACACATTAGAGATGTATCCGATTGGAAAGGAATGTAAGATTCGAAGCATTCAGGTACATGGGCAGCCGGTGGACAGATGCTATGCCGGACAGCGCGTGGCGATTAATCTTTCCAATATTAAGAAAAGTGAGATTAAGAGAGGATGTGTGCTCGCGCCGCCAAACAATATGGAGAACACGATGATGTTGGATGTGAAGATGAATGTTCTGCCGTCTTCCATGCGCATCTTGACGAATCATACGAGACTGCATCTATTCACAGGAACGAGTGAAGTGCTCTGCCGCGCGATTCTTCTCGATAAAGAAGAGTTGGGACCGGGAGAGAGCGGGTATGTTCAGCTTCGTCTGGAAGAAGAGATTGCGGTTCGAAGAGGAGACAAATTTATCGTTCGTTTTTATTCGCCGATGGAAACCATTGGAGGAGGCGTAGTGCTTGAGCCGAATCCGACGAAGAAGAAGAGATTCCAGGCGGAGACCATCGAAGAATTGAAGAGAAAGGAATCCGGTTCCTCCGAGGATATTATTGATATGCATATCCAGAACTGTAAGGATTCCATGATGACAATTGCAGAACTTGCCAAGATTACGGCGGTGTCAGCCGATGAGGTGGCACAGGATGTGGAATCGCTGGAAAAGCAGGGCATGATTAAAGTGTTCCATATGAAGAAAGATAGTTACACATGGCATACGGCGAATGATAAAGCCTTTCAGGAGGAATTGACGAAGAAGCTTTCCGATTACCATGCGCAGCATCCATATCGTTACGGTATGCAAAAGGCAGAGATTCACAATACGTTCTTGAAGAAAGTGAAACCGACGGTTTTCGACTTGTATGTGGATAATCTGGTGGAGGAAGGCGTGATAAAGCGTCATAACGAATTCTTAAGCATGCCGTCTCATGAGATTCAAAAAGATGCGCGCTACGAGAAAACAGAGAAGAAACTTCTGGATATTTTTGAAAAATCGGGATTGGATTTCCCGAGACTATCAGAAGTGGATATGGGGGGTATCGAGCCGGATGTCATCGACGATATTTTATTGCTTCTTATGGAGGAAGGCAAGATTATCAAGCTCGGAGAAGAACTCTACACATTGACAGAATATATTGAGAAATCCAAAGAAATCATCCAGGGGCTTTTGAAGGAGAAAGACTTGATTACGATGGGAGAAATCAGGGATTCGCTCGAGACAAGCCGTAAAAATGCGAAACTGATTGTAGAATATATGGATAGCATCAAGGTGACGAAAAGAAATGGAACAGAAAGCGAAAGGGTAGCGTACTAATGAACTTAAAGCAGTTGGAAGCGTTTGTACGCGTTTCAGAAAGAAGAAGCTTCTCGAAAGCGGCGAAGGAACTGTTTCTGACTCAGCCGACCGTAAGCGCCCACATCTCTTCTTTGGAGAAAGAGCTGGATGCAAGACTGTTTGTGAGAAATACGAAAGAAGTAGACCTTTCGGAAGAAGGGAAAAAACTGTATGAGTATGCCAAGCAGATGGTGAATCTGGAGAGGAAAATCGAAGACGCGTTTATGGAAGGCAATAAACGGGAACAGCAATGTATCACGATAGCAGCGTCTACCATACCGGCGCAGTATTTACTGCCGCGTGTTCTGGCGGCGTTCAATGAGAAGTATCCGAATGAGCAGTTCAAAATCAGCGAGACGGATAGTGCGCAAGTTGTAGAGCAGGTATTGAACCGCACGATTGACGTTGGATTCACAGGTACGGTATTGGAAAAACGGCATTGTGCTTATATCCCTTTTTATAAAGATGAGCTTATGATTATCACGCCGAATCAGGAGAAGTACCGGGAATATCAAGAAAAAGGCGGGAAGACGTCCTGGCTTGTGGATGAATCTTTCATTATGCGTGAAGAAGGTTCCGGAACACGCAAGGAGGCGGAGAAACAGCTTCGAAGAAGCGGAATCGATGTATCGGCTTTGAATATCGTCGCAAGCATTGAGAATCAGGAGACCATCAAACGTTCTGTGGAAAACGGAATGGGGATTTCCATTATTTCCAGGCTTGCAGCGCAGAAAGAGATTGAGGAAGGAAATCTTCTCGGATTTGAACTTCCGTTCAAGGACAGGGTGAGAAATATCAATATTGTATATAATAAAGGGATTCGCTTGTCGGGAATTACAGAACGGTTCATCAGAACAGTAAGAGAAGTTTATTGTGACGAGGAATAAATGATAAGAAGAGTATATTTATAGAAAATATCTATAGATATGCTCTTTTTATCAGCATTTTCAATTAGACTGCCCGAACGAAGGGGAGTACAATAAGAAACGATAGATAGAGAATTAGAAAGAACGAGAGGAAAAAGTTATGATATATATGGATAATGCGGCAACGACCATGCGGAAACCGGAATGCGTGATGGAAGCGGTTATGGCAGCAATGCATTCCATGGGAAATGCGGGACGAGGCGCTCATGCGGCATCTCTGGATGCGTCCCGGACGATTTACGGTACGAGGGAGGAACTGGCAAGATTCTTCCATGCGGAAAGTCCAAAGCAGATTGTGTTTACATGCAATTCGACAGAGAGCCTGAACATTGCCATCAAAGGGACTCTAGAGCCGGGCAATCATGTGATTACAACAGAGATGGAACACAATTCCGTTTTAAGACCGCTCTATGATATGGAAGAAAAAGGCGTAGAACTTACGATTCTTCCGGCAGATGAGCGAGGGATGATTTGCTATGATGATTTTGAAAAAGCCATTCGTCCGAATACGAAGGCGATAATATGTACCAACGGTTCAAACCTGACGGGAAATATGATTGATGTAAAATGTGTGGGAGAGATTGCGAAGAAGCACGACCTTCTCTTTATCGTGGATGCATCACAGACAGCCGGAGTGTATGAGATTGATGTGCAGGATATGCATATCGATATTCTATGCTTTACAGGACATAAAGGACTGCTTGGTCCTCAGGGAACCGGAGGAATGTATGTGAGAAGCGGCGTGCATGTGAATCCGTTGAAATGCGGAGGAAGCGGCGTGGACACTTATAATAAGCATCATCCGAAGGAGATGCCGACAGCCCTCGAGGCGGGAACGTTGAACGGACATGGTATCGCAGGACTCGGCGCCGGGGTGCATTACATTGAGACGGAAGGAATGGAGGCGCTCCGAGAGAAGGAACTGGCGTATATGTGGCAGTTCTATGAGGGAGTGAAGGATATTCCGGGTGTGAAAATCTACGGAGATTTCAGCACGAAAAGACGTTGTCCGATTGTTGCACTGAATATTGGTGATTATGATTCTTCTGAAGTGAGTGATGAACTCCTTATGACATACGATATTTCTACAAGACCGGGGGCGCATTGCGCTCCGCTGATGCACAAGGCGCTTGGAACGGTGGAACAGGGAGCTGTGAGATTCAGTTTCTCGCATTTCAACACAGAAGAGGAAATAAAGATTGCCATCCAGGCAATCGAAGAATTATCAAAAGATGAGTAACAAGAGGAGGAAAAAGGAATGAATTTATCAGACTCGAAAGTCAAATTAGGAATTGCCGGCGTGATTTGCGGTCTCGTTGGCGTTGTACTTGCTATGCAGGGGAATCCGGGAAACATGGCAATCTGTATCGCCTGCTTCATTCGTGATATGGCAGGTTCTCTCGGCATGCATCAGGCAGCCGTAGTACAGTATGCAAGACCGGAAATTATCGGAATCATACTCGGAGCGTTTCTTATCGCGGTTGTGACAAAGGAATACCGTTCGACAGCAGGTTCTTCTCCGATGATTCGTTTCGTCCTTGGAATGATTATCATGATTGGTTCGTTATTATTCCTTGGATGTCCGCTTCGTATGGTGATTCGTATGTCAGCAGGTGACTTGAACGCATACGTTGCATTGGTAGGATTCGTATTAGGAATCGTGACAGGAACGATTGCATTGAAGAAAGGCTTCAGCCTTGGACGTGCCCATGAGACAAATAAGATGAGCGGAGCGGTTCTTCCGGCGTTGATGCTTGGTGTTCTCGTTCTGATTCTGATGGGCTCAAGCTTATTGATTTCCAGTGAAAGCGGCCCGGGAAGCATGCATGCACCGGTTATCGTTGCTTTAATTGGAGGATTGATTTTCGGAGCGGTAGCACAGAAGTCCAGAATGTGTTTCGCGGGAAGTATCCGCGATATCGTGTTGATGAGAAACTTTGATTTATTTACAGTTATTGCAGGTTTATTTGTGGTAATGCTTATCTTCAATGTGGCGACAGGTAATTTCGCGTTTAGTTTTGTAGGAAAACCGGTCGCACATTCCCAGCATTTATGGAATATTCTTGGAATGTACATCGTAGGGTTTGCAGCAACACTTGCAGGAGGATGTCCGCTTCGTCAGCTCGTACTCGCAGGTCAGGGCTCTTCTGATGCGGCAGTAACAGTTGCCGGCTTATTCGTAGGCGCAGCGCTTTGCCATAACCTGAAGCTTGCATCTGCAGCAGCGGCTCCGGCAACGGCAGAAGCGGCAGCGGTAGCAGGAGGACCATCCATCCAGGGACAGATTGCGGCAGTCGTATGTATTGTAGTGTTATTTATCATCGCTTTTGGCGGAAATAAGAGAACTGCAAAATAAGATAGAAATCAGAGAAAAGATATGTTATTCTAGGAAAGTGAGGAAATAATATGAAAGAAGTAGATGCAAGAGGACTTTCTTGTCCGGAACCGTTAATGTTGACAGCCGAGGCTTTAAAATCAACAAACGGGCCTGTGAAGGTACTGGTCAGCGAACCTCACCAGAAGACCAACGTAGAGAAATTTGCGAAAGACCATGGAAGGAAAGCAACTTCTACAGAGAAAGGCTCAGAATTCGAAATCGTAATAGAATAAGATGAGAAAGAAAGAATTAAAATTAATTGTAACATTTCATACAACAGCAGATGCCATGGCGATGGAAAAAGCGTGTAAAGAACGGGAGGTTCCAGGAAGGCTTATCCCGGTGCCAAGAGCGATTTCCGCAGGCTGTGGACTCTCCTGGTGTACAGATTTAGGGGAACGAGAGAATATAAAAGCGATGATGCAGTCGGTGGGAATCGAGGAAGAAGATATCCACGAATGCATGGTATAAAAAATAGGTTGTGCTCACGCACAACCTATTTTTTATACTGCAAAAAGACCTGTCTTAAAAAGATTGTTAAAATATGTGCAAAATGCACAATTATAGAAAATGCCTATAAGCGGCAATCCCTATAAAATGGGAAAGTGCGAAAAATGAGATGTGAAAAACTGCTAAAATATATGGAATTTGTATAATTTTATTGAAGTTTTTAACCAAATAAGATAAAATATAAACATATTAAATATCTATAGGAGATATAGATTTTAGAGGAGGGATTTGTTTATGGATTTGAACGAAATTGTATTAGCGGTTCAAAGCGTACTCGCAGATAAGATTCTTATCGTTGCACTTGTGGGTACAGGATTATGGTTCTCTTTCAGTCTTGGATTTATCCAGGTACGTGGATTCGGTGAAGGATTCAAGAGAACGTTCGGAGGTCTTTTCAGCAAGAGTGGAAAGGCCGGCAAAGAAGGTATGTCCTCTTTCCAGGCTTTGGCGACAGCGATTGCAGCCCAGGTAGGTACAGGTAACCTGGCAGGTGCCGCAACAGCGATTGCAATGGGTGGACCTGGAGCTATCTTCTGGATGTGGGTGAGCGCATTCTTAGGAATGGCTACAATCTATGCAGAAGCCCTTATGGCTCAGAAGTATAAACAAGTCGGAGATGACGGTGTCGTAACAGGTGGTCCTGTTTACTACATCAGAGCAGCATTCAAAGGTACATTTGGTAAAGTGCTTGCAGGAATCTTTGCAGTATTAATCGTATTTGCATTAGGATTTATGGGAAATGCAGTACAGTCTAACTCCATTAGTGATGCGTTCGGAACAGCATTTGGAGTAAATCCATGGATTATTGGTGTTATCGTTGCAGCGATTTCTTTATTCGTATTCGTCGGCGGTATCTCAAGAATCGCTTCCCTGACAGAGAAGATTGTTCCGATTATGGCTGGTTTCTACATCGTAGGTGCGCTGGTTGTTATCATTGCAAATGGCGAGATGCTTCCAAAAGCATTCCATGATATTTTTGTAGGAGCATTCAACCCACAGGCAATCGGCGGCGGTGTTCTTGGATGGACAGTATCCAGAGCAATGGCTCGTGGAGTTGGTCGTGGATTGTTCTCAAACGAAGCTGGTATGGGTTCTACACCACACGCACATGCGGTAGCAAAAGTTGACCACCCTTGTGAGCAGGGATTCGTGGCTATGATGGGTGTTTTCATTGACACATTTGTTGTTCTTACACTGACAGCATTAGTAATCCTTACAAGCGGTATGGTTGGTCAGACAGACCCGCTTACAGGCGCAGCTTTCACAGGAACAGCTTTAACACAGGCTGGATTCGCAAGCGTATTCGGAAAATTCGGAGAAATCTTCATTGCAATTTGTATGTTCTTCTTCGCATTTTCAACAATCATCGGATGGTACTTCTTCGGTGAAGCAAATATCAAATATTTATTTGGCAGCAAAGCAGTAAAATTCTACGCAATTCTCGTTGCAGTATGTATCGTAGCTGGTGCTGGACAGAAAGTTGACCTTATCTGGAACATGGCTGACTGCTTCAACAGTGCAATGGTAATCCCGAACGTTATCGGTTTGTGGGCATTAAGCGGTATGGTTAAGAAAGTACATAACGATTACTATCAAAATTTTAGACCAAACCAGTTGAAAAATAAAAGCAAATAAGGTAGAATAAATAAGAACTGAATACGGAAGAGTAAAAATGGGAAGATTTTTTCTGCGAGAGAGTTCGTATGAACCGCCGAAGATGCAAGCCGGGAAGTGCAAAACCGGTGAAACTTTCAGGCAAAAGGAGTAGAAAAAGGACCATACTCTGAACTTGGTGTTGTATCAATCAATACGAGAACAGGTGGGACGGCTTATAGCAATGATAGTTGCAGCAAACCGTCCCATTTTTTACATCTATATAAGAATATAAGATTATATAAAAATATAAGATTTTGAGACGAAATGAGTAGACAGGTGACAACATGAAAAACGATTTTATCATTATAACAAACAATCCCTTAGTTCAAGATAGATTAGGACAAGAGTATGAAGTGGATTTTGAAGAAATTTCATACGAAGAAGTATTGAAAAAAGTGCGTGATTTTGTGTATAATAAACATGAGCTACTTACGCACCCGTTATCCGGAAGTGTCAAACCGAATGAGACGCCGTATAAGTCCATTATGGTGGCGAAGAATCCGGACAGGTACAATGTGGAATCTATGGAGATTATCGACCGGGCAATTGCAGTTGTTCCGAAGTTTGAATTCAAATCGGACAAGTATGCGGAAGATGTCTACGACGATTTTCAGTACATAGACTATGCACTGATTAGTAGTGCGTTGCCGTCAGCAACGGCATGGTAAATTTGGGAACTAAAGCGCGTAAGTGCTTCAGGTCATATAAACACATAAACAAAAGGAGGTAATTTACAGTGAGAAGATTAGAATTAGGTCACATCAACATCAAAGACATTCAGTTTGGACCAGAGTCTAAAATCGAAGATGGCGTTCTTTACGTTGATGAAGAAGCTGTAAAAGCAATCGTTCTTGAGGACGAAAGAATTAAAAGCTGCAAGCTTGATATTGCAAGACCAGGTGAGAGCGTGAGAATCACACCGGTTAAAGATGTTATTGAGCCACGTGTGAAAGTAGAAGGACGCGGAGGAATTTTCCCAGGCGTTATCAGCAAAGTAGATACAGTAGGTGAAGGAAAAACATACGCACTCAAAGGAATGGCAGTTGTTACAGCTGGTAAAATCGTTGGTTTCCAGGAAGGTATCATCGATATGACAGGCCCTGGTGCAGAATATACACCATTCTCTAAATTAAACAACTTAGTTGTTGTATGTGAACCTGTTGACGGAATCAAACAGCATGATTATGAGCCGGCTGTAAGATTTGCAGGATTCAGAGTAGCTGTTTACCTTGGAGAGTTAGCTCGTG
>OFMK01000328.1_pt1 | contig 53236 bp, 49 predicted proteins | sample 1541781 | NCBI WGS metagenome assembly OFMK01 (sample SAMN04209250, study PRJEB22552) | human gut metagenome | biome: gut; material: feces | host: Homo sapiens | place: USA: Oklahoma
TCCCTGTGCAAGCAGTGCTTCCTGCGCTTTAAAACGCTCTCTCTGATCAATTGGATCGTTTAACTCTGAATAAGCATTGGCAAGTTCCCATCCATTCATAAAGAACTCAAACCGCTCCACATAATCCGGATTTTCTGGTTTTCTCTTTGTAAGAGGAGAGATTTCCACCGGATGGTCCATAACAAACGTTGGCTGAACCAGTTGATCTTCTACAAATTCTTCAAAGAATAAATTCAGAATATCGCCCTTTTTATGACGTTCTTCATATTCCACATGATGTTCCTCTGCTGCTGCCCGGGCTTCCTCTAATGTCTGAATCTGGTCAAAATCCACCTTGGCATATTTCTTCACGGCGTCCACCATCGTAATTCTCTCAAACGGCTTCCCAAGATCCATCTCAATCCCGCTATAAACAATCTTTGTACTTCCCACAACCTCCTGCGCAAGATACCGGTAAAGATTTTCTGTCAGATCCATCATTCCATTGTAATCTGTATATGCCTGATACAATTCCATCAATGTAAATTCCGGATTATGCCGGGTGTCCACTCCCTCATTTCGGAAAACCCGTCCTATTTCATAAACCTTTTCCAATCCGCCTACAATCAGTCTCTTTAAATATAATTCCAGAGAAATACGGAGTTTCACATCCTCGTTTAACGCATTGTAATGTGTTTCAAAAGGTCTTGCAGCCGCACCTCCTGCGTTGGATACCAGCATTGGAGTCTCAACCTCCATAAATCCTTGACCATCTAAATAAGAACGGATTTTGCTGATAATTTTGGAGCGCTTGATAAATACTTCCTTGGACTCCTCATTCATAATTAAATCTACATAGCGCTGACGATATCTTGTGTCAGTGTCTGTCAGACCGTGAAATTTTTCCGGAAGAGGATGCAGGCTCTTGGAGAGTAGCAGGACTTCCTCCGCATGGATGGACTTCTCTCCGGTCTTCGTCGCAAATACCTTTCCTCTGATTCCGACAATATCTCCGATATCCATCTTTTTAAAGTCTTTATACGCTTCTGCGCCAATTTCATCTCTTGCCACATAAGCCTGAATCCCTCCCTGAAGATCCTGAACATTACAAAAAGATGCTTTCCCCATGACACGTTTGAACATCAAACGTCCCGCAACGGCTACTTCCTTTCCTTCCAGTTCTTCAAAATGGTCCTTAATTTCCATGGAATGATGTGTTACATCATACTTCATGACCTCAAAAGGGTTTTTTCCTGCTTCCTGCAGGTCAGCAAGCTTCTGCCTTCTTACTTTAATCAATTCATTGGTATCTTTTTTCTGTTCTGCCACTTTCTTTGTTTCCTCTTACTTTCTTTGTACATCTATCACTCTGAATTCGTTGACCTGATTGATTCCCTCAACGCCAACAATGTCGCCGATTTTCTTTCCAAGCAGCGCTCTTCCGATCGGAGCTTCATTGGAAATCTTGTTTTGCAGAATATCCGCTTCTGTGGAGCCTACAATATGATATTCTACTTCTTTACCGAGAGAAATGTCTTCCAGAAGCACATGACATCCAAGACTAATGACACCTTTTTTGAACTTTTCATCAATGACAACTGCATTTTTTAAGATCTTTTCAATCTCTTCAATTCGCGCTTCCATGTCACGCTGTTCATCTTTTGCCGCATCATACTCTGCGTTCTCTGACAAGTCACCCTGCTCTCTTGCTTCTTTAATTTTCTGTGCAATCTCTTTACGTCTTACAACCTTTAATTCCTGCAATTCATCTTCTAATGCTTTTAAACCATCTGGTGTTAAAATATTCTTCTTTGCTTCTGCCATAACACTCTTCCTTTCGTTCTAAATGTTAACTGATTAATTATAGCTTACCTGAGTTTCCTTTGTCAACTGCGGCTTCAGCAGTGCTGCCGAATCCCGTAGTCTTTGCTGTCTTTTAAATATTGAAGCAGCAGTGCCTCTAATTCCTGATATGTTCTGGTATGGTTTACCCGGTCACGAAGCTTCGCGGCTCCGTCGAATCCAAAGGTATACCATGCCACATGCTTTCGCATTTCCCGAACACCAATATACTCTCCTTTAAAATCAAGCATCATCTTCCCGTGGCGCAGCATCATCTTCACAACTTCCTCCAGTGACGGTCTTGGAAGCTTTTCACCGGTTCTGAAATAATGAACCATCTCCTGAAAAATCCATGGATTCCCTTTGGCCCTGCGTCCAATCATAAATCCATCACAACCGGTTTCCTCCCTCATACGCACTGCATCCTCCGGACATGTGATATCCCCATTTCCGATGACCGGAATTTTTACAGATTCTTTTACTTCCCGAATGATGTTCCAATCTGCACTGCCTGAATAATACTGTTCTCTTGTTCTTCCATGAACCGTAATTGCCGCCGCGCCGTTTTCTTCCGCAATTTGTGCAATTTCCGGAGCATTGATATGATCGTCATCAAATCCCTTCCGAATCTTTACTGTCACCGGAACACCGGCTGCGTCCGATACTGCCTTGATAACTTCTCCTGCCAGCCGGGGATTTTTCATCAGAGCAGATCCATCTCCGTTATTTACAATTTTTGGAACCGGGCATCCCATGTTAATATCAATCATCTGGAATTTCCCATCATCGACCTTCGCTGCCATTTGTCCCATGATTTCCGGATCCGAACCAAAAATCTGAATCGCCGCAGGCGCTTCTTTCGGATCCGTTGCCATCAGTGGCTCCGACTTTCGATTCCCGTAGTAAAGACCTTTTGCACTGACCATCTCTGTGCACATTAAACCGGCACCCTGTTCCTTACAAAGAAGACGATACGGCAAATCTGTTACACCGGCCATCGGCGCAAGGGCAAAAGGATCTTCAATTCTGATATTTCCGATGATAAGCGCCGGTAATTTACTGTTTTTCATATATGATCTGTAACCCTTTCAACGTTAATGTGGCATCGTAGTAGTCAATTTCCTCCACCGCTTCTGCTACCATCTTGCCCAATCCTCCGGTAGCAACAACCTTCAAATTCTCATAACCGGATTCTTTCTTCATTGTCTGAATAATATGCTTGGTTTCTCCTACGACACCATAAAATAATCCTGCCTGCATACTGTTGATTGTATTGTTGGCAAGAATTGTTTTGGGCGTCACAATCTCAATTTCCGGAAGTCGTGCTGCTCCCTGATATAAAACATTTGCTGACGTACGAATTCCCGGCGCTATCGCCCCTGCCAGGAAAACACCGTTCTCTGAAACAAGATCGTACGTTGTTGCCGTTCCGTAGTCGATGACCAGAGCCGGTCCCCCGTAGATCTCATATCCTGCAACCAAATCTATAATTCGGTCTGCGCCGACCTCTCTGGGATTGAGTCTTCCCAGATTTATGCCTGTTTTAATGCCGGGACCCACGATAATCGGTTTTACATCAAAATATTTAATCACTCCGCTTGTCAATGAATGCATAATATTCGGAACAACCGAACCGATAATTGCCGCTTTTACTTCTTTTGCATCCAAACCCTTTTCATGGAGAAGACTCGATATTAAGATTCCGAATTCATCGGAGGTTCTTGGTAATTTTGTTGTAATCCTAAATACTTCAATAATTTCTTTTCGCTTGAAAACACCGATGGTAACATTGGTATTTCCAACATCCAGCGCTAATAACATGTGCTCATACCTCTTCTTCCCCTAAAAAGAATATTTTATAATACATTTCCAGAGATTCCCAGAAATCTTGTTTTTCCTGACGGAGTTTTTTTATCAGCAATTCACTTCCGATCTCATCATAGAAGAAATCATTTTCTTCTGCCCGCGTTACAAAAGAAAGCTTTCCTCCCTCATCAAATTCTAAAGTTAAAATTCCCCCGACTTCCTCTGTAAACAATACGCATGTAATTTGCAGTTCTTTTTTAATCTGTTCCGGCAGCCCTATGAAATCTTGATTTAAATAATATTTTTTCTCATATGCGTTAGAACCACACAGTATAATCTTATCCTGATACATTGTATTTCCTCATCCTATACATAACCTAATATTCCTCTGACAGAAACTTCCCCGGATACTACCTTTGAAAGATTTCCCTGCTGATCTTCCACTATCAACTCTCCTTCTTCATTGATTCCCCTGGATCTGCAAAGTTCCTCTGAATCGCCGTGAATCAACCGTATATCCTGATCCCGATGCACCAGAAGGTTGTTGTACAATTCCATCAATGCAGATAAATCCTCCGTTTTCAGGAAAATATCATAATACTTTTCAAAGCATTCCAGTACTTTCGCCGCAAGAGGCGCTCTTCTTACCCGAGCTCCTCCTTCCATCTGCAAAGATGTAGCTTTCTCTTCCAGCTCTTTTGGAAATTGTTCAATATTTACATTGATTCCAAGCCCTACGACGATATAATTGATCTCATCCATCTGAAGACTCATTTCCGTAAGAATTCCACAGACCTTCCTGCCATGGATAATGATGTCATTGGGCCATTTAATCCCCGATCTGATGCCTGTAATTTCCCGAATGGCTTCTTCCACCGCCAGCGCAGTTACTAAAGTCAGCATAGAACTGTTCTCTGCTCCAATGGAAGGTCTTAGTAAAAAACTCATCCATATTCCGCTTCCCGCTTCGCCAAGCCAGCCTCTCCCTCTTCTTCCTCTGCCCATGGTTTGTTCCTCGGTAATCACAGTCGTCCCATGACATGCTCCGTTCTCTGCAAGTCTTCGGACTTCAAGATTTGTGGAGTCCAGGGAATCCATACAAATCAACTCCTTTCCGAGCCATTTTGTGCGCAAATAAAGGGCAATCTCTCCTTCCTTTAAAAGATCCGGTTCCGCCACCAGCTTATATCCTTTATTGGTCACCGAATCAATCTGATATCCGTCTTCCCGCAGTGACCTGATATGTTTCCAGACGGCAGTTCTGGAAACGCCAAGCTGCTCACATAAACGCTGGCCGGAGATATATCCTTCCGACATTTTTAATTCTTTCAGAATTCGTGTTTTCATTGCCTGCCCTATTCTCCCAACGTTGCTACCATAACTGCTTTGATGGTATGCATGCGATTTTCTGCTTCATCAAAAATCACATCTGCATACTTCTCAAAGACCTCCTCTGTAATTTCATTTCCTTTCACCGCCGGCAGACAATGCATGACAACCGTTTTTTCTTTTCCTGTCATATCAAGCATTTGCTGATTTACCTGATATGGTCTTAAAAGTTCCATGCGCTCTGCTGATTTTTCCTCTTCTCCCATAGAAACCCAAACATCTGTATAAATACAATCGGCATCTTTCACAGCCTCTTCTACATTTTCTGTGAAATTCATTTCTGCTCCGGATTCTTTGGCATACTCTCTGCATTGTTCCATCAACTCTTCTTTCGGCCAAAGACTCTTTGGCGCGAGACAGGTAAAGTGAACTCCCATTTTGGAACATCCGATCATCAGGGAATTTCCCATATTATTTCTTCCGTCTCCCGCAAACACAAAACGCAGCCCTTTCAATTCCCCAAACTGTTCTCTTAAGGTCAAAAAATCAGCCAGAATCTGCGTTGGGTGGTAATCGTCTGTAAGACCATTCCAAACCGGAACACCGCTGTATTTTGCCAGCTTCTCCACATTTTCATGCGAAAAGCCACGAAATTCAATTCCATCAAACATTCTGCCCAGAACTCTTGCCGTATCTTCTACCGATTCTTTATGTCCCAGCTGAATATCATCCTTGCCCAAATATTCCGGATGTCCGCCCTCATCAATACATCCAATGGTGAAAGAACACCTCGTCCTTGTACTGGGCTTTTCAAATATTAACGCAATATTCTTTCCTTTTAGACGATTTCCGGTAATCCCCTGTTTTTTGTCTGCTTTTAATTTTGCAGCTAAATCTAAAAAATAACCAATTTCTTCTGGCGTAAAGTCTTTTAATGTCAGAAAATTTCTACCTTTTAACTCCATGCTTTTTTCCTCCGCTTTCTTCATATGTTGTTATTATATCGAAATGTATCTTTGAAAACAACCCTGAACCCTCTATATTTCTAGGATTTCTCTGCACTTTTTCGTAACCATTTCCGCCAATGTTTTATGACTTTCCACGGTCAGATGGCAGGCGTCCAACGCAGAAACTTTCGCATACTTTGCGGCATCCAGAAAATGAATCTTATGTACCTTTGCCCACTCCTTATAAATCGGGGCAAGTCTTCTGGAGAAATCCACGCCTCTCTGGAACCCCATTTCCTCTCCGCTTGGAAGGTCACATAAATTTTCTCCCAAATATGGCGGTGACATTAGTAAAATTTCTGCCGGGCGTCGATCCTCTCTTTTTTGCGGCGTAATTGAGAGAATCATTTGAAGCAGGCGATCAATTCCTTTTCCGATGTCTGTCGGTGTCGCCTGAAACCGAATTTTCATATCATTGGTTCCCAGCATTAAAATCACAAGATCCAAAGGTCCATGTGTATGAAGACACGGATCCAGATAAACGGCGCCATTGCGTCCGGGACGAATCTGATCTTCAAAACAGGTGGTTCTCCCATTTAGCCCTTCAGGAATTACAATCGCACTATTTTTCAAATTGTTCTGTAAAATACTGGTCCACCTTTGCTCGTAAGGATACCGATATCCGGTCTCCGGATTGTATCCATATGTATTGGAATCTCCATAGCATAAAATTGTTTTCATTTTCGCTTCCCTCCTTAGAATAAAACGGACAAGTCCGCCTCGAACTCCCTGAATCCCGCAAAGCGTTTTATAATATAGGAAAGTTCTGACTTTCCTATATTATAAAAAGAAGCCCGCAAGCGGACTTCTTTTAACTTTTATAATACCTGATTCAAGAAATTAATGGTTCTCTCTTCTTTTGGATTCCCAAGAACCTCTTCCGGTGTTCCCTGTTCCACAATGTATCCGCCGTCCATGAAAATAATACGGTCTGCCACTTCACGGGCAAATCCCATTTCATGTGTTACTACGACCATTGTCATACCTTGTTTTGCCAGAGTTTTCATAACATTTAATACTTCTCCGACCATCTCCGGGTCTAAGGCAGACGTTGGTTCGTCAAATAACATAATATCTGGATGCATTGCCAATGCCCTCGCGATGGCAACTCGCTGCTTCTGCCCTCCTGACAGCTGCGCAGGATAGACATCTGCTTTCTCAGACAATCCGACTTCTTTTAACAGGCTGATTCCAACGCCTTCTGCCTGTTCTTTTGTCATCTTCTTCAGTTCTATCGGCGCCATTGTAATATTTTCCATTACAGTTTTGTGCGGAAACAGATTAAAATGCTGAAAGACCATACCAATGTTCTCGCGAACTTTATTGATATCTGTATTTTTATCGGTAATATCATATCCGTCTACAATGACCTGTCCGCCAGTGATAGACTCCAACCGATTTAAGCATCGAAGAAACGTACTCTTTCCGGAGCCGGATGGTCCGATCAGACAAACCACTTCACCGTCCTTGACTTTTACATCCATTCCTTTCAGAACTTCCAGGCTGCCAAAACTTTTTACCAAACCTTTGACTTCTACTTTATTTTCCATAAGACATTCTCCTTTCTAAAACTTTTGCCACTTTAGAAAGAAGCGTGCAAATGACAAGATAGTAGATCGCCGCAATCACATAGACCGTCAATACTTCCGTGGACTCATTTGCTGAAATCATATTCGCATTCATTGTCAGTTCTCGGATACCAATGACAGAAATCAATGAAGTATCTTTTAATGAAATAATAAACTGATTAATGATGGACGGAAGCATGGTGCGGATTGCCTGAGGAAGAATGACCTTGCTCATAGCCTTTCCGTAGGTCAGACCAAGACTTCTTGCCGCCTCCATCTGTCCCCGGTCCACAGATTCAATACCTCCGCGGACAATCTCTGCCATATAGGCTCCGGCGTTCAAACTAAGCGCAATGGCTCCGGCGGTGAAAACACCTCCCAGCTCATTCCAGCTAATATCAAAGACCGGCCTTAAAACACTGGCTCCAAATCCATAATATACAATGAACACCTGTACAATCAGCGGTGTACCTCGAATAATGTCAATATAAATTGTCGAAATTACATTTAAAATTTTATTGTGCGCGATACTGAACATTCCGAAAATAATTCCCAGAATGCTGGCACAAATCAGCGAAACTACAGTTAACTGTAATGTGAGGACTAAAGCCTCGTTAAAGGTCGGTGCATATTTTACAAATAAATCGAAAAAACTCATGTCCTAACCTCAGTTCTATTTTTCTTTTGCATATTTGTCGATGATCTTCTGATATTCACCGTTTTCTTTAATTTTCTTTAATCCGCTGTTAAATTTCTCTAACAATTCGCTGTTTTCGCCCTTTTTCACTGCAAATGCATATTCGCTTCCTGCATCTGAGATAAACGGTACCTGTAATTTCTGACCTTTTTGTGTAATTTCATAATTCATAACAGGATAATCTTCAAAACAAGCAACTGCGTTTCCAGAAGTTACTTCCTGATACATCATTGCAGAGCTCTTTACCTGCTTTACATCAAAATCATATTTCTTTGCCATTTCCTCTGCGTAGGTTGCTCCCACAGTACCGACCTTGGCAATGACATGTTTTCCTTTCAGATCTTTTAATGTCTTAATTTTAGATCCTTTTTCCACTGCGAAACATACCTTTGATGTGTAATAAGAATCAGAGAAATCATATTTTTTCTCTCTTTCTTTGTTTACAGACATACCCGCAATCATTCCATCGCTCTGTCCGCTCTCCACAGATGTCATCGCTGCTTCAAATCCGACTGCATCGACTTCATATTTAAAACCTTCTTCTTTTGCAATTGCCTCAAGCAATTCCATGTCGATACCTACGCGATCTCCATCTTCATTTTCAAATTCAAATGGTGCGAACGTTGTGTCAGAAGCGATCTTATATGTTTTTTCTTTGCCGTCATCTTTCTTACCACATGCTGCAAGGCCAAGCCCCATAACTACCGCCAGAGATAATGCTAATACTTTTTTCAATCTCATGTTGTATTCCTCCTATTTTTTATATCTGCGTTAACGTACAGTTAACACACTGTAATATATTATACATGATTTTCGTCATTTTGTCCAATTTCTGTCACAGATTTTACCATTCCCGCCAAACTTTGAATTTCAGATGGAATAATAATCTTCGTAGCCTTGCCATCTGCAGCCTTCCCAAATGCCTCCAGACTCTTAAGCTGAATGACCGCATCATCTGCTCCTGCTTTTTTAATAAATTCAATTCCCTGCGCATTTGCTTTCTGAATGGAACGAATTGCTTCTGCCTGCCCTTCCGCTTCGCGAATGGTCGCCTCTTTTTTGGCTTCTGCACGCAAGATTGCCGCTTCCTTATCACCTTCTGCCTGAAGAACCAATGATTCTTTCTGCCCTTCTGCACGCAGCACCGCAGATTTCTTTTCTCCCTCTGCAATCAAGATTGCTTCTCTTCGCTCACGTTCCGCTTTCATCTGTTTTTCCATGGCATCCTGAATCGCAGCCGGAGGAATAATGTTTTTTAGCTCCACCCGGTTTACTTTGATTCCCCATGGGTCCGTCGCAACATCCAGCGTGGACCTCATCTGTACATTGATCGTTTCTCTGGAAGTTAACGTCTCATCCAGCTCCAGATCACCAATCACATTTCGCAGCGTTGTCGCTGTTAAATTTTCAATCGCCATAATCGGATTCTCCACACCGTAGCTGTAAAGCTTAGGGTCTGTAATCTGAAAATATACCACTGTATCAATCTGCATTGTTACATTATCTTTTGTAATCACTGGCTGCGGCGGAAAATCTACAACCTGTTCTTTCAAGTTCACCTTTCTGGCTACCCGGTCAATAAACGGTACTTTAAAATGCATCCCCACGGACCATGTATCCCGATAGGCGCCCAGACGTTCTACCACATAAGCATGCGCCTGCGGCACAATCCGGACAATGGATAAAATAATTAAAATTAGAAAAATAATTAAAATTAGAAAAACAAGAAAACTCATCAATCTACACCTCTCTTTCAGATTCTACAATCAGCTTAACTCCCTGAATCTCCCGAATGATTACCTCTGTCCCCTCAGGAATTTCACTTCCGTCTGCAGACCTGGCAGTCCAGTCCAATCCGTTGATACACACAACGCCTTTTCCTTCTATATTATGAATAGATTCTTTAACCAGCCCCTTTTTGCCAATCAAAGCATCCGTATTGGTTTTCTGGACCCTGCCGTTTAAATACCGCTTCGCAATGGGACGTGTCAGCACAAACAACAGACAGCTTATGACAATAAAAATAAGTACCTGCACCCAGAACGGACCTCCCACAAATGCAGCTGCAGCTGCAAGCACCGCTCCTCCTGCAAACCAAATGCTCGTTAATCCCAAGGTCAGTATCTCAATAAGAAGAAACACTCCTGCTGCGATCAGCCAATACACTGCATACATATTATTCTCCTCCTTCCTGCCTCTGGCGCCTGGCTTCATAGATTAAGAGTCCGGACGCCATCGCTGCATTTAATGATTCAACTTTTCCACACATGGGAATCCGGATTTTTTTTTGTGCAATTTCTGATAATTCCGCACTCAATCCATTTCCTTCATTTCCAATAAGAAATGCTGTTCCTGCTCGGTAAGATTCTCCTGTATAGTTTGTTCCGTCAAGATGTGCGGCATACGTCATGATCTGATTTTTTTCCAAAGACTTCACCGTCCCGGTCAAATCATCTGTATATGCAAATGGGACTCGAAAAATCGACCCCATGGTGGATCGAATTACCTTCGGGTTATAAATATCTACCGTATCTCTGCTCATAATGACTCCGTCAATTCCCGCTCCTTCTCCTGTGCGCAGAATTGTTCCCAAATTCCCCGGATCCTGAATATTTTCAAGCACCAAAATCAGCGGGCATTTTTTCGCCGTCAAGTCCTCAATTGCAGATTCCTTCGTTTGAACCAGCCCCAACACTCCCTGCGGCGTCATTGTATCTGAAATTTCTTTCATGACTGACTCTGAAACCAATTCCGGTTTTATTCTGGAAAAAACATTGGAATGCTTCTGGTAAAACGTTTCGGAAACATAAGCCCGGACAAGCCGGTCCTTCGGAATCTCCTGAAACATGCGAATCCCTTCCACAAGAAAAAGTCCTTGCTTCTTGCGTTCCCTTGCGCTTCTTTTTAATTTTACGATCTGTTTGATCTGTTTATTCTGATTTGTTGTAATCATATTTCTCCTAACGAAGCTTCTCCAAATATTTTTTTCTTCCAATCAAAACCAAACTTTCACCGGCTTTTAACGGCACCGATGGATTTGGCGCCCCATCCACGCCTTCATCTCCTTCCACTGCGATTACGTTGATTCTATATTTTCCCCGGAAATTAATCTCTGCAAGAGATTTGCCAACCCACTCTTTTCGGACGGAGGTCTTTACAATGCTCGTGTCGGCAGATAAATCAAATAAATCTGTCATGCTTCCTCCCAGAAGATTGTTGGCAATCCGCATCCCCATTTCTTCTTCCGGATAAACAATTTCATCCGCGCCCACTTTTTTTAAGATCTCACCCTTCAGCTCTCCATCCGCCTTGGCAAGAATATAAGGAACTCCGATTTCCTTTACAAGCATCAACGCCATAACGCTGGCATCCAGGTGCTCTGCCGTACTGATGACGACAGCATCCATCGCCTCCAGCCCAATACTGTTCATAGCTTCTTTATCAGAAATATCAGCACAGACAGCACAAGTGACATCGTCCACAATATCCCTCACATGTTCTTCATTTTTATCCACAGCCAAAACCTCTGCCCCGCCTTGCGCCAGCCCTCGTGCAACACTGCTTCCAAATTTGCCCAGCCCCAGCACTGCAACTGATCTCTTCATTTCCATTTACCTCCATTTTTATAAAATCAACTCTTGCTCTGGATACATCTTCAACTTTTTCCGCCGCTGTGAAAATCCCAGCGCCATTGAGATCGGTCCCACTCTGCCAAAGTACATTGTAATGATAATAATTATTTTTCCCACAACTGTCAAATTCGGTGTCATTCCTTTGGTCAGTCCCACTGTTCCCAGTGCGGACATACATTCATAGCAGGTGTCCATAAAACTTCCATGATCAAAAATCAGCAGCATTAGGACGGAAAACAGCAGAACTATCAAGTTGATCGCAACAATCGCCAATGCTTTCGGCACAAGATTTTGAGGAACTCTTCTCCGAAACAGGCTGATGCCATCTTCCTGTTTTGCCACTGAAACCACACAAAATACAAGAATGGTAAACGTAATGGTTTTAACGCCTCCTGCCGTTCCGGTCGGAGACCCTCCGATAAACATCAAAATCATTGAAATTAAAGAAGAGCTGTCCGTCAACTGATTTTGTGCCAGCGTTTCAAATCCAGCCGTACGAGTGGTCACTGACTGAAACATTGACGCCATAATCTTGCCGTGCAGCGGAAGATGTTTCATAGTTTCGGGATTCTTATATTCAAATAAGAAAATCAAAAACGTTCCGGTAAAAATTAAAAACGCTGTAACAGTCAGCACAACCTTCGTATGAAAACGCAGCTGCTCAATGGATCTTCTTACCGAAACTTTTTTGAAAACAACCTTCTTAAAAGCCTCCCACAGATCCTTCCAGACGATAAATCCCAAACCGCCCATCACAATTAAAAACATCGTCGTAAAGTTAATGACAGGATTCAGCACATAACTGCGCAGGCTGTCTTCCTTTACAATATCCATTCCCGCATTACAAAATGCAGATACTGAATTAAAAACCGATGCCCAAATTCCATATTTCCATCCAAATTCAGGAATAAACTGCGTTGCAAAAAGTGCAACTCCAATTCCCTCTACAATAAAAGTTCCAATCAATATTTTTCTTACAAGCCCAATCAGCCCAGACATTGTATTCAGCCCCAGAGATTCCTGAATCAGCATTCGGTTTCCCAATGAAATCTTTTTTCCAATGACAAACAGCATCCCCATGGAAATTGTAATAACGCCAAGACCTCCGATTTGAATTAAAAGCAAAATAACAGCCTGACCGAAGCTGCTCCAATAGGACATGGTAACCTCTACCGCAAGTCCTGTTACACAAACAGAAGTTGTCGCTGTAAATAAAGCATCAATATATGGCGTCACCTGCCCGCTTTTTGACGCAATGGGAAGCACCAGCAGAACAGATCCTGCTAAAATCGTAAGAAAAAAGCCAAGCAAAATAATCTGAACCGGCCGTAATTCTTTCATGACAATCATTCTCCTAAACATAAGAGCAATCCCAAAACGAGACGAAACAGGATTGCTCTAAAATTCCTTTTATTTATTTTCCTAACAAATGTGCAACCTGAAGCTGATAATCATCAATATGTTTCTCCATTGCAAGTCCTTCCTCGATATCCATATCCATAAACTTACCGTTCTGATATCCTACCACACGGTTGCTTTTCCCTGCACATAATAAATCTACTGCGTAAGCTCCCATCATAGAGGCATAAACACGGTCTTTTGCAGTCGGGCTTCCTCCACGCTGCATATGTCCGAGAATCGTCGCTCTCGTTTCGATTCCTGTTGCAGATTCAATTCGTTTTGCCATGCTGTAAGAATGACCGACTCCCTCTGCATTGACAACCATATGATGAGTTTTTCCCTTTGCTCTGTTGCGAAGCAAATGCTCAATGATCTGCTGCTCTACCTTCGGCAGATTTCCATCAAAGCTTTCCGGAATCAGAATATCCTCTGCTCCCGTAGCAATTCCGCACCATAACGCAATGTATCCTGCGCCGCGTCCCATAACCTCTACGATGCTGCAGCGCTCATGAGATGTGGATGTATCACGAATTTTATCAATCGCTTCCATCGCCGTATTCACTGCGGTATCAAATCCAATGGTATATTCTGTACATCCGATGTCAAGATCAATGGTTCCCGGAACACCGATTGTGTTAATTCCTAACTCGGCAAGCTTTCTGGCTCCCTGAAAGGATCCGTCTCCTCCGATGACTACCAGACCTTCAATTCCATAAGCTTTACAAATCTCAGCTCCGCGTTTCTGACCTTCCGCCGTCTTAAATTCATCACAGCGGGCAGTGAACAAAATCGTACCTCCGCGGAAAATACTGTCGGCAGTATCTGTTGGCGTCAGATCTACGATATCCTCATTCAAAAGTCCATTGTAACCTTTTCTGATTCCTTTGACCTTGAGCCCTCTCTCAATTCCCATTCGTGTTACGGCACGCACTGCCGCATTCATCGCAGGTGCATCTCCGCCGCTTGTTAATACTCCAATTGTTTTAATTTTTGGTTTTCCCATTTGATATGTCCTCCAATTATTAATCCATACAATTCTTGACTTGGCTTTATTCTAATCTATTTGTCGAATTTTTTCAATAGCCTTTGTTAGAAACCTAACGATCTGACACGAATATTGTCTTTCCCATACTTTGTTTCTAACCGGGTAAACAAAGCCCGGTCTGCTGAAATCATAAAATCCCTTCCCAGCCGATTGACTGCTCTCTCTTGTTTGCAGTAAATCACAACCGGGTGACTCCCCGGATATTCCTTCAAAGAATTTTTTAATTGCTCCTCCTCGCGGAAAAAGTCTTCTTTCCCCACAAACTGAATCCACAATTCCTGCTTCAATTCTCCGAACGGCTGAACCTGATTACAAATCAGCCGACTCTCTTCCTCCGAGATCTGCGACGTACCTTTCACAAAAATCTTAGCGTCTTCCCGCAAAAGCGACTGATACAGTCCATACTGTCTCGGGAAGACCACAACCTCCACCGTTCCTCTTAAATCCTCCAGTGTAAGAAACGCCATATTCTGATTTTTTCTCGTAAGCTTTACATTTATCTCACTGATAATTCCGCCTACAATACAGCTTTGCTGATCGTGAATCGCGGTTCTTTTCGTCTCCTCATCCATCAAAAAATCAGATGTATGTGCTGTCACGTTCCTCTCCAGCATCTCCATATCGTCATCTAGAGGATGACCGCTGACATAAATTCCAAGAACTTCTTTCTCCATAGAAAGTAATTGCTCCTTCTCATATTCCCCTACCTCGGGATACGTTATTTGAAACTCTGCCTTCTCTTCCTCGCCGAGAAGATCCATCAAACTCATCTGTCCTGCGATCTCATTTTTGCGCTCTCTTTGAATGCTGTCAATCACCCCGGCATAAATGAACATCTGCTGCTTTCTTGTGGCGCCAAAACAATCCAATGCCCCTGCTTTAATCAGATTTTCTACGGTACGCTTATTGATTTCCTTGCTGGAAAGACGTTCCACCAAGTCTTTGAAGTCCCGATAATTTCCATGCTCTCTGCGTTCTTTGATCATCGCCTCAATGACCGGTTTGCCCAGACTCTTGATTGCCGTCAGTCCATACCGGATATTTCCGTGGTCCACGGAAAACGCTCCCTCTCCCCGGTTAATGTCCGGCGGCAGAATCTTAATCCCAAGCTTCCGGCAGGCATAACTGTACTCTGCAATCTTGGCAGTATTCCCCAAAACAGAGGTTAGAAGCGCCGCCATAAACTCTACCGGGTAGTGACACCGCAGATAGGCTGTCTGGTAGGCAACCACCGCATACGCAGCCGCATGGGATTTATTAAACGCATATTTGGCAAAATCAAGCATCTCATCCCAGATTTGATTGGCGGTCTTTTCATCAATTCCGTTTTTTATACACCCTGGAATTTTTTCCTCTTCGTTTCCATACACAAAGTTTTGACGTTCTTTCACCATGACGTCGCCTTTTTTCTTAGACATTGCGCGCCGCACCAAATCACTGCGCCCCAAAGTATAGCCGGCAAGCTTCATAACAATCTGCATTACCTGTTCCTGATAAACAATACATCCATAGGTAGGCTCCAGAATTTCTTCCATTTCACGACATTCGTAGTGAATGGATTCTGTCCGGTTTTTTCCTTCCACATATCTCGGAATAAAATCCATCGGTCCCGGCCGGTATAAAGAGATTCCGGCAATGATATCTTCCATATTCTGCGGCTTTAATTCCTTCATAAAACTCTTCATTCCGGAACTTTCCAACTGGAAAACCCCTTCTGTATGACCATTCCCGATCATTTCATAAACCTTCCGGTCTCCCGGATCTGCCTGTCGGATATCAAACTCAGGAATCCTTTTTCGTATCATCTGTTCCGCATCTCGAATCACAGTCAGAGTCCTTAAACCGAGGAAATCCATCTTTAACAGCCCCAGCTCTTCGATGGTTGTCATGGTAAACTGCGTTGTCACTGCATTATCAGCCCCGAGCGCCAATGGAACATACTCGTCAATGGCTGTTTTACCGATTACAACCCCTGCGGCATGCATGGATGCATGCCTTGGAAGACCTTCCAGTCTTCTTGACATATCAATCAAATATTTGGATTCTTCATCCTCCTGATAGATTTTCTTAAAATCAGGGCTGGTTCTTAACGCCTTATCAATGGTAATGTTCAGCTCATTGGGAATCGTCTTCGCAATGCCGTCAACCTTCGCATACGGAATATCCAAAACCCGTCCAACATCACGAATGACTGCCCTGGCAGCCATGGTACCAAATGTAATAATTTGGACCACCTGATCCTTTCCGTATTTCTCTACCACATAATCAATAACTTCCTGTCTTCTCTCATAACAGAAATCCACATCAATATCCGGCATTGATACGCGCTCCGGATTTAGAAACCGCTCAAACAACAGCTGATAACGAATCGGATCAATATCTGTGATCTCCAGGCAGTAGGATACAATACTTCCCGCAGCAGAACCTCTTCCCGGTCCCACGGCAATTCCATGCTCCTTGGCATAGTGAATAAAATCCCAGACAATAAGAAAATAATCCACATATCCCATATTCTCAATGGTTCTTAACTCATACTCCAAACGTTCCCTTAATTCCTGCGTTACCGACGCATACCTGCGCTTGATTCCTTCTTCACACAGATGCGTGAGATAACTCACCGGCGTATACCCCTGTGGCACCTCATATCGTGGTACCTTCTGTTCCCCAAAAACAATTTCAACGTTACATCTTTGTGCAATTTTCTCTGTATTTTCCAGCGCCTCTTTTGCATAAGGAAATAATTTTTCCATCTCCTGAGGTGATTTCAGATAATACTGACCTCCTTCATAGCGCATGCGGTCTTCATCCTGCACCTTTTTTCCGGTCTGAATGCAGAGAAGAATGTCATGCGCCTCCACATCTTCTTTAAAAGTATAATGAATATCGTTGGTGGCAACCAACCCGATTCCGGTCTCTTTTGCCATTTTTAAAAGCGCTGTATTTACTTTCGCCTGCTCACTGATTCCGTGATCCTGCAATTCCAGAAAGAAGTTTCCCTTCCCAAACAGATTTTCCAGACCAATCGCAGCATTTTTCGCCTTCTCGTACTGATCTTCCCGAATATAAGACGCCACTTCTCCGGCAAGACACGCACTCAAAGCAATGACCCCCTCTTTATACTGCTCCAACACTTCATAATCTACTCGCGGCTTATAATAAAATCCTTCTGTAAATCCTCTGGAAACAATTTTCATTAAATTATGATATCCCAGATCATTCTCTGCCAGCAGCACCAGATGATAATACCGGTGATCTCCCCGGCGGCTGTCCTTCTCAAATCTTGAGCCTCGGGTCACATAAACCTCACAGCCGATAATCGGTCGAATCCCTTCTGCTTTTGCAGCTTTGTAAAAGTCAATCACGCCATACATCGCGCCGTGATCTGTGATAGCAATGCTATCCATTCCCAATTCTTTTACCTGATGTACCAGCTCTTTGATCTTACTGGATCCATCCAGAAGACTGTATTCTGTATGAACATGTAAATGTGTAAAACTCATAGCTCCTATGTCTCCTACTAAAACATAACTTTCCTGCAATTCTCTTTATAATTTTATCATATCACTCTTTTTTATGCTATAATTGTTTTATCTTCCCCGGGAAGCTAAAAATAAATGACAGAATCGAGGTTTTTATGGAAAATATAACAATTCAGGATATTCTGACTGCAACCAGTGGCACATTGCTGTGCGGAGATTCTTCCATGATCATTGATCATATCAGCACAAATTCCATGGAGGTCGGAAAAAATACTCTCTTTGTACCAATTATCGGAGAACGCGTCGACGCTCATATTTTTATTTCCAGCGCTCTGAAAAACGGCGGCGCCTGCCTGACTCAGGAGCATGAAGAGGCAACCGGAGACTCTCCTTATATCAAAGTGCCTGATACCTTAAAAGCGATGCAGCAAATTGCCGCTTATTACCGCAGCAAAATGTCGCTTCCGATCATCGGTGTTACCGGAAGCGTCGGAAAAACCACCACCCGTGAAATGATTGCCCACGTATTAAAAGGAAAATACCGTGTCTTTGAAACCGCAGGCAATCAAAACAGCCAGGTCGGCGTTCCGCTCACGCTAGACCGCCTCTCTTCCAAGGATGAAATCGGCGTCCTAGAAATGGGAATGAGCGAACCGGGCCAAATTACAATCTTAGGAAACATGATCCGCCCTGATCTTGGAGTTGTCACCAACGTCGGTGTTTCTCACATTGAAATGATGGGATCCAGAGATCAGATTTGCCGGGAAAAATTAGACATTCAAAATGGTCTCTCTGACAGCGGAATCTTATTACTAAACGGCGATAACGACATGATTCGCAAACATCTGGATTATGTAAAAAAACCCTATGAATTTTATGGCTTTGCAAAAGACTGTACCTACCGCGCTCAGAAGATCCGTGAAAAAAACGGTCAGACTGTTTTTGAGTTCTGCCGCGGAACCCAAAAAGAAGAAATCACTCTGAATGTACTTGGAAAGCATAATGTCGCAAATGCCCTGGCTGCCATTGCCATCGGACTGCGCTATGACACTCCAATGGATACAATCAAAAAACAGTTATCCACATTTTCCGGTCAGCGCCAGACAATTCTCCACATTCGTGATTTCACTTTAATTGATGATGCCTATAATGCAAGCCCTGATTCAATGAAAGCAAGTTTAAGCATTCTCTCCGATTATAAAACCCGCGGAAGAAAAATTGCGGTATTATCTGATATGTTAGAATTAGGACCCGATTCTCTCAAATTCCACCAGAAAATCGGACATTTTATTGCTTCCACCAAAGTCACAGATTTATTTGTCACCGGAGACTTCTCCAAAGCATATATTGAGGAAGCATGGAAGGAAAACCCGACTTTGCATACCCGCTATTTTTCTTCCAATGGTGAGCTAATTGATTTTCTGGAATCATACCTGAAAAAAAATGACGTCGTACTTATTAAGGGTTCCAACGGAATGAACCTGAAAGAAGTATCTTCCGTGCTCATCCGCTCTCAGACATCCGATTAAGCTTGCACAAAAAAAGATACACTATTTTCTATTGACATTGAAATTATTCAGGATTACAATAAGTGCCAACAAAATACAGAATGCAATGAACAAGACACACTGTTGTAAACCTTCTTTTTCAGAGAGCTGCCGGTTGGTGGAAGTCAGCAAAGAACTTATGACAGTATCCCTTGCGAGCTGTCAGCTGAACAATTTTTTATCTAGTAAGCCTGACCGGTATCCTGCCGTTATCCGGGGACACATTAAATGATGTGAACAGAGAGATTACATAAATTGTAATAAAAAGAAGTGGTACCGCGGAACATATTTTCGTCTTCTAAAATGTTTTTACATTTTAGAGGGCGTTTTTTATTTCATCAAACCTCCCTTTTGATCCAATAAAAACGCTCTGCAAAGGCTGCTTTTGGAGAAAAGTGTTCTCTGTCTGTCAAAGCAGGCTTGTCCCCTTGTTCTGCTGTATTTTGAATAAAAAATTCAATACAAATTTTAAGGAGTGATTAAAAATGAATAGTTTAACCATCGTAGCCATCGCTATCATTGCACTGGCTGCCGGCTATGTCCTTTACGGACGCTGGCTTGCCAAAACCTGGGGTATTGATCCCAAAACCAAAACCCCCGCTTACACCCATGAAGATGGAGAAGATTATATCCCCACACCAAAGTTTGTGGTATTTTCCCATCAATTCTCGTCGATTGCAGGCGCCGGACCTGTTACCGGACCAATCATTGCTGCCATGTTCGGATGGTTGCCTGTTCTCTTGTGGCTGATTATCGGCGGTATTTTCTTCGGCGCTGTGCAGGATTTTACCGCACTATACGCCTCCGTGAAAAACGAAGGAAAATCTATGGGTGTGCTCATCGAAAAATACATCGGAAAAACCGGAAGAAAACTGTTCCTGCTGTTTTCATGGCTGTTCACACTGCTTGTAATCGCAGCCTTTACTGATATGGTAGCCGGAACCTTTCATGGATTTACAGCAACCGGAGCAAAAAGCTCTCCAAACGCCGCTGCAGCTTCTATTTCCATGCTGTTTATTGTCGGCGCCATTTTCTTTGGATTGTTTACCAAACACGCAAAACCAAATCAGAAAACAGAATTTATTGTTGGTATCATTCTGTTGATTGCCATGCTGGCAGCAGGAATCGCTTTTCCTCTATATTTTGATAAAAATGTCTGGATTGGCGTTGTCATGCTCTATTTATTCCTTGCATCTGTAATGCCAATGTGGCTTTTAATGCAGCCTCGGGATTATTTGAGTACATTCCTTTTGGTGGGAATGATTATCGGAGCTGTTCTCGGAGTGTTTATTGCTCATCCGGCAATGAATCTCCCTGCATTCAATGGATTTGAAATTGGCGGGAAAAGCTTATTCCCTACACTCTTTATTACCATTGCCTGCGGAGCTGTTTCCGGATTTCATAGTCTGGTTTCTTCCGGAACATCCTCCAAAACCATCCGCAACGAAAAAGATATGCTCTGCGTGGGATATGGTTCTATGATGGTAGAATCTTTGCTGGGCGTTATTGCACTGGTTGTTGTTGGTGCTGCCGCCGTGGGCGGAACAATGCCTTCCGGAACACCATTTCAGATTTTTGCCGGAAATGTTGCCGGATTCTTAACATTGCTGGGAATTCCAAAACATGTTGCCACCTGCTTTATGACCATGTGCGTATCTGCATTAGCCCTGACATCTCTGGATTCTGTTGCAAGAATCGGACGCATGTCCTTTCAGGAACTATTTCTGGGAGAATCCGCAGACGGCTCTGATTTGACCGGAATCCGCAGACTTCTGACCAACAAATATTTTGCAACCGTTATCACCTTGTTCTTTGGATTTTTATTGTGTCTAGGCGGATATAATAATATCTGGCCGCTCTTTGGCGCTGCCAACCAGCTTCTTGCATCGTTAGTTCTAATTGCATTGTCCGTATTTTTATTAACAACCGGACGAAAAGGCTGGATGCTTTATGCTCCGATGTGCATTATGCTCATCGTTACATTTACAGCGCTGATTCAAGCGGTTATTGGAATCTTTACCAAAATCTTTGTTACCGGCGGATTTGTATTTATGATTGACGGACTTCAGTTGATTGTCGCACTGCTTCTTATGGCACTCGGTCTTATGGTTGCAGTCTCCTGCTTCAAAAAGCTATTTCAAAAACATACAAATCAGAACAATCCGTCAGCAAACACAGACCATCCTGCAACAGCAAAATAAAAAAGAACATCCCGGAAAACGATTTTAGCACAGTACTCGTGCCCATTCCGTTTTCCGGGATGTATTTTTTACCAGCTAACTTTGGACTCTAAAAAAATTTATCAATATATCCTTGTACAAAAATGAAAAGTACAATCAGTGGAAGGATGTATGTCACATAGACTCTTGTCCATTCCGGAAAGCGAATTCCTTTTCCGGCATTAGCTTCCCGGGTAAAGTTTTTCCATCCCCATCCATATCTGGTCACACAAAATAAAAGATATACCAGAGAACCCAGAGGCAGGATATTATTACTGACAATAAAATCTTCCAGATCCTGAATCGTCGTTCCGGCACCCAATGGTTCTATGAAGCTCCACAAATTAAATCCCAATGCGCAGGGCAAAGATAAGATCACAATGGCCACTGCATTCACAGCGATGGCTTTTTTCAAGCTCCATCCCCACAGGTCCTGTGCAAAGGAAAGAATATTTTGAAAGACTGCGATGATCGTTGACAATGCTGCAAAACTCATAAATAAGAAGAACAACGCTCCCCAAAGCCAGCTGACGGGCATTTCGTTAAATACATTCGGTAGTGTAATAAATACCAGATTCGGACCGCTGTCCGGACTGACACCGAAAGCAAAACATGCAGGAAAAATCACCAGCCCTGCCATCAAAGCCACCAGTGTATCAAGCACCGCCACGCTTATGGCTTCTCCTGTCAGCCGATGGCTTTTGTCAATGTAACTTCCAAAAATCGCAATTGCACCGATTCCAAGACTCAAAGTAAAAAACGCCTGCCCCATAGCTGCCGACACAACCGTCATAATTCCCTGTTCTTTCATTGCCTCAAAATTGGGAATTAAATAAAATTCCAACCCTTTTGCGGCTCCTCTAAGCGTTACACTGCGAAGAATCAAAACAATAATAATCAAAAACAAACAGGACATCATCACCGTTGTAATCTTTTCCACACCCTTTTGCAGTCCCATCGAACATACCAGAAATCCGATAGCTACCACAATTAACATCCAAAAAATCTGTGCTGCAGGCTCTGACAACATCTGCCCAAAAAGACCCTCAATTTGCTGCGGGGTTTTCGATATAAAATCACCTTTGAGCATCTTTACAAAATAACAAAGCATCCATCCGGTCACGGTCGTATAAAACATCATCAAAAGATAATTCCCTGCCATCCCAATAAAGCTGTACCAATGCCATTTGCTTCCTTTTGGCTCCAGTTCCTGAAAAGATCTTGCAATACTTTTTTGGCTGGCTCTGCCAACAGAAAATTCCATGATCAAAATCGGCAGTCCCAAAACGATCAGAAAAAACAAATAAACCAACACAAAAGCGGCCCCTCCGTACTGGCCTGTAATAAATGGAAATCTCCATACATTTCCAAGTCCCACGGCACATCCGGCGGAAATTAGAATAAATCCGATTCTCGATGAAAATTTTTCTCTCTTTTCCACAATTTTCTCCTCACTTTTATTGTATTTCACAATTACCTATTTTAACACATTCCTAATTTTTGGGAAACCAAAATGTAAAGGTCGTTCCCACACCTTCCTGACTCTCTGCATAAATTTCTCCGCCGTGGACTTTGGTAATCCACTTTACCATAGACAGACCCAAACCGTTTCCTCCATTTTTTCGGGATCTGCTTTTATCTGCACGATAAAAGCGATTCCAGATTTTTCCCAGATGTTCTGGTGCAATCCCAATTCCATCATCCCGGACCTGACCTCTAATCCTGCCCTTTTCTCCTGCAATTGTAATCCATATGGAGCCCTGCTCTTTTCCATAAGAAATAGCATTCTGAATCAGATTCATGAGCATCCTCATCAGCAGTGTCTGATCTCCATAAATCATCTGTCCTTCTTCGATCTGCGTGTAGATCTGAATCTTCTTTTTTGCTGCTTCTATTTTTAACTCTTCTGCAACCATCTCTGTCAGCATCCCCAGATCGATTTCCTCGAACTCTTTCGTACTGACAGACTGCTCCTGTCTGGCAATCATTAAAAGCTGCGAAACCAGCTTGGACATTCTCCTGCTTTGCTCCAATAAAACTCTAACCTCTGATTTCTCCTCAACCGTCAGCATTGAATCGTCCAGCAGGTATTCGCACTGGGAAATTAAAACTGCTATCGGCGTCCGAAGTTCATGTGACACGTCTGCAGTAAACTGTTTCTCATCCTCAAAGGATTTCTGGAGCCTTTCAAACATCTCATTAAACTTCTGTGTTAAATGATACATTTCATCTTTTGCTTTCGGAATGGGCAGTCTTCTTGACAGATCATTGCCTCCGCTGATTTTTTGCGCTTCTTCACAGATATCATCAACCGGCTGCAGCGCTCGCCGAATCATAAAATATCCGACAAATCCAATCATTATAATCAGAGCCGGAAGCAAAACAATCACAAGTCTCACTCCTGTTTTAATAAACTGTTCCATATTATGTATGGAGGTGATGCCGCGAACCCATACTGCCTGATTTTTTCCATAAGAATAAACAGCATCATAAATCATCCACTCCCGTCCCCGATTTTCTACCACTCTGGCTTTATGAGATTCCAGACGGGTCCCGGACGGAAAGTCTACCGGCTGACTTCCATACAGAAGATGTCCATTCTGATCATATACACAAAACATCACGCCATCGTTATAAAATTCTACATCGCTGTCCATATAAAACGTATTGTCCTGAAACAAAATATTCCCTGAAAAACCGGTGACAGCGCCCTGAACCTCTTCCTCTGTGGAACTCAGTCCAATCTTATTTACAAAAATTAACATTGCGGCAAACATCATTCCGAGAATCATAGCCACAATTCCTGTGTACCAGAGCGTCACCTTAATTTTTATCGAATATTTTTTCATGGCTCACCTCTTAATACATATCCCGCTCCCCGAACTGTATGCAATAGTTTCCGTTCATATCCCTCATCAATTTTCTTGCGCAAATACCGAACATAAACATCCACTACATTGGAACCACCTTCAAACTCAAAATCCCAGGCGCTCTGTTCAATCTGATTTCTGGAAAGCACAATGCCCTGATTCCGCATAAAATATTCTAAAACCATAAATTCCTTGCCGGAAAGCTTAATCTCCTTTCCACCTCTCCAGACTTGTCGGGTATCACGGTCTAAAATCAGATCCTCTACTTGAAGCTGATTGGAGGTAAACTGCGGTTTTCTCCGCATCATTACCCGGATTCTCGCCAGCAGTTCCCGGAAGGCAAATGGTTTGATCAGATAATCATCCGCGCCCAAATCTAATCCTGTCACACGATCCTCAATTCCGTCTCTGGCAGTTAACAGCAGCACTGGAGTATCCATGCCCTTTTTTCGCATTTCTTTTAGAATTGAAAATCCATCCTTTCCCGGCAACATAATATCCAGAATTACCCCATCATACTCTGTCATCGCAAGATAATCTTCTGCTTCCAGACCGTCACCACATGCATCAACGCTGTAATGTTCCCTGGTCAATCGCTTTTTTAATATTTCTCTTAAATCTTTTTCATCTTCAACAACCAATAATCTCATAATAAATTATTATAATACATATGAATTTCGCGGTCAAAATTCTTTTAAATTTCACTCTCATATAAGAAGAATGTTTCTTTTTGACGCTTCCCCTTGATCTGAAAGCTTTCAGATTCTCTGCATCTTTGAATCATTCCCCGGGCATCATAAAACTGATAGTTGCATGTAGTATCCGTAAACAGATAATATTGTTCCACCCCCTGCTTTTTCATATAATCCAGAGCAGAAGAAAACAATCGTTTTCCAACTCCTTTTCCCTGTGCTTCATTGGATACTGCAAACAATGCAAGTTCCGCCTGATATTGTCTTCCGCTTCTCTTTAACAGCCGGTCATTCATCCGATGATCACTTAGAAACAGAAAAGCCGCCTCTCTTCCCTCTCGGGTACGCAAAAGATCTGCTGTATACAATAGTTCTTTTCGTCGATATTTCCGGGGGCGCCGAAATCCTTTGACTTTTTTTGCCATAATAATACCAACAACCCTTCCTTGCCACACCGCAACTTTCGCAAAGGTCTGGTTCGCAAGACAGCCATATAAAAATGCTTTGGATACTTTTTTGGCGATCTCCTCACTGCACACTTTCCTATAGTTCCACGCAGACTCCAGAATCGACTCTGCCTCCTCCAAATCTGTTTCTCGAAACTCCCTTAATGTTATCTCACACATCTAGATCTACCTTCTTCCTTAACCAAATGAATTTGCTCTTTTTACTGTCTCTTGTAATTTCCGATATACAAGGACAGAAATTTTAAAAATTTTTCATTCTTTAATTTTTCTTTAATCTTCGGGCATTATAATAAGGATAACAAAAAAACAAAGAACCAACAACAGAAAGGAGAATTTCTTATGAGAAAAAAACTTTTATTCTTTATATTATCTGTAACTGCTGTCATTTCCCTCGCTGCATGCTCTAATCCAAAAGAGTCGTCCTCCGAGGCAACTACAACACAGGAAATCGCATCCACTGAGAAAACAGAAACGGATGACAGCAGCGAAACATCGACCGATACCGGTACAACTGCAAAAGCCGAAGCTGATTACGATTTTTCCTCTTATGAATCCAGAATCAATAAGGTAACAAAAAAAGTAAACAATGCAAAAACCAGCTCCGACAGTTCCACCAACCACAAACGTTTTTATGCTCTGAAACAGGAGTTAGATTCCATTGAAAACGATTTGGATTCACTGGAAGATACTTTTGAACATTCTTATGAATCCGGTTCCATGAGTTTTGATGAATACAAAAAAAGGGAACGTTCCATCGAAAAACTGGAAAACAAGTTAGACCTTGCAGAAGATGCACTAGAAAATAAATTCGGCATCGACGATTAAACGATGCTGTATTTCAGGAAAGGAGATCCATTATGAAAAAGATGAAACAACAACTTGCTTTTCTATTATGCACCATCCTATTGTTCACTGCAGCCATTCCAACAACTGCATTTGCGGATGATGACCCCAAGCCAACCAACATTGTCAAATTAAATTATTCCTCCAGAACCGTAAAGTCAGGCAGTGAATTTGAACTCCGTGCCTACGCCTCTCCTTACGATTTCGATGACGACTATCTTCACTGGAAAACAAGCAATTCCAAAGTAGTTGCTTTTGATGATGATGACCGAACCGGTGACGAAATGGAGTTTAAAGCTCGAAGCGCGGGCACCGCATATATTACCTGCTATATCCCCGGAACTAAGGTTCAAAAAACCTGTAAGGTTACTGTAACAAAGCGTAAATCAGCACGCATCCGAAAATTAAATTATACTTCCCGCACAGTAAAAATCGGAAGTAAATTTAAGCTTCGTGCTTATGCATCCAATTTTGATGATGATCGACTCCGCTGGAAAACAAGCAATTCTAAAATTGTTGCCTTTGAAGACCGGGACCGCACCGGAGATGATATGGATTTCATCGCCAAGAAAGCCGGCACTGCATATATTACCTGCTATATCCCCGGAACCAAGATCAAAAAAACCTGCAAAATCAAGGTAAAACGCTATGGAAAAGCTAAAATTGTCGTAGATGACAAACACGTGGAGGTTGATCAGGGAGAATGGGAAGATCTTGAGGCACGACTGGTTGGCGGAAAGTATAAAAAACGCAGTTTGTCTTACAAGGTTTCCGGATCTCGTTATATTCGAGTAAAAAAAGGAAAAGTGTACGGAAAACGCCCTGGAAAAGCCAAAATTACGATCCGCGCAAAAGCCAATAAAAAAATAAAAAAAGTAGTCTATGTCCGAGTGGAAAGAGACGACTAACTGCAAAGTTACACCGGTTTTGATCTAAAGTCAAAACCGGTTTTTTGTGATTGCGATAATTAACATCTTTTTCTTTTCGTCATACTTTATATCAAAGGTAAAAGGAGACCTGACTTATGAGTATGCCAAAAATTGAGTGCACAAACATTGATAAATGCTGTGCTGCTGCCTCTCTTATGCAATCCATTGCTTTGGAAGAAACATCGATTTCTCATATTCTCAACGCAGAAGGTAAAAAGCTCCAAAAAGCAATTTCCATTGACTGCAGTCACAAGGATTTAATTGAAATCAATAAATCCGTCGAAAGTATGGTCGAAAAGATCACCAATCTGGAAGTGGTTTTAAAATCCAAGTTGGAAATGGTAGTTCCTCTTGTAGAAAAGTGTCATAAAAAGCCGGAAAAGCTTCCGGATTGTTAAGCCATTGATGTTTTAAGGGAAGGAATTGATCCTAAGCGACATTTCCTTCCCTTTTCTAAACATAGAGTTTTACATCCAATACCGTATGAACTTGAGCTTTCTTAAAAAATATACAATCAAGGCAGAACTGCCAAGTACCAGAAAAGAAAGAACTGGAATTTCCAGAATTGGATTCCCTGATCCAACCATATCTCTGGAAACGAAAAAATGAATGATGATATTATGAATCAGATAAACGCCGAATGTAAGCTGTCCTCCAATCATAATAAAGTTCTCAAATTTCTGAATAATACCGGACTGCCCAACCTGAACGAGCAGTACAAAAACCGCAGTCCCCGCAAGAACAATTCCCGGTGCAAAATCGTCTGTCCAGAGCTCATTCCATGTTCCAGAATCAAAACTAGCGGTCCTTGCAAGAAACACCGTCACAGTCATCGAAAAAATACCCGCTACATAAATCATACAACGATAGAAGCGTTTTAACGGATATCTATAAATATACCATCCCGCAAGAAGAAAACCTCCATATTTCAAAAAGCCAGTTAATTTTAAACAGGATAAAAAATGATTCATATAAGAAATCGGCTGAATTCCCAACGCATTGGCAAATGGTATCATACAGTTTGTAACAAATAAAAGCAGCAGCAAATATAAATACATAGATTGATTCATCTGTTTTACCAACAAACGTAAAAACGGAAGTATTAGATAAAGCCCAATCATTAAGTAGAGATACCAATAAACCACGTTTCCGTCACTGACCAACAGTGTATGCAATGCATGCTTTATGTCTGAAAAAGAAACAGAAAATGTATGACGATAAAAAATGGAATGGCATAGATCAAACACAGGAATCATTACAATAATCGCAATTAACATTCTTGGAATATACTGCCCGAAAATTTTTTTGAAAGGAAGATCCTTTTCCGGATTCAATAGAAAAATTCCAGTAATCATCAGAAATAGCATTACCGGCCAAGAAGAAACCAAAATATTAAAAAAATGACAAACTTGCCATCTCTGGCTCCAAAAAGCAGACGCTCGAATTTCCTGTGATGATATGTGATTCAAACATACCAATAAAATAGCCATGATCCGAATAAACTCAAGATATAAAATGCGTTGTTTCTTCATTTCTATTCTCCACCCATAATTGCCAAAAGGCACATTCCGGAATTGCAAGCGGTCGCCAAGGTCTCGGGCAAGCCCGGATCTTGGCCCATTGCTATCACAAAAAAGAAGCATCCATCGCGGATGCTTTTTCCTTCACTGTACCTTGCCAAACGATACTGCCATTAAAAGCCGAAAACCGGACTTGAACCGGCGACCCCTTCATTACGAGTGAAGTGCTCTACCAACTGAGCTATTTCGGCATATTTGAAAGCACAGATAAATCTATGCTCCTTTTGTAAGATATTGTTCAATCTGGCTGACGGCTTCTTCTTCGTCAACTCCATCTGCAACGACGGTCAAATCTTCAATTTGATATAATCTCAGACTCATCATTCCCATCATGCTCTTTACATTCACTTGCTTATTCCCAGTCTCAAATAAAATTTTACTCTCAAACTGGCTTGCCATCTGTACGAGAAATGCTACTGGTCGGTCTTCTTCCTTTAATGCTGCTTCTACTCGAACATTTTTTGAAATCATTCTTTTCCTCCTAATCTCATCTCTTCTGCCATCCTGCTTATCTTTTTCAAGCGATGATTCACACCGGATTTCCCTACGGGCGGATCCAGCATGCTCCCCAGCTCTTTTAAGGTAGCTTCGGGATGCTCCAAACGCAAATAAGCAATATCTTGTAAGCCCTGATCCAGAAAACGAAGACCCTTATGTTCATCAATGTACCGAATATCTTCTGCCTGCTTTACCGCCGCTGAAACTGTTTTGTGAATATTGGCAGTCTCACAATTCACACGACGATTGACTTTATTGCGCATCTCTTTGAGAATCCTGACATTCTCCAGTTCCATCAAAGCAACATGCGCCTCCATCACATTCAGGACATCCACAATTTTGGAGCCCTCTTTCATGTACACGACGTAATATTTTTTCCGCAAAACAATTTTAGCATCTAATTCAAAAAAATTCAAGACATCTTTTAACTGATTTGCTATTTCTTCATCTGTGGACACCACTTCAAAGTGATAATTCTTCTCCGGATCACTCATGGAACCTGCTGCCTGAAAAGCTCCACGGATATATGCTCTCTTACAACATGTATTTTGCAAGATGATTCCAAACGCACCGGGTTCTATAAGTTTCACTGCCTTCAATATTAAAACACAATCAGGATGCTTGTCAACACTAATTGTATAATTTCGACTCCTTTTCAGAAAATCACTGCGCCCGACTTGAATATTTGCCTGAATATGAAACACATCTTTCACCAGTGTATAAAAGCGTTTCGCGGCAGATACCGTCTCCGTATGAATCTGAATTTTATAATTTTCATTTTCCCGAATGACTTCGCCACCAAACTTTAAAAATCCTGCGATTTCAGCAATCTTACAATGTCTGGCGCCGGTTTCATTTCTGGATAATTCTTCTTTGATATTGCTTGAAAATGACATCTCCTACCTCGTTATATCTCTATGCTCAGTTTTCACAGAATATGGCAATTCATTTAATTTTTCTGTCAGAGCATTGGCAATGGTAACAGACCGATGTTTTCCCCCGGTGCATCCGATTCCGATCACCAGATTGTACTTTCCCTCTTTAATATAATTGGGAATGAGGAATTTCAGCATTCCCTGCAATTTTTCCAAAAATTTGGCTGCCTCTTCATGCCCCATTACAAAATCCTGAATTGCTTTATCGTTTCCTGTCAGCGGCCGAAGCTCTAAATCATAAAATGGATTCGGCAAAAATCGCACGTCAAATACGAGATCCACATCTGCAGGAATTCCAAACTTAAACCCAAATGAAACAACGGCAATCTGGAACCGCTCCCCGCTCTCTCCATTGACATAAATACGATCAATTTCTTCTTTCAGCTCTCTGGTCAAAAGCTGACTCGTATCAATCACATAATCTGCCTGATCCTGCAGAAACTTCATAACTTCCCGTTCCTTCGCAATACCGTCCTCAACTCTCCCGTTTCTGGAAAGGGGATGATTCCTTCTTGTCTCTTTATATCTCTTGATTAAAATCCGGTTGCTGGCGTTTAAATAAAGAATTTCAAATTGAATGCCCATAGCCTCAATTTCATTTAATTTTTGCTCCAATTCTCTGATTCTCTGGCCGTTGCGAATATCAATTCCCAACGCCACATTTTCTACCGAAGCCGTCTGATCCAGCATCATTTCTGCAAATTTATCCATCAGTCCCACCGGAAGGTTGTCCACACAAAAGTATCCGATATCCTCCAGCATTTTCAATGCGCTGCTCTTCCCTGCGCCTGACATTCCTGTAACTATTACAAATCTCATATAACTCCTTCTAAAACCGTCCGACTCGTTTAACCTCCGGCTCGATCGCAACACCAAACTGTTCTTTGATCTCATTTTGTACATCCTGAATTAACTGCATAACGTCTGCCGCTGTGGCATCTCCCCGATTAATTACAAATCCGCTGTGCTTTTCAGAAACCTGAGCACCTCCGACTCGATATCCCTTTAAGCCTGCATCCTGTATTAGCTTCCCTGCAAAATATCCTTCCGGACGCTTAAATGTACTTCCTGCGCTTGGATATTCCAACGGCTGCTTCGTCTTTCTTGCCAAAGCATATTCTTCCATCTTCTGTCGGATGATTTCCGGATTTCCATGTTCCAGTGCAATCACACCCTCCAGCACAATGTAACCGTTTTTTAAAATGTTGCTGGTTCGGTACCCCAGTTCCAGCTCCTGCGCTTTCAGCGTTTTAATTTCCCCTTCTCTTGTAAGAACCGTCACTTCCTTTAAGACCTGAACAATCTCACCGCCATAAGCGCCTGCATTCATCACAACGGCCCCTCCAAAGGTTCCCGGAATTCCTCCGGCAAACTCAAATCCGGTCAGCTCCTCTGCCAATGCTGCCTTTGATGCTGAACTTAAAAGAGTTCCCGCCTGAATCTTCATCTCCGTTCCACAAACAGAAATTCCGCTGTAATTTTTGTAAATTTGAAGAACCATGCCATCCATTCCGTCATCTGCCACCAAAAGATTACTGCCATTGCCAAGTACAAAGAATGCAAGGCCATGTTCTCTGGCAATTTTGCAGGCATGCCGGATTTCCTCCAAATCAGACGGTACAACAAAATAATCTGCCGGTCCGCCAATTCGGAAGGTTGTGTGATTCTTCATGGGTTCATCCATTAAAATATGATCGTCTGCTATTTTTTCTCTTAACTGCTCTGTGATCGTCTTCATATTTTCTCCATATCTATTCTAAATTATGACAACATCAAACTGGCTGCACCATAAATTCCTGCATCATTTCCCAGACTTGCCAATGCAAATCTGCCTTCTTGCGCTTTCCCAAAGGTGTATTTCTTATAAGATGCCTCTACGGCGTCCAAAAGAATCTTTCCCGCCTTCGACACTCCCCCTCCGAAAACAAAAATTTCCGGATCAATCATCAAGGCAATATTGCCTGCCGCAAGAGCTAATTTCTGTCCCAGTGAGGCCACCTGCTCTTTTGCAAGCACATCGCCTGCCTTAGCAGCATCAAATACATTCTTAGCAGTGATAGAATCTGCATTTCTTAAACAGCTCTGCCGCCCAGTCTGTTTCAACGCTTTTTTTGTTTCAAATACAATTCCTGTCGCAGAGGCATACAATTCAAGACATCCTGTCTTCCCACAGTTACAGACACGGTCATCCCACGGATCGACTGTCATATGTCCGATTTCTCCGCCATAGCCATGAACTCCATCGACAATCTTTCCATCAATTAAAATGCCCCCGCCAACACCGGTTCCAAGTGTGATCATAACCGCACTTCGATAATCCGACGCCGCTCCCATCCGAAGCTCTCCGAGCGCTGCCGCATTGGCATCGTTGGTTACCCGAACCGGACATCCCATCCTGTCGGACAGTTCCTTCGCTACGTCAACATTTCCCCATCCAAGATTCACACATTCGTGAACTCTGGCAAACTCCAGCACTGCGCCTGGAACGCCAACGCCGATTCCTTTCAAATCCTGATCTGAAATTTTATTCCTCTCCATATGAGCTTTCACCACATCTGCAATATCGCCCAAAATATTTTTTCCATGGTCCTCTGTTCTCGTTGGAATTTCCCATTTTTCCTTTAACGCTCCATCTTCCCGAAATCGTCCGATTTTTACAGATGTTCCGCCAATATCAACTCCATATACATGCTTCATACAGTCTCTCCTGCTATTCCATCTGACCGGTAACACGTTTATAAAGCTCTTCCGCTGCATTATATCCCATCTTTTTCTGTCTGTGATTAATCGCGGCAGCCTCTACAATGATTGCCAGATTTCGTCCCGGACGAATCGGAAGCGTATGTGCAGCCACTTTATTCCCCAGATATTCCACATGCTTTTCTTCCAGTCCAAGACGGTCATAATCCGTTTCTTTGTTCCAATCTTCCAATTGAATAACCAGATCAATCTCCTGCTCCATTTTCACACTCTCAACACCATACAAATTTTTTACATCAATAATTCCGATTCCTCTCAATTCAATGAAAAATCGTGTGACCTCCGGAGAGGTTCCAATTAAAGTCTTCTTGCTGATTCTTTTAATCTCAACTACGTCATCGGAAACAAGCCGATGCCCTCTCCGAATCAATTCAAGCGCGGCCTCACTTTTTCCAATACCGCTTTCTCCCGTAATTAAGATTCCTTCTCCAAACACATCCACCAAAACTCCGTGAATCGAAATACTCGGCGCCAGTACCACACCCAGCCACCGGATCACCTCCGCCATAAATTCAGAGGTTGCATCCTTCGAAATCAGAATCGGAACTTTATACTTTTTGGCAATTTTCAGAATCCGATCGCTTGGTCTTAAATCCCTGCAGAAAACGATACACGGAATCCCGGCCCCTATGAATTTTTCAAAAATAGTTTCAGCTGCAGCAGCGTCTTGTTCTATCTGCTCAATGAAAAGAGATTCTGCTCTTCCTACAATCTGCACCCGATTGGTTGCAAAATGATCATAAAAACCTGCCAGCTGTAATGCAGGTCTGTTGATTTCTGCCTGTGTAATATAAATTTCTCTTGTATTGATCTCTGGAAGAATTTCCTGTAAATTTAATTCTTTGATCAGATCATATACCGATACTTTGTGTTCTTTCTCCATAATCCTCTTTTCCTTTCTACCACGTCTCCTGTACTCTTATTTATCTTAACATATTTTTTCCCCCGGAAACATGAAAAAATTCATAGATTGTCTCCGCAACGCGCCGATTCATCCCCGGAACTCCCAAAAGATCCTCGACTCCGGCCATCCGAATCTCCGAAATATCTTTAAAATGTTTCATCAGCGCTCTTCGCCGCTTCGGTCCGATCCCTTTTATATCATCCAATACCGAATGCACCTGCCCTTTTGCACGAAGAGATCTGTGATACTCAATGGCAAACCGATGGGCTTCATCCTGAATTCTCGTCACGAGCAAAAAGGCTTCGCTATTTTTTGGAAAAATGATTTCCTCATTATTATAATACAATCCACGGGTTCTATGATTGTCATCTTTTACCATTCCGCAAACCGGAATTTTCAGGTCTAACTTCTCCAAAACTTTCATGGCAATGTTTACCTGACCTTTTCCTCCATCCATCATCAAAATATCCGGAAATTTTGTAAAACTTCCAAATTCCGCATCTTTTCCTTCTTTCCTCAACACTTCCAGTTCATTCTGTCCATGTACAAATCGTCTGGTCAGAACTTCTTCCATACTGGCGTAATCGTCCGGTCCGTCTATGGTCTTTAACCGGAATTTTCGATAATCTCTTCGCCTCGCCTTCCCTTTCTCAAACACAACCATGGACGCAACGGTTTGAAATCCGCTGATATTGGATATATCGAACGCTTCCATCCGATTCAGGCCTGTGATCCCCAGAAGCTCTTCGATTTCCCTGACAGCTCCGACAGTTCTTTTTTCTTCACGCTTTAATTTTTCCCGATCCATTCTCAGTACATTTTCAGCATTTTCTTTTGCCATCTCTACCATTCGGTGTTTCTGTCCCCGGACAGGTATGCGCAAATAAACTTTGGCGCCTCTCTTCTTGGCAAGCCACTGCTCAATCATCTCTTTTTCTTCGATTTCAAACTCCAGAAAGATTTCCCCCGGTAAATATGGCGTTCCCGCATAAAACTGCTTCACAAACGCCTCCAGAATTTCCTCTTTTGAGGTTTCCTCATCCGCCTCCATATGAAAATGTTCTCGCCCCAACAGTTTTCCCTGACGAATAAAGAAAATTGATACTACCGAATCTTTCTGATCTCTTGCCATTGCAATTATATCTCGATCCTCAAATCCAAAGGTATTAATTTTTTGCCGGTCCATAATTTTTTCAATGCTCTTTAACAGATCCCGATATTCCATTGCCTTCTCAAATTCCAATGCCTCCGAAGCTTTTCCCATCTTTTGTTTTAATTGACTGGCTACTTCCTGATAGTTTCCGTTTAAAAACCGCATTGCTTTTTCTATCTGTTCTCCATATTGTTCTTTGGAAATATAGCCTTGGCAGGGGGCGCCGCATTGCTTGATCTGATAGTAAAGGCACGGCCGATCTTTTCCTATATCCTTTGGCAGTTTCCGATGGCAGGTGCGAATTTTAAAAATTTTGCGCAAAAGCTCAATGGTGTCATTCACCGCTCCGGCACTTGTATAAGGACCAAAATATTTACCTCCGTCCTGTTTCATTTTTCTTGCCAGAAAAATCCTCGGAAACTCCTCATGGACCGTCACTTTAATATAAGGATACCCTTTATCATCTTTGAGCATCGTATTATATTTGGGACGATGTTCCTTAATTAAATTATTTTCAAGAATCAATGCTTCCAGCTCGGAATCTGTAATAATATATTCAAAATATGCTATATTTTTTACCATATGCTGAATTTTAACCGATAAATTACGGCTGTCCTGAAAATACTGACGCACGCGATTACACAATTTAATCGCCTTTCCTACATATATAATTTCATCTTTTTGATTATGCATTAGATAGACTCCCGGCTTTGCCGGAAGTTTTTTCAATTCTTCCTGAATATCAAACATAGCAGACCTCCGTTTCATCATTTTATCATACAAAAAACATTTGGGCAAAACAGAAAATCCCGCTGTTTCCAGCGGGATTCCTTTATCAAATGAAAAGAGAGGATTAAAAATATATGAAAAACTATGTCTTTAGTATATCAAAATCCTCCGTTGATACAATAGACGAAAAATAAAATTTTCTAAACAATTTCTAAAGAACTCTAAAAAAACAATAGCGCTTTTAACTGCAATGCAAAATCACCTGATGTTTCTCTAACGATTCCCTGACCCCAATCACTCTCTGATTGCTGCTTCCTCTCCAATGAAGTTTCGTATCTCTGAGCTCTTCTTTGTATGGTCCGTCTACCAAAACATCAGCCATCTGCACCGCTTCCAGCGTATGTATTTCTTCCCAGAGGAATCCTGTGTACAGCCAAATGGTTTTCTTCGGAAAACATTGCTTGATTTCTCTTATTAATTCTGTAACCTCAGAGTAATTGGCAGGATGCAGAGGATCTCCGCCGCTTAAGGTAATACCGGAAATGTAGGGCTTGGAAAGTTCCGAAAATACTTCCTTTTTTGCCTCCCGGTCAAAGACAAGACCACCGCAGATATCCCATGTTTCCGGATTATGACAATTTTTGCATTTATGAGTACAGCCGGATACCCAGAGCACGACCCTAAGCCCGTCGCCATTTAACATATCATCTTTGGTAATATTATGATAACGCATTTTACATAGATTTCCTTTCCGCAATCTCCGCCATCTTTGCATCGTTTAACCGAGTATCCCCTTTGACTCTGGAATAGGACAGATACCCATTCATACGGTCAATTTTTGTCAGATTGCGGCTTCCGCATTTCGGGCAAACATCCATCTCCAGTTCCTCATGACCACAGTCATCGCAGTAAGCCAGAGACAAATTAACCCCCTCATAATATCCAAGATCCATTGCCCGGCGCACCAAAGTTTTTACCGCCTGTTCATTATAATCAATCGGATACTTTACATACTGAATCTTTCCTCCGTTGCAAAGTTCCCAAAATCTTCCTTCCAGATTTTGTTTTTCAATCGGAGTGATATCCTCTGTCACATGGCAGTGAAAGGAATTGCTGACATATTCACGGTCGGATACGTTTTCCACAATTCCATATTTTTTTCGGAACTGTTTTACCTGTAAGCCGCATAGATTCTCTGCCGGCGTTCCGTAAATCGCATAAAGATTCCCGTCTTCTTCCTTAAACTGCGCAACCTTTTCATTAATATAGCGTAAGGTTTCCAGAGCAAACTCCCCATCTTCCGACAAAGATTTATGGTTATAAAGCTGCTGAAGTTCATTGAGCGCTGTAATTCCAAAGGACGCTGTTGCCGTTTTCAAAAGAGGTTTAATTTTATCCTGCAGATTTAAATGTCCTCCGAAAAAACCTCCCTCGCAATATGCCAGAGGATTGGTAGAAGCTTTCATCTCTCCCAGATACTCATAGGTACGAATGTGAAGCTGGCGAATCAGATTTAAATAATAATCCAAAACCTCGTGAAAATCTCTGTTTTCCTGCTTTGACTTTGCATAAATCATCGGAAGATGCAAACTGACCGCCCCGATATTAAAACGTCCCACAAATACCGGAACATCGTCCTCATCTGCCGGCTTCATTCCTCCGTTTTCATACCATGGAGACAGAAAAGCGCGGCATCCCATCGGGCTGATAATCTTTCCATATCTTTTGTACATATCTGCAATGTATCCTTCCCCTGTCAGGCTCAGCCAGTCCGGGTACATCGTCTTTCTGGAACAGCGGATACCCGCCTCAAATACGTCTTCCAGTTCTCCGCCCGGTCCATGAAGCTTCTCATCATATAAAAATACAATTTTCGGAAACAAAACCGGTTTTCTATGTCCTTCTTTTCCCTGACCTTTTCTGCGCACATCCAGCAGAGCAATGGAAGCCATTTTTGCAAATCTGCCGGTTCCCGTACCTGCCGTCATTGTTATAAACGGATAATCTCCGCGGCTTGACGATACACTGTTAAACTTATATTCAAGCCCCTGAAATCCCTGCGTAAATTCCCGCTCCACGTCCTTCAGGGCTTCCTCGTCCGCCCGTTCTTTTTCCAATCCCATTGCCTCATAGCGCTCTTTGGATCTCTGATAAGATTTTTCCGCATACGGTTCTAAAATCAATTCAATATTCGGCACAGTAAACCCGCCGTATTGCTGACTTGCCGCACTCAGTACAATATCTCCAATCACATCAAACGCAACGTCCAGTGTTTTGGGCTCATTATACCAGAGATTTCCCATCTCAAAGCCGCCTTTTAAAACTTCCTCCACATTGAACAGACAGCAATTCATTGTGTCTCTTCTCGCAGACATATCATGGATGTAAATATAACCGTCCCTGCACGCCTGAATTTCTTCTGTGGTCAGAAAAAATTTCTTATACAATTCTTTGTTCAGCTCATTAAAAATGAGACTTCTTTTTGTGGATACCAACGCACTGTCCGTATTGCTGTTCTCTTTATCTCCAATGTACATAATGGATTGACTCTTTTTATACACCTCATCCAGCATCTGTACGAAATCCTGCTTATAATTGCGGTAATCTCTATAACTTTTTGCAACCAGTGGATTGGTCTGTTCCAGGGCTCTTTCTACCACATTATGCATATCGGAAATCGTAACTTCCTCTTTCTGCATGCGATTTACCTTCTCTGTCACAAATTGACAAATAAAATCAAGTTCTTCCTCTGTGAATGTTACAAGAGCGCGGTACGCCGATTTGTTCACCGCTACCACAACCTTTTGTACATTAAAATCTTCTCTTGTTCCATCTTTTTTTATCACTCGAATCATACAATTTCCTTTCCTTCCCGCTCGTTCTCTGATCCGTCGTATCATACAATATATAGTGTATGATCACTGTTTTATCTACAAGATCCTGTTAGTATTTCAATACTATCATCGACCGCACCGGAAGTCAATACATGATTCTTCCCAGAGTAAGATTCTTTGGTTCTCTGATTTTCTCCGAATTTTCAATGGTTTGCGCCATATATTCCCCAAAAGAGATCGGAAGATTTTTTTCTCTGGAAAATACTTCCTGTATTTCTTTTTTCGTTTTTAATACAAACACGGATTTTGCAATATGAGGATATCGCAGCAATTCCTGTACAATCTTCCAGTCTGTCTGATTATTTCCGAAAACCACTACCTTTAAATGTCCGAAATTTAACTGTTTTGCCTGATATTTCTGCCAAAGCCGATTTGCGTCCTTCAGGGAATCTGCCAGAAATGTAATGGATTTGGAAGGAACCTTCGTTCCCATATTGCTTCCCTCCCCATCAAAGTCTGCATAAGAATAGCGTATTAAATACTTTTTTTGATTGATTTTTTCAAATCCCATCGCCAAGATAAAGCAGCTGTCCTCAATATCCGGCTGCTTTTTGCAGCCGGATGCGCCAATCGCCAAAATCATCACAAGAATCCCTGCTGTAATTTTCCTAAGCGTTCCCATGGTTCCTCCTTCTCACAAGCCAAAATAAAGTAATCGGAAGTATCAGCCCTGCCGCCAGATTTCCATAGATCAACGGATAAAAATATTGATGAAACAGTTCTCGGCTTTCTGCCAGCCATTTTGTCAGTGCAAAAATACCTCCGTAGGATAAAATAACACCAACGATTCTCCCCTTGGGAAACGCATGTTTTACACTCTCATTGGCATAAAATAAATACCCGCTAAAAACACAAAAGACGCCTACAATCCAAAATGCAATTAAAAAAATATCCAGCCGCGCCATTAAGCCTCCCGGCATTGCGGCTCCCTGAGCCATAGACATTACCGGATTCTCGTCAAATAACGTCAGCTTTCTTCCCAGTGAGCCCACCGTCACAACAAAAATACCCACAAATAAAATGGTCAGACCAAAAAGAGAGCCTAATTTCATGTCTCCCTGTCTCATATCTCCACGGTAAAACCAAACCAATTCAATGGGGTGCAGCAGCGCCAGCAAAAGAAAACTCCCCTGCATCCACATTTTCCAATCCCACTGGTCAATGACAAGCTGATCCAACGATAAATTTCCCACGCTTAATAATAAAACAAAAATTACGGGAAGAAGGACAAACCAGAAAATCCCCTCCATGACACGCCCCCGTTTGCCAAGGCCTCCACGATTCATCTGATAAGCCAGAAGTACCAACGGCAGCCCGATCAGATATCCGGATCTTCCCGGCATAAGATACTGTCGAGCCAAAGAGACAATGCACATATAAAAAAATGCTGCGTTAATCCAAAATCGAAGGTAATAAAAAAACGTTACCCACGGATACTTTCTTAATACTTGTTCTACGGAAATTCCTTTTGCGGTCTTTGCAGTCACCAAAAGATACCCTCCCGCCAGAATACAAGCCGTTATAACTGTAATCAGACCGCATCCATAAGCACCCTGCAGAGCAATCTGCGGCAGAAACATTGCCGCCGCAGAGAATGTCTCCAAAATAAATATACGATTGCCCTGCCTTTGCGTAATTTTTTGCAAATTAGTTTTCATCCCGTTCCTCCTTTTGCCGGATTCTTGCCCCTTTCTTAGTAAATTCCGGACGGTATTTCATAGTCTGCAGAGGAGCTCGTATTACAAAATCCTGAAATCCTGTTTTTTTCTCTCTCCCTTGGCTTGCTGCCGGATACATATAGGGAACCCCATAATTTTCCAGACAGAACAGATGAATGAACACTCCCAGAAATCCCAAAAAGAACCCATACAATCCCCAAACTGCACACATCAGAATCAGAAAAAATTTCATCAGCCGAAACGCACTGTTAAAAATCTCATTGGGAATGGAAAATGTGGCAATGGCAGTTAGCGCCACAACGATCACAACAATTGTACTGACCAGGTGAGCGTCCACTGCCGCCTGTCCTACAATTAATCCTCCAACAACACCGATGGTTCCCCCCAGCTGCCCCGGGAGACGAATCCCGGCTTCTCTCAACAGTTCAAAGGACAATTCCATCAACAGAACTTCCACGACAACGGGAAAAGGAACCCCCCCTCTTGCAGAAATCAGTGCCAGAAGAAAAGACGTTGGCAAAACTTCAGGATGGAAACTGGCAATTGCCACATAAAATCCGGGAAGCCCTACTGCAAGAAACGCGGCAAAATATCTCAAAATTCTTGCAAACGTTGCCGTCTCCCATCGATTATAGTAATCATCACTTGCCTGAAAAAAAACATTCATTGTCACCGGAAGCAATAAGACCATCGGAGAATTATCCACAACAACGGCAATTCTGCCTTCCATCAGAGCGGAAGCCGTTTTATCCGGTCTCTGGGTCAGCTGGTAAATGGGAAATGGCGTTTTGCTGTTCCTCTCTAAAAACTGCTGCAGCATTCCACTGTCAAACACCCCATCCACACAGATTTTGTCCAGCTGCTTCTGAATGGTTTTTAACACATCCTCTTTTACAAGATCCTCTATATACATCAGTGCGTAATCTGTCTTGCTCCTGGTCCCCACCTGCTTTTGTAAAACCTTTAGTCTCGTATCCCTGATTCTTCTCCGAATCAACGCAGTATTCGTTCTCAGACTTTCATTAAAGCTGTCCTTCGGACCAACCATGGCTACTTCCTGATCTGCCGTCTGCACTCCCCTGGTCGGAAAAAATTTGCTGGATATCAACAGCGCCTGCTCCATTCCATCGAAAAAAATAACGGTATTCCCTGAGAGCACCGCAGTCATCGCTTCCTCCATTGTGGAGATCCACTTCCAATCTGCATTTTCAATAACCCATTGATCAATGGCTTGCTCCGCGTCCCGAAGCGGGTCCAAAAGCATCGGTTTCATGACGGATTCCTGAAGCATTTCCGTATTTACCAGTCCGTCAATATAAACCAGATACATTTCAAGATTTCTCTTTTTTCCAATTTTAAATTTCTTTTTCACCAGATCATTACAATCTTTCATAACTTCTTCCACATATCGGATGTTTGCGGAAAGACCTTTTGAAATATTTCCAATGAGCCGGTGCTCTCTGCTGTGAAACTGATCCATAAAAATCCGCCTCTCTTTTTTCTTTATTATGCGGAACTTTTTTAAAACTATTCATTTACTTCCTTTTTGTCTCCTTTTATAATGATTACAAGACAAATAGAAATCGAGGATCTGCCTATGATATTTACAAGAGATAAAAAATTTTATAAAACACTGGTTCATCTGATGGTTGTGGTCATACTTCAAAATCTGGTGGCTTACAGCGTCAATATGGCAGACAACCTGATGCTGGGCATTTACAGCCAGCCCGCTTTGTCGGGAGCTGCCACCGTCAATCAGATCCAGTTTTTGCTTCAGCAAATGACACTTGCCATCGGAGACACACTGGTTATTATCGGTTCCCAATACTGGGGAAAACGACAGCCAAAGCCAATTCGCAGTCTGACCGGAGTTGCCATTTTATTGGGGCTTCTTCTCGGCCTTTCCGTCTTTTTTATTACCAGCGCTTATCCCAGAGAACTCCTGATGCTTTTTACAGACAAAGAAAGCTATTTAAGAGAAGGTACCGCTTATCTTTCCCTGATTCGCTTTACCTATCCTTTGTTTGTTCTCTCAACCATCCTGATGTCCGCTCTGCGCAGTGTCGAGACGGTTTCCATTGCGCTGAAAGTGTCTGTTGCATCACTGGTGGTAGATGTTTCTATTAACTATACTCTGATTTTTGGGAAATTCGGATTCCCGGAGATGGGAAGCCGGGGCGCCGCCGTGGGAACGCTTGCCGCCCGTATTTTGGAATTGCTTGTAATCTCAGGCTATCTTTTGTTCTTTGACCGAAAGCTGAGACTGTTTGGACGGGAACTCTTTCATATCACAAAAAAAACCTTGAAACATTTTTGCGAAATTTTATGGCCTTCCTTTGTATCCAATACCCTCTGGAGCATTGCCACCCCAATTCAGACCGGAATCCTCGGACGTCTCTCTGCTGACGCCATTGCCGCAAACTCTGTGTCCACAACCTTATTTCAATATCTGAAGGTTGTGACCATCGGGGAAGCCTCCGCATCCTCCGTCCTGATCGGCACTGCCATCGGAGAAGGAAACAGCCGGTCCAAAATCAAGGAGTACAGCCGCACGCTTCAGGCAATTTATCTTATGATCGGCACAATCCTAGGCATCAGTCTGTTCTTCCTGCGGACTCCGCTTCTTCAAATGTACAATCTGACTCCGACGGCCTACCGAATGGCAGATCAAATTCTGATTCTTTTGGCATTTATCATGGTTGCTATGGCTTACCAAATGCCAACCGGCCTTGGAATTATCAAAGGCGGCGGAGATGTCAAGTATATGATGTATTTAAATCTGATTTCCACCTGGGGAATTGTAATGCCGCTGTCCTTCCTTGCTGCTTTTGTCTGGAAGCTTCCGGTTGCCGCAGTTGTCGCAATTTTAAATTCCGATCAGTTTTTCAAATGTATTCCGACGTGGCTTTATGTAAAAAAAGACCGCTGGATTCGGACATTGACGGATTCTTAAGTCACAAAAAGAAACAGCCGGTCATCTGATCGGCTGTTTCCTTTCTGTTCTCTCTTTGGATACATGCATTGTTCTAGTATTCTTCTTTGATATTGCGAATTACCGTCATCTCCTGATTCACAATATGCTTTTTCATTATCTCCCTTGCTTCTTCTTTTTTCCCTGTGATCATCGCCTTCACCAACTCCTGATGCTCTTTTAAAAGCACCGCATGATACTCTGCATCTTTTACATACTCTAAACGATAACGATAAAACTGCTCTCTTAAATTTCCGATAATCTGAATCAGACGAGGGTTTGCTGTAGCGTCAAAAATAATATCATGAAACTCCATATCACTGTCGGCAATTGCGCCGTTATCTCCGGATGCAATGGCATCCTCAAATTCTTTCAGCGCTGTTTTCAGTTTTTCTCTTGTTTCCTCATCCATGCGCTCTGCCGCCAACTCCGCCGCTAATTCTTCCAGAGAGCAGCGAACCTCCAATACATCTCTTAAATCTTTTTCCGTAATTCTTGCAACTTCCGCACCCTTTCTTGGAATCATAACAACCAGACCTTCCAGCTCCAGTTTTCGGATTGCCTCTCTCACCGGCGTTCTGCTGACACCAAGACGATTTGCCAGCGCAATCTCCATCAGCCGCTCTCCGGGTGCAAATTCCCCGGTAATAATTGCCTGCCGCAATGTATTAAATACCACATCTCTCAGTGGCAGATACTCGTTCATATTTACCTTTAATTTATCGCTCATCGTTTTCTCCTCCTGCTTCTCTTACTGTATTGGATTTACCACATAGGCCTGCTTTACGTCTTTCATCTCTCTTAAAGATTCCAATGCCGCTTCTGCGGCAGAAGTATCTGAAAAAATTCCGAAAATTGTCGGTCCGCTTCCGCTCATCAATACTCCCATCGCGCCCTGTTTTCTCAAATGATCTTTTATTTTTTTGATGATTGGATATTCCCCAATTGTCACAGTCTCTAAAACATTCTCCAGCCGATCGCAAATCCCCTTCAAATCCTTCTGCTCCAAACATGTTATCATACCGTCAATATCCGGATGACTTGAAAGTTCAGATAATCTTAAATTCTGATATACAAACCCGGTTGAAACACTGATTCCCGGTTTCACAATCAATATTTTACAGTCCGGCATTGGTGCAATCTTTGTCAGTTTCTCTCCAATTCCCTCTGACAGTGCCGTCCCTCCCCAGATACAGTACGGAACATCCGCGCCCAAAGTCACACCGATCTCACATAATTTTTCTTTAGAAAGTCCCAAATGGAATAATTCATTCATTCCATGAAGCGCCGCCGCACAATCAGTACTTCCTCCTGCCATACCGGCTGCCACCGGAATCCTCTTCTGAAGATCAATTTCAATTCCGCCTCTCAGCCCGTAAGTTTCCTTCATGATTTTCACAGCCCGATATACAAGATTCCGCTCATCCACAGGAAGAAACGACAGATTGCAATGCATTGTAATTCGGTCTTCTGCAATTTTTCGCATCTTTAACAGATCATAAAGACCCACCGTCTGCATAATCATCCGCACCTCATGATACCCGTCCTCACGTTTTCGGATCACATCCAGACCAAGATTAATTTTCCCATATGCTTTTCGAACAATATGATTCATAGATACTCCTTTGCCTTAAGACACACGAAAAGACAGACCGCTTCTGTCTCTCATGTTCTTGTATACAAAATATTATAATATTGTTCTGAAAAAAATGCAATCCTTAATTTATAAATTACGCCCCATTTCCTTGACAATCAAAAGTTTATCCCCCGGATTCACTTCCTCAATTCCTTCATTTTGTTCCCGAATACTTTCTACCGTAGTAAAATACGCTTTGGCAATAGACCAAAGAGTATCTCCGTCTTTTGCCACATATCCGACAATTCCCGGTATTTTTTGTATTTTCTCATAATCCAGTGATTCTTCCTTCATATCAACCATGATTCTCTGTCTTGTTTTTCGGAACGAAATAAAATCAAAAACCACCGATACCCGAATTTCAATCTCCTCTCCTTCTGTCGGTACTCCCGTCATCTGATCCAGACGCACATCCAACTGATAATCGTCTTCCCCGGTCAGTCCTTTCGCCTCTATAAAAAAAGAAAAAGGCTCCATGTACGATTCACTCATAACCGGCATTTGATCTTCCGTGGATAAGTATAAAACATCTGCCATCCAGACACCCTCTACCGATAATCCCTGATCGGTTATTTCAATATCGTCAACAGTCACGCTTCCTTTCACCGACAGCACCTGCAAAAGTTTTCCAGATTCCTGCTCCATTGGAAATTTCTTTGCAGCCTTCATAATCGCCTGATTCTTTCCGATCAGTGTCTCAAAGTCAAATGTCCGATATTCCGGAATCAATGCCGCCTCCATTGTATAGCCGTCATCGACGTAAGAAAGCATCTGATCTTCATAGATTTTTATATCGCAGTCAATGGTGACATCCACAGAAATGACCCGTTCTTCTCCATCTACATCCGGTCGGACTTCCAGCTGCTGTCCTCCGAGATTTAATCCGATATGCCCAATCATTCCCGGTACACATTCATAGCATTCCAGCTCGGTATGAACCGGCACTTCCCATCTGGAATACTGAACCGGCATCTGGTCATCCTCTCCTAAATATAATAGAAAAACATGCATAACCCCCTGAATTTCAATCGCATGATCGCCAAGTTTTCCCTGAAGATTTTCCAAATCCACCTGACTCCACAAAATTTCATAAATATTCGCTTTATTTGCCGGAAGTACCAAATCTTCCTTCATTCTGGCAATATCCTTTTTGCTGACCACCAGATCCGTCACCGGTATCTCTTTTTTTAATACCGATACCCGATCGTCAAATATATCAATGATCGCCTCTTCTTTCATCTCTTCATTTACCTGAAGTGTAAAAGTCAGCAACACTCTGATACTCAATTTCCGAGAATTAATCAGCACCGTATTAATATCGTCAATGGTATACTGTACTTTCACATAATCTGCCGGAATTACGCCATCCATATGTATGTATTCTTCAAAAGGAAGCGAGTACTCCAAGGATTCCAGAAACGTCCGCGGATCATTTGCGCCATACAGCCCCTGAAAATGAAATTCTCCCTTCATGCGAATTTTATCCACCATCATCTCTGTTTCCTGCATTTTTACCATACCTTTTGTCTGTATGATTTTCTCAATATCCGGTTTGGTATCCGGCACGTTGCAGTCCTGATCTATGGTAATTTGCACCTGTTTTCTTTCCTTTGCCGCGATTCCATAAAAATCTTTTTTATTAAAGTCCATAAAAATTCCTCCCTGTCTGTATATACAAATATATTCAGACAAGGAGGTTTCTATGCATTCCTCATTCAATTTTCCAAAAGCATCATACGTACATCTCTCGTGATCACATCCTGATAGCTGAAACTCACGGTTTTATTATGATCTTTCCCCGACTCATCCTCTAACTCCACTAAAAAAATATTCGGATAAGTTTCTGTAATCACGCCTTTTGCAGTTTCAAATTTATGTCTTCCTCTGTTTGCGCTAATCTTAATTTTACTTCCGATCTGCCCTTTAATTGACTGACGAACTCTTTGCAGGTCTAACTGTGTCATATCATTCACCTCTTTCATATACAGAATTTTCTAATAATTCTGTATAATCCTTTCTATACTATAGCATTTTGCCCTGTTGTTGTCAAATTTATGCATACAAAAAACAATAAAAAGAAGAACTGCAGACAGCTACAATTCTTCTTTTAAGATGCATTTTACGTTTCTCTCTATTGTTCTCCAAACACTTTTTCCAATAAAGTAACTGACGCCATCGCGTCTTCGGCATAATAATCTGCCCCGATATTTTTTGCAATATCCTCTGTTAATACTGCACCGCCGACCCAGATTGGCACCTCACACCCCTCGTTTTTCAATGCCTGTATGGTCCGTTCCATAGACACCACAGTGGTTGTCATCAGAGCGCTTAATCCAATGGCTTTCGGCTGATATTCCTTCCATGCCTCCACCACGGCCTCCACCTTTACATCCTTTCCGAGATCAATCACACGATATCCATAGCTTTCCATAACTACCTTCACGATGTTTTTTCCGATATCATGGATATCCCCTTCCACAGTTGCGATTAAGATTGGTCCTTTTTCTTCTCCATCGGAGGCGGCAAAGGATTCTTTAATCACCTCAAAAGCCTTTTTGGTCGTCTCTGCCGACTGGATCAGCTGCGGAAGAAAAACCTTCCCTTTTTCATATTCTGCTCCTACGGTATTCAGCGCCAGAATGATGACCTCATTGACAACTTCCAGTGGTTTCCTGCTCTCCAGTTCTTTCCTTGCCGCCTGCGCCACTTCGTCCTTCAGCCCATGAACAATGATATCCTTTAGGGAAAATACCGCCGCCGGAGCATTCGCCTGGCTCACCACTGCCTCAGACTGATGTTCAATATAGGTCTGACTGTCCACATCCTGACAGAACAGTACATGAAATGCATCAATGGTTCCCATCAGCTCTGAATCCAGAGGATTGATAATCGGAAGATCCAGTCCCGCTTCCATGGCAAGGGTTAGGAACGTACGATTTAACAGAGGACGATTGGGCAGCCCAAATGAAACATTTGAGACCCCCAAAACTGTATGAACCCCCAGCTTTTTGACCATTTTCATTGCCCGGAGCGTCTCCCGAACCTCTTTTTGCTGCGCAGACGCAGTGAGCGTCAGACAATCAATCATAATGTCTTCTTTTGCGATCCCATAGGTTTCTGCCTTTTTTATGATCTTTTTGGCAATTTCAAACCGCTCTTCCGCTTTTAAAGGAATTCCCTCATCCAATGTCAGACCGATGACCACGCCTCCGTATTTTTTCACCGTTGGAAAAATAGCCTCCATCACCTCATCTTTTCCATTGACAGAATTCACCAAGGGTTTTCCATTGTAATAACGGCAGGCTTTTTCCATTGCTTCCGGATTGGAACTGTCAATTTGAAGAGGCAGCGTCACCACTTCCTGAAGCAGGTGAATCACCTGCTTCATCGTCTCCGGCTCATCAATTCCCGGCAGACCCACATTTACGTCCAGGACCTGCGCCCCCGCTTCCTCCTGCTTTACAGCCTCTATCACCAATTCATCGTAACGCTTCTCAAGAAGCGCCTGCTTCATTTTTTTCTTTCCTGTAGGATTTAACCGCTCGCCGCAGACAATCACCCGATCTCCAAAGGAAACCGTCTGTGTCTGACTGGAAACTCTCGTCTTTTTTACAACCTGCCGTTCCCGAACGGTTTTCGGTGCGGCTTTGGAAAGCTTTTCTATAAATTCCGGCGTTGTTCCGCAGCAGCCTCCCACAATTGCGGCTCCACGTGCCATATAGCCGCTCATCGCCTCCACATATTCATCCGCCGTTACATGATAATGGGTTTGTCCATGTTCCAGACACGGAAGTCCGGCATTGGGCTGCAGCATCACAGGAACTGACGCGGTTTTCAAAATTTCATCTATCATCGGCCCCAGCTCCTTCGGTCCTAACGAACAGTTCACACCCACAACCTCGGCTCCAAGCCCCTGTGCAACATTGACAAAAGTTTCCGGATCATTTCCGGACAGCGTACGACCGTTTTGCTCAAAAGTCATAGTCACAAAAACCGGAAGTTCGCTGTGCTCTTTGACTGCCAGAATTCCCGCTTTCACTTCATAAAGATCGCTCATCGTCTCAAAGAGCACTCCGTCGACCCGATCCTTTGCTATCTCGATCTGTTCCGAAATGATATCATAGGCTTCATCAAAGGAGAGCGTACCCATAGGCTCCAGTAGCTGCCCGATGGGTCCGATATCCAGCATAATATAGGCATCCTGTTCTCTTCCCGCTTCACATCTGGCTTGTCTGGCATTTTCCACAGCTGCCAGGAGCATATCCTTCATTTCATATTTTGCCTCTGACATTTTCAGTCGATTACATCCAAAGGTATTGGTCGTAATAAAATCTGCTCCTGCCTCCAAATAATCTTTGTGAATCTTTTTTAAAAGCTCCGGCTGCCGGATATTGAGTTCCTCCGGAATATCTCCTGCTTTCAAACCGGCGCTTTGGAGCTGTGTCCCTATGGCTCCATCAAATATTAACAAGTCTTTTCCGATTCGGTTCCGTAACATCGTTGTCCTCTCTTTCTAAATGGGCAGTCTTTTTTCACAACACAAGTTTCACAGGACTTCTTTTGTTTGAAGCTCCCGATTCCAATCAGGCCAAGCATAGATTTCTGCGGCAGCAGCAAATCTGTCGCTGTGATTGTGACTCCAAGATTCTTTGAAATATCTAAAAGGGAAGCAATTTTTCTGTTAAAGGACAGCGGAAAGTCCCCATAGCCCGGACATGCGCGATACGTCCGGTTTTGATATCCGAGCCTGCGCTCATATGTATCACAGAATTCTTCCAAATAGGCGCTTGCCACAGCATCCATAACCACCGCTTTTGTCATATGAATCTTTTCATAGTACTTTATTTTTCGTTCCAGTCCAATTCCCAGAGTGCATCCAATCAGCAAACACTCTGAACAATCTTCTAATAAGCTCCCCATCTGCCGTCCCGCAATTTCATCTCCTGTTTCTCCGATTCGCAGCGGTTCTTTTTCAAGATGAAACTTTTTTACAACTGCTTTGGGCTGTGAAATCTGCCGGACTTCTGTGATACAGTCTTTGATAAGTTCCTCAATCTCCTGCGACGGCAGACTGCTGCCGTATCCCAAATATTTTAATGCCGTCTCTCTTATCATCTTTGATTTAATTCCCTTAATATCGTTGGAATATTTTCAAAAATACTTTGAGCAATTTCCGGTCGATTCATCGTATAAATATGAATCCCGTCAACTCCGTTTGTTATCAGATCAATGATCTGCCGGGCAGCATAGTTAATTCCGATTTCTTTCATCGCAGCAGGATTATCATAATATGCCTCAATCATCGTCGACAGCCGGTACGGAATGGTACATCCGCACATTTTGGTTGTACGAATTAAGGATTTTGCATTGGTAATCGGCATAATTCCTGCAAGAATCGGTACAGTAATTCCAATCCTTCTTGCCTCCCGTACCAGACGATAGTAATAATTGTTGTCAAAGAAAATCTGCGTCACCAAATACTTTGCCCCTGCATCCACCTTCTTTTTTAATGCCTCAAGATCCTTTTTAAATCCATCTGCCTCCTGATGTGTCTCCGGATAACAGGCTCCGGAAAGGCAAAACTGTTCCGGGAAATGTTCCTCAATAAATTCATTCAATTCACTTGCATAATGAAATTCCAAATGTTCGGGATCGAATGCTTTGGAATCTGCCGGATAATCCCCCCGAAGTGCCAGGATATTATCGATTCCCTCTTCCTTAAGACGTCTGCATTCTCTTAAGACATCCTCTTTTGAAGATGAAATACAGCTTAAATGCGCCACAGCTTCAATCCCATATTGATGTTTAATTGCAGAGGCAATTTCTACCGTCTTTCCCTTGGTCGATCCGCCCGCTCCATAAGTCACACTAATAAAATCCGGCGCAAGCTTTGCCAGCTCTTCGATGGTATGATAAATGGAGGAAATATCTCCTTCCTTATTCTTAGGCGGAAACACTTCAAAGGAAATGGTTGCTTTTTCCTTTAAAATCTCTGATATTTTCATCTTAGCTTCTCCTTCCTCTGTTATAGACCAAAGCGAACACTTTAAAACCAGTGCTGAACATACTCGCTTCCAATATCATAAATTAAATTCTACCATGTTCCTTTTTCAGTGTCCACCAACGCATCAAGACCAGTTTCCTATAGCCTATTATAAAAATATCCTATAGCCTTGCAGCTGGACGAGCTTCGCTCGATGAGGTATACTATACGTATTTCTAAGAAAGGAGATTTTCATGTTAACCCAACAAGATCTTTCGTTGCTTCGCTGCGCACTCCCATTCTGGGAAAGCTTATCCGGCGCTGAACAAAAGGCTCTGCTGCCTCATGTCACGAAACTTCAATTTTCCAGGGGATCTCTGATCCACAGCCATGACAATGAATGTATGGGGATGCTTCTGATTCAATCCGGTACTGTTCGTGTTTCGATTTTATCAGAGGAGGGACGTGAAATTACGTTATATCGAATGGAAACCGGAGATGTCTGTGTTTTATCCGCATCCTGTGTTCTCAGCGCCATTGATTTTGAAGTTTCTATTGAAGCTGCCGATGATTGTGAGATTTTACAGCTTGCTCCCGCCGCGCTGTCAAGACTGACCAGACAAAACGTCTATGCGGAGCTCTATTTTTACAAGCTTGCCACCGAGCGTTTTTCCGATGTCATGTGGACCATGCAGCAGATTTTATTTACCAGCTTCGACAAGCGACTGGCGGCTTTTCTGTTAACCGAAACCAATCGCACTCAAACCGCTTCTCTGTTTATGACCCATGAACAAATTGCAAAGGAACTGGGTTCTGCCCGGGAAGTCGTTTCCAGAATGTTAAAATATTTTGCAAAAGAAGGGCTTGTCGTCCTTTCCCGCGGCTGTGTCACCATTGCCGACCGAAAAAAACTCCAAGCCCTGACTGTTTAATCTGCTATTTTGTCCAGCATCTTTAAAATTTCTTCTTTTGGTTTCACTCCCACAGAGCGGTCCAAAACTTTCTCTCCATCCATTAAAACTAAAGTCGGAATGGTCATCACCTGAAACTGCTGTGCAAGCTCCGGCTGTTCATCTACATTAATTTTGCAGATTTTGGCAGTCTGTACCTCCTGTGCAAGCTCCTCAATCACTGGCAGCAGCATCTGGCACGGTCCGCACCAGCTTGCCCAAAAATCAATGATTACCGGCTGACTGGAATTTAAAACCTCCTGATCAAAATTTTCCTTTGTAATATGTAAAGCACCCATCGTCTAATCTCCTTTCGTGGCTTGTTGATGATCTTGTCTATATCTTAATCTTTTTGCTGTCATCGTTCTGTAACCAAATCACAAAAGGCCCCGGAAACAAAATGAAGCGGACAAGTCCGCTTCAATTCCCTATATTTTATCAGCATCATTCATACATCCTGTATTTATGACTCTGCATCATCATCCTCTACCCACTGTGCAAATCCTGATTGAGTCGGCAGCTCATCTGCTTCTTCCTTTTTCAGCTCAACCTTTTGTGTCTCCTCGGCAGGCTTTGGATTTTTATGTTTATGGAAAATTTCCATAAATTCCTTTCCGGTAATTGTTTCCTTCTGAATCAGAAACTTTGCCGCCTCATCCAGAATCTCCATATTCTCGCGGATATATGTTAACGCTTTGGCATAAGCCTCTTTTAAGATCTTCATCACAACTTCATCGACTTTTGCTGCCGTAGATTCCGCACAGTTCATCACAGCACGCCCATCCAAATAACGGTTGGTAATAGATTCCAAGCCAATCAAACCAAACTCCTCAGACATTCCATACTGCGTTACCATCGCCCGCGCAATGGCTGTGGCACGTTCAATGTCATTGGATGCACCGGTAGTCACCGATTGGAATTTCACTTCTTCTGCTGCACGCCCTCCAAAGAATGACACAAGATCTGCCAGCATCTCCTCTTTCTTATTCAGATATTTTTCCTCCTCCGGACGTTGCATTGTATACCCGAGAGCTCCCATTGTACGAGGAACAATCGTAATTTTCTGCACCGGTTCCGATTCCTTCTGGAGCGCCATAACAAGCGCATGTCCCACCTCATGGTAGGCTACAATCTGTTTTTCCTCTTTTCCGAGAATCCGGTCTTTCTTTTCTTTTCCTACCAGAACAACCTCCACCGATTCCAGAAGGTCTT
>OFMK01000329.1_pt1 | contig 53091 bp, 49 predicted proteins | sample 1541781 | NCBI WGS metagenome assembly OFMK01 (sample SAMN04209250, study PRJEB22552) | human gut metagenome | biome: gut; material: feces | host: Homo sapiens | place: USA: Oklahoma
TCATTTTGAACGAAAAGTCCTCTTTTTCCGTAGAGGCAGTTATTTCACAGCCCCTAATTATAGAGATAGAGACGAAGGTTAGGAGGAAAAACTTTGATTCTAATAAAAAACGGAATGATTCATCTTCCAAAAGGAGAAACGAAAAAGGCTGATATTTTAATTGAAGGAGAAAAAATTATAGATATTGCAGAAGATATCTCATCTGATAGTGAGATAATTGATGCCACAGGATGTGAAGTTTTCCCGGGGTTTATTCTTCCGACGACAAGTGTAGGAATCTATAATTATGCGGATTTAGCACATTCAGATTCAGATGAAAAATCTTCTCCAAGTAATCCGGATTTACATGTACGGTATTCTTTAGACCCAGTGGAAGTAAAACTACAAGGTTATGAGAGACATGGAATTACTGCTTTTGGTGCGGTTCCGAATGAATCTGCTCTTATAGCTGGACAGATAGGGGTTTATCATACGAAAGGAAGGACAGCTTCTGATATGGCTATTTCAGAAGATGTAGCGTTGAAGATAAACTTTGTACCAAGTGTAAAAAGAACATTTGCGCAACGTGGTATTGTTCCGATGACAAGAATGGGAATGGCATCTATGCTGCGAAATGAATTGAATAACGCAAAGCATAAAAAGCAAGAGGTCACATACAACTCTGGAATAAATGTGCTGCGCAGGGTGCTGAATAGGGAATTGCCAATTTTATGTAATGTGAGAGAACAGTTTGATATTGAGACAATGTTAGATATTCAAAAAGAATTTGGATTTAAAATGATTCTAATGGGAGCATACCAAGCGGACCGCTCAAGAGAAAAGATTCAACAAGCAGGAGTATCTGTGATTATGGGAGACCTGATTGATGGAAGCTATGTGACGTATTACGATGCAAATATTTCTGCGTTAATGGACATGTCAAAAGAAATTCCGATGGCTTTTTCGAATAATAGTTCAGGTTATGAAGGGCTTTTGTGGAGTGCTGAAAAAGCAGTAAGAAATGGACTTTCTTGTGAGCAGGCAATAGATATGCTGACAATTAATACTGCGAATATACTGGGGGTAGGAGATAAGATTGGTTCTGTTGAAGTTGGGAAATATGCAGATATTTCTATATGGAATGGACATCCGTTGAAAAAATATGATGCACATATTAATACATGTATAACGGCAGGAAAAGTCTGGAGGGCTGGAGAATGAGTATGCTTATAAAAAAGGCAATGATTTATGATATGGAAGGGAGTGAGCCATATCAAGGCGATATTTATATTGAAAACGGGAAAATTAGTCAGATTGGGCTAGACTTGGAAGTGATAGCGGATGAAGTGATAGATGCAAGTGGGCTTGTAGCGCTTCCTGGATTTGTAGATGCTCATTCACACCTTGGTGGTTTTAATATGTTAAATTCTGATGAATGTGATTTTAATGAAATGACAAATCCGGTAACCCCTGATGTATGGGCGCTCGAGGGATGTAATATCCATGACAAATGTTTTCGAGATGCGTGTAAAGGCGGAGTTACAACAATGTGTATTACACCGGGGAGCGGGAATGTAATTTGTGGATTGGCATTTATTGCGAAATCGGCTGGAAAAGAGGACATTCATGATTTAGTAATAAAAAATCCTTCTGCGCTAAAACTTGCTTTTGGTATGAATCCTATCGGAGTATATGGAAGCAAACATCAAATGCCTATGACTCGTATGGGTGTAGTTAAGGTGATAAGAGATACTTTTTATCAGGCGAAAGAATATATGGAGAAAAAGGAGAAGGCCAATCGCAATCAGATGGAAATGCCAGACTATGATTCGAAAATGGAGGCAATTTCACTTGCATTAAGCAACCGAATCCCGTTAAAAATACATTGTGAGCAATTTGACATGGTTACAGCAATAGAACTGGCGAAAGAGTTTGGATGTGAATACACAATTGAACATGCATGGGGAGCGGAATATTTTCTTCCAGAATTAAAAGAAGGAGGGGGCGCGATTAATTATGGGCCGGTTGGTGTGCCAACTGGTTTTGGTGAACTTACTCATGCAAATATTTCTGAAGTAAAAATGCTTGAAGACGAGGAGATTCTTGTTTCAATTATTACGGATTCGCCAATTACAATGCCGGAATTAATTTGTGTACAGGCAGGAGAAGCGGTGAGGAGAGGCGTTTCGCATGAGAGTGTATTGAAAATGATTACAATAAATCCAGCGAAAGCATTACATATTGAAGATAGAGTCGGCTCTATAAAAATTGGGAAGGATGGAGATATTGTATTATTTAGCGGAATTCCTGCATTAGATGTGTCGGCAAATATAAAATATACGATTATAGAGGGACAAGTAGTTTATAAAGGATAGATAAGGAGAATGCTATGTCAGATACAAACAATGAGCTTTTAAAAATAAGTGGATTGAAAACAGTTATAAAAGTTAGAAATGGTGAATTAGTTCCGGTTGATGGTGTGGATATATGTGTACCTCCACACTCGACAGTTGGAATTGTAGGAGAATCCGGATGTGGGAAAAGTATGACGGCTATGTCGATTATGGGGCTGTTGCCTAAAAATGTAAAGATTGTTTCTGGAAGTATTAAATTGAATGGTACAGAATTAACAGGACTTTCTCAAAAAGAAATGAGAAAAATTACGGGGGATAGGATGTCGATTATTTTTCAGGAACCAATGACAAGTCTTAACCCGGTGCTGACGGTAGGAAAACAGGTTCGAGAAGCAATTATTTTACATCGGGATGTTTCGAAAGAAGAAGCGAAGAAAATGGTAATTGAGATGTTCAAAAGCGTGGGAATCCCGGAAGCTGAGAGGAGATATCATTCATATCCTCATGAGTTGTCTGGAGGATTAAGACAGCGTGTTATGATTGCAATGGCAATGGTATGTGAACCGGAACTTTTGATTGCAGATGAACCAACGACAGCTTTGGATGTTACGGTCGAAGCTCAAATTTTACATCTTATGCGTAAACTTAGGGATGAGAAAAATACTTCAATTATGATGATTACACACAATTTAGGAGTAGTTGCTGAGATTTGCGATACAGTTTACGTTATGTATGCGGGACAAGTAGTGGAACATACAGATGTATATGAAATATTTAAAAATCCATGTCATCCGTATACAGAAGGGCTTATGGGTTCTCTTCCTACAGTAAATAGTAAGGAAAGATTAAAAAGCATTCCGGGAATTGTACCAAAATTGGACAAACTTCCACAAGGATGTAGGTTACATGACCGTTGTAAATATGCAACCGAGAGGTGCAAAAATGAAATGCCACCATTATATGACATAGGGAATAACCATACGGTACGTTGCTTTCGTATGGAACAGGCAGGAAAGGTGGTAGAATAAATGGACGAAAAGAAATTACTTGTTAGTGCAAAGAATTTAACAAAAACATTTAAAGTAAAAAATGGAACGGTGAAAGCTGTAGGGGGTGTTGACCTTGAGATTTATAAAGGAGAAACATTGGCTCTCGTGGGAGAATCAGGCTGTGGAAAATCAACACTAGGAAGATTGTTGTTACGTTTGATTGAGCCAACATCCGGGAAAGTTGTTTTTGATGGAAAGGATATCACAAAGTTAAAAAATAAAGAAATGCAGCAAGTACGAAAAGAAATGCAGATTGTATTTCAAGACCCATATTCTTCTATTGACCCGAGATTTTCGGTTAAAAGAATTATAGGGGAACCACTTAAGGCATATAAGGTGTTCGGAAATAAAAAAGAGCAAGAAGAATATATAAAGGAATTAGTGGAAAAAGTTGGTATACATAAAGAAGATTTAGAACGTTATCCACATCAATTTTCAGGAGGTCAAAGACAAAGAATCGGAATAGCAAGAGCTTTAGCTTTGAAGCCGCAACTGATTGTTTGCGATGAGCCGGTTTCAGCTTTAGACGTGAGTATTCAAGCGCAAACTTTGAATCTTTTACATGATTTACAAAGAGAATTTGACTTGACATATCTCTTTATTTCTCATGACCTTGCAGTTGTAAGATATATTTCAGACAGAGTTTGCGTAATGTTTTTAGGCAAAATATGTGAAATAGGAAATACGGAGGATATTTATAATAATCCGAAGCATCCGTATACATACTTTTTGCTTTCATCCACTCCGAAACCGGACCCGCTAAAACGGAAAGAAGATAAAGAAATACTCTCAGGAGAAGCACCTAGCCCTGTAAATCCTCCTTCTGGATGTCGCTTTCATACAAGATGTCCGTACGCGCAGGAATTGTGTTCGAAAAAGGAGCCGGAACCAAGAATGGTAGAGGGACGAATGGTAGCATGTCACTATCCGATTACGAATAGTGAATTATAGAATTGTAAATTACCAATATTTGTAAACATTCCTTATTGAGGTCACTGGTTGTAAAACTGGTGGCCTCGAAAAATTTAGGGTTCTATTTTATTTTGCTTTTATAGTGGTTTATTTCAATGAATGAATATGTTATACTATAAAACAGTCTACAGAGGAATATGGCTGGTAATGATATGCCGGTGAGAAAATGGAGGAAAAAACGAGCAGTGAAAAGTATAGTGATAGGAATTGCGGGTGGAACCGGGTCCGGGAAATCCACATTTACGAAGAAATTAAAAGAAGAATTCAAGGACGATGTGGCGGTATTGTATCACGATAATTATTATCGGGACCAGAGTAACATGACGTTTGAAGAGCGGAAAAAAGTAAATTATGACCATCCGGATGCCATGGAAACAGAGCTTTTGGTAGAACAATTGAAAGAACTGAAGCGTGGGAACGCGATTGACTGTCCGGTTTATGATTATACGAAGCATAATCGTTCTGATGAAGTACAGCATGTGGAACCAAAGCGTGTGATTTTGTTGGAAGGAATTCTTGTGTTGGCAGATGAACGTCTGCGTGACTTGATGGATATCAAAGTGTATGTAGAGGCGGATGCGGACGAACGTATCCTGCGGAGGATTCTTCGTGATGTGAAAGAGCGTGGAAGAGATATTGAAGGTGTGATGCAGCAGTATCTGACGACGGTGAAACCGATGCACTACCTGTATGTAGAGCCGACAAGGAGCATGGCGGATATTGTGATTAATAGCGGCATGAACCCGATTGCTTTTACGCTTGTGAAGAACACAATTCAAAAGATTTTGGACGGGGAAGAGTAACAAATGAGTATGAAAGAACTGTCGAATATCAAAAGTAAACTTCTTGCGGAAGAAATCGAAGAACAGATATTAAAGTATATTATCAATACCCCGCTGGAGCTTGGAACAAAGCTTCCGAATGAATTTGAGCTGGGAGAGAAGTTCGGAGTAGGCCGGAGCACGATTCGAGAAGCGGTAAAGCTTCTTGTGTCCAAAGGAATCTTGGAAGTGCGAAGAGGTTCGGGAACCTACGTAATTAGTACTACGCCTCCGGAATTGGACCCGCTAGGATTGCAAGGGTTGGGAGATAAGATGTCTTTGGCGCTTGACCTTGTGAATCTACGTCTCATTTTGGAGCCTGGAATTGCGGAGATGGCAGCGCTGAATGCGACGGAAGAGGATATTCAGAAGCTAAGGAGACTTTGCGACACCACAGAAAGAAAAATTCGGAATGACGAAGACTATATTCATGACGATATCTCGTTCCATACTTGTGTTGCAGAATGTTCGAAGAATAAAGTAGTGGAGCAGTTGATTCCGGTTATCGATACGGCGGTTTTGATGTTTGTCAACGTGACGCATAAATTATTGCGGGAAGAAAGTATCGCGACGCATCGGGCGGTCGTGGATGCTATTGCAGACCATGACCCGGTGGGAGCAAGGGCGGCTATGATGATGCATATGACTTATAACCGTACGCTCATCAAGAAAATGAAAGAAGAATCGTAAGGATAAGAGCAGATTGTAAAATGCAGTCTGCTTTTATTTTTTTAAAAATACATCTGACGATTTGTTTTGTTTGAAGCATTGTATTTCTATAAAAACAATATAAAAAATATGAAAAAACAATAAAAACAACATGGAATTGTGAAAGGTGCACAAGAAAGAGGGTGCTTTAATCAGCAAAAAGTAGAACATATATCTGATGACTTGAGTGAAAAAGACCGTAATGGTAACATATAATCATAAGATGTCTGATGATTATAAAAATAATAGACAAGACAAACAAAGGAATATGTTGAAAAGAGCAAAGGAGAACGTGTTATGGAACTCAATAGTCAGAGAGTAAGAAAACTTGCACCGGAAAACGACCCGTTAAAGATTGGAATGGGATGGACTGTGGAAGATTTGGACAAACCACAGATTATGGTAGAAAGCACATTCGGAGACAGTCATCCGGGAAGCGCCCACTTAAATTGGTTTGTAGAGGAAGCGATGCGTGGAATCGATGAGGCAGGAGCAAGAGGCGCCAGATATTTTACGACAGATATTTGTGACGGAATTGCCCAGGGACATGACGGAATCAATTTCTCACTCGTACATCGTGAAATGATTGCAAATATGATTGAGATTCATGGAAACTCCACAGGTTTTGACGGAGGAGTCTTTATCGCGAGCTGTGACAAATCGGTACCTGCATGCCTGATGGGACTTGCAAGACTGGATATGCCTTCTATCGTGATTACCGGCGGGGTAATGGAAGCGGGACCTGACCTTCTGACACTGGAGCAGATTGGGGCTTATTCCGCGATGTGTCAGAGAGGGGAAATTACAGAAGAGAAACTGACATATTATAAACACCATGCGTGTCCGTCATGTGGAGCGTGCTCTTTCATGGGAACCGCATCTACGATGCAGATTATGGCGGAGTCTTTGGGACTGATGCTTCCGGGGGCGGCGCTCATGCCTGCCACATGTGACGATTTGAAGGAGATGGCTTACAAAGCAGGAAAACAAATCGTGGAATTGGCGAAAAAAGGAATTAAGGCAAGCGACATTGTGACGATGAAAGCATTTGAGAATGCAATTATGGTACATGCGGCGATTTCCGGCTCCACCAACTCTTTGCTTCATATTCCGGCAATGGCTCATGAATTGGGACTGGAACTGGATTCCGATACGTTTGACAGAATGCACAGAGGGGCTCATTATCTTCTCGATATCCGCCCGGCAGGAAAATGGCCGGCAGAATTCTTCTACTATGCAGGAGGGGTTCCGGCAGTTATGGAAGAAATCAAAGACAGCCTGCACTTGGATGTCATGACGGTGACAGGAAAGACATTAGGTGAAAACCTGGAAGAACTGAAGAAGAATGGATTTTATGAGAAGTGTGAAAGCTATCTGAAAAAATGGGGAATCAAACGTACCGATGTGATTCGTCCGTATGATAATCCAATCGGAACGGATGGAACGGTTGCGATTCTACGAGGAAATCTGGCGCCGGAAGGTTCGGTTGTAAAACATTCTGTAGTGCCGAAGGAGATGTTCCAGGCAGTGTTGAAAGCAAGACCGTTTGACTGCGAGGAGGATGCGATTGCGGCGATTCTTTCCCACGACGTACATCCGGGAGAGGCGGTATTTATCCGTTATGAGGGGCCGAAAGGTTCCGGAATGCCGGAGATGTTCTACACGACAGAGGCGATTTCCTCCGACCCGGAACTCGGAAAATCCATCGCGCTGATTACGGACGGAAGATTCTCCGGGGCATCCAAAGGACCGGCTATCGGACACGTTTCGCCGGAAGCAGCGGACGGAGGACCGATTGCCCTTGTGGAAGAGGGAGACTTAATTAAGATTGACATTCCGGGAAGAATCCTCGCAATCGTGGGAATCGACGGGAAAGAAATGCCGGAAGAAGAGGTTGCGAAAGTATTGGAAGAACGTAGGAAAGCATGGCAGCCGAAACCGGAGAAATATACAAAAGGCGTATTAAAGATTTATTCTGAACATGCAGTGTCCCCGATGAAGGGCGGATACATGGAATAATTTGGGAAGCAGAAAGGAAAAGTAAGATGAAAACAATGGAAGAACAGTTTCGTGAAGCTTTAGTCGTACCGGTAGTGGTATTAAATGATGTAAAAGATGCAGAGCCTTTGGCGGATGCGCTTGTGGAAGGAGGACTCCCATGTGCGGAAGTCACATTCCGTACCGAGGCGGCGGAAGAATCCATTCGCCGTATGGCGGCAAAATATCCGGAAATGTTAGTAGGCGCGGGTACAGTGCTTACGATTGAACAGGTGGAACGTGCAGTCAATGCGGGAGCGAAATTCATTGTAAGCCCGGGATTTGACCCGGAAATCGTGGATTACTGTATCGAGAAGGAGATTCCGGTATTCCCGGGATGCATCACGCCTTCCGAGGTGGCACAGGCAGTAAAACGCGGATTGAAAGTTGTAAAATTCTTCCCGGCAGAGCAGTTTGGAGGCGTATCGACAATCAAAGCGATGGCAGCTCCTTATGGAATGGTGAAATTCATGCCGACAGGAGGAATCAATGCAAATAACTTAAAGGAGTATTTGTCATGCGATAAGATTTTGTGCTGCGGCGGAAGCTGGATGGTGAAAGGCGACTTGATAAAAGCCGGAGAATTTGACAAGATTCGGGAATTGACAAAAGAAGCGGTAGCTCTGGCAAAAGGAATCGTAAAATAAGAGAGAATGGATGGAGGAAGAAGATGAATCTGAATTTAAGACCAAAGGAAGAATGTAAATTTGATGCAGTATCTTTAGGGGAAGTCATGTTGCGTTTAGACCCGGGAGAAGGAAGAATCCGTACGTCAAGAGCGTTCCGCGCCTGGGAAGGAGGCGGAGAGTACAATGTTATCCGAGGACTCCGCAAATGTTTCAAGATGAATACGGCAGTGATTACGGCATTTGCAGATAATGAAGTTGGAATGCTGATGGAAGACTTCATTATGCAGGGAGGAGTAGATACATCCTTAATTAAATGGATGCCGACAGACGGAATTGGAAGAATCTGCAGAAACGGAATCAATTTTACTGAGAGAGGATTCGGAATCCGCGGCGCAGTCGGATGCTCTGACCGTTTCAACACTGCAATCTCCAAAGCGACACCGGAAGACTTCGATTTTGATTACATTTTCGGCGAACTTGGGGTAAGATGGCTTCATACGGGAGGAATCTATGCGGCATTATCCGAGCAGTCTTGTGAGACGGTTCTTGCGGCAATCAAGACGGCGAAGAAATACGGAACTATCGTTTCTTACGACCTGAATTACAGACCATCCATGTGGAGCGCCATCGGCGGGAAAGAAAAGGCGCAGGAAGTGAACAAAGAAATCGCAAAATATGTGGATGTAATGATTGGAAATGAGGAAGATTTTACAGCATGTCTTGGATTTGAAATCGAAGGAAACGATGAGAACTTAAAAGAGCTCAACTTAGATGGATATAAGAAGATGATTAATGAAGCGGCAAAGACTTATCCGAATTTTAAGGCGGTAGCGACGACGCTTCGTGAGGTAAAGACGGCGACAGTCAATGATTGGAGCGCTATCTGCTGGGCAGATGGAGAAATCTATAAAGCAAAAGACTATAAAGGTCTGGAAATCATGGACCGCGTGGGAGGCGGAGACTCTTTCGCATCCGGATTGATTTATGGATTGATGACAACAGAAAATGCAGAACTTGCAGTAAATTACGGAGCGGCGCATGGAGCCCTTGCGATGACGACACCTGGCGACACAACGATGGCGAATAAGAAAGAAGTAGAAGCTATCATGGGCGGCGTCGGCGCAAGAGTGCAGCGATAAATTGAGAGGAATACAAGGAGGAGATTTATGGAATCGACAACAGCTTTGAATCCGACAAGACTTGTGATTGCAGCTTTGGTTGGACTTGTGATTTTGTTGGTTTTGATTATCAAATTTAATGTACAGGCGATGGTGGCAATTTTAATCGGCGCCATCGCAATTGGTCTGATGGCAGGAATGCCATTTGAAAATATTGTAACAGCCGTCAACGACGGTATCGGAAACACGCTAAAAGGAATTGCGCTTCTCGTAGGACTTGGCTCCATGTTCGGAGCGATATTGGAAGTGTCGGGCGGAGCCCAGAGTATCGCGGTTACGATGGTGAAGAAATTCGGCGACCAGAAAGCAGCGTGGGCGCTCGGTATTACAGGGCTTGTCATCGCTATGCCGGTATTCTTCGATGCGGGACTGATTATCCTGATTCCGCTTCTTGCAGGACTTGCGGTAGGACATGCGTTCATCCCGCCGACACCGGGACCGGTGCTCGTGGCGACAATGCTGGATGTAGAGCTTGGATGGGTTATCTTAGTCGGAATCTTCTGTGGTATTTTCTCCATGATTGTAGCCGGACCGGTATGGGGCGCTATCTGTGGGAAGAAATACAATGTTCCGGTTCCGGAGCATGTGGCAAACCAGGAAGACTTTGACGAATCCAAACTTCCGAAATTCGGAACCATTGTTGGAATTATTCTGATTCCGCTTGTACTTATCATCTTCGATTCGGTTGCGGGAGTTGTCCCTGCGTTAGAGCCGGTCCGCGGAATCACAGGATTTCTCGGAGAGCCGTTTGTAGCGCTTCTTATCGCAACGGTCGTGGCAATGTATGTTCTTGGAACAAGACATGGCTATAGCAATACAGAGCTTGAGAAGGTGATGACGAAATCCTTGGAGCCGACAGGAATGATTCTTCTTGTAACAGCCAGCGGCGGCGTGCTTCGTTATATGCTTCAGTATTCCGGACTCGGTGAAGTTATTGGAAATGCGGTAGCATCTGCTTCCTTACCGCTTGTTGTTATCGCCTTCGTGGTGGCGGCGCTTGTGCGTATTTCCGTTGGTTCCGCGACGGTAGCCATGACAATGGCGGCGGGAATCATTGCGGCAATGCCGGGAATCGCTTCCCTGTCTCCGTTATATCTTGCATGTACGACAGCGGCGATTGCGGGTGGAGCGACAGTATGTTCCCACTTCAATGACTCCGGATTCTGGCTTGTGAAATCCTTGGTTGGAATGGATGAGAAGACGACGCTTAAGACATGGACAATCATGGAGACATTGGTTGGAGGCACCGGATTTATCGTTGCTCTGATTATTTCATTCTTCGCATAGAATCAATTGAATCGTGAAAAAGAAAAGCTGGCAGAAGTGTGAGAACCTTTGCCGGCTTTTATTTGCGATTGGTACTTGTAGAATCTAAAATAGGTATGGTATAATGTGCACAGAGTGCATAGGATATTTTTATGCAAATGAATTCGAAAAAAGTAAGGAGAAACTTATGAAGAGAGTGTTATTAAAGCTAAGCGGAGAAGCTTTGGCAGGCGATAAAAAAACAGGCTTTGATGAGGCGACATGCATTGGCGTTGCGAACCAGGTGAAGCAGATTGTGGATTCCGGTATTCAGGTTGCAATCGTAACAGGAGGTGGCAATTTCTGGAGAGGACGTACAAGTGAGACAATCGACAGAACGAAGGCAGACCAGATTGGAATGCTTGCAACGGTGATGAACTGCATCTATGTATCTGAGATTTTCAGACATGTGGGTATGAAGACGGAAGTCTTTACTCCGTTTACATGCGGCGCATTTACAAGCTTATTTTCCAAAGATGCGGCGGTAGAGGCTTTGAATGAAGGGAAGGTAATCTTCTTTGCCGGCGGAACCGGACATCCGTATTTTTCTACAGACACAGGAGCTGTGCTTCGTGCTATCGAGATTGAAGCGGATGCGATGCTTCTTGCGAAGGCAATCGACGGTATCTACGACAGCGACCCGAAGCTGAATCCGAATGCGAAGAAGTATGATGAGATTTCCATTCAGGATACGATTGACCAGAGACTCGGGGCGGTGGACCTTGCGGCGTCCATTCTCTGTATGGAAAATAAGATGCCGATGCTTGTATTCGGATTGAATGAAGAGAACAGCATCGTAGAGACTATGACAGGAACTTTTACAGGTACGAAGGTAACTGTATAAATAAAGAGAAAGCAGAGGACATATATTATGAAAGAAAGACTTATTCCATTTGATGAGAAGATGACAAAATCTTACAACAGCCTTGCGGCTGAATTGCAGACGATTCGTGCAGGACGTGCGAATCCGCATGTGCTTGATAAATTGACAGTAGATTATTATGGTTCTCCGACACCGATTCAGCAGGTTGCGAATGTTTCCGTACCGGAGGCTCGTATGATTCAGATTCAGCCATGGGAGAAATCCATGTTAAAAGCGATTGAGAAGGCAATTCTCGTATCCGATATCGGAATCAACCCGACGAATGACGGAACTTCCGTACGTTTGATTTTCCCGGAACTTACAGAGGAACGAAGAAAAGAACTCGTGAAAGATGTGAAGAAAAAGGGAGAAGGAGCAAAGGTTGCAGTTCGTAATATTCGTCGTGATGGAAATGATGCATTCAAGAAATTAAAAGGAACAGAAGTTTCCGAAGATGAAATCAAAGATTTAGAAGATGAACTGCAGAAGATTACAGACAAATACATCAAAGAGATTGAAAAATTAGTAGATGAAAAATCCAAAGAGGTTATGACTGTATAATTGGCAGGAAATGAAGAACAGACGAGGAGGGCGCGAAAAAGTAAGTCGCCCTTTCTTTGTTGTACAGGAGGAGAAAGCATGAATGTACCGCAGCATATCGCGATTATTTTAGATGGGAACGGTCGCTGGGCGAAGGCAAAAGGAATGCCGAGAAACTATGGCCATGCACAAGGAAGTAAAAATGTAGAACGCATCTGTGAAGAGGCATATAAGATGGGAGTCAAGTATTTGACGGTGTATGCTTTTTCTACAGAAAACTGGAGCAGACCGAAAAGCGAAGTGGATGCGTTGATGAAGCTTCTTAGGAACTATATGAAAACTTGTCTGAAGACAGCGGAAAAGAACCGGATGAAAGTCCGGGTGCTTGGAGACAAGACCGGTTTGGACGAGGATATCCGGACAAGAATCGAGGAACTGGAAGCGGCGACGATAAATAATGATGGTCTGAATTTTCAGATTGCATTGAATTACGGAAGCCGGGACGAGATGATTCGAGCGATTCGAAGACTGGCAAAAGACTGCGAAGAAGGCAAAGTGAAGAGCGAGGAGATTTCGGAAGGATTGTTTGAAACATATTTGGACACCCATGGGATTCCTGACCCGGATTTACTGATTCGCACAAGCGGAGAACTTCGGTTATCGAACTACTTATTATGGCAGTTTGCGTATACGGAGTTTTATTTTACAGATGTTCTGTGGCCGGATTTTACAAAGGAAGAATTAACGAAGGCGATTGAACATTATAATAAAAGAGAGAGACGTTTCGGAGGAGCAAAGGAGGAAGCGTAGTGTTTAAGACGAGATTATTGAGTGGAATTTTACTTGTGTTGATTGCCCTTGCAACGATTATTCCGGGAGGGCTTATCCTGGGAGCAGTGTTGTTTTGCATTAGTTTGAAGGGGATGCATGAGTTATATCAAATTGCAGACGTGCAGAATAAATTATTGGGAATCGTAGGAATGATAGCGGCAACCGTCTATTATGGATTCCTGTTTTTCGGAAATGGAACCGAGGATTGGTTTGCGATGACAGCCATCGGATTCCTGATTGTGTTAATGGCGGTGTATGTGTTTACGTTCCCGAAATATAAGGCAGAACAGGTGATGGTTGTCTATTTTGGACTATTCTATGTAACGGTGATGTTGTCCTATGTATACCGTACAAGAATGTTAGAGCAGGGTGCATTCCTTGTATGGCTCGTGTTCTTGTGTTCCTGGGGGAGCGATACGTGTGCTTATTGTGTCGGAATGCTGATTGGAAAGCATAAGATGGCGCCGGTGTTGAGTCCGAAGAAGTCTATCGAAGGCGGAGTCGGCGGTGTGCTTGGCGCGGCGCTTTTAGGCGCAATCTATGCGTTAGCAATTAACAAGTTTGCAAATGGAGTAGATACGAATGCGCTTCATTATGCATTGATTTGCGGAGTTGGTTCCATGATTTCCCAGGTGGGAGATTTGGCTGCTTCCGCGATAAAGCGAAATCACGAAATCAAGGATTACGGGCATCTGATTCCAGGGCATGGAGGGATTCTGGACCGGTTTGACAGTGTGATTTTTACAGCGCCGATTATTTATTACCTTTCTGTATTTTTGATGGGATAGGAGAGGAACAAGATGAAGAAGATAGCAATTTTAGGTTCCACAGGTTCGATAGGAACACAGACATTGGAGATTGTAAGGGAACAAAAAGATATTGAAGTGCTTGGACTGGCAGCGGCGAATAATATCGCGCTTCTGGAGCAGCAGATTCGGGAATTTTCTCCGAAGGTTGTGGCGGTCTGGACAGAAGAAAAGGCGGAAGAGCTGCGGGGAAAAGTGGCAGATTTGGATGTGAAAGTAGTATCCGGAATGGAAGGGCTTCTGGAAGTTTCTGTGATTCCGGAGACGGAGATTGTGGTGACGGCGATTGTCGGAATGATAGGAATCCGGCCAACCATTGCGGCAATCCGGGCAAAGAAGAATATTGCGCTTGCCAATAAAGAGACGCTCGTGACCGCAGGGCATATTATTATGCCTCTGGCTAAGGAATATGGCGTTTCCATTCTTCCGGTAGACAGTGAGCACAGTGCGATTTTTCAATCGCTGCAGGGAGGACAGGAAAAGGCGTTGCATAAGATTCTTCTGACGGCTTCCGGTGGACCATTTCGCGGAAAGAAGCGGGAAGAACTTACGAATATCCAGGTAGAAGACGCTTTGAAACATCCGAACTGGGCAATGGGAAGAAAGATTACGGTTGATTCGTCTACGATGGTGAATAAGGGGCTGGAAGTGATTGAGGCAAAATGGTTATTCGGAGTAGATGTGGAGCAGATTCAGGTGGTAGTGCAACCGCAAAGTATCATTCACTCTATGGTGGAATATGTGGACGGCGCGGTCATCGCACAGCTTGGAACACCGGATATGAAGCTTCCGATTCAGTATGCGCTCTATTATCCGGAGAGGCGGTATCTTCCGGGAGAGCGTCTGGATTTCAAGACATTGACGCAGATTACATTCGAAGAGCCGGACATGGAGACGTTCTATAGTCTTCGCCTTGCGTTTGAGGCAGGAAGAGAAGGGGGAAGTCTTCCGACGGTATTCAATGCCGCGAATGAGCTGGCGGTGCAGAAGTTTTTGGAGCGCAAGATAGCGTATCTTGAGATTCCGGAAATCATTGAAACTTGTATGAAAGCTCATAAGAATATTTTACATCCATCTGTGGAAGAAATATTAGAGACAGAGAGAGAAGTATACGAGCAAATAGAAAGCAGGTGGTAGTACATGGGGATTGTTCTTGCACTGTTATTATTTAGTTTTATTGTATTTTTTCATGAATTGGGACATTTTCTTCTCGCCAAGAAGAATGGAATCCGCGTGGATGAATTTTGTATAGGCATGGGACCTGTTTTGGTGAAAAAACAGGGGAAGGAAACCATGTATTCTATCCGTCTCCTTCCGATTGGAGGAGCCTGTATGATGGGAGAGGATGACTCTGACGACTTCAGCGAAGGAAGTTTTAACAGCAAATCTGTCTGGCAGAGAATCTCTGTCATTGCTGCGGGACCGATTTTCAACTTTATTCTGGCATTCATTTTATCTGTGATTGTGGTGTCGTGGCTTGGATACGACAAACCGATTATTAATAAAGTTGTTGAAAATTCTGCTGCGGCGGAGGCGGGACTTCAAACAGGAGATGAAATCAAAGAAATCAATGGGAAAAATATCCATATTTTCCGCGAGATTTCTGCCTATAACCAGTTTCACCCGGGCGAGGAGATGGAAGTCGAATACAAACGTGATGGAAAAAATTATAAAGCCACTTTAACGCCAAGACCGGATGAGACAGGAAGATACTTGATGGGCGTCACGCGGACGGAATATCATAAGGCGAATCCATTTACCGCGTTGCAGTATGGTCTGTATGAGGTGAAATTCTGGATTGATTATACGATTGAAAGTCTGAAAATGCTGTTCACCGGAGCAATCGGTATCGACCAGCTTTCGGGTCCGGTTGGAATTGTGGATGTGGTAGACGAGGCGTATGACACGAATATTCAATACGGGATATCATCGGTTGTTATTGCATTTATGAACCTGTCGATTCTGTTGTCCGCCAACTTAGGAGTGATGAATCTGTTGCCAATACCGGCATTAGATGGCGGAAGACTTGTATTTCTCTTCGTAGAAGCGATACGAGGGAAACGAGTGCCGCCGGAAAAAGAAGGAATGGTGCACCTGATAGGATTGGTGGCGTTGTTCGGATTGATGATATTTGTCATGTATAATGACTTACAGAGATTGTTTTAAATATTGGGGACGTAGTAAAGTGAAAGAATGCTACGTCCCCAATTAAGTTTTCCCCTGTCCCTTTTTGTATTTTGCCCTGTCCCCTACGCAGCTGTGAGAAATGGAATGCGATGCATTGCGCTCCGATATTTTCTTCACATTGTTCAGGGATAGAACATATATATAGATATTAACAGAAGTTCTTGAGGTTACCGTTATGAATTTTTTGAAAAGTATGCAAGGGGAAGGTGTAGATAAAGGGACTCTTCAAATTAACGTTACATCGGACGTTACTGCGTATCCGATTGAAAATGCTGTCATAAATATTTATTATACGGGAGTGCCTGAACAGCAGTTGGAGCAACTGACAACTGATTCTTCAGGGCAAACGCAGATAATTGAGTTGGATACACCGCCGTTAGAGTATAGTCGGAATCCGTCCATTGAATCACAACCCTATTCGGAGTATACATTTGAAATTAGTGCGCCCGGTTATGAATCGGTCAGCATTGCCGGGGCGGAGCTGCTGCCTGATGTGAAGGCGATTCAGAATGTTGCGATGCATCCTGTGGAGTCTTCGAATGAGGCTCCTGATATTTTTGTGATTCCTGGTCATACGTTGTATGAGGAATATCCTCCGAAAATTGCAGAAGATGAGATTAAACCGATGAATGAGACGGGGGAAATCGTACTTAGTCGTGTTGTTGTGCCGGAATATATCGTTGTGCATGATGGCTCTCCCCGGGATACTACTGCGAAAAATTATTATGTTCGATATAAAGACTATATCAAAAATGTTGCTTCCAGTGAAATTTATGCAACATGGCCGGCGGCTACAATCCGGGCAAATGTTCTGGCGATTATGTCTTTCACTTTGAACAGGGTATATACGGAATGGTACCGGAATCAGGGATATGATTTTACAATTACATCATCAACGGCCTTTGACCATAAATGGATTCCGGAGCGAAATATTTACGATACGATATCGGTGATTGTCGATGAATTATTTGCAAGCTACCTTTCCAGACCTAACATACGGCAGCCGATTTTGACGCAATATTGTGATGGAAGACAGGTACAATGTCCGAACTGGATGACTCAGTGGGGAAGCATGGCGCTTGGCGACCAGGGATATTCTCCAATCGAGATTTTGCGTTATTATTACGGGGATAACATGTATATCAATACAGCGCAGGAAATTTCGGGAATTCCGGCTTCCTGGCCGGGATATGACCTTACGGTTGGCTCTACGGGAGATAAGGTAAGGCAAATGCAAGAACAGTTGAATGTCATTGCAGGCGCATATCCGGCTCTTCCTAAAATTAATGTGGATGGAATATACGGGCCGGCAACGGCAAATGCTGTGAGAGAATTTCAGAAAATATTTAATTTGCCGCAAACAGGGATTGTAGATTATAAAACATGGTATAAAATATCACAGATATATGTAGGCGTCTCACGAATTGCGGAACTCGTGTAGAAGAAAAATAGAAAGGGACAGGGCAAACTGCAAAAAGTGACAGGGTAAAACTTAATTGGGGACGTAGCATTCTTTCACTTTACTACGTCCCCAATAAACTATCTGTTTAAGATTAATTTTGTCAATTCTACAGGTTCAACGATTTTTCCGTCTTTGTATACACGCATGTTTCCGGAAGCGATTTCGTCGATTAAGATGACTTCATCATTGTTGTAACCGAATTCGAATTTGATATCCCAAAGGTCAAGACCGATAGATTTTAAATCGTCAGCAACGATTTTTGTGATTTTCAATGTCTGCTCTTTCATGCTTTCAAACATAGCTGGAGTCATAACACCGAGAGCGGCAAGACCTTCGCCTGTTACAAGCGGGTCACCTTTTTCGTCGTTTTTAAATGTACATTCTACATATCCACCTTCTAATACAGTTCCGTCTTCAATGTACTCGCCGTATCTGCGGATAAAGCTTCCTGTAGCTACAAGACGGCAGATAACTTCTAAACCATGTCCGAAAACTGTTGCAGGAAGAACTTCCATAGTAGCATCTTCAACGTTAGCACTTACATAATGAGTTTTGATTCCCGCCTCTTTTAATAATTCAAAGTAGTGAACAGACGTCTCTAAGTTTGCTTTTCCAATTCCTTCGATTGTAAGACCAACGGCATTTTCACCTGGGTCAAATACACCGTCTTTTCCTGTACAGTCGTCTTTGAATTTTAACATTACGTTTCCGTTGTCAAGGCTGTATACGTCTTTTGTTTTTCCTTCATAAATCTTCTTCATTTTTAAGCACCCTTTCTGTTTGTGTGGATTCAATTCCAATTTGTAAAAACCTTACCTATATTATTTAACACAAAATCGGAATTTCTACAATTTATATTGAGAAAAAAATGCGAAAAAATAATAATAATTATTTATAACTCTCGCTAATGCAAAAGAAATTGTGACAGAAAATTTAAAAAAATAAAAATAAAAGCTTGACAAATAAAAATATAATGATATAATAACAGTATAAACGAAATGAATAGAATAAATAGCAGATAACAATAAAGGGAGCGTTTCCCGATAGAAGTTCTCTAATATTTCTTTTATTTATCAGTTCCATATAATTTACGGAAAGGGTTATATGAAGAATAAGAAGAAAGGAAGGTACGGACCACCAAAAGCTTAAAAGAATACAAAAGATAACGAATCATAAAATTCTTAGTTCAGCATAAGTAAATGTTTTACAAAGATATGGATAATTCATAAAATGCAGATGTTGTAGAACAACTGAAGAAAGTATGAATTAGAAAGTATAAGAATAAAATATAAGGAACATGCGAAAGAAAGAATTTTAAGAAAGAGAAAGGTAAAAAAGCATGATTGAATCATCTAAGTAAGATGGCTGTTAATTATAAAAAGGTAATTAGCAGCCATTTTACATTGCGCAAAAATTTATTTCATTTTATACTACTATCATAAGACAGAGAAGGCGGTGACAGCATGTATAAAATATTGATTGTAGAAGATGACATGACTATTGCGAAGACACTTTCGAATCATCTTTCAAAATGGAATTACGAAATGCGTTATGTAACAGATTTAAAAAATGTGTATGAGGAATTTATGGAGTTTCAGCCACAGCTTGTTCTGATGGATATTATGCTGCCATTTTATAATGGATATCATTGGTGTACGGAGATTCGGAAAGTATCAAAAGTTCCGGTTATTTTTATTTCTTCCATGTCGGATAATATGAATATTGTAATGGCGATGAATATGGGTGGAGATGAATTTATTGAGAAGCCCTTTGACCTAAACGTTGTGACGGCAAAGATTCAGGCTCTTTTGCGGAGAACCTATGCGTTTCAAGGAGCGGTAAATGTAATCGAACATCAGGGAGTTATGTTGAATATCAGTGATGCGACGGTCACATACCAGGAGAAAAAACTGGCGCTCACGAAAAATGATTATAAGATTTTGCAGATTCTTTTAGAAAATGCGGGGCGAATTGTAGCGAGAGAGGAGATTATGACACGCCTATGGGAGAGCGATGAATTTATTGACGATAATACGCTGACGGTGAATGTGACGAGACTTCGCAAGAAGTTGGAAGAACTCGGGTTGAAAGACTTTATTGTAACGAAGAAAGGAATTGGGTATATCATTTTATGATGAAGATTTTTGCGGCATTTTTGAGAGAACGAGTAAAGAATATCATACTGTTTCTTAGCTTTTTCGGGATTACGATATTCGTATTTTTTCTGTATTCTGCGAGGCTTGACATGGTTCTTTATGCATATGTGCTTTGTGCGGTGTTAGGAGGAATTGTAGAGACGCTTTGCTTTCTGAGATATCGGAAGAAGTATCAGGAACTCGAATATGCGAAAAAGAAGATAGAATACGATTGCGAGGGACTTCCAAAAGCGGATGGAGCAATCGAACAGATGTACCGCGAGATGGTGATTCATCTGTTTGAAGAGAAGCGTCAAATCGAATCCCAGATGAAAATTGAGAAGAAAGAGCTGGAAGAGTATTATATGCTGTGGGCGCATCAAATCAAAACTCCGATTGCGGCGATGAATCTTCTGCTGCAATCAGACGAATTTCAGCCGAGGGAATTGTCTGTCGAGCTATTTAAAATCGAGCAGTATGTAGAAATGGTTCTTGGATATTTGAGAACGGAGCAGATGACGGCGGATTTATCTTTTAAGAAATATGATTTGTTAAGCATCATTCGTCAGGCGCTCAGAAAATATTCCAGATTATTTATTCTTCAGAAAATCAAATTAAATCTGGAAGAGATGGACTATTCGGTTATTACGGATGAAAAATGGCTTCTGTTTGCGCTGGAACAGATTCTCTCCAATGCGTTGAAGTATACGAAAGAAGGAAGCATTTCCATCTACATGTCGAAGGAAAAGACGGAGACGCTTGTTATAGAAGACACCGGAATCGGAATCAGTCCGGAAGACTTACCGAGGGTTGCAGAGAAAGGATTCACAGGATATAATGGGCGCGACCATAAGAAGTCTACGGGACTTGGTCTGTACTTGAGTAAGGAAATTCTTGGAAAATTAAATCATAAGCTGGAGTTAGAATCGGAAGTGGGAGTCGGAACGAAAGTATTGATTAACCTTGGAAGGCTCCAGAATTAGCAACCTTACAAGATTGTAAGATTAGAAAGAGAATTGTAAGCCAAAGTTATGGCATCGCACTTCTCTTTTTCTATATAATAAAGAAGAATTAAGAGAAAAGGAGAGCGATAACATGGCAATTTTAGAAGTAAAGAATGTAAAGAAGATATATACGACACGTTTTGGAGGACAGGCGGTGCAGGCGCTTAGGGACGTCAGCTTCTCTGTGGAGCCCCGGGAGTATGTGGCGGTAATGGGGGAGTCCGGTTCCGGCAAGACAACGCTTCTTAATATTTTGGCGGCGCTTGATAAGCCGACGAGCGGGCAGGTATTGTTGAAAGGAAGAGACCTTACAACGGTAAAGGAGAAGGAGATTGCGGCATTTCGAAGGCAAAATTTAGGATTTGTATTTCAGGATTTTAATCTTCTGGACACATTTTCCTTGAAAGACAATATTTTCCTTCCTCTCGTACTTGCTGGAAAACCTTATGAGGAGATGGAAAAGAGACTGGCGCCGATTGCGAAGCAGCTCGGAATCACTTCCATTTTGAACAAGTTTCCGTATGAAGTGTCAGGAGGACAGAAACAGAGAGCGGCGGTTGCGAGAGCGTTGATTACGAGACCGCAGTTGATTCTGGCGGATGAACCGACGGGGGCGCTGGATTCCAGGGCGGCAGACGAACTTTTGAGATTATTTGCCCAGATTAATCAGGACGGACAGACAATCGTCATGGTAACGCACAGTGTGAAGGCGGCAAGCAATGCGGGAAGAGTACTGTTTATCAAGGATGGAGAAGTCTTTCATCAGCTTTACAGAGGCAACCTCTCGAATGAGGAGATGTATCAGAAGATTTCCGATACGCTTACGGTTCTGACAACGGGAGGTGAGCGCGTTGAATAAATCGATTTATAGAAAGCTCGCTATCACAAATATTAAAAATAACCGAAGGACGTATATTCCGTATTTGTTAACCTGCGTGATAACGGTGATGATGTTCTATATTATCTACGCGCTGTCGTTGAATAAGGGATTGGAACACGTTCCGGGGGCAACAACGTTTCGGATGATGTTAGATATAGGAATTGGAGTCGTAGCAATCTTTTCTGTGATTTTCCTGTTTTATACGAACAGTTTTCTGATTAAGCAGAGGAAAAAGGAGATTGGAATCTATAATGTACTCGGTTTAGGGAAACGCCATATTGCGAAAATGCTCGGATTTGAGATGCTGTTGATTGTGTGCATCAGTTTCGCCGGAGGGCTGTTAGGCGGCATCCTGTTTGGCAAATTAGTGTTTTTGATTTTACTGCGGATTCTGCACTTTGAAGTGGGAATGGCATTTACGGTTGAGCCGGCGGCGATAGTAGGAACGATACTTTTATTTCTTGGTATCTTCGGCGCATGTTTTCTCTATAATTTACTTCAGATAAAACTTTCCAATCCGGTGGAACTTCTCCATGGAGGAAACGTGGGAGAGCGGGAGCCGAAGACAAAGAAGCTGATTGCGTTTCTCGGAGTCATTACGCTTGGAAGCGGATACTACATTGCGTTAAGCGCGGAGAAACCGATGGAAGTGATTGGGCTTTTCTTCGTAGCTGTGATTCTCGTAATTATCGGAACGTATGCCCTTTTTACGGCGGGAAGTATTGCGCTTCTTAAAATGATGAGAAAGAACAAGAAGTATTATTATAAAGCGAAACATTTCACCTCCGTATCCGGGATGATGTATCGTATGAAACAAAATGCGGCAGGTTTGGCAAATATTTGTATTCTTAGCACGATGGTGCTTGTGATGATTTCTTCTACGGTGGCAATGTATGTCGGTATGGAAGATATTTTGAGAGAGAGATTCCCGAGAGAGTGTATTGTGGAAGGATATTCGGCAACAGAGGAAAGAAAAGAGTGGATTGATACTAATCTGAAGGATATCTTGAAGAAGCATCATTTGACGGCGGAAAATGAAGTGAATTACTCTTATACGGGAAGTTCTGTCGTAAGAAACGGGAATGCGCTTACAAATGACCAGACGAAAATCGGCATGGATTCGGATTACGGAAGCGTTTACTTCCTGACCGAGGAGGAATATAACCGCATGGAAAATAAACAGGTGGAGCTTGCGGAGAATCAGGTGCTTACCTATGGAACGAAAGAGCAGATAAAGGATAAGACGATTTTTCTGAACGACAAAGAATATGAGAATCAACAGATTTCTCTGAAAAAGGCAGACCAGGATACGCAGAGCGTGATGTCAGGGTATTATATTGTCATGAAGAATCAGGAACTGATTGATGCGTTCGTAGGAGAAGAAGAGGAGTATACTATCCGGGCATATTACCATGCAATGGACTTCCATGGAAAGAAAGAAGACAAGATGGCGGCATATGAGGAAGTGCAGGAGACGTTATCTACGGAAGACCGGTCTGTTGTGACAGAGATAAGAGAACTTTCAAGAGAGGATTTCTATTCGCTTTATGGAACGTTCCTTTTCCTAGGTATTTTCTTTGGATTGTTATTCCTGATGGCGACGGTATTGATTATTTATTATAAACAGATTTCCGAAGGATACAGTGACAAAGACAGATTTGAGATTATGCGGAAGGTGGGTATGAGCCAGCGGGAAGTCAAACAATCCATCCGAAGCCAAGTGTTGAGCGTATTTTTCTTACCGCTTACGGTAGCGGTGATTCATATTGCGGTTGCATTCCCAGTACTTACCAAACTTCTTTCGGCATTAAACCTTACGAATAAGCCGTTGATTTTCTTATCTACAGTCGTAACAGTCGTTGTGTTTGCTGTGTTCTATGGCATCATCTATGGAATTACGACAAAAGAATATTATAGAATCGTGAAATAATTGAGTGGTACACGAATCAGGAAAGACGTAGTTCTGAATGATTCGTGTATTTTTTTATATTGTAAATTGCAGGGCATAATGGTATGATTAAAAGATGAGAAAAAGGATTAAACTATCAAGGAGAAGAGAGCATGTTACTTGCAATTTTATTTTTAGTATTGGGATTTGCATTATTAATTAAAGGAGCGGATTTTTTTGTCGATGGGGCGTCTTCCATCGCAAAACAGCTTAAGATTCCAAGTCTTGTGATTGGACTTACGATTGTGGCGTTTGGTACAAGCGCGCCGGAGCTCGCGGTCAGCGTGTCGGCGGCATTAAAAGGAAGCAATGATATCGCGATTGGAAATGTGGTGGGCTCCAATATTTTCAACTTACTGATTGTAGTAGGTGTGAGCGCGGTGATTTTCCCGCTTCATGTGAAGAAGAGCATGATTCGGAAAGATTATCCGCTATCCATCGCGGCAGCCGTACTTCTTTGTGTCCTGATGATGGATAAATTATTCGGGAAATCGACGATGGAAATCGGACGATTGGATGGAATTATCTTACTGCTTGGTTTTGCAGTGTTTATGTTTTTGACAGTTCGAGAAGGAATGCGCGGACGTGCAGAGATGATGGAGAGCGAAGAGGAGATTGAGATTAAATATACGCTCGGTAAGAGCATTCTTGTATGTATCCTCGGTCTGGCGGCGATTATCTGGGGAGGAGACCTTGCCGTAGACGGAGCCAAGACGATTGCAAGAATCTGCGGACTGAGCGAGGCTTTGATTGGACTTACGATTGTGGCGTTCGGAACATCGCTTCCGGAGCTTGTGACTTCCATTGTTGCCGCGAAGAAGGGAGAGAGCGATATTTCTCTCGGAAACGTGGTGGGCTCCAATATTTTCAATATTTTCCTGATTCTTGGAGTGTCCGGAACGATTCTTCCGATGCAGGTGGCAAGTACATATTTATATGATGTTGCAATTTTGATTCTCGTATCGGTTGTTTATTTCATACCGATATGCAGGACGAAGCGAGTGTCAAAAGGAGTTGGAGCCGCGATGATTCTGACTTATGCGGCATATATGGTATATCTTTTTGTAAGATAGCAGGGAAATACAAAGGAGTTGTAGGAGAACGGCATGAAGAACAAGATTAAGAGAATTTCAAAAGGAGATTTTGATACAGTACAGCCGGATATCCGTTTTTCTGAGACGAGAATTGTGATGAGAATCAGTGAAGGCGGAATCTACGAAGGAAGTTTTACGCTTCACAACGAGCAGGAAGGGAAAATCAGAGGGCTTGTATATCCCTCTTCTTTCCGCATGCAGTGCAAAGAGCAGGGATTTGAAGGGAATCCGGTGGAGATTCACTACACCTTTCAAGGAGAAGGCATGCGTTCTGGAGATGTGGAAGAAGGGAAGTTTTCCATCGTCTGCAATGGAGGAGAGTATGAGATTACGTTTATTGCAGTGGTGGAGAAGCCGTTTGTCGTGACAGATTACGGAAAGATTCAGAGCATGAGAGACTTTAAGAAGCTTGCCATGACAGATTTCGGGGAGGCGCAGAAGCTGTTTCGCTCCAAACGGTTTGCAGAACTTTTGAAATATGAAGATGAAAGGATGATGGCGCTTTATTCCAATATGAGAAAATGGGAGTTGGATGAGCAGGCGTTGGAGGAATTTCTCATAGGCACGAAGCTAAAAGAGAAGATTTATCTGTCATTCCCGGATGAGGAGAAGGAATTCTCTCATTTGTTCGAGACAACGAAAGAGTCGGTCATCGTAGCGAAAAATACATGGGGATATCTTCCGATGCATATAAGCGCGGACGGGGAGTTCCTTGAGATTGTGAAAAAGAATGTGACGACAGAAGATTTCGTCGGAACAAACTATTATCTGGAATACATTGTACATAGAGAGAAGCTGCATCCGGGGAATAATTTCGGAAAGATTATCGTAGAAACGCCATATGAGACGATTGACTATCCGGTGACGGTACATCAGGATGCGAAGCATACGGAGCATCATGGGGAGGAGTCCCTGATGTTCGGAAGTATTTTGAAGAGTTATATGTCCTGTATCAGCGGAAGGTTGAAGCTGGATGTGTGGACAGGGCAGGCGGTTGCGCTCGTAAAAGAGTTGCGGGAATTGGAACCGAAAAATGAGATGTATGAGCTTCTTCTTGCCCACGTATTTCTCCGCGGCGGAAGACTGGAGGAAGGGCAGTGGATTCTGGAAAATCATACGCACAGCCGGTTTGGAATCGGGAAAAAGCCGGAGGTGAATGCGTACTATCTGTTCCTTACTGCACTTGTGAGAAAGGATGATGCGTACACGAAACGGATTGCAGATGAGCTGCATAAGATTTACGCAAAGAATCCGGCGTCCTGGAAGATTCTCTGCATGATTTTGAATTTGGACCCGAAATATAGAAACTATGGGGAGCGTCTCGTCCTTCTGAAGGAAAAATTCGACAAAAAAGAATACCAGAGTCATATCCTTCCATATATTGAGGCGTATATCTGCTACCAGGAGCGCAGCAGCCTTCTGAAGAAACTCGGTGAATTTGAATTGAAAATCCTGAATTTTGCAACGAAGTACCGCATTATTACGAAGGAGTTGGCACTCTATGCGGCGAATTTGGCAAGTCAGGAAAAATCGTATGATGAGACGTTATGCCAGATTTTGATTCGTTCATATCGGTTATACGAAGAGCCGATGATTCTCTCTGCGATTTGTACGCTTCTGATTAAAGGAAATAAGACGGGAAAGGCATATTTCCCTTGGTATCAGAAAGCGATTGATTCCGGCATGAAGCTTGTCCAGTTATACGAGTATTATATGATGTCGGCGGATGACAGGCGAATCAAAGGGGCATTTCCGCGAAGCGTACTGCTTTATTTTTCTCATGGAATGTCCATGGATTACAAGAAGACCGCGCTTCTTTATGCGAACCTTCTGACATATGAGGATGAGAACAGCAGCCTGTTTGCAAGTTATCGGGAGAAGATAGAAGAATTCGCGTGGAAGCAATTGATGAAACGAAGAATCGACGAGAATCTCCGGATTATTTATAAGAGATTCTGCAGCGAGCCGGATAATGATGTGGACCACATGAAAGCCATTTACGATATTTCTAATGCATATCATGTGAAAACGAAAGTTCCGAATATCCAGTATGTTCTCGTCATAGAGAAGGACGGAAAGATTAGCCAGCGGGTTGCTTACTCGGAAGAAGGGGCGCAGATTATCCTCTACCATAAGTCGTCCAGAATTGTGTGGGAGACAGGCGACGGCCGCCATTATACGGATTCGATTCCGTATGAGATGAAACGACTCTTTTACGAATCCCAGTTTATTGAGATGTATAAGGAAAAAGAGGCGCTTCTTGAACATAAGGAAAAAGAGAAAAAGGCAGAGCTGAACTATGAGAATCTGAAACGTTATGGGTTAGATTACTTTGAAGACGAGCAGGTATTTCGTTTCTTGAGCAAGCGTATTCGGGAGGAAGACGACGAGGAGGAGAAAGAGGAGGATGAATTCCAGGTATCTCTTGTATTTGAACTTCTCAAAAGAGGACAGTTCGATAAAGCATCTTTATCCTATCTCGTAACTTATTATTGCGGAGCTACGAAGGATATGAAACTCGTATGGAGAATGGCGCGGGAATATGATGTCAAGACACACAGCATTGCAGAGCGCATCATCACGCAGATGTTGTTTTCAGAGACACTCTTTAAAGAAGAAGAGATTTTCATCGATTACTATCAAGGCGGCGCATATTTCCGGCTGAAACTCGGATATCTGGCGCTCGCATCACAGGAATATGTGGTGAAGAATCGACAGATGAAGGAAGAAATCGTTCAGATTATATTAAAAGAATTGCGGGAAGAAGAACTTTTGGCAGATATTTGCAAGGTTGCGGTATTGAAATTCTATTCGGAACATCCTTATCAGGAAGAGACGGAGGAGATACTTCCGGAACTTTTGCAGGAGCTCTGTGAAAAACAACTGGTATTTCCATTTTATTTGAAGTACAAGAAAGAATGGCTTCGCGAAGTGATGCTATATGATAAGGTTATGATTTCCTACCAGACGGAAGAGGGAGGAAAAGTGAAGCTTACTTACACGTTAAAAGACGACCGGGAGGAAGAGGGGGAAACGTGTGTAGAGCAACTGACTCCGATGTATGCGAACATCTATGTGAAGCAGTTTGTTTTATATGACACAGAAGAGCTTACGTTTTCATTCGAAGAGAGTGATGAGAAGAAAGTGATTCATGAAGAGCGCGGTATTTTGAGGCGGGAAGAAGAACATACGGTAATCGGAAAATTCGGCAAGCTGAATGCGATGAGCAGGATGGAAGAAACAGAACGTGAGAATAGCATGAACGTTTACCGATTGGAGGAAAGGCTTGCGGAAGAAATATTTGAGATTAACTAAGAGACAGGGGAGAGCTGCATGATACACAGACAGATAATAGGAATAGAATTAAATGAAAGAATGTGTCAGGTAAGCTTCTATGATACGGAGTCGAGAGAACCACACACCATGGAAGCGGATGCGGAGAATTATCAGATTCCGCTCGTAATCGGGCGAAAGGGTGGCAGTTGGATATATGGAAAAGAGGCGCAGAAAGAAGAGGCGGCAGGAAATGCGGTCTGCGTGTATGACCTTCTGGATGTGGCGAAGAGTCGGGAACTCATACAACTTGGCGAGAAGATGTATGAGGGAGTCTGGCTGTTGTCCATGTACCTTCAACTTGTTCTGAAGCCGTATGAGAATATTGGAGCAATTGCGTTTGCCATACCGGAGATGGATATGGAGCTGTCTCAGATATTGAAAAGCGTAGGACAGAAGCTTGGAGTTTCGAAAGAGCAGGTGTATGTCCAGGACTACAAAGAAAGCTTCTGCTATTATATGTTCCATCAGCCAAAGGAACTGTGGCAGTATGAATCTGCATTGTTTTACTGTGACAAGAATCATATGCGGGCATATATGCTGCGTAAGCTGAAAACAGCGTACGGAAAAGGATATGGACAGTTCGTTACGGTGGACGAAGTGGCAGGAACGAAGATTGAGGAACTGGAAGAAGTATATCCGGTTCTGAATGTGGAACGGGCGAGGGAAGCGGACGAGGCGTTCAAACGTCTGATTCAGGGAGTCTTTGAAAGACGCCTAGTCTCCTCTGTTTTTCTGACGGGAGAAGGATTTGAAAGCAACTGGTATCCGAATTCTCTCCGTACTCTGTGCAATGGGCGACGCGTGTTCCAGGGAAATAACCTTTACAGCAAGGGAGCCTGTTACGCGGCTTATAACAAATCGATAGAGAATGCAGGGGTTCCGGTTTATCTGGATGAAACGAAGATGACGGAGCAGATTTGCCTGAAACTTCGGATGAGAGGAATGGAGCGATGGTATCCGATTGTCGCATGGGGCACGAGATGGTACGAAGGAGACCGTCAGTTTGAAGTGCTTCTGGAAGATACGGAAGATGTGGAACTTCATATTGAATCTTTGCATCAGAAGGACGTAGAGGTGGTACGCGTCTCATTAGATGGGCTTCCGAAACGGGGAAATTATACACTTCGTCTTCAGGTCTGCGTTACATTTGAAGATGAGAGAACTTGCAAAATCACATGGAAAGACGTGGGATTCGGCGCGTTCTTTGAGCCGTCCGGTTTCCAGACGGAGACGGTCATTCACTTAGGAGGAGAATATGGGCAGTTTAATTCTTTGTCATGAGAAGAAGGCAAAACAAGCGTATGAAATTACAAGGATTCATAAGAAAATCCATACCATCGAGGAATTATGTTATTACCTCAGCAATCATTTGTATCTGATTGACTATACGATTATCAATAAGCAGCTCTGCGACTGGATTCAGGAAGAACTGGGGATGGACGCTCTTGCAAGAGATTTGCGTACCTGTATCAGAAGAAATGGTTCTGTAGAGCAATTCGTGATTCTGATTCTGCGTTCATCGGCAATCTATACGGAGCAGGAGCTGAAGAAAATCGAAGACTTGATGAAGCATCTGAAGAATCAGAAAGATGTGGAGAGAAAGAAATACAAGGCGGATAATCTGCTGGAAAGCGGAGAGATAGAGGCTGCCATTTTAGTGTATCGTTCGATTCTGCATGCGGATTGGGATGAGACGCTGGACCATCAGTTTTACGGTAGAGTGTATGCCTGTCTTGGAGCTGCTTACGGACGACTGTTCCTGTATGAGGAAGCGGCGAAGATGTATGAAGCCGCTTACCAAATCTGCGAAGAAGAATCTCTTGTGCGTGCATATGTTTATTGCTGCAGAAATTATATGGATGGGGAAACCTATCAGGCGCTTCTCGATAGAAACGAGTGGTATCAGACCATCGAGGAAGGGCTGGAAGAACGGGAAGAAGAGATTTACTCGCAGATGGAACCGGTCTGTGTGGAAGAACAATTACAACTGTATAAAAATCGTTATCGCAGGGTGTGCTAGAAAGCACATCCTTTTTTTGATATAGGAAACTTCTTTCGTTGACAAATGTTCCATAACATGGTATTGTAATACTAATTTAGTTTAGTAGAGTGATAACGTGGTAGCACAAGAAAGGAAAGCGGAGGAATGAGTATGAAGAAGAGAGTAGTTGCAAGTTTGATGGCAGTTGTGATGGTGATGAGCATGTTGGCAGGATGTGGAAAGGAGAAGACGGAAGGGAAAGATACTTCTTTGGAATATGTAAAGGAGAAAGGGACGTTGATTGTCGGGCTGGACCCGGCGTTTCCGCCGATGGGATTCATGGATGAAGACCAGAAGATTGTAGGGTTTGACATTGACCTTGCCGAGGAAGTGTGTAAGAGGATGGAGATAGAGCCGGAGTTCACACCGATTGACTGGGATACGAAGGAACAGGAGCTGAATACGAAAGGAATCGATTGTATCTGGAATGGATTGTCCAGGTCGCCGAAGCGTGAGGAGGAGCTTCTTCTGAGTGATACTTACATGCTGAATACGCAAGTCGCAGTCGTACTTGCCGACAATCCGGCGGAGAAACTGTCAGACCTTTCCGGGAAAACGGTAGCGGTGCAGACCGCATCTACGGCGGAAGAGGCGATTTCCGAGAAGAAGGAATTCGCAGATTCTATTGAACTTCTTTCCATCAAGGACAACGTACAGGCGATGCTGGAACTCGGAACGAACAGTGCGGACGCAGTCGTCATGGATAAAGTCGTTGCGATGTATTATATGGAAAAAGAAGCAGGAAAATACAAAGTATTGGAAGAAAGCCTTGCCGATGAGGAATATGCGATAGCCTTCCGAAAAGGAGATAAGGCATTGTGCAAGGAAGTAGCCAAGACATTGAAAGAGATGAAGGAAGACGGAACGCTTGGCGAGATTGCAACAAAGTGGTTCGGCGAGGACATCACGACGGTGGAATAAGAAGAATCGGTAAGAGGATGGGAGAAGTAAGATGACAGCAGCGGAATTATTGAAATTTATCGGATATATGTGTGAGGCGGCGGGAACGACCTTGAGTGTATTTTTTCTGACACTACTTTTTGGGCTGCCTCTCGGCATGATTGCCTGTCTCGGAAGAATGTCGAGAATCGGCGGGGTACGTTTCGTTACGAAGGCATATCTTCTCGTGATGAGAGGAACGCCGCTTTTATTACAGCTTATGTTTTTTAAGTATGCGCCGTATTACCTGTTTGGCGTGACAATGGAAACTTACACAGCGGGAATCCTGGCGTTTTCCGTCAACTATGCGGCGTATTTTGCGGAAATCTATCGAAGCGGAATGGAGTCGATTCCGAAAGGACAGAAAGAAGCGGCGTTTATTCTTGGATTTACGAAGACCCAGACATTTTTCAAGATTACGCTTCCTCAGGTTGTGAAACGGATTCTGCCTCCGATGGGAAGTGAGTTTATGACGCTTGTGAAAGATACGTCTTTGATTCAGATTATCGGAGTGGCGGAGATGTATAAGCTGGCGACACAGACGATGGCGCGGGAAGTAACGGTAGCGCCTCTCATCGTAGCAGGCGCGTTCTACCTGATTATGAACGGGGTAGTAGAGAAGGGGTTTTCAATCTTGGAGAAGCAGTTGTCATATTATCAATAGGGGGAAGATGCGATGTGTATATTGAAAGTGAAGAACTTACGGAAAAGTTTCGGAAAAACGGAGGTACTCAAGGGCATTTCCATGGAAGTGAAAGACGGAGAGATTCTTTCGTTTATCGGTTCCTCCGGTTCCGGGAAATCAACCATGCTTCGATGTATTACGGGGCTGGAAACGCCGGATGCGGGAGAGATTGAAGTGCAGGGGAAGGCAGGACTCGTGTTTCAGAACTTTAATTTGTTTCCGCATTATAATGTGTTAAGAAATATTACGGAAGCGCCGGTACATGTGCTTGGAATGAAAAAAGAAGAGGCGGAAGAGGAAGCGATGGGACTTTTGGGACGGCTGGGACTTTCCGATAAGGCGAAAGCGTATCCGTACCAGTTATCCGGCGGACAGGCACAGCGTGTATCTATCGCCCGGGCGCTGGCGTTAAAACCGAATCTGCTCTTTTTCGATGAACCGACGTCTGCCTTGGACCCGGAACTTACGGGGGAAGTGCTGAAGGTGATTCGTTCTTTGGCGGATTTGCGGATGACGATGGTTATCGTGACCCATGAGATGGCTTTTGCCCGGGCTGTCTCCAATCGGATTATATTTATGGATAAGGGAAAGATTGAGGAAGAGGGCACCCCGGAGGAAGTGTTCACATCGGAAAATGCGCGTGTGAAGGAATTTCTCGGAAAGTTTCATTCTTAAAAGCAAGAAGGAACCTAACGTAAATTTTACTTGGCAGAACGCGGAGAGTTCATGTATAATATGAAAAAAAGAGGAGGAATGATATCGGAAAGGTATCATTCTTTTTTCGGTACAGACGAAAGGATTTGTCAAGTTTCTTTGGATATGAGGAGGAGAGAGATGGATAATGAGCGTTTGATTGAAACGGCTATTTTAGCCGGAGAAACGATGCTGAGAAGCGGCGCGGAAGCCTATCGTGTGGAGGACACGATGAGCCATATTCTGAAAAATGCGGATGCCGAAAGCCGGGAAGTGATTGTGATGACGACGGTGGTGATGGCAGAGCTGCGTGTCAAAGGGGAGCAGCCTTTGATTCGGGTAAAAAGGGTGAATAACCGGGGGATTGATTTGAACAAGGTCGTGCTTGTCAACGATACGTCCAGAAAGCTGTGTCATGGAGAGATTTGCCTGGAAGAGGCATACGAGAAGATGAAGCAGATATCGAAAGGAACGTATAAGCAGTATACGTCGGAATGGTTCATGCTGCTGACCTATATCGGCGCGGTGATTGGATTTACGATTATGTTCGGCGGGAAGATGAACGAGATTCTGGCGGCAATCTGTACGGGAGGCATCCTGGCGTTCTGTCAGATATTCGGAGGAAGAATCCGGATGAACGGATTCATGCTGGAAACCATCTCGGCGATGGCGGTTACGGCGCTTTCGATTCTTCTGAAGGCATTTGTTCCGGCGGCGATTAATATCGACGCGTTGATTGTCGGTTCTATCATGCCGATGGTTCCGGGAGTTTCCATTACCAATGCGGTTCGAGATACGCTGCAGGGGGATTATCTGACGGGAGGCTCCCGTATGATGGAGGCGTTCATCCATGCGGCGGCGATTGCGCTTGGCGTGGGAATCGGAATGGCGATTTTTGGAAGTAAGTTTATAGGGAGGACAGTACTATGATTCTTCAGATTGTAGGAGCTTTTGTGGCGATGTACTGGTTTGCGGTGCTGATTGAGACGCCGAAGAAATATCTGCCGGTGGCGGGAATCGTGGCGTCGGTCGGCTGGTTTGTATATCTGATTTGCGAGAACCGGTGGGAGGATGCCGTTCTTGCCACGTTCTTTTCGGCGGTGACGGTGACACTGATATCCCATGTGCTGGCGAGAAAATATAAGACTCCGGTAACGATTTTTCTGATTGCGGGAATCATCCCTACCGTACCGGGAGCTACGATGTACCGTATCGCGTACTATGTAATTCTGGGAGACAATAATATGTCCGTACATTATCTGATGGAAATGTTTAAAATCGCAGGAGCGATTGCGGTAGCGATTTTCATTGTGGATTCTTTAATCCGCGTATTCTTCAGAATCGGCACAAAACGGAATGCGAAGGCTTAAAACGAATAAAAATGATGATAAAATTGCAAAAATCTCTCTTTTTAATATATAAAATAGGAAAAATAGAAGAAATTTGAAAGAATAAGTTGACGAAGATTCAAAAAGTCGTTATTATAACATATAACGAAAAACAAGAGAAAGAGCAGGAGGTTTTGCGATGACGGCATATAAAGATTTAAGCAAAGAAGCGTTATTATTATTGAAGAGTGAACTGGAGGACCAGTTTCAGGAAGTAAAGGCGAAAGGATTGAATTTGGATATGTCCCGCGGAAAACCATCCGCAGCACAGTTAGACCTTGCCATGGGGATGATGGATGTGTTGAACAGTGAGACGGACTTGAGATGCATGGAAGGTGTGGATTGCCGAAACTATGGGGTATTGGACGGAATCGGAGAGATTAAGCAGCTTCTGGCAGACTTAATCGAAGTTCCGAAGGATAATATCGTTGTGTTTGGAAATTCGAGCCTGAATGTTATGTATGATACGGTTGCCCGCTCCATGACGCATGGAGTCATGGGAAGCACCCCTTGGTGTAAGCTTGACAAGGTGAAATTCTTATGTCCGGTTCCGGGATATGACAGACATTTTGCAATTACAGAACATTTTGGAATCGAGATGGTCAATGTTCCGATGACCGAGAACGGACCGGATATGGATATCGTGGAGAAGCTTGTGGCGGAAGACGAGTCAATCAAAGGAATCTGGTGCGTGCCGAAGTATTCAAACCCACAGGGAATTACTTACTCTGACGAGACGGTACACCGGTTTGCCACATTGAAGCCGGCGGCGAAGGATTTCAGAATCTACTGGGATAATGCGTACAACATTCACCACCTGTATGACGACAAACAGGATTATCTCATTGAGATTCTGATGGAATGTAAGAAAGCAGGCAATGAGGATATGGTTTACAAGTTCTGTTCTACTTCCAAAGTCAGCTTCCCAGGTTCCGGAATCGCTGCCATTGCCGCATCGGATGCGAACCTGGTGGATATTCGAAAACAGATGCGGATTCAGACCATCGGACACGATAAGCTGAACCAGCTTCGACATGTCAGATTCTATAAGAACATTCATGGAATGGTGGAACATATGGAGCGCCACGCGGAAATCCTGAGACCGAAGTTCGAGACGGTATTGGATACACTGGAGAGAGAACTTGGCGGTTTGGAGATTGGTTCCTGGTTAAGACCGAGAGGCGGATATTTCATTTCCTTTGATTCCATGGAAGGATGCGCGAAGGCAATCGTTGCGAAGGCGAAGGAAGCGGGGCTCGTGATGACTCCGGCAGGAGCTACGTTCCCATATGGAAAGGACCCGAAAGACAGCAACATCCGTATCGCGCCGTCTTACCCGACGCCGGAAGAGCTGGCGGTTGCAACGGAGATTTTCGTGCTGAGTGTGAAGCTTGTAAGCATTGAGAAACTATTGAGCCAGATGGAAGCATAGAAGCGGGAGGCTAATTAGAGGTTGCGAATCGGGTTGGATAGTTATATAATAAGGAACAGAGCAATAGAGAACAGGAGAGATAAACATGAGTAAAGTAAGAACACGATTTGCACCGAGCCCGACAGGCAGAATGCATGTGGGGAATCTTAGAACAGCGCTCTATGCGTATTTAATTGCAAAGCATGAAGGAGGAGATTTCCTTCTTCGTATCGAGGATACAGACCAGGAGCGTTATGTGGAGGGTGCCGTTGACATTATCTATAGAACGTTAGCGAAGACGGGACTCATTCACGATGAAGGTCCGGACAAAGACGGAGGATACGGTCCATACGTACAGAGCGAAAGAAATGCATCCGGAATTTATCTGAAATATGCGAAGCAGTTAATCGAGCAGGGAGACGCCTACTACTGCTTCTGTGACAAGGAACGTCTGGAGTCTTTGAAGAGTTCAGTATCTGAGAATGGAACGGAGATTGTCGTATATGACAAACACTGTTTACATTTGAGCAAGGAAGAAGTGGAGGCGAATCTTGCGGCAGGAAAGCCATATGTTATCCGTATCAATATGCCGACAGAAGGAACGACGACATTCCATGATGAGATTTATGGAGACATCACAGTTCCGAATGCAGAATTAGACGATATGATTCTGATTAAATCTGACGGATTCCCGACATACAATTTTGCGAACGTAATCGACGACCATTTACAGGGAATTACACACGTTGTGCGTGGAAACGAATACTTATCTTCCGCGCCGAAATATAACCGTTTATACGAAGCGTTCGGATGGGACATTCCGGTCTATGTACACTGTCCGCTGATTACAGATGAGTCACATAAGAAGTTAAGCAAGCGCTGCGGTCATTCTTCTTATGAAGATTTGATTGAGCAGGGATATTTGACAGAGGCGGTTGTGAACTTCGTAGCCCTTCTTGGATGGAGCCCTTCCGATAATCGGGAGATTTTCTCTCTGGAAGAATTAGTGGAAGCGTTTGACTATCGTCATATGAGCAAATCACCTGCAGTCTTTGATACAGTAAAACTGAGATGGATGAACGGAGAATACATGAAAGCCATGGACTTCGAGAAGTTCTATGAGATGGCAAGACCATATATTGCAGAAGTCGTAACGAAAGATTACGACTTGAAGAAAATCGCAGCTCTTGTGCAGTCGAGAATCGAGCTCTTCACAGATATCAAAGAGCATATCGATTTCTTTGAAGAACTGCCGGAATACGATACTGCGATGTACACACACAAGAAGATGAAAACAAACGAAGAGACGTCTTTGGAAGTATTAAAAGATATGGTTCCGCTTCTGGAAGCACAGGAAGACTTCAGCAATGACTCGCTGTTTGCTCTTCTGAAAGGATATGTGGAAGAGAAAGGTGTGAAGGTTGGTTATGTTATGTGGCCGATTCGAACAGCGGTTTCCGGAAAACAGAACACACCGGGAGGAGCGACAGAACTGATGGAGATTCTCGGCAAGGAAGAGTCCTTGAGACGTATCCAGAAAGGAATCGAACTGTTAAGCAAATAGAAAAGAGGAACTATGGGATTTAATAAAGCGCAAAAAGAAGCAATTACACAGAAAGACGGTCCCATTATGGTACTGGCAGGTCCCGGCTCCGGGAAAACGCTTGTCATTACAAGGAGAATTGAATATTTGATTCGACATCACAAAGTAAAACCGGAAGAGATTCTTGTCGTTACTTTCACAAAAGCCGCCACCGCAGAAATGCGGGAGCGGTTTTTGCGTCTGATGGAGGGAAAATATCTGCCGGTAACTTTTGGGACGTTCCATGGGATTTATTATGGGATTTTAAAATGGGCATATCGGTTGAATGCGGACAATATTCTGTCGGAAGAGGAAAAAGGGACAATCATCCGAGAGGCGGCGGAAGGATTGGAAGAAGAGCTGGAGATTGACGATGAGAAAGAATTCCTAAGCGGAATTTCCTCAGAAATCGGAAGCATCAAGAACAACAGATTGGACTTGGATTCCTTTGAATCGAACCAGTGCTCTCCGGAAGCGTTCCGCAGTATCTATCGGGAATATGAGCGAATCCGCAATCGCCGGAGGAAACTGGATTTTGACGATATGCTTGTGCTCTGCTATGATTTGTTCAAAAAACGGCCGGATATCTTGAAAAAGTGGCAGCAGAGGTATACATATATCTTGATTGATGAGTTTCAGGATATCAATCAGGTACAGTATGACGTGATTCGTATGCTGGCTGCGCCGCAGAATAATCTCTTCATTGTAGGAGACGATGACCAGTCTATCTATAAATTTCGCGGGGCGCGCCCGGAGATTATGCTTGGATTTAAGAAGGACTATGAAGATGCGAAAGAGATTCTTCTGGATGTGAATTACCGTTCCACAAAGAATATCGTGTACGGAGCGCAGAAGGTTATTATGAAGAATCGAAGCCGCTATGAGAAGAAGATTGTGACGTTGAATGAGAAGGGGGAGAACGTCCACATTCAGGAGACGAGAAATCCGGTGGAGGAGAGCCGATACGTGTTAGGCCAGATATCGGAAGAACTGAAAAAAGGAGTGCCGCTTTCTGAGATTGCGGTGTTGTACCGGACGGCGATGGAGCCGAGGGCGCTCGTGGAGACGTTGATGGAATATAATATTCCGTTTCAGATGAAAGAACATGTCCCGAATCTGTATGAGCATTTTATCGGGCGGAACTTATGCGCGTATCTTCGGATGGCGACGGGGAAACGGGAGCGGAAAGATTTCCTGGAAGTGATGAACCGCCCGATTCGTTATATCAGCAGAAGCGCGGTGGAGAACGGGGAAGTATCGTTTGAAAGCCTGCGTAAGTTTTACTGTGACAAAGAATGGATGCTGGACAGGATTGACCAGTTGGATGTGGACTTGCGGATTCTAAAACAGATGACTCCCTATGCGGCGATTCAGTATATTCGTAAGAAAATCGGATACGATGATTTCTTGAGAGACTATGCGTTGACGCATAAGATGAAGCTGGAAGATTTGACGGAAGTGCTGCACGAGATTCAGGAACGTGCAAAAGAATATAAGACCATTGAAGAATGGTTTGCTCATATCGAGCAGTACGGACAGGAATTGGAACAGAAGGCGAAGAGGAATCAGTATAATCCAAACGCCGTCTCGCTTCTTACGATGCATGGCGCGAAGGGGTTGGAATTTCACAGCGTATTTTTGATAGAGGCGAATGAGGACGTCTGTCCGTATAAGAAAGCGGAAGTGGTGGAGGATATGGAAGAAGAACGACGCATGTTCTATGTGGCGATGACGAGGGCGAAAAAGCGGCTTGTCATTTCCTATGTAAAAGAAAGGAACGGGAAACCAATGCTCCCGTCCCGATTCGTCCATGAACTTCTGGAATAGAATTATTCTTCGTCCATATCCTCAAATTCCTGTGCATCTAACCATTCGTCGAATGCGTCCGCTGCAACTTCATACTCATCATCATCTTCGATGTTGTCAAGGCTTGGCTCTCCGTCTACTTCAGTGTAACGGTAGATGAATACGTCGCCTTCTTCGTTCTCCTCATCTTCTTCGATTGGGAGAAGGGCGATGTATTCGCGTCCGCCTGCTTCGTAGATAGTAAGCACTACGCACTCAAGCTCCTCGTCGTTGTCGAGAGTTAATGTTACAGTTACTTCTTCGTTCTGGCAATTGCAGTTCTCGTGTCCGCAGTTGCAATCATGATTATGTTCGCTCATAGTTATGAATCTCCTTTACGTTTTGATAAACTTACTCTATCAGAAGAGGAGCCAAATTGCAAGGACAAAACTATTGACAACATAGGAAAAAAAGATAAAATGGAAATGAAGCATGGAGAAAAAGAAAAAGTGAGGATAACATATGTATAAAAATAAGAAAATAAATCGAATCATTTTTGTACTGATGCTGCTGTCTGCCTTTCTTCTTGCAGGATGCCAGAAGAAAAAGCAGGTCGGGGCAGAAGAGGACAATGCGGTTGTGAAGGAAGAGGAACCTCAGGAAGAAAAAGAAATCTATAAATTCGGGTTCTCCTGTATTGCAAAGGAGAATCCTTATTATGTCACATTGGCGGATTCTATCAGGGAAGCGTTGGCGGAAGAAGGACATACTGTGATTGGGATGAATCAGGATACGAACTTGGACCCGCAGCTTCAGATAGAGCAGATTCAAGGGATGATAGAGGAAGGAATCGACGCCATTTTCCTTGCGCCGGTTGACTGGCAAGAGATTACGCCGGCTCTGGAAGCGTTAAAGAAGGCGGATGTGAAGATTATCAATCTGGATACGCAGGTGGCGGAGATGGATTATGTAGATGCGTACATAGGGTCTGACAATAAGAGCGCGGGCGTGCTATGTGGAGAGAATCTGGTCGAGCGTTTCCCGGATGGCGGGAAGATTGCGATTCTGGAATGTCCAGGCATGAATTCCATCAATGAACGTATCAGCGGTTTCGAGGAGACGATTAGCGGAAAAGGATTTGAAGTCGTTGAGAGAGTGGATGTGGCAGGGGATTTGACGAGAGCCAGAGAAGCGGCGAAGAAAATCTTTGCGGAATATCCGGATTTGACAGCAATAATGTGCGGAAATGACCAGATTGCGGTTGGCGCTTGTGTGGCTGCCAATGAGGCGGCGAATAAGACAGTCGCGATTTATGGAGTGGACGGTTCTCCGGAGATGAAAAAGGAATTGGAAAAAAGCAGTACGCAAGTCGTTGCTACGGCAGCCCAGTCCCCGATTAAGATGGGAAAAGAAGCGGTGGAGATTGCGTTGAAGGTACTGGACGGAGAACCATTTGAGAAAGAAACATACCTGGAAACATATCTGATTACAAAGGATAATGTGGAAATGTATGGAAGTGATGGATGGCAGTAGCCGCCGGAAGGGACATGTATGGAAATAAGTGAAGGAATGATTTACCCATTCGGAGCGACAATCTGGAATGGGGGTGTGAATTTCTCGGTTGCGGTGGAATCCGGGAGGGAATGCCGGTTATGTTTATATCGGAATAAGGAGAAGAAGCCGTTTCAGACGCTTTGTCTGCCGGAGCGGAAAGGGCATGGAACCGTTCGCTCGGTGCGGATTGACGGGATTCCTTTGAAAGGATTGGAATATCAGTATCTCGTGCAGGGGGAGCCTCTGCTTGACCCATATGCCTGGGCGATTTCCGGAAGAGAAGTCTGGGGAGAAGAGCCGGAAGAGACAGGGAAAGTACGGGGAAAGGTTGTGGCAGATACCTATGATTGGGAAGAGGATGAGCCACTGCGGATTCCGTATGAGGATGTGGTGGCATATAGCCTTCATGTCCGCGGATTTACGAAGCACGCGTCCTCGAAAGTGAAGAGGAGAGGGACGTTCGCGGGTGTTGCGGAGAAGATTCCTTATTTTCAGAGTCTTGGAATCAATCAGATTCATCTGATGCCGGTCTATGAATTTGAGGAAAACGGAACGTACCGGAATTATTGGGGGTATGGACCGGCCTTCTGGTTTGCCCCGAAAGCGTCTTACGCGGGGAAGGGCGGCGACCCGGTGCGGGAACTGAAAGAGCTGGTAAAGAAATGCCATGCATCCGGCATCGAAGTGGTATTAAACCTGCCGTTTATGAGCGGCGTATCCTACAGTATGATTGTGGACTGCATCCGGTATTATGTGATGGAATATCACATCGATGGGGTTATCGTCAATCCATATTGCGCGCCTTTTGAAGAGTTGCGGAAAGACCCTCTGCTTGCTTACACGAAGGTGCTTAAGCAGCAGGAAGACTTCCAGAATACGATGCGAAGGTTCCTGAAAGGGGACGAGGGCATGGTAGAGAGTGTGATGTGGTGGCTTCGCCATATTTCAGGGGAAGACGGCATCTATAATTATGTGACAAGCCATACAGGATTCACATTGTATGACCTCGTATCTTATGACAGGAAGCACAACGAGTTGAACGGCGAGAAGAATCAGGACGGGCCGGAATATAATTATAGCTGGAACTGTGGCGCGGAAGGAGCAAGCCGGAAGAAGGCGGTTATGGAGCTTCGGAAGCACCAGATAAAGAATGCCTTTTTACTCTTATTGACGGCGCAGGGAACGCCTTGTATTCTTGCGGGGGATGAATTTCTCAATTCCCAGAAGGGGAATAATAATGTCTATTGTCAGGACAATGAGACGGGCTGGCTGAACTGGCTGAAAGAAGGAGAAGAGCATTGGCTTTTCCGATATGTAAAGGATTTGATTGCGTTTCGAAAAAAACATCCGGTGCTGCATTGCAGTGAGGAACTTGCAGGGATGGACCGGATTGCAAGCGGAGTGCCGGACATCTCTTATCATGGAGAATCGGCATGGCAGACGCCTTCGGAAGTCTCAAGCAGACAGCTTGGCGTCTATTATTATGGAGAAGCGTTTGGAGATACGGGGTGTTTCGCGGCGTATAACATGCATTGGCTTTCCCATTCATTCGCATTGCCGTCGCTTCGAAAGGGAAAGAAATGGTATTTGGCTGTTTCTACGAACGAGGGGGTTCTGCAAGAAGAAATCTTGTTAGAGAATCAGAAAGAGGTTATTGTAGATGAGCGGACAATCTGCATTTTCATTGCAAAATAAAAGAACAAAAATTGGCTTGAATTCGTTTCAACTGAAGCTTATCGCGCTGGTTACGATGGTGATTGACCACATCGGCGCGGTTTTATTCCCGGAGATGTTGTTCTTCCGGATTATCGGAAGAATTTCTTTTCCGATATATGGTTTTCTTGTGACGGAAGGGTTCTTTCACACAAGTGATGTGAAGAGATATATGAAGCGGCTTCTCGTGTTTGCCTTCGTGTCGGAGATTCCGTTTGATTTGGCGGTAACGGGACAGATTCTGGAATTTGGACATCAGAACGTATTCTTCACGCTATTTATCGGCGTACTTTTTATGTACACATATACGCAGCAGACGAGCAGATGGGAGAAAGTTATCTGCGTGATTTTCCTGACGCTGCTGGGAGATGTATTCAGCGTAGATTATGGAGCGTGGGGCGTTCTCATGATTTTCTGCTTCTATGTATTCCGGGAGAAGAATTGGGCGAAATATCTGACGGTTGGATGTATCAATGTGCTGGCGTTCGGATATATTCAGGCGTATGCGGTGCTGGCATTTCTTCCGATTGCCTTGTATAATGGAGAAAAAGGGAAGGAACGCGGAAAGGGATGGAAGTATTTCTTCTATGCGTTTTATCCGGCGCATCTGCTTCTCTTATGGTTCGTGAAAATTTTAGGTTAGATTGACGGAGTGTTTTATGAAAGTATGGCAACATTTTTGTACGATTACGCATCACAAAATCCTTGTGATGAAGCATTGCTTCCGGGTAGGGCTTTATAAGCAGGGATTATTGCATGATTTATCGAAATATACGCCGTCCGAGTTCCTGATTGGCTGCAAGTATTATCAAGGGACGAGGAGCCCGAACAACGCGGAGCGGGAAGCAACCGGATGTTCTACGGCGTGGCTGCATCACAAAGGACGGAATAAGCATCATTATGAATACTGGCTGGACTATGGACTTCATGGAGAGACGACGCTGATTGGAATGAAGATGCCGGTGAATTATGTGGTGGAGATGGTGATGGACCGGATTGCGGCGTCCAAAATCTATATGAAAGAAAACTATACGGACGCAAAGCCGTTGGAATACTATGAGAATGGCGTGGCTTTGATGGAAAATATGCTCCACAAAGACACGAAAGAGCTGTTGGAGAAACTGCTTCGGATGCTGGCAGAACGAGGCGAAGAAGAAACGTTTGCCTATATTCGAAACCATGTGTTGAAAAGATAGAAAACAGGTATGCTGTAAGGAAAACAGCATACCTGTTTGGTTATTCCGGATAAATCAATTGCTGTTCTGTGATGTGCTCCAACACTTCCGTCAAATACTTTCTGGAAATATATTTTGCCATCGGAAGGTTCATATCCAGATAATTTCCACAGTCTCTGGCGCTGGCTCCCGGAACTTCCCCTTCAAATTCACTGATGAATGTGAACATTTCTTTCATAAGAGGAACGATATCTTTGGACTCGTAATCCCCTGCAAGAAGAAGATAAAAGCCGGTGCGGCATCCCATCGGGCCGAAGTAGATTGTCTTTGTGCCAAAGACAGGATGATTTCTTAAAAACGTGGCTGCCAGATGCTCTACGGTGTGAATCTCAGCGGTATTTAAGACCGGCTCTTCATTTGGATTCGTAAAGCGGAGGTCGAACGTCGTAATCATTTCTTCTCCGATTGTATCCTTTCTGGATACATAGACTCCCGGCACTAACTTTATATGGTCGATTGTGAAACTTGTGATTTTTTCCATATCGCAAAAGCTCCCTTCTGTAATTTTTTCTACAAGTAGTATACATATTTCCAAATAAGAATGCAATATCCGGAAGAAATATGATATAATAGATGAAAATTTCTTATAGGATTACATATTTCGGAGGTTAGCGTATGAAATTATATATGATACGGCATGGAGAAACAGACTGGAATAAGACAAGACAGCTTCAGGGAAAATCCGATATACCGTTGAATGATTTTGGCAGGAAGCTTGCTGCCGAGACGGCGGAAGCGCTCAAGGACGTCCCGTTTCATCTTGTCATCACAAGTCCTTTAAGCAGAGCGCGGGAAACGGCGCTTATCATCAAAGGTGACAGGGAGATTCCGGTCATTGAAGACGCGAGAATCGAGGAGATGAGCTTCGGGGAATACGAAGGCTTGTGCTGCAAAGGAGAAGGATTCAATATTCCGGATGAAGAATTTCACCGATTCTTTGACGACCCGGTACATTATGAACCACCTGCGCATGGCGAGAGTTTTCTGGAATTTTGCTCTCGCGTCGAACGTTTCTTAGATGAGCTCTTTCGAAGCGAAGACTATCAGGACAGCACGATTCTTCTCGTGGTACATGGAGCGGTGCTATGCGCCATGCTTCGTATCCTGAAGGGGAACCCTATGAGCATGTTCTGGGGAAGCGGCGTGCATAAAAACTGCGGAGTTACCGTTGTGAACGTGCAGGGGAACACGTGGGAGATTGAGCAGGAGAATGTCACCTATTATGAGGATGCGATGGAAGACTGGTAAGTTTCTTGACGAACAAGAACTGTATGTGTAAACTAAAAGGAAGAAGATTTTGGAGGGAAAATTATGATAAACGATAAAAAAGTATTATTCAGCGGAATGCAGGCAACAGGAAATCTCACATTAGGAAATTATCTTGGAGCTTTGAAAAACTGGGTGAATCTAAGCAACGAATATGAGTGCTTCTACAGCGTGGTGGATATGCATTCGATTACGGTAAGACAGGACCCTGCAACATTGAGAAAGAGAGCGAGAGCGCTTCTGACTCTGTATATCGCAGCGGGACTTGACCCGGAGAAGAACTGCATCTACTATCAGTCCCACGTATCCGGCCACGCAGAGCTGGCATGGATTTTGAACTGCTTTACTTATATGGGAGAATTGAACCGTATGACGCAGTTCAAGGATAAATCCGCGAAGCATGCGGACAACATCAATGCGGGACTATTCACGTATCCGGTGCTGATGGCGGCAGATATTTTGTTATTCCAGGCAGACGTTGTTCCGGTTGGAATCGACCAGATGCAGCATTTGGAACTGACAAGAGATGTGGCGCAAAGATTCAATGGTATCTACGGAGACGTATTTACAGTGCCGGAACCATACATTGGAAAAGTCGGAGCGAAGATTATGAGTCTTCAGGACCCGGCGAAGAAGATGTCGAAGTCGGACGAGAACCCGAACGGAAGCATCTATCTGATGGATGACCCGGATACGATTATGAGAAAATGCAAACGTGCGGTGACGGATTCCGAAGCGCAGATTCTGTACCGGGATGAGCAGCCGGGCGTGAAGAATCTGATTGACATCTATCGTGCATGTACTGACAAATCGGTAGAAGAAGTTCTGAAAGAATTTGACGGAAAAGGATACGGAGAATTCAAGATGGCAGTCGGAGAAGCTGTCGTATCGGTATTAAAACCGTTACAGGACGAGGTGGCAAAACTGGAGAAAGACAAAGCGTATATCGACAGCGTGATTAAAAATAACGCAGAAAAAGCGAATTACTACGCCATGAAGACACTCCGAAAAGTACAGAAAAAGGTTGGTTTTCCTGAACGTATCCGATAAAACTTTAAAGTGGAAAAGTGATAAAGTAAAAAAGTGTTTTGTTTTTATTGACAAAAAAACTACAAAGTGATATAATCGTTTCAACAATTGATTGAAAAAATATTCAAACAATTCGAATAATTATACAAATTAGAGAGAAGGGTTATAGATGGTGCAGAAGTTACTTGCTTATATGGAACAAGAGCATTTGGATGCGTTCTACGTAAGCAAACCGGAAAATGTACGCTATATCAGCAGATACACAGGAGACGACTCTTATCTTCTCGTTACAAAAGAGAAGAACTATTTCATTACAGACCCGAGATATACAGAACAGGCATCTTATGAATGTCCGGACTATGAGATTATCAATTGGAAAGACCATGGAAGAAGCATTGCGGAGGCGGTGGCGAATCTTCTCGCCGGAACGAATTGCAAAAATCTTGCATTCGAGGCAGAGGTCGTTACATACAATAGATATAAATCTCTGGAAGATAGCGTTCATGCTGAACTGATTCCACAGGTTGACGTCATCGAGACATTCCGTTCTGTAAAGTCAAAAGAAGAGATTGAGAAGCTCAGAATCTCAGCAGACATTGCATCGAGAGCTTTTGAGAAGATTATCAAGGACATCCGGGTAGGAGTCACAGAGAAAGAATTAGCATCGAAGCTTTCCCACTACATGGTGATGGAAGGCGCCGATACGAAACCATATGGAGGAATCCTTATTTCGGGAGCGAGGACATCGCTTCTTCATGGAATTCCTTCCAGCAAGGCAATCGAATATGGAGACTTGGTTCTCATGGATTACGGATGCCAGTATCAAGGGTATCTGTCCGATATGACAAGAACCGTTGTTGTAGGTAAGGCTACACCGAAGCAGAGAGAAGTTTACGAACTGGAGCAGCGGATGGTGGCAGATTGCGAGGCTGTGATGAAGGCTGGCGCTACAGGAGCGCAGGTATATGAAGCATCCACGAAAGCAATCAAAGGAACAGAATATTTCGACTATCATTATACAGGAATTGGCCATGGAATTGGAATGTTCGTACACGAGATTCCATTCATGGGACCGGCGTCAAAGGCAGTATTTGAGCCGGGTAACATTATTACGGTAGAACCGGGGATTTACATTCCGGGCTGGGGCGGTATCCGCATCGAAGATGAGGTGCTGATTACAGAAGACGGATGTGAAAACCTGATAAGTGCTACAAAGGAGCTTATAGAACTATAAATTATAAGCAGAAAGTGAGGAATGTTTATGAAGAAGAGAATCGTTGCTGTTTTAATGACAGTAGCCATGGCAGCGTCACTGTTTGCAGGTTGTGGCGTTCCAAAGTCCAATGACAAAAAGAGTGAATCCGGTGCAGAGTCTGGAGAAAAAGTGTTCCGCTATGCTACAAGAACAGAACCTACTACACTCGACCCGACAAAAGGAAATTGTATTCCAGATAGTGAATTGCAGAATGCACTTGTTGAGCGTCTTGTACGTAACGTAGCAGGGGAAATCAAACCAGGTGTTGCAAAAGAGTGGGAAGTTTCTGACGATGGATTGGTTTATACATTCCATTTAAATGAAGAAGCAAAATGGAGTGATGGAAAACAGATTACGGCTCAAGACTTTGTATACAGCTGGCAAAGATTAGTGGATCCGGCAACAGCAGCACAGTATGCTTATATCGGTGAATATGTTAAGAATGGTAGAGCAATTGAACATGGAGAAATGGCACCTTCTGAATTAGGAATCAAGGCAATTGATGATGTTACAGTAGAAGTTACACTTGAGCATCCTACAAGCTATTTCTTAAGCTTAATTGGCATTCAGCCACAGTTTGCACCACTTCGTAAAGACATTGTAGAGAAGTATGGAAAAGATTTTGCGGCAGATGCAAGTAAGAATGTATATTCTGGACCATTTGTTCTTGTAAGTTCAGAAAACCAGAAATGGGTATATGAACCAAACGAGTACTACTGGGATAAAGAAAATATTCATCTTGATCGTGTAGAATTATCCTATATTCAAAATCAAGAGACACAGCTTGCAATGTATGAAAATGGTGAATTAGATTTTACAGAACTTCCAAAAGTATCTGTTGAGAAATATAAAGATCAAGCTGTACAATTCAAAAACGGAAATACCGATTACTTCTACCTTAACTGTGACGGAACAAATGAAGCACTTAAAAATAAAAACTTCCGTCTAGCATTAAATTATGGTTTCGATAGAAATACATATAATCAGCTTGCAAGTGAAGGAATTGGAGAACCAAGTAATGTATTCGCATTTAGAGGATTAAAAGGAATCGAAACTACATACGGTGAAGAGAGTAATATCAAATCTTACCCATTAGATGGAGATAATAAAAAAGCAAAAGAATATCTTGCAAAAGCTGAAGAAGAACTTGGAATGAAAGCTTCTGATATTTCAGTAGAAATTACAACGACAGATAATGATGCTGCGAAAAAACAGGCAGAGGTTGTTCAAGAACTTTGGCAAAAAGCACTTGGAATCAAAGTGACAATTAATCAAGTAACATATGCTGAAATCCTTCAGAGACAGGCAAGTGGAGAATTTGACATTTGTTGGGGAGGCTGGGTAGGAGATTACGATGATCCTTACACATACCTTGAATTATTTAAAACAGATTGTCCTTATAACCAAAGTAATTACTCCAATCCAAAAGTTGATGAATTGTTAACAGCATCACAGAATGAAACAGATGCGAAAAAACGTCAAGAACTTCTTGCACAGGCAGAACAGACTATTTTAGATGATGGAGCAGTTCTTCCACAGGCAGAGAGAGAGATTTACTATTTAATAGATGATGATGTAAAAGGACTTAAAAACTATTATGTTGGTATCAACTATGATTGGACATATGTAGATATTGCAAAATAAAAGTCAGTCATAATTTGGAAATTTAGGTATATGAATCGCCGCCCGGCGCAATGAAATGGGCGGCGATTTGTTAGAAAAAATGGAAAACAAGGAGGAGAAAGGATGCGCAAATATATATTTAAGCGTCTCATCGCAGCTGTCTTAACAATGTGGGTTTTGATTACTGCTGTATTTTTCTTAGTTCGTCTTATGCCAGGGGATCCGTTCCAGAATCCAAAAATGACAACAGAAATTAGACAGAATATGGAAGAATACTATGGCTTTGATAAACCGCTTATTGTACAGTATGGTAACTATATGAAGAATCTGTTAAAAGGGGATTTGGGATATTCTATGAAATTTACAAATAAAACAGTAAATGGAATTATTTCAGATTCATTTCCGTTTTCAGCAGATCTTGGAATTCGAGCACTTGTATTTGCTGTATCATTCGGGTTAGTACTTGGAATTATATCGGCTAGAAATCGAGGCGGAAAATTGGATTTCTTTTGCGTTATTGTAGCAGTTCTCGGAACAAGTATACCGGATTTCATTATGGGAGCTTTGTTGCAGTATGGTTTTGGTATTAAGTGGGGACTTTTACCGGTTGCACAGTATCAAGGATTTGAATATACAATTCTTCCGGCTTGTGCTATTGGTTTCTATACACTAGCTTCTGTTTCACGTATCATGCGAGCAAGTATGTTGGAAGTTTCTTCACAGGATTATATTAAAACAGCTCGTTCTAAAGGAGTATCAGAATTTAGAATTACAGTGAAACATCAGATACGTAATGCGATTATGCCGGTTATGACGATGATGGGACCAACAGTTGCATCAGTGCTTACAGGTACATTTGTTATTGAATCTATTTTTGCAATTCCTGGTATGGGAAAATATTATGTAGAAAGCGTTTCAAATAATGACTACTCTATGGTACTTGGTATGACAATTTTCTATGGTGTATTTTTGATTTTATGTAACTTGATTGTAGATATCTTGTACGGTGTGGCAGATCCACGTGTACGTATCGGAGAAAAGTAGGTGAGAGAAATGGCAGAATTAAAAAAAGAATCTTTTGTGATTAAAGGAAAAGATACTGTTCGCATGGAAAGTATCAGTAGACCGTCTCTTTCCTTTTGGCAAGATGCGTGGAGACGTCTTAGAAAAAATAAAGCAGCCTTTGTAGGTCTTTGTATTATCATCTTGTATACAGTGTTGGCAATTTTTGCACCAATGTTTAGTAAATATTCTATGTCGGATATGGATGTAACTGCAAGAAATGCTTTTATTTCTGCAGAGCATTGGCTTGGTACGGATGCTACGGGTCGTGATCTTTGGGTAAGAATTTGGATGGGTGCCAGAGTTTCTTTGAGTATCGGATTCATTGCTGCTGTAATCAATGCTTGTGTGGGAGCTGTTATAGGAGGACTTTGCGGATTCTATGGTGGAAAATTAGATATGATTGTAATGCGTATCGTTGACCTTTTATATGGAATTCCAAGTTTGATCATTACAATTTTAGTTGTTATGGTGTTAGGAAAAGGTATTGCACCTCTTATTGTAGCAATGTGTGTAGTTGGATGGATTGGAACTTGTCGCTTTGTTCGTGGTGAAGTATATCGTATTAAAGAACAGGACTTTGTTCTTGCGGCAAAGGTACTTGGTATACCGGATTTCAAAATTATTATCAAACATATTATTCCGAATATTCTTGGTATGTTGGTAACAAATCTTTGTATGGCGATTCCGGGAGCGATTTTCCAAGAAGCATTCTTAAGCTATATTGGACTTGGTATTACACCTCCTAATTGTAGTTGGGGAGTTATCTGTAAAGAAGGTATCCAATACTTGAGATACTATCCGCATCAGGTATTTGTTCCGGCATTCTTTGTCTGTACAACGATGTTGGCATTAAATCTTCTCGGTAATGGTTTACGAGATGCAGTCGACCCGAAACTTCGAGGAACGGAATAGGAGGAAACAAAATGGCAGAGAAAGAGAATATTCTAGAATTAAAAAATGTTGTGTACTCCTTTAAGACATACGGTGGAGAAGTCAAAGCTGTACGTGATGTTAGTTTTGAAGTAAAAAAAGGAGAAATCCTTGGAATCGTAGGAGAATCCGGATGTGGTAAGAGTGTAACAGCACAATGTATTATGAGATTGAATCCAGAACCACCGGGATTTTTTGAGGGTGGAGAGATTTTATTTGATGGTAAAGATGTTCTAAAGATGGATAAGAAAGAACTTCGTAAACTTCGTGGAGAAGATATTGGATTTGTATTTCAAGATCCAATGACATCTTTGAATCCTACAATGAGAGTAGGAGCGCAGATTGAAGAAGTCTTTTTAGGACGAAAAGATATGTCCAAAGAAGAAAAGAAGGAAAGAGCTCTTGAAATCATGAAATTAGTAGGAATCTCGGATGTGGAAAAGCGTTATAAACAGTATCCGCATGAGTTGTCAGGCGGTATGAAGCAACGTATCATGATTGCTATCGGGCTTGTAAGCAGACCGAGCCTTGTTATTTGTGATGAACCAACGACATCTCTTGATGTTACGATCGAGGCGCAGATTCTTGATTTGCTTCTGGAGCTAAAAGAAAAACTTGGTATTTCGATTATTATCATCACACATGATCTTGGTGTAATTGCACGTATGTGTGACCGTGTGATTGTAATGTATGGTGGTAAAGTTGTAGAAAAAGGTACAGTACAAGAAATTTTCTATGATACAGCACATCCTTATACAAAAGGATTGATGGGATCTATTGCAAAGTTGGATACAGCAAAAGGTCAAAAATTAACTCCAATCGAGGGAACACCTCCGGATTTGTTTTTCCCGCCAAAGGGCTGTCCATTTGCAGCGCGTTGTGAATACGCGATGGATGTATGTAAAGATAATCCGCCTTGTACTTATAAAATTTCGGATGAGCATAGGACAAATTGCTGGCTACAGCATGAATATGCTCCGGATACAGATATGAAAAAGGTGAATGCAATAGAACTTAAGGAAGGAGAGGTGTAAAGATGAATAATAATGAAAAACAGCCTCTCGTGCAGGTACAAGATGTATGTAAGTACTTCCATGTAGGGAAAAACGCAGATTTGAAGGCAGTAGATCATGTTTCTTTTGATATCTATAAAGGAGAGACAGTGGGTCTTGTAGGAGAGTCTGGATGTGGAAAATCTACAATGGGGCGTTGTATGATTCGTTTATATGAACCGACATCTGGCAAAGTATTATATGAAGGAAAAGATATTGCAAAACTTTCTAAAGCAGAACAAAAACAGTTTTGTCAGAAAGTACAGATGATTTTCCAAAATCCATATGCTTCTTTGAACTCCCGTATGACAGTAAAAGAAATTGTTGGAGAGGGACTGATTCAACATGGAATGTCTAAAAAAGATGCCGATGCAAGGGTAGAGCAATTGCTTCAAACAGTAGGACTTAACAAAGATCATATGTCACGTTTTCCACATGAATTTTCTGGTGGACAAAGACAACGTATTGGAATTGCCAGAGCACTTTCTGTTGATCCGGATTTTATTATTTGTGATGAACCGATTTCCGCACTTGATGTATCTGTACAAGCGCAGGTAATTAATATGTTAAAGGATCTGCAGGAAGAAAGAGGACTTACATATTTATTTATTGCGCATGATTTAAGTGTTGTCAAATACATTTCCGACCGGGTAATCGTTATGTATCTTGGAACGGTTGTTGAAACTGCAGAGACAGAAGAACTTTATAGTAATACAATGCATCCATATACAAAAGCTTTACTTTCGGCAATACCAGAAGCGGATCCAGATAGGGCAAAAGCAAATAAGCGTATTCAAATTAAGGGAGAGATTCCGAGTCCGATTAATCCGAAGAATTGTTGTAGATTTGCAGAACGTTGTCAATATGCAACAGAAAGATGTTTTCATGAGATGCCGACTCTTCGAGAGGTAAAACCAGGTCATATGGTTGCGTGCCATTTATGTGATGAATAAATCTATGAGATAATGAATAATAGAGTAGGAGGCGGTGATTAACCGCCGTCCTCTCACACCACCGTGCGTACCGTTCGGTACACGGCGGTTTCAATAGTTGACGTGCACGGACTGATAGGCTGTGGCTAAATCATAAAAGCCACTGTTTATCAGTCTTTTCTTTGATAATGCTCTTTTAACCGTTGTTGTGTTTGATATAAACCAGTGTGCCTTTCGACTATTTCCAGCCATTTGGGCATAGTATTCTGGTATTCCGAGCTTTATCAGATTTCTTATCTTTGTCCTCGGTTTCTTCCACTGTTTCCATATACACATTCGGATTCTGTGGTACAGCCATTTATTGAGTTCTTCTATTCTGCTTTTCCTATCTGCTATCCCATAATAATTCAGCCATCCACGCATATACACTTTTATCTTCTCCAAGGAAGGGCGTATACTCTGAACAGACCTTCGGGAACTAAGTTCTTTCAGCTTTGACTTCATTTTCTTCCATGACTTTACATGAACCCGGACATAGATACCCTTTCCGTTCTTTCCCAGTGTAAAGCCAAGAAATTTAAAATTTCGGATTGCAAATACACTTACCACACGACTTTTCTTCTGATTCACCTTTAGTTTCAGTTTCTCTTCCAGATACCTCGTGCTTGTTTCCAGTTGTTATCAAGCACACTATAACAAACTTATTTTTCATCTTTAAGGCATAATAAAAGAGGTCTTGGAATAAAGGAATCTGACGTATTTTCCATCAGATTGTTTTATCCTGAGACCTCTTGTG